>Ga0208937_1000231_pt1 | contig 50850 bp, 45 predicted proteins | sample June2015DPH_11_5_FD_184705 | JGI IMG/M metagenome (GOLD analysis project Ga0208937, IMG submission 184705) | Peatland microbial communities from SPRUCE experiment site at the Marcell Experimental Forest, Minnesota, USA - June2015DPH_11_40... | ecosystem: Environmental > Terrestrial > Soil >... | reverse complement strand
GATTCACGGCTTACGAATGTTGTGGGTCTTTTAGCGCCGGGCGCTGCTGACGATTTTCTTCTGCGGTGACCGCGATCCGCTTCGATTTCCGATAGACGTTTGCAACCGCCATCGTCCAGAAAGGAACCAAATCAACTCCGGGCACGAGCTTGGCAAAAAACGATGGCAGAAATTCCCAGTGCCAGCCAAGGAGTTGAACCAACACGACTGCGATACCGAAATCGAGTATGTCATCAGCAGGCGATAAAGCGCCTTCGACGAATAAGGGAAAAACGACGATTTGGAGTGCATCCGCAACGATGGCCAACACCATGGCGGCTCGAAAGCGCAAACCCGGCGAGATTGTAATGGTGTCGTGAGTCACGACAGTGCTGCTTTCGTGCTGAATGCCTATTTTAGACCCATGCTCCGTTGTAGGTGCGTCAAACGCTATGCCGCTGCCGCGTTCGCCTGCGTGCCCTTTATCTCGCACTCGGCCTGAAGCCAATCGTCCAACTCGTGACCGTCTGCCCTTCCGCGCTGCTCGTAAAGTTCGTAGGCGCGTTGCTGAATCTGCCGCTCAATCGGTATCAGGACGGTCGGCTCGTCCGACTTCGGTGCGAGTGTTGATGGCTCATTCTCGAACTCGTCTGGTTGGCGATCCACCCTTTTTCCCAGTTGTTCAGTCTGCCGCTCTAATCTGTCAGCTTTGGTGCGTTTCTCTGCCATACCCACAGCTTGACACAAACCTCACGCCAAAGCGAGGTTCTACACTGCACCACTACCTGAGGCGAGCGTTTCCGATTGTTACCACTGAGCCGACTCCAGCCATTTCTTAGCTAAACATCCTTCAGTTGTTCCTCATCCAGCCCGAAATAGTGGCCCAGTTCATGGATGACGGTGAGGCGGATTTGTTTGCGGACTTCGGCCTCGCTGGAGCAGACCGCTTCGATATTCTTCTGATAGAGCACGATGTGATCGGGGCCTGTCGGTAGGTTAAATATGCTTTTCTTGGTCGTGGGCACGCCATGGAAGACACCCAGAAGCAGTTGCCTTTGCTGCCCCGACCGCGATGATGGCTGGTTCGGCGGCACATCCTCTACCAGCACCGCAACATTCTGAATGCGACGGCGAAATTCTTGTGGCAGCGAGTCGAGCGCCTCCTCGACTACCTTGACGAAATGTTCGCGCTTCATCCTTCACCCACTGAACTAAATCAGGGCACGGTCACTCCGAGTAGCCGTCGTCGGTCGTGTCGTCATCATCGTCATCTTCTGTAAACGTCAGAGGAAGTACACGGTTGACGGGTTGAGTGTTTGAGTCCGCAGGCAGCGTCAACACGATGTTTTTGGTCTAATGGACCCACGCTGGGTCATCTCAGGCGGTGCAACCCTGATTCCGCCATCCCGCCAATTGTCCCATATCTAGCGAGCTGCGGGACTGCGATCGCGGAACCGCACATACGCAATGGAGAAGGCGAAAAATGCGATCGTAACAGTTATCCAAAGAATGCCTTCCAATAAGCGATCTCCGTATTAAATTCTGAAACTACCATGCACCTTCTTTGCGGCCCCACCACCAAACCAATCCCAGGGTCGCTGTGCTCTGATCTTTGCGCAAAACCCCTTGCACGTCCGACAGGAAAGTCGGCTGGTTTGAGAAATCGCGCCGCCATTCGTAGCGCATAAGAAATCCATCGGCCAGCTTGTAGTCAAAGGTGGCGGTGTTCTCCTTGAGCGCCTGCGTAATCCCGCTGAATAAGCCGCCGCGATCCGACATATACTCGCCACGAGTAGCAAACACCAGCTTTGGCGTGAGTTGATATGCGATGTATGCCGCTCCGCCATCAACATGTGAGGGCGCTGACGATTCACCCGGCGCCGCGTTTCTCCACAATCGCTGGATGAAGTAATCGCCCTCAAATGCGAACGTCAATTTGGACGTAGCCTGCCACGTAGCATAGCTATCAAAGATGTGCGTCAGCCCGTTCGGTGCGGGAGTGATGGCAACGAAACAGAGTCCCGGCTGGACCGGTATCGGCCCGCAATTCGAAGCAGTCGCGCGATCAGGATGCTCCTGCCCAAGGTAGTAATTGAAAGTCCAATTGATGCTCTTCGCAGGCTTGGCAACAAACCCAAACAACTCGTCTTTGAACCCGTTAGTGGCTTCGACCTGATTGATGCCATTGACCACCCAGTAGTTAACCGTGAATCGATCGGTCACCGGGTACGGTACTGCCCTGTGCTCCGCACGCGGCTTGCACAGCGCCGAGGGCCGCCTGCGGCCGGATTCTCGGCGAGCGGTGAGCTATAGGAAGATGAAGGAATGAGTTGGTAACGGTGCTGTTGTCCATTTTTACTTTCGGTTCCGAACCCAAATCTGAACTTCTGTCTTTGCATCCCACAGCAATCGAGCGCAATCTAGCGAAGCACTGGGATTGATTCCCGGCCCAAAATTATCGCCTCCGACCGAGTTCGGATCTACTTTTAGTGAAGTCGCCCGTAGTGCGCATCGAGCGCAAGATTCAGTTCGAGTACGTTCACGCGCGGCTCGCCCAAGAATCCCCATTGCCGGTTCTCGGAGTTCTCAAGCACCAGACGCTCGACTTCAGCTTCCGGGATCTTGCGTTCCGCAGCCACGCGCCGAATCTGGAACTGCGCCGCTGCTGGCGAGATATCCGGATCGAGTCCTGAACCCGATGTCGTCACCAGATCGACAGGAATGGGAACGCCGGGATTCTCGGCTTGCAGTTTGGCAACGTCTCCATTGACGCGAGTAATCAACTGCGCGTTGGTTGGGCCCAGGTTGGAGCCGCCGGAGGCAGTGGCATCGTAGCCGGCAGCGCCCGCGGTGGATGGCCGCGAATGAAAGTAGCCCGGGCCCGAAAATGGCTGCCCGATCAGTCGCGAACCAATCACCACTCCATCCTTCCCGTGGATTAGCTCGCCATTGGCCTGCTTGGGGAAGATGAGCTGCGCGAGCCCGGTCACCAGCAGGGGATACAGAATTCCCAGCAGGATTGTGGTCGCGATCGTCATGAGTACCGCCGTAATCAGATTTTTCTTCATTGTCTTCTCTATGCCAGATCTTCTTGCTACCAGCCTTCCCTAAACCAGCTTGATGCCAGTGATGAGCATGTCAATAAGCTTGATGCCGATGAATGGAACCACCAGTCCGCCAAATCCATACACCAGCAGATTTTGCCGGAGCAAAGATCCGGCGTTCATGGGCTTGTACGCGACCCCGCGCAGCGCCAGCGGAATCAGGGCAACAATGATGAGCGCGTTAAAAATAACGGCAGAAAGTATTGCCGACTGCGGCGTCTGCAGCCGCATGACGTTCAGCGCATTTAGCACTGGAAAGGTTCCGGCAAACATTGCCGGAATGATGGCGAAATACTTGGCCACGTCGTTCGCAATCGAGAACGTGGTGAGCGCTCCGCGCGTCATCAACAGTTGTTTGCCAATCGCCACCACCTCGATGAGCTTGGTGGGATTCGAATCCAGGTCCACCATGTTTCCGGCCTCTTTCGCCGCTTGCGTGCCGGTATTCATGGCCACGCCCACATCAGCTTGAGCCAGCGCGGGCGCATCGTTGGTGCCGTCGCCGGTCATGGCCACCAGTTTTCCGTCGGCCTGCTCGCGGCGAATCAGATCCATCTTGTCTTTCGGAGTCGCCTCCGCCAGAAAGTCGTCCACGCCCGCCTCGCGTGCGATCGCCGCCGCTGTCAGAGGATTGTCGCCGGTGATCATCACAGTCTTGATCCCCATGGCGCGCAGTTGATCGAAGCGCTCGCGCATCCCGCCTTTGACGATGTCCTTCAGATAGATCACGCCCAGCGCCCGCTGATTCTCCGCAACCACCAGCGGAGTTCCTCCCGAGCGCGAGATCTGTTCCACGCTCGCCTGAATCTCGCGCGGCAGCGACGTGCCGAATTGATGCAGGTATTTGGTGATGGCGTCGACCGCCCCTTTGCGAATCTCGCGGCCGTCCAGATTCACGCCCGACATGCGGGTTTGCGCGGTAAACGGGACGAACACGGCATCGTGCGAAGCCAGCTCGCGGCCGCGCAGGTTGTACTTCTGTTTCGCCAGCACAACAATCGACCGGCCTTCGGGCGTTTCGTCGGCGAGCGAAGAGAGTTGAGCCGCATCGGCCATCTCGGCCGCGGTAATCCCCGGCGCCGGTATGAACTCCGCTGCTTGGCGATTGCCGAGCGTGATGGTGCCCGTCTTATCGAGCAGCAAGGTGTTGACATCTCCGGCGGCTTCGACGGCGCGCCCGGACATCGCCAGCACGTTGTGCTGCACCAGTCGGTCCATGCCGGCAATGCCGATCGCGGAAAGCAGGCCGCCAATGGTGGTCGGAATCAGGCAGACCAGCAGAGAGACGAGCACAAATACGGTCTGCGGCGATCCCGAATAAATCGCGAAAGGCTGGAGCGTAACCACAGCCAGCAGGAAAATGATGGTCAGCCCCGCCAGCAGAATGTTGAGCGCGATCTCGTTTGGAGTTTTCTGCCGCTCCGCGCCCTCGACTAAAGCGATCATTCTGTCGAGGAAGGTTTCGCCTGGATTCGAAGTAATGCGGACTTTAATCACATCGGAAAGCACGCGCGTACCGCCAGTGACCGCCGAACGGTCGCCTCCGGCTTCGCGGATGACGGGCGCGGATTCTCCGGTGATCGCGGACTCGTCTACCGAGGCAACGCCTTCGATGATTTCGCCATCGCCCGGAACGAGTTCGGTCGCGGCCACCATCACGACATCGCCCGAACGCAGGTTCGCACTCGGCACCGTCTCTGTCGTCCCGTTCGGCAGCAAGCGCCGGGCCTCGGTTTCAGACCTGGCTTTGCGCAGCGTGTCCGCTTGCGCTTTGCCGCGGCCTTCGGCCATGGCTTCCGCGAAATTCGCGAACAGCACCGTGAACCAAAGCCACAGTGTGATCTGGAGATTGAATGCGAAGCTCTGTTTGCCGCGGAACAACAACACGGTCGTCACCACAGCGCCAACCTCGACCACGAACATGACCGGATTCTTCATCATGGTGCGGGGATCAAGTTTGACCACGGCGTCGCCCAGCGCGCGCCGGATGATTTTCGCGTCCCACAAACTCTTGCTTTTCTTTTCTGCCATGTCTTACCTCAGAAAGGCCTGCCTCGGAAAGCTCCGCCTCAGAAAGTTTTCCCTGCCATCATCAGCAGGTGTTCAAGTACGGGCCCCAAACTAAGGGCCGGAAAAAATGTCAGCGCTCCCACGATCACAATCACCGACACCAGCAGAACGGTAAACAGGGGCGTAGTCACCGGGAACGTACCCGCCGAAGCGGGCACGGTTTTCTTTTTCGCCAGGTTGCCGGCAATTGCTAGCATGGGAATAATCATGAAGAATCGTCCCACCAGCATCGTGAACCCGCCCGCGGTGTTATACCAAGGCGTGTTGCCGTTTATGCCGCCGAACGCGGAACCATTGTTCCCTGCCGATGACGTAAACAAGTAGAGGATTTGGGTCAAGCCGTGCGGCCCCGCATTGCTGATGCTCGATGTGCCAAATCCCTCAACCGATGAAATGCCCGTAAGCACCAGAATGATCAGCGGGAAAACCAGGGTGACCAGCATCGCCATCTTCACGTCGTAGGCTTCAATCTTCTTGCCCAGATACTCCGGCGTTCGCCCAACCATGAGTCCGGCGATGAATACCGCCAGCACCACGTAGATCAGGATGCCATACAGGCCCGCGCCCACTCCTCCAAAAACGGTCTCGCTGAGCATAATGTTGACCAGCGGCACCATTCCGCCCAGCGGAGTAAACGAATCGTGTTGGCTGCTGATGGCGCCACAACTCGCGTCGGTGGTGACGGTGGCGAACAATGCAGAACCGGCGATGCCAAAGCGCACTTCCTTGCCTTCCATGTTGCCGCCCGGCTGCATCGCGGTGGCGTGGTGGTCGACTCCGTGCAGCAGAGGATTGCCTCGGGACTCGGCCCAGTAAGCCGTCGTAACTCCGCACAGGAACAGAATCGCCATCGCCGCCCAGACCGCCCAGCCGTGCCGCTGCGACCCCGTCATTCGGCCCAGCGTGTAAGTAAGACCTGCCGGGATCGCGAAGATGGAAAGCATCTGCAGAAGGTTGCTAAGTGGGGTGGGATTCTCAAAAGGATGGGCGCTGTTGGCGCCAAAGAATCCGCCGCCGTTCGTGCCCAGCATCTTGATCGCTTCTTGAGAAGCAACCGGCCCTTGTGCGATGGTCTGGTTGGTCACGGTGTCCATCACCGCTTTGCCATCCGGCCCAACCATGGGCTTGCCGTCGGCTCCGGTCTTCTGAACCTGTTGCGGTTCAATCAGCTTCGCCGTGTCATAGGGCTTGAGGTTTTGCACGGCTCCCTGCGAAACCAGGAGCAGGGCATAGACGATGCAGCCCGGCAGCAGCACCCACAGGATGGAGCGGGTCATGTCGACCCAAAAATTGCCGATGGTGTCTTTTTCCTTGCGCGCGATGCCGCGAACGACTGCGATCGCCAGGGCAATCCCCACCGCCGCCGACACGAAGTTATGGTAGGCCAGGCCAGCCATTTGCGTGAGATAGCTCATGGTGGACTCGCCCGAATAGTTCTGCCAATTCGTGTTGGTAGTGAAGGACGCTGCGGTATTAAAAGCCAGTGCCTGAGCGACTGCCCCGAACTTCTGCGGATTCAACGGCAGAAACTGCTGAACCCGTTCGATCAGGTAGAGCAGCAGCATGGAGACGCCGCTGAACAGCAGCATGGAGAAAGCGTATTCGGTCCAGCGCATCTCGCGCGCTTCATCGACGCCGGTCACACGATAGAGCAACCGCTCGATCGGCCGAACTACGGGGTCGAAAAAAGTGCGCTCACGGCTGAACACTTTTGCCATGTACAGGCCGAGCGGCTTGGTGATCGCCAGAATCAGAGCTAGAAATACGCCGATCTGTATCCAGCCATTGGTTGTCATTTCAGAATTTCTCCGGTCTCAGCAACGCATACAGCAGGTAGACCATCAAACCTGCGCTTACGATCAGCATGATGATCGATTCAGCATTCATATTGATTTGCCTCAGGCGATTTGTCCTCAGCGAATTCGATCGCAGAATTTCACATAACCAAGCGACAGCAGGAAGAACGCTATCGTGGCCACGACAAAGATGACGTCTTGCACACAACCTCCTCCAAGTGCGGACTAACTTTTCTTGGGCGACTAGAATTTTACCAGCACGGCCGGGTCCAAGGGTTCTCGTCCTTCGAGAGATCCGGCGTCCGCTCCGAAACAAGCAGCTCATTTGCGCCGACGTCAAATTAGACAGGATTCTCCATAAAAGTGCGGTAAGCGGTTCGTAAAGAAGTCATAAAGAAAAAAGGCGCTTCCGGCTTTTTAGTGGACACGGCGGTCTCCCCTGTTTTCGTTGTACGCGCGTGTCTGACCCACTACACTTGAACGGATAGAGCCATGAGGAAGAGCCTGCCGTTGATGCTTCGCCACGCTACGTATAACCTGCGTGGCGGCTTCCTGGTCCGCCCCCTGACCATCGCGCTGGCGCTGGGTTGCGCGGGCGCATTCCTGTCGTGGTTGGAAGAAGAGTTTCCAGTCGCCAGCGCCTGGGTGCCCGCTGTCTTATTCCCCTCGCACGCCGACCCGCAAGTCGCCCAGGTCATTCTGGCGGGCATCGCCGCCTCCATCATGACGGTGGTGTCGATCGTGTTCGCCATCCTGTTGATGACGCTCACCCTGGCATCGATGCAGTTCTCCCCGCGCATCATCGTCAGCTTTTCCCGGGACCGCGTGACGCAATGGACGCTCGGTATCTTCCTCGGCACTTTCTTGTACTGCCTGGCGGCGCTTCCGGCGGCGCGTTCGCTCCCTCAGCCCTTCGCGCCAGTGGCCACCGTCCTGGGCGCGATGGTGCTGGCGCTGGTCTGCGTCGGGTTGCTGCTCTTTTTCATTCACCACATCTCGCAGGCCATCAGTGTCAATCACATCGTCGACAGAATCGCGCAAGAAACGGAAACCATGATCGATGAGATTATGCCCTGGCCGCACCGGCTGAACTACCTGGAGGATGCTGAACCGCTCCGGCCCAATCCGAGCGAGGTAGCCGTTTTGAGCCATGATTCCGGCTACATCCGCTTCGTTGATACGCGGCGCCTGGTCGCCCTGGCGAAGCACTATCACGTCACGATCCGCGTTCTGCGCCGGGTCGGCCACTTTGTTCCGGCGGGAATCCCGGTGATGATGGTCTCCAAGGGAAACCGCCTGTCCCCCGAAGGAACTGCCGAGCTGCTTGCCGCGTTCGACTTCGGCCCGACCAGAACGTTGCAGCAGGATGTGGAGTTTGGCGTCCTGCAGATTGTCGATGTTGCGTTGAAGGCGATCTCGCCCGCCGTCAATGACCCCACCACCGCCATCAACTGCATCGATCAGTTGAGCCGTATTCTGATCCGCTTCGCGTCCCGAGAGCCGCCGGAGGAACTGCTCTACGATCCGCCGGGCATCGTTCGCGCCAGCATAGGATGGATCCACTTCGAGCGCCTGCTGGACGCAGCCTTTGAGCAGATCCGCATGTATTCGAAGACGGACGTGGCCGTCAGCTTGCGGTTGCTGCGAGCCCTCGGTGACATCGCCGCCTCGACGCCCGATCCGGAGTTCCGCCGGATACTCGTCGAGCACGGAATGCGGACAGTGGCAGGCTGCGCCGAAAAGCTCGGCGAAGAGGAGCTGCGAGAGTTGCGCGCTCGCCAGGCCGCGCTAGGGAGCTTCACCGCGATCTCGCAGTCATAGATTAGAGACTAGAACAGCTGGTGGGCGTGATGCGGCTACCAGATTCGAAACGGCACGACAAAGATCAGGTCTTGCGCACAACCCCCTCCAAATGCAAACTAACTTCTTGTCACGATCAGAATTTAACCATGATGTCGATGTCGACGAACGACTCGTCCTTGCGCAGATCGGGGAACCATACGGTGCTGGTGCTGCCGGGGCTGCCGCAAGCCGTTTCCGCGGCGCTGAGGCTCATTGTCATGGACGAATTCCCGTTCATGCAAGCGTAGTACTCGGGAAATCCGTTGTTCGTGTAAGGCACTCCGGTCGGCCCGGGCGGCGTAATTCCGCCGCGACCAGTCCAATACGGCACGTTCGCGCGGCGATAGTCGTACTCCCAACGGAAGGTGATCCACTGCTTGGGCATGTAATCGAACGTGATCGAAGAATCCCAGGCCTTGAAGGGGTTCCCAGGATTTTCGGGAAAGTAGGGTGAGTTGATCGCCGCGGAGGGGGCAGTCTCACCATTGATGGGCGGGAGCAGGACCAGATAGCGTCCGGGATTGTTGATTGCGCCGCCGCCGACGGTCAATCCGTACGTATCCTTTTTGAACCACGTGCGGTCGTAGAGCATGAAGCCGACAAAGCTTTGCTTGGGGCCACCCGCTTTATCGCCGTGGCAGCTCACGCCGCCGCCAAATTCGCAGCCCAAATCGCCGGTGAAGGTGAACGCCATCTTGTCGAGGCGGTTTCCCGGTTTGTCGAAATACTTGATCTCGATGCTGTCGTCCGTGTGGATGCGGCCGCGGTTCGGTATGTACAGATCGTCGTGGCCGAGGCCGTAATTGTTGGAGATGATGTTCACCCAGGGTTTCGGAGTCCACTTGATCTGTCCGCCTAACCCCTTCCTCGAATTGGCGGAGGCGTACGATTGCCATCCATTGATGAACCACGGCTCGATCTTCAAGTGGGGGGTGGGGAAAATCTGAACTCGCAGGCCCTCGAAAAACCATGGCGTGTTAGAGGAAACGTACGAGGGTTGGTAGGCCCAGTTATCGAAGTTATAGTAACTGAACAGACCGACATACGACATGAAAATTCCCGCGTCAATGTTGATCCCATCCAACGCGTTGATGTGATAACCGCCGTAGGCTTCCGACAAGTAACGGTCCGCATCGTTGATATTCCATTGCCCCTTGGCGTAGCTGGGATCGTTGCGCACGGTCGTCGTGGAATACATGCCAAATTGAGTCATGAATCTGGCGCGAACGTTGTCGTAGTGGAAGTCGCCACCGATGCCGAGCTGCTCCAACTGGATTTCGTTGGAGCGAAACAGTTCGCTCGACCCGCCCATCGAGTTGTCGATTGGCTTGTTGAAATCGTAGTTGTAGGTAATATCGGCCCGGATTTCCGGAGTGAAGAATTTTGAGTCAAAAGCGACGTCTTTGTTACGGGGGTTGCCGTTGAGCCAAGTCCAGTCCCAATCCGAGAAAGGTGCGATCTTCTCCACTTTTGCGGGCGCGGCGGCCGCTGACCCGCCCGGCGTTTGCGCCACAACCGCCTCCGCCGGCGCTGCAGCCGACGAGGCTTCCGCCACTCTTGCGGGAGTTCCCGTCGCCGGAGATGCCTCTGCCGCCGTCGTACGGCTCTTCAGTTCCGCTTCGAGCTGCGCGATGCGTTTCTTCATTGCCTCAAGCTCTTGCATGATTTCTTGCTGTGTTGGCTGACTCGCTGCGGTCGCCTGTTGGTTGGGCAATCCCGAAGCACTGGCCGGAACGTCTTTACCTGCTTGTTGGCCATGCAGCGGCAGCGCTAGTGTCACTGCGGCCACTGCGATGAAGGCCGCCCGCTTGGCAGTTGCTACCGCCGACTTGCGCACATAGTTCTTCGAATTCATAGTTGTCGGTTCTCCACGCCGCTTAACTGGATTGAACTTAGCGAAATAAACCCTTATCGGCCGCGGCGACAGGCTCTTCCTTTTTTCCGAAGGACGGCAAGAAACCGCGGCCTGAAGACCACCGCGCCAGCACACTAGATGTGAAGGCCAGTCTCATTCCGGCCGTTTGGGCGCAACGGTCAGGAAAACGCCGCAACAACCATTTGATAACCGCGGGCGTAAAAGGTTGGTAAGCGGTGCGTAAAGATTTCGTAAAGAGGACCGGCTGGAAACCAGATGGGAAACCTAGCAGCCCCAATTTGCCTCGCCGGGCTTGGCGAAATACCGGCGATCGGCCGGCTCTCCCTCGACCGTTGTTGCCAGATCGAGCAGCGCCAGGCGGGCTGCCGCGACCATCAGTCCGCGCTCACTCTGCGGCATTTGTTCCCAGGACCGCGAGGCGTCTTCCTTGGCCAGTCCATGGAAATCCTCAAAGAGAGCTCCCTGGTAATGGTGGAACAACTTTGCGAGTTCTTCTGCAGATACTTCCTGAATCGACATGCGTTTCTTGCCTTTCTGGAAAACTACCGGCTTAAATCAAAATTGTTTTCCGGCGCTGTGCGCGTTTCCGCAAACAACCTTGGAGTGTTTCGACGGACAGCACTACTCTTAGGTTTCACTTCCAAAAACGAAGGCCACGATGCTTTTCCCCGCCGGCGATCGAGAGCACGCTTACCTTTTTCCCATCGACTACCCCGGTCACCACCGCCGCACCGCCGGCAGCCTGGTCAAGCTCAGACGCGTTGCCGGAAAGCCAATACATTCTCTTGTCCACTACCAGGACGTATGCCGACCCCGCGCTGACGCACTCCCGTATGCAATCCTGACGGGTGCGTCTGCGGCACTCATAACGGCCAACCACCTGCCACTCGCAGCTGACCATTCCGGTGAGGGTCTCCACATCCGCCTTCCCCTGCGCCGCAGGCTGACGAACTTCTGTTTCCCCCTGCGCGAGTGCCGGCGCCATGCCGAATATAACCAGCATGACAGCAACAATGGACATCCTCATGAGCCTGGATGCCAACCCCTGCGCCCAACAGGATTTCGTGCTTCCCGCGTGAATTCTGGCACAATGCTTCGTAAGCGTTCCCCCCTTAGAACCCGATCCAACCTCACTTTCATTGGATAATGAACCTCATAAGGATTGAATAAAGGTTCCGTAGAATGTTCGTAAGCTGTCGCACGAAAGTGACCGGCCTGGGTGAAGGGACGACTTTCCTTCCGAGTCGCGCTAGGAATGGCAGGGCATGTCTCTTGGCGGTATGACGGCAGGCAAACGCGTCTCCAGGTTCACACTCACTGGATCAGGTTTCCGGATCGCCACTCACCGAGCAAACCATTTGGTGTCCCTCGGTGGGCTAGTGTGATGACCAACGAACTGGGCTGGGTAACTACCTGAAGGTCTATCCGCCCGGTTCGAAGCGGTAGCCCACCCAAGGCTCGGTAACGATGTACCGCGGCGAAGATGCCTCCGGCTCCAGCTTCTTGCGCAGTTGGCCGACAAACACACGCAAGTATTCCACTTGTTCGGTGCTCTGTCCGCCCCAGATCGCTCCCAGCAGCGTCCGGTGCGTCGTCACTTTGCCGGGATGGCTCGCCAAATAGGTCAGCAGATCGAATTCCTTGGGAGTAAGGTGCACCTCCCGGTGACGGACCGTGACTTTGTGGGCCGCGAGATCGATCCGGAAATCGCCAATCTCAATCAGTGGCGCCTGTTCGTTTTCGGCCGCCGGGGCGCGGCGCAGATTGGCGCGTACGCGCGCCAGCAATTCCTCGATCCCGAACGGCTTGGTGACATAATCGTCGGCGCCCGCATCCAGCGCCTGAACTTTGGTCTTTTCCTCGCCCCTAACCGAGAGCACGATAATCGGAATCTGCGTTGAAAGCCGCAGCCGCCGGCACAATTCCAGTCCGTCCATGTTGGGCATCGCCAGGTCGGTGATGACCATATCCGGCGGCCAGTCTTTCATGATCTCCAGCGCAGTCTCGCCGTCGTTGGCCACGCGAATATCGTATCCGTGGCTGGAGAGAGTAGTCCGTAGCACCCGCGTGATCTGGGATTCGTCGTCCACCACGAGAATGTGTTTATGCTCCAACGTTTATGCTCCGGCGTTTACGCTCCAACATGCCCAATCAGCCGGGCTCCTGCGTCACGATGTGCACGTCCACCGCTGGGGCGTCGCGCAAAAACTGATGGATCGCCGAAAGATAGAAATATCGCTTCCAGCCCCGCGTCGCGGAGCGTCCGAAAACAACTTGCGTGATGTGTTTCTCGTTGACGAATTCCGCGACCGCATGGGCCACACTTTTCCCCTTCAGCCGCACCACCGTTGCCCCGACGTTTTCCGCGAAGCGCACGTTCGCGGCCAAGGTTCGCTGATTCGCTTCGCTGGTGTCCTGCCCCATGTCGGTATAGACGACAAAGAGCTGGGCATTCATGGCGTGCGCCATGCGCGCTCCGCGCGCAACCAGATACTGCGCCGCCGGGTTCGAGCTGATGCACACCGCAATGCTTTCGCGGATGGCAACCGCTTTCCGATCTTCCTCTTGTTCTCCGCGGTGCTGTTCCAGGCTTTGATCCACCACCTGGGCCACTTCGCGCAATGCCAGCTCGCGCAAAGCGATCAAGTTCGTCTCGCGGAAAAAATTCTCCAGCGCCCGCCCCACACGTTCCTGCGGATACACGTCACCGCGCCGCATCCGGTTCTGCAGCGCCTCCGGAGTCAGGTCGATCATCACCACTTCGTTGACTCGTTGCAGCACCCAGTCCGGAACCGTTTCCCGCACCTGTATCCCGGTAACTCCCTGCACCGTCGGGGTCACGCTCTCCAGGTGCTGGATGTTCATGGTGGAGAGAACGTCGATCCCTGCGTCCAGCAGTTCCAGCACGTCTTCATAGCGCTTGCGATGCTTGCTGCCCTCGATGTTGGTGTGCGCCAGTTCGTCCACCAGCGCGACGCGAGGCTTGCGCGCGAGAATGGCGTCCACGTCCATCTCTTCGAAGAGCGCGCCCTTGTACTCGATTGCTTTGCGCGGCACAACTTCCAAATTCGCGACCAGATCCGCCACCGCTTTCCGTCCGTGGGTTTCCACCACTCCGATTACTACATCTTCGCCGCGGGCGTGCCGCCGGATCGCCTCAGTCAGCATGGTGTAGGTCTTGCCCACGCCGGGAGCATATCCAAGAAAGAGCTTGAACAGGCCTCCCTTCTTCGTCGGCGAAACGTCCTCCAGCCACTGCTCGGGGGTCTTGGGCATCGCGATTATTGTCGTTGAGATATCCGAGTTTGTCGATATCAGCAAGAATGTCGGTTACAATCGGCTCGTGAACGCCGCGGCCAGATCCGGATGCGGATACCTGATCGCGGTGCTGTCTGTTGCCGGAATCACTCTCGTCGGCTACCGCTGGCTCCATCTAAATCCGACTACCATCGCGCTCGCCTTCCTGCTCGGCATCCTCGGGATCTCCGCTTCCTGGGGCTTGCGGCAAGCCATTTTCATGTCGGTGCTCGCCACCCTCGCGTTTGATTACTTTTTCCTGCCTCCGATCGGCACCTTTACCATTGCCGACCCGCAAAACTGGATCGCGCTCTTCGCCTTCCTGGTCACCGCAGTAGCGGTCGGCGAACTGTCGGAACGCGCCCGGCGCGGGGCGCGCTCTGCCGTCGAGCGCCGGCAGGAACTGGAGCGCCTTTACGCCTTCAGCCAGTTGCTGCTTTCGAGCGACAGCCCGGCCGAGTTGTTGAATCTGATTCCCCGCTACATCGTGGATTCATTCGCTATCCGGTCGGCGGCAATTTCTTTGTCCAGCCGCAACGACGTTTATCGTTCGGGCCCCACCATCGACGGATTGGAATCGCGCGATCTCCAATTGATCTGTGTGCGCGGTGAACCGCGATTCGACGCTGTCCATCAACTGGCCTTCATGCCGCTTCGCATGGGCATGCGCGTGGTCGGTTGCATGGGCGTTTCCGGTTCGCATCTTTCGCGGCAAACCCTGGAGGCCATCGGCAGCCTAGTGGCCATCTCTATCGAGCGCGCGGGCGCTGTCGAAAAACTCAGCCGCGCCGAGGCTGCCCGCGAAAGCGAGCAATTGCGCTCCGTCCTGCTCGATTCGGTCACCCATGAGTTTCGCACTCCGCTCACCGCCATCAAAGCGTCGGTGACCTCGTTGCTCGGCAGTTCGAATCATTCACCGGAGGAGAGACAGGAACTGCTGACCATCATCAATGAAGAAAGCGACCGCCTGAACCGCCTGATCGGTGAAGCCGCAGAGATGGCGCAGTTGGACGCCAACAAAGTGGAATTTCGCTTCGCATCCGCGCCCATCGGCAACGTGGTCGAGGAAGCGCTCGACGAACTGAAGCAACTCCTCGTCCAGCATCCCGTGGACGTTAGAATCCCCGCCTGCCTTCCCAACGCGCGCATGGACTCCGCTCACATCAAGGAAGTCATGGTGCACCTGATCGAGAACGCCGCTAAGTACTCTCCCGCCGGTGCTCCCATCCGCATCACTGGGGAAGCCAAGGACCAGACACTTAACATCAGCATTGCCGATCGCGGTCCCGGTATCGACGATTTCGAGCAGTCCCTCGTTTTCGAAAAATTTTACCGTGGACGAAACCAGCGCGTGCAAGTCCACGGCACCGGCATGGGACTGGCAATCTGCAAAGCCATAGTACAAGCCCACGGCGGCCACCTCGGCGTCACCAGTCAGCTAGGGCACGGGTCGGTGTTTTACTTTAGCTTGCCGGTGGGGTGAGGGCGGAGATGGCGTCGTGCTGGCGGAGAAATTCTTGCATTCGGGCTGCGTCGCGGAATGCTTCCGTGCCGCCACAGGCGGTGACGGAGAATGCGCCGCACAGGTTTCCATAGGCCAGGCAGGTTGTGAGATCGGCTCCACGCAGGAATTGGTGGAGGAACCCAGCGTCGAAGCTGTCGCCTGCGCCAATCGGATCGATGACCGTTACTGGCACGGCAGGCGCGGTGAATCGGCGCGCTTCGCGGACGGCACTGGCTCCGCTGGCGCCCATCTTGACCACAACGGTCTCCACCTTTTGAGAGAGCCGCGAGAGCGCAGTCTCCAGGTCGCCCGCCCGGGACATCTTCATCGCTTCGCGCTCGTTCGGCAGCAGGATATCCACGTGAGGAAGAATCTCATCGAGGACTTCACCCCAGCGGTCGTCGGGATCGTCATTGGTGTCGAGCGAGGTGGTCAGGCCGGCGGATTTCATGCGCCGAAAAAGTTCGGGCACATGCGGTAACAGTTCACGCTGCAAGAATAGCGACGACATGTGGAAGTGGCGGGCGGACGCCAGGTAATCGAGGTCGAGATCCTCAAAGCGCAACTCCGAGATTGTGCCCGGATACGTGAGGATGTGACGCTGAGGCCCGTGCGGCAGAATGAGGGTTACGCCGGATTTGGCGCCATGCGCGACGCGCGTCAGGTCCACACCGCGTTCACACAGGCGTTCCATTGCCAGGGTTCCGAAAGAATCGTCGCCGACCTTGGTGATGAACCCCACGCGGCTGCCAAGAGCGGCCAAATTATGCGCCAGGATGGCCGAGGAACTGCCTAACGTAATGGTGAAGCCCGTGGCCAGCAGTTCGCGTTCCGTGGGCATTGGTTCGGGAAGACCGTAGAGGATCAGGTCAAGATTGATCTCCCCAACGATTGCGATATCGAGATTGGACATGGAGTGGACCTTTGGCGTTTTTCGCTAAGTGCTAGGTGCTGGTTTTAGTTGCCGTCCGCGAGCACGACCGCGCGCGTCAGGTTCTTCGGCGAGTCGGGATTGAGGCCTTTTTTGAGGCCATAGTAAACGCCGTACAGTTGACCCCAAATCGCGAAAGCGGCGGGGCGCGCGTACTCGGGCGACTGCAGGCCAAGTTCGATGGCGAAGTCGGAGGCGCGCTGTGCCCGGCCATCGACGCGATTCGCGATCACCATGGTGGCCGCGCCGAGAGCTTTCATTTCTTCGAGTAACTCCGCTTCCGCGTCGTAGGAAGTTTCCGACATGAGGAACGTAATCAGCGTTTCCGGACCGGCGATGGATTTCGGACCGTGACGGAACTCGAGAGAATGAAATACCTGGGCATAGGCGCACGCGGATTCGGTCACCTTCAACATGCACTCCGAGGCAATGCCGAACAGGGGGCCCTGCGCCAGGAAGACGAAATCGGAGAAACTGCGAGACTCGGCAAACAAACGCAGACGCTGCGGAGTGTTTTTCAAAAGCGGCTCGACTTGCTGCGGAAGTGCGGTCAATGCGCGGCGGAAGGCATCATTGCCAGAGACGGTTGCCGCGACGTATTGCAGCGCCAGCAGCATCGATGAGAACGATCGCGTCATGACCGTGCTCTGCTCGTCGGCGTCGAGGAGCTTCAACGTCACGCTGCATTCCGGCTCCAGCGGCTGGCCGTCGGCACACGTGATAGCGATGGTGCGAAGATTGTGCTCCTTCTCCAGCATCTGCGCGGCGCGAACTGCCTCCGAGGTGCGGCCGGAGCGCGAGATCACAACCGGAATACAATCCCGTCCGGCGTGCAGAGTCAATGCGGGGTACATCAGTAAGTCAGAAGCGGTTACGGCCCGCGCCGGCAGTTCGAGATAGTTGAAACTCGATGCGGCGGCCTGCGCGAGATAATAACTGGTTCCACAGCCTACAAAAATCCACTCCGCTCCGGGCCGCGCGAGTTCAATGGCCGCGCACAGTTCCGCGCTGCCTGCCAGCTTCGCGAGACACGTGCTCCAGCACCGGGGCTGGGAAAGAATCTCGCTCAGCGTGTACTGGCCCTGTTCCGTGATTTCTGCCGATTTCATTGGGTCTGTTCAACTCCGTTGCAGCCGTTTCAAAAATCCTCGTCGATGATTAGAGCCTCACCGCAGGGGCTCAGGCCGCCGTTGTGGCACTTACGGTACGACCGAAGTCGTGCCCTTCCCACAACACTACACCAATGTGACCATTACTCCTGCCTCTTTCAACGCATGCAAATCCGACTTCGGGATCTGCTTGTCGGTAATCACTTCATGGACCGCCGTTACCGGCATGATGTTGCACAGGCTGCGACGGCCGAACTTACTCGAGTCGCAAACCGCTATTGTCCTGCGCGCAATGTCGACCATTGCCCGGTTCACTTCGGATTCCAATAAATTCGGAGTGAAAAGGCCGGTCTTGGTGTCGAAGCCATCGACGCCCAGGAACAAGATGTCGGCGCTGAGTTGGCGCAAAGTTCGCTCGGCCAGAGGACCGACTAGGGAAAACGAGTTCCTGCGCAGCATGCCGCCGGTCAGGATGACTTCAACGTGCGTGCCGGCCAGTTCGGCCGCGATGTTGATCGCGTTGGTGATCACGGTGAGTTGCGCCATGTCTTTCAGGGCGCGCGCAATGGCCGTGGTCGTCGTTCCGGAATCAAGCAATACCGACTGGCCTTCTTCCACCAAGCGGACTGCTGCGTGGGCAATCTGCGTCTTCTCCCTGCGGTGCAACTTCTCTTTCTCGCACAGCGTTGGATCGAGCAGGGCGCCGGCTTCCACCGGCAGCGCGCCGCCATGGATACGCTGGATGTCCCCCCGGCCATCGAGGATCTCCAGATCTTTGCGGATGGTGACCTGCGAAATACGGAAATGCCGGGCGAGATCTTTGACGAGCACGCGTCCATCCCGGTGCAAGATCCCAAGGATTTCACGGCGGCGTTCTTCGTTGAGCAGACCGTTCGAAGGCATGTAGAAAACTCCCGAAGCGTTTGGCTGACTTCGTTTTCCGGTGCGCGGCAGCCTCATTAATCGCAGAAATCGCAAAGTACGCCAAGAAACCGTTCTAACTCGAAGATGAAATACCCTCCCGTTCTTCGAATCTTCGTTTCAGAAATAAAACTTCAGCGCGAACTGAATCTGTCGCGGGTCGCGCTGCCAGTGGTAAGCCGAATCCACTCTGGCCCAGTTCCAGGTGTGTGGGCTCGGCGCTGATGGCGCCAAACTGTCCAAACAAATAGTTTGCGTCGTTGAGCACATTGAAGAATTCCGCGCGGAATTCGAGATGTTTTTGTTCGTTGATCGGAAACTGTTTGACCAGAGAGGTGTCCCAGGTCTTGTATCCGGGGCCTTCGATGATGTTGCGTCCGGCGTTGCCGAAGGTTCCAAGGTTCGTATTGTCCGCAAACGCGCAGGTGTTGAACAGAGTCCCCGGGATGCACGGCTTGGCGTTGGGATTACCGACCAGGTTGGGGCGTGAGCAATAGAAGCCGAAGGTGCCGCCGCAATCGCCGCCGGAGATATCGTTGATGTCAGTGGCGGTGTCGTAATTGCCGGTGGCGGCGGAAAAGACGCCGGTCATTTGCCAGTCGCCAATTATCTGGTTCACTATGCCGGAAGCGCCTTTGGCAAACGTGCGTCCGCGACCGAAGGGCAGGTCGTAGACATAGCTAAAAACGAACCGCTGGCGCACGTCAAAGTCGGCATTGCCGTAGTTCTGGTTGGGGTAGCGCTGGTCCTGAAAATCCCCGTTATTCACCGATCCCAGGCTGGCGCTGGAAGCGTTGTCGAGGGCGTGTGAGAAGGTGTAAGCCGCTTCGTACTGGAGTCCGTGAGTCCAGCTCAGGTTATCGGTAAAAACGTAGCTGTGCTGCTTTTCGATAGCGGGCAGGAATTCCGAAGCGCCAATGCCCGCGGTGCCATCACCGAAGCTAAGATAAGGCAGGCCGCCGATGTTCTGGCCCGCTTCGAAGGGAACTCCCGGAAAAGGAATGGGGAGTTGCTGCGAGACATTGACGTTGGAATACAGATTGTAGCGATGGGAGTTGAGATAATTGAAGCCGAAGCGAAATTCGTTGATCAGGTTGTTGCGAAAACTGTGTATCTCACTGCCCGCCAGGCCGTGGGCTGTGTTGTTGCTGTAGCCATCCTGAAAGCTGCCGCCGTCGAGCACGTTGCTGAACGGTGAGGGAAGGAAATTGCTGTCGTTGCCGTAACTGTAGCGGGCGAAAAAATTATCCTTGTTGCTCAGAGTGTGGTCGATGCGAATGTCGAACTTGTTCTCCGTCTCACTCCTTTTGGGATCGGAAAGGAAAGCCTGGGGGCCGAACTGAGGGGCATTGGGCGCGGGAAACAAATTCGCCAGCTCCTGGCCGAGCGGGTCGATCGCGGTGCTGGTGCCACCAGGGTTTGTGAATTTGTTGGTCGGGGTTCCGGTGTAGTTGGGGCCGGTGGTGCCGATGGGGAGACTGCAGGGTCCGCCATTGAATGCCGAATTCGTTTGCGCTTGGGTCGGATCAAAGATCTCTCCCTGGTAGGTCTGGTCGCCGTTGCAGTCGAGCACACCCAAGAGTGGCACGTTGGTCTGGAGAAACACGGAGAAATCTCCGCCAACCTCGGCGGGTGTCGGAACCGTGGACAGTTGCGGCAGTGCCTGGCGAATCCGCAGGCCTTCGTAGTCCCCGAAAAAGAACATTTTGTTCTTGATGATGGGCCCGCCCAGCGTAAAGGCGAACTGGTTCTGCTTGTATGGCTGCTGACCGAAGATATCGAAGGCGTTGGTAGCGTCCACTTTTTCGTTCCGCAGAAATTCGAACACGTCGCCGTGGATCTGGTTGGCGTCGGACTTGATGACGGCGTTCATGATGGCGCCGTTGCCGCGACCGAATTCCGCGCTGTAGGAATTGGTCTCGACCTTGAACTCGGCGATGGCGTCCACGGAAGGCTGAACCACATAAGCGGCGCCGTTGAGGACGTCCCCTAGATTCGCATTGTTGTCGATGCCGTCGAGCAGAAAGTTATTTTGTAGAGAGCGGGCGCCGTTGGAGCTGAACCCGTAAGTGGTTTCGACGTGCGACCCGGGCTCGGCGGCAGCTATGCCGACACCGAGAAGAACGAGTTGGGCGTAGTTGCGTCCATTCAAGGGAAGCGCGTTGATGCGCCGGCTGTCCACCACTTGGCCAAGGTCTGAGGCTTCGGTTTCGAGCTGTGTGCTTTCGCTCGTGACCGTCACGACTTCCGTTGCCATTCCAGGCTCAAGCTTGAGGTCCACGCCGACGCGATCCTGAATGTTCACTTGCACCGGGCCGGCAACGGCCTTCTTGAATCCCTGCTTCTCGACGGTGACCGTGTAACGGCCTATTCTGAGCGGGCTGGCGACATACTCTCCCGCATCATTGGTGGAGAGAGTCACCTGAATGCCGCGATCGACGTCGGTCACGGTGACCTTGGCGCTCGCGACCACCGCACCAGTGGGGTCGCGCACCACGCCCACAATGGCTCCGCCATCTTTTTGCGCCCATAGCGGCGTGGCCAGCGCAAGGAACATAGACGCAAGGAACAGAGAAAAGAACAGGGCCGAGAGACTTTGCAGGTGAAGGAAACGGATGGACATTGCGAGCCTCCCGGACGCTAAACTCGAATGTTCGCTAGCGGCCTGGCTGGCCCCGGTGAAAATTCGGTACTGGAGCTGCGAGCTTTCGGTGTAATATTACGATGTGTTCCTTTTACATTCGTTTTATATCGTTTGTCAAGTGCGATATTTGGGCCTAGCTGCCGGGAACGCTGTTGTGCAGGTGGTGGACTCACAGATGCTAAAACGTCAGGCAGAACGCCAAAGGGAGAGGTTATTCATGATCGCCGCCAGACACGGGATTGCCCTGATCCGTACAGCGCTTGGCACGACGCTCGTTCTCACCCTCATGCTGACGGCTTGCTCGAAGTTGCCGAAAGCCCCGCTGCAGTCGCCGCTGAAGACTGCGACCGCCAAGCCTGAACCCACTCAGCCTTCCGCGATCAAGGTGGACGTGAAGGCAGGCGGACCGGTGGTGCTGACGACGAGCGCGGCGGAGTTTCAGGTGACGCCCGAAGGTTATGTGCAGGCGTTTCTGCTCAAAGATGGGCGGAAGTTGTCGCTGGACGAGCCGATTGTCGGCGCTCCCGCCGACAGCGATTATGTTCGGGTCGGGGGCAAAGATGTGCATTTCACGCTCGACTTCCAGCAGGCGCAGGTGCACGAAGCGATCGGGAAGATGGGACTGGGGAAGCGGGTGGAGATTCCGGCGCGTCCGCTCGGGTTTTCGGGGACGGATTTGCAGCGCGTGCTGGCGCTCGAAGTCTACGACAATTTCCCGAACATTCTGCTGAGCGCGGTGGAATATAAGAACACCGGCGCGAGCGAAATTGCCATCGAAAAAAGTGTGAATCAGCGGCGCCGTTTGAACGCGCGCCTGGGCGATGCGAAGGCGCGGCCATGGGAAATGTGGTCGTTCCATGGCGCGAGCTACGACTGGGGAAAAGACGATGTCGTGAAGCTGACGCCGTCTTTTTCCCAGCCGAACGTCATGGGAGAAATGGTCAAAGGCGGCTACGGTGGCGGGATCCCGGTGGTGGCTTTCTGGACGCGGCAAGTAGGCGAAGCGGTCGGGCACGTGGAGACGATTCCGATCTCAGCGGCGATCCCGGCAAAAGTGGGATCCGATGGCCGCGTGAATACCGAGGTGGACTACGCTGCCAACATCTCACTGAAGCCGGGAGAGACGTACTCTACTCCGCGCAGTTTCGTCTCCGTATATGCGGGCGACTTTTATGAGCCGCTGCGGATTTGGTCGAGCGTCCTGCAGAAGGAAGGCTGGGAACTGCCGAAACCGTCGAGCGAAGCCTACAACGTGAGCTGGTGCGGCTGGGGATACGAGGCCGACGTGACCCCGGCGCAGATGCTGGGCACGATTCCGAAGCTGAAGGAAATGGGCATCAAGTGGGTGACGCTCGACGATCGCTGGTTCGATGTCTATGGCGACTGGAATCCGCGCGCGGATACTTTTCCCGGAGACTCCATCAAGAAAATGACGGACGACTTCCACAAGCAAGGCATGCTGGCGCAGTTGTGGTGGCTGCCGCTCGGAGTCGAGGATGGCGAGGGCAAGTACGAGTCGCACAAATACTCAATGTCGAAAGTCGCGCAGGAGCATCCGGAGTGGCTGATCTTGGATAAGAACGGCAAGCATGCGCGCATGACTCGTGGCCTGGCGGTGATGTGCCCGGCGTTGCCGGAGGTGCGCGCATATCACAAGCAGCTGACGGAAAAATTCATACGCGACTGGGGATTCGACGGCAGCAAGCTCGACAATATTTACAGCGTTCCGGCCTGCTATAACCCGGCGCACCATCACCAGTCGCCGCAGGATTCGGTGAATGCGATGGGGGACGTGTACAAGGAAATCTTCCAGACGACGCGCGCGCTGAAGCCGCAGAGTGTGACCCAGAGCTGTCCGTGCGGCACGCCGCCATCGCTCGCCTGGTTGCCGTTTATGGACCAGGCGGTGACGGCCGACCCGGTGGGAGCGGTGCAGGTGCGGCGGCGGATCAAGATGTATAAGGCATTGCTCGGGCCCGAAGCGGCGGTCTACGGCGATCACGTCGAACTTTCTGCGATGACAAAGGTGGGCAACGACTGGAGAGAACACGGCGACGATTTTGCTTCCACGATTGGAACCGGAGGCGTGGTGGGAACGAAGTTCGTCTGGCCCGATCCCGGCCCGAAATTCAAGGACGTCAATCTGACCCCTGCGAAGGAAGAACACTGGAAGAAATGGATCGGCTTGTACAACCAGAAGATGCTTTCGAAGGGAGAGTTCCGGGACCTTTACGTGACCGGCTACGACACGCCCGAAGGATATGCCATCGCGAAAGACGGCAAAATGTATTACGCGTTTTTCACCTCGGCCAACTGGAAAGGCGAAGTCGAACTGCGCGGATTGAAGCCCGGAAAGTATCGGGTGAGCGACTACGGCGAGGGAAAGGATCTGGGCACGGTAGACGCGGCGGCCAATGGCGTGGCGAAACTGGCGGCGGAGTTCAAGGATCATCTGCTGCTCGAGGTCAGCTCGCAGCCGTAACATTACGTGACGATGGCGGGAATGTGGGTAGACAGGTATCCCGATCTGTCCAATGCGCGTCATCGCCATTCGACGTGCTGCTGGTCTGGTCGGGAACCGGCCACTGCTCCTGCGCGATAAATCAGTGGGGCAGGGCAACCGGAGGATCATTCTGCGTCACGGCTGCGGAGCGTTGCAGCGAGAAGAGCCTCTCTGTATTCACTACCAACACCGTCTTACCGTCGCCCATGATCGCGGCGCCTACATACTCCGGGACCTTGGCCAGCACGCCGTTCAGCGGCTTGACTACGATTTCGACCTCGCCGAGGAAGTGGTCGACGACGAGGCCGTACGGCCCCGAAGCGGCCTCAATAATCGCAACTGCTAACTCTGCTCGCCTCTCTTCCATACGGCCGAATGACAAGGCATGCGCCAGCCAGAGCATGGGAAAGACGGTACCACGCACCGGCGCGATCTGCTGCCCTTGCACGGTTCGGACCACCGACTTGGGAATTTTCACCATGTTGCGGATGGTATCTATGGGCAACACGACCTCGTGCCCCGAGACCGCAACCCGAATGGCCTTGGAGACCAGCAGACTGGCCGGAAGCTCGATGCGGAAGCGGGTTCCTTTTCCAATCTCGCTCTTGATATGTACGGCGCCGTGCAACGCCTCGACGCCGTTGCGCACGACATCCATGCCGACGCCCCGGCCTGATACGTCCGTCACCTTATCGACGGTGGAGAAACCGGCGACGAGGATGATCTTAAAGGCGGCCTCCTCGTCCATGGCGGCGACCGCGCTCTCGGAAAGCAAGCCCTTCTCGACCGCGCGGCGCTTGAGTTTAGCGGGGTCCAGTCCCTTGCCATCGTCCTTCACTTCGATCACTACAGTGGAGCCGCGAGTGTAGGCGGAGAGATCGATGCGGCCAACGGCGGACTTGCCCTTTTGCGCACGGTCGGCTTTCGACTCGATGCCATGGTCGGCGGCGTTGCGGATGATATGGGTGAGCGGATCGCCGATCCTGTCGATCACCGTCTTGTCCAATTCCGTCTCTTCGCCGCTCACGTGGAGCTCGATGTTCTTGTCGAGATTGCGGGCCAGGTCGCGCACCAGGCGGGGAAAGCGTTGAAACACCTGGCGCACCGGCATCATCCGGATCGACATCACGGTCGCCTGCAGATCATCCGCCAGCCGGGAGACCTTGGCGCCGGCGTCGCGCATCTCTTTGGCCATGCTCTTCGGCGACTCTTCGCGGGCAATGAGTTCGACGCGCTCGGCGAAGGCGGGCAGCGCGCCGCGAGCAACGAGCAATTCTCCGGCGAGGCGCATCAGGGCGTCGAGTTTGACTGCGTCCACGCGGATACTGGCCGCGGCCGCTCCGGTGGCGGCTTCTGGAGCAGGCGGAGCTTCCGCGGCTTTGGTGGGAGCGAGCTGTGACGAAATCGCGGTTGGCGCCGCGGCTGGCGCACCCACGGCTATCCTCGCAGCCTCGATCAGCAGCCTCACGTTAAGCAGCCAACCGGCATCGAGGATTCCACCTTGCTGGACTACCAGGATCGCAGCGAGAATTTCTCCGGCGGCGGCCGTGGCTCCGGCGTGACCATGCGCTTTGCCCGCGGAGATCAGAGTTTGGGCGGCGCGATGTGCGGTCCCCAGTCCCTGCTTTTCATCTCCGGACTGACATTGCTCCAACGCAAAGCCAAGCGCGGTAAAGCACTGTTCGGCCGCGTCGCGGAAGCGGGCGTCTTTGTTTTTGCTTTCCGTTCGAGCGGAGGCGGCTGGCTCCTCGCGCTCGATCGACACTTCGCAGTCGTCCTCGACAAACAGGAACACGGCGCGCACCGCGTCCTCGGGCTGTTTCGTCTCGACGCAGACTTCCCAGCACAAGTAACACTTCTCCGGATCAAACTCATCAGCGTGGAGGAGGTCGGCCGTATCGCAGCGGATTTCGATCTCGCCGAGATCGGTAAGCTCAAGAAGCAGTGAGGCAGGGTCGGTTCCAGAAAAGAAAATCTCGCGGTTGGGACGAAAACCGATCTTGTATCGCGCGGGTCCGCTGGCCATCTTCGCGGGCTGGGTTTTGCCAGTGGCCTTGTCCATTTCCGGCAAAAAGGGCCGGATCGCCGCGAGCACTTCGATCTCCAGCGGCAAGGGCGTGTCGGAGGCCGTGCTGCCAAGTTCCAGGAGCATCTCACAGCAGTCGCAGGCTTTCAGGGTGGCGTCGATTAATTCGGGAGTCGACTGCAGTTGCTGATTGCGGATGCGGTTGAAGACCTCTTCGACGTGATGCACAAAGTTCGCCAGGCGGCGGAAACCGGCGCTCGCGCCCGAGCCTTTCAGAGTGTGCATGGCGCGGAAAACGCGGTTCACCACCTCCGCGTTGAGGGGCTCCTGCTCGAGTTGCAGCAGTGCACCACCGAGGTCGATGAGCAGATCGGCCGCCTCATGACGGAACGAGGCTTGTAGTTGTTCCAGGTCCCCGAGTTCCATGACTTGCTCACCTCCCTTCGGCTAGCGCGAATCCAGAGTTGCTGTGACCATAAGCAGCTGCCGAGCTGCGCTCGGCTTGGACGGGCGAGGGCGCCCGTCCCCACACTACAGATCGCGAATCAGCGCAGGACTTTCGTCACCACGGCCAGTAATTGTTCCGGTTCAAACGGTTTCACAATCCAGCCGGTAGCCCCGGCGGCCTTGCCTTCCTGCTTTTTCTCCGGTTGAGATTCCGTCGTGACCAGCACGATCGGCGTGAATTTGTATTGCGCCAGTTTCCTGAGACTGCGGAGCAGCTCGATCCCAGTCATCACCGGCATGTTGATGTCGCTCAGCACCAGGTCGAAGAGAGCCGCCGATGCTTTCTGCAGGGCTTTCGCGCCGTCCTCGGCTTCGACGACTTCATAGCCCGAACGGGAAAGAGTCATCTTGAGCAACTGACGCATGGTCGCGGAATCATCGACTGCCAGAATTTTCTTAGCCATGTCCCTGCCTCGCGGATTTTGCCTTGGTCTCCGCTTGGGGCTGCGGAATTTGCGATTCCGGCTCAACTGGTGGCTGCACGAAGAATTTTTCCAGGCCCCGGCGCTTCAGCGAGCCGAGAAAGCCGTCTGAGGTCTCGCCGATCTGTAGCTGGCTGGTCTGGCTCACCCGGCAGAGAATCTGGATGATGCTTGTGTCCATCTCTTCCAGTTCCTCGGCCTGGAGCCGGATGCTCTGGCGTGCGGACATGGCGGACTGCAGAGCATCCCACAGCGGCCGGGCCTGTTGCACTCCGAGTCTTCCCGCTAGAATCAGCTTCACCCCGCCCGCGACCGTTTGTATGTCAAATGGCATCGAGTCGTCCTTCGCATCAGAAAAGTTCAACATTGGCGCCGTAGTCTTGCCCTTCAGCCGGCTCGGTCAGCCGTGCGCAGGCATTTTTCGCAACTCCGCCAACCACCATGGCGTGCACGTCGTGCTGCTCCTGCATGGTGTAACCGGCGGCAGCGGAACTGAGATCGAACGGCTTCTCCGACTTTGGATACAGGGCCAGAAGAAAGTCGAGTATGTCGTCCAGATCTTGAAACAGCCCAGTTCCTTCATCGACAAATTTCAGGGATTGCAGGAGGGCCTCCGTCTTTTCCTGCAGCTGGCGCGCTTTCTTGTTGAGGCGACTTACCTCGTCGTATTCAATTCTTCGTGAATTGCGCAATGAGTCGTCTACTCGAGGTACCAGGAGTCCGTCCCGGCATGACTCGATCCACCGAACCTCCGCCGTCATCGCTGCCGCTTGGGACTGGAGGCTTGCACCCAGTTCGGAGAGCTGTTCATTCAGCTCTCTCGCCAGCTTGAGGACCCGCTCCGCGGCTTCGGACGTCCAGCCTCCCAGCACATCGAATCCCGCTGCCGATGGCATTTTCTCCGCGCCGATCAGAACATTGAGAGCTAGTCTCTTCATCGACCGCGCCAGGGCTTCCAGTTCGTCGCTCTTCGCGCTCAACAGTGCGCGAATAGGGTCGATCTGCGTCAGCACGAAGTTGCCAATCTTCACCTCCCCAGCCAGCAATTCGGCAACCCCGGTGCTGATGGAGGCGAGGTGATCGACTGCCTCTTCGAACTTCTTCACCTGGTCGTCGCCGGCAGCCCGGCTGCAACTGTCACCTGCAAGGCCTTGTGCGGAGCCGATCACGCCATTCAGTTCCCGCTCGATGCGGCTTCCCGTGTTGACAATCAGCTCCAGCACGTTCTTGGCCTGCTGACGCTGCAGTAACAGCGCATGCCCAGGCTCGTTTCCCTGATCCGTGCGAACGCCGGCCAGCGCTCCGAGGATATGTTCGAGACGCTGACGAATTGTGTCGTGTCCCTGCAGGACCTTGACTGCTTCGCGAATACTGTCCGCAACCACCGCGCCGACAGAAGCCGCTTTACGCCGCACTTCCAGCAGATCGGGCGGGACCGTCAGCAGCAGATCGAGATTGTGGTGGATACTCTTCTCCGATTTGGTAGCCTGCGCGGCGTAGGAAACAGAGGCCTGCTCGACAGATCGCGTGGCCCCGGATAGTTTTTCAAGGATCGCCACCAGCGTGTGTTGCTGCGAATCCCCCGCCTGTTTCATGCAGCGCAGAACTCCCCGCATCTCCTCATAGACTTTCAGCACGGAGGCGTTGTCCTCCGCAGAGAGTCGAGATCCCTCCAGACGGAAGTGAAAGGCTATATGCTTGAGCGGTATGAGGTCCTCCTGCAAGTGGTTTGAGGTGCCGAGTACCCCTTCAGTCTCCTGCGCGGCCGAGGCCAACTGGCGGCTTACGGCCTGGATTTGATGCAGGAATTTTCGGAAGACGCCGCACCCATCCAGCATCGACTCGCGGATGGCCATGGTCTGGCTGCCGCTCGCCGCTCCGGTGAGTTCTGCCAGCCGAGCGGTCGCCTTCTGCACATTTTCCGCCATGTTCCAGCACGCATCGAGCGCCCGGATCAGGCGGACAAACTCTATTTCGCTCGTCCTCAGGTAGCGGGTGAGGCGCACGCTCAACTGTTCGAACTTCGCCCACGCCACCGCAAGTGATTCTTGCCCTTCCATGGCCGGGCTCACGCGTCGCCGCTGTGGCCGCCCTCCGAAACTTCGATCCCCAAAACCATGCAGATGTTTTCGATCAAGGGCTTAGGGTCCGATGGCTTAACAATGTAGAAATTTGCGCCGGCGAGGAAGCCGCGGCTCTTGTCCTCAGACTCGGACTCGGTCGAGATGATGACGATCGGCAAGTCGTCGTAGTCGCCGCTGCTTCTCACCCGGCGGATGAACTCATAGCCATCCATATTCGCCATATTGATGTCGGTGAGAACGAGATCGAAGGACCGGCTGTATAGCTTTTCAAGCGCATCTGCTCCGTCGACTGCGGTCACTACCTCGAAGCTGGCCTCGCGAAGAATATACGAATGGTAGTTGCGGGTGAACTCCGAGTCATCGACGATCAGCACATTCCGTTTCATAGTCAGTCCTTTGTGTAGAGCAGGTGCCCCTGGGCCTTCTTCAGACGGAATGCCGAGGTGATGCGGCCGACGGATTCAGAATGGCCGAGGAAGAGATACCCCTTGGGATTCAGCGAATCGTAGAAGCGGTTCACTACATTGCGCCGGGACTCGTCATCGAAGTAAATCAGCACGTTCCTGCAAAAGATGAAATCGTAGCTGCGCATGGCTTTCATCTGCTGCTGATCGTTCAGATTGAGCTTTTCCATGCGCACCAGGCTCGCGGTTTCCGGATGAATCCGGAAACCGGTGACCGTCGGCACCAGATGCTTGCTGTAGACGCTTGGAACTCCTTTCACGGAACGATCGCCATACACTGCGTTGCGGGCGAGTTCGAGCATGTTTTCATCGATGTCCGTGGCGGTGATCCTGATGTCCCAATTCCTGGAATCGGGAAATACCTCGCGGACAATGATGGCCAGCGTGTATGCCTCCTCGCCCGAAGAGCAGCCCGCGCACCAGATGCGGATGCGTCTTTCCGTGGTTTTCTGCCTGGCGGCAATCAGCTCGGGCAGACAAACGTCGGCAAAGCCGGCAAGCTGCTCGAACTCGCGGAACATGTATGTTTCGTTGGTGGTGACAAGGTTCGCCAGCGCCTGCATCTCGTCGCCACTCGAATCGCAATACCCCAACTGGAAGAGATATTCGTCGGCGTCTTTCAGGCCGAGTTCGGTGATTCTTCGCTCCACTCGCTTGTTGAGGAAGTACATTTTCTTTTCATCGAATTGCAGGCCCAGCTTCCGGTAGATTAGTTTGCTCAGTTTGGAGAACTGCTCAGCGGTGAGTTCCATCGCGGTCGCCTCCTGAGAAGTTCTTCTAGTTCCTCGCCGATCTCGGGATCGCTCTCCGTTGACGGCAGGGATTGCAGCGCGCTTTCCACGGCAGGGTCGGAGGAGTTCGCGAGTGACTCGACCGCTGCCAGTCCAAGGACGCGGTCGCGGTCGTTGATATAAGGCAGCACCGCGAGGGCTACGCGGCTGGAACCGGTAAAGTGCCCCAGCAGGCGGATGAGATGAAAGCACACGCCTGCATCGAGTTCCGGCTTGAGCAGGCCGCAGAGCTCTCCTTCACAGAAGGAGTTCAACTGCGACACATTGTGGCGCGACGCGATCTTCGTAATCGCGTCAATGGCGGCTTCGTGCACGAATTCACCCTTCCGTTCGATCGTCCGGCAAATCTCTTCGATCGACTCGGGGCCGGCGGCGTGGCCGAGCAACTTCAAGAAAGGCTGCTGGTATATCCCCGCCACTTCCGCGGCGTCGGGGTATTTCTCGCGGAGAGCATCGAGCGTCTGTCTGGTTCCGATGAGCGCGAGCGCTTCAAGGGACGCGCACACGGCCATCGGCTGCGAGCTTTTGAGCGCCATGGCGAGCACCGGTTTGGCAAGAGCAGTCCGCCGCCTCGATCCGATGTTCTCGATGGTCGTGATGACGACGTTGATGTCTTCATCCTTCAAGGCTGCGAGGTAGAGGGCGTCGGGAGCGCCGATGGTGGCTTCGCGCAGAATGTCGACGCTGATTTTGCGCAGATCTTTGTCATCGCTCCGCATCAGACGGTTGAGCCCTTCGATCACGTCGCTGGCGCGGCGCTGGAGCATATCCGCGGCCTCGGCCCGGACAAACGGATCGTCGTCTTTCAGCAGCTCGATGATCGAGTCCACCGGATTCGAAGTCCATATCCGGGAGAGCCCGCGAAGAATGGCCTCCTTGACGGCCCGCGAACCCTCCTTGTGAAGTTGCAACACGAGGATGTCCGCAGCCTCGGGAGCGCCCGATTCGCTGATCTCCTCCGCGGCCGAGCGCCGCTCGGATTCCTCCGGCGCGTTGAGCGCTTCGATTAGTTTGCTATCAATCATGAACGCATCCCCTGATGCACAAGATTCTGATGCGCCGCTTTTCCCAAAGTCCTGGCCTCGAGGATGCGGACCAGTCGGGCGGCGATTTCCCAGCTCGGCAGCACGATCTCGGCGCCGCCGCGCTTGATGGCTTGAAAGGGCATGCCGAAGACGACACAGCTTTCCTCGGACTCGGCGATCGTGACGCCCCCGGCCTCGCGGATACTGACCATCTGATCGGCCCCGTCGTCGCCGATACCGGTCATGAGCACTCCGATGGTCCGGCGGCCATAGACAGCGAGGACGGATTCCATCATGACGCCGACTCCAGGCACGAAGAGCGTCCGGGGCTGGCTTGGCCGGCGCAGCACTACATCGCCGGTCAGCTTGCGGTAGGGACAGAGATGGAGATTGTTGGCGGCTACATAGCAACACCCGGCATGCACGGACGCGCCAGTTTCAGCCTCGACCACTTCGATGGCGCACTCCTTCTGCAAGCGGGAGACGTAAGGGCCGATGAATGCCGCCGGCATGTGTTGAACCAGAAAAATCGCAGCGGGGATGTCCTTCGGCAGGCCGGGAAGCAGGGTGCTAATGGTCGCCGGACCGCCGGTCGAGATTCCGATAGCGATGGCACGCATTTCCCCCAGCGGAGAGATCGCGGATCGCGACACTGCTCGCGGCGGCGATGCCGTGGGCCGCGGCCGCTTGACTACGCCGGATGTTGCTGCCGCGCGGATCTTGGCAATCAGCTCCTCGGCAATGCCGTCCAGATTCGCGGAGACCGTACCGTCCGGTTTGGAGACGAAGTCGAAGGCCCCCAACTGCAGGCATTCGAAGGTTTCCACCGCGCCTTGCTGGGTCAGCGAACTAAGCATGATGACGGGGCAGATCTTTTCGGCCAGGATCATCTGCATGGCGGTGATGCCATCGAGCTTCGGCATGTTGATGTCCATGGTCACGACATCGGGCTTCAACTCGATTGCTTTCTGGACTGCGTCTTCGCCGTCTCTGGCGGTCGCGACCACCTTGATGTCAGGCGCTCTGGCCAGCAGCCGGCTGATCAGATTTCGCATTAACGCAGAATCGTCTGCGACCAAAACGCGAATGATAGACGCCTGCTTCATCGACTCAGCCTCACCGATTACCAGTGCGCGCGATTGCCGGTGGCGCGCCGGGCGTCGCTGCCCGGCGGGACGGGCGAGACGCCCGTCACTCCACCGTGGGAGAGCAATTGAAGTACCGGGCTAGGCGGGGACAGCGAGCTTCGCCAGTTCGCTCAGCTCTCCGCGAGTCAGCACCTTCTCCACATCGAGCAGAACGATCATTCGTTTTCCGTCCTCGACTTTTCCGATCCCGGAGATGAACTGGCCATCGACTCCATTGGAGATGCTGGCCGGAGGTGGAGCGATATTGCGCTTGGAGATGCTCAGAACCTGTTTCACCGAATCGACCACTAGGCCGGTCTTGGCGCCGCCGAGATCGACAATGATGACCCGGGTATGATCGTCGGAAGCTTTCTCCTCCAACGCAAAGAGGGTTCGGGTGCTGAGCACCGGAATCACTTCGCCACGCAGGTTGGTGACGCCTTCGACGAACTTGGGCGCTTTGGGGGTTTGGGTGATTTTCGACAGCCGGTCAATCTCCTGAATCCTGGCAATGGGAATGCCGTACTCTTCTTTGCCCAGCAGGAAAGTCACCAGTTGCACTTCTTCCCCCTGACTGTTTTCTTCGTCTTTTTTCTTGTCGCCGGGTTTCGTCTCTTCCGCGGCGGTGGCAATGGCGGCGACTGCGCCTTCGCCTGCGTCTGCGTCCTGAGAGCCTTCGGTGATCTTGGCCAACACCTTATGATCCAGCAGGCTCCCGGTGGCCAGAAGCAGAATAAGACGGTTGCCATTGTCGAGTTTGACGATCCCCGAAAGGTTGACGCCTTGTTCATGCGCAACGTTGGGCGGGGCCTCGATGGCGTCGTCCTGAACACCCAGCACTTCATTGACATGATCGACGACCAGGCCGAGCTGGAAGCCTTTGGAATCGACGACGATGATGCGCTGGTCCTCGTGAATGCTGCCCTCGACCTGTTCTTCAAAGGTGTGCAGGGCGGCGACGATTGCCTTGGCGGAGGCTACGATGTCTTTGCCGACCGCGTCCATCCCCTTCGCATCCAGATCGTGACCGGCGGCGGCGCTGGCCTGCTTGGTTACGTGTTCATTCAATCCACGTGCCTGTGCAAGGGTCTCGGTGAGGGACTGGCTCGAACTGTTGAAAGCCGAGAGCCAAGTGCGAAGCTGTTCGGCGGCTGCCGTCACCCGGTGCATATCCAGGTTCTCGCCGGAAGTGTTCTGCGTCAGCCAGGTCTGGTAATCGGCGCTCGCCAGACGGCAGGCGGCGATCAGATCGGCTGCGAACGAGGTCTGCCGCAGAAGGCGGCGCAGATCGACGATCGGAAGGATCTGCCCTCGCACCGTCAACACACCCAGCAGGTGTTCGGGCGCGCCGGGCACTTCTTTCGGTGTTTGCACCCGCAGAATCTCGCGGACATGCTCCATGGGAAACGCAAATTCTTCCCGGCCGATTTGGAAACTGACCAGTTGCCGCACTTCGCCCCCCTTTGCCTGCCCCTCTTTATTGCTCAGCGCCTCCTTGGCCTGCGCTTCGTTACTGGAATGGGCAACGGAGCTCTTCGCAACTGCTTCCGCGATGGCGTCGCCGGCGCCAGTGCTGCTGCCAAAGGTGCAAACGCGGCGGGCATCAAGCGCAATGATGATGCGTTCGCCGTTGTCGAGCTTGACTACGCCATCAATATAGTCGGCGGTTTCGTTACGGATCGCCGCCGGAGGCGGCTCGAACTCGTTCCGGCCGACTCGGGTAACCTGGCGCACACCATCCACCAACAACCCGGTTCGCTTCCCCTCGATATCAATCACCAGCACCCGGCTGCGGTCGGTGTGCTCTTCACGCTTCATTCCGAATCGGGTTCGGATGTCGAAGATCGGCAATACCGCTCCCCGGAGACTCGATATGCCCTCGACATAGTCCGGGGTGTGCGGCAGCTTGGACATCTTCGGCAGGCGGATGATTTCCTGCACCGACATGATGTCGAAGCCGAACTCTTCATCCTTGAGCAGAAAGGTAACCAGTTGCGTTCCATCGGCTCCCGCCTTGGCGGCGTGCTTCACGGTCTCCGTAGCCATTGCAGTTCTCCTCGCGTCCGGCGCTGCCGGAACCGCGTCTGGTTGCGTACCATCCGCAACCGCCTTGGCGGCGCGCTTCACCGTCTTTGTGGCCGTTCCAGCACTCCTCGCGTCCGGCGTGGCCGGAACCGTGTCTGGTTGGGTTGCATCCGCTCCCGCCTTGGCGGTGGGCTTCAGGGTTTCCGTAGCCATTGCTGTGCTCCTCGCGTCCGGCGTTGCCGGACCATGATCTTCGCCTACCTCTTGTTTTTTCATGGTCCCTATCCGTGCTGGAGTTCGTCGGCTTGAGCTGCGATTTCTTCGACCGCCTGCAAGATTTCCTGGGCCGCTTTCAATCCCTGTTCGGCTGCGGTCGCGGACTCGGTGCTGGCGCGATTCATTTCTTCGGAAGCGGACGCGATCTGCTCGCTGGCCTTAGACGCCTGCTGCAGAGCATTCACCGCTACCTCCGATCCCTTCGCAATGACATTGATGCCAAGCTGAACTTCCTTGATGTCCTTGGCGATACGCTCCAGGTTCGCGGTCGAGACCTTGGCGCGCTCGGCCTCGTCTTTGGCCTTGATGCCGGCGCCTTCAATGTCGGTGACCACTTTTGTGATCTGGCCCTGAATGCTCTTGACCAGGTCCTTGATACGATCGGCGTTTTCGCTGCTCTCGTTGGCGAGCGAGCGGATGTCCCCGGCAACTACCGAGAAGCCCCGTCCAAACTCACCCGCGCGCGCCGCTTCTACGTTGCCGTTGACTGCCAACATGCGCGTCTGCACCGTCACCATCACGATGGCATCCACGATCTTGTCGATGCGCCGCGTGCGCTCTTCCAGTTCGAGGACATTCTTTGCCGAGCCCAGCGACATCTGGGCCGCCTGCCCGATATTGACGATCATCGAGTCCAGAGACTCCTTATTCGCGACAAGCCGGGTGGAAACGGCAGTGCATTTCTCCCCGCTTTCCGTGGCTTTCAAGCCCATGTCCTTGGCGGCATTTTCCAGTTTGGTGCCCAAAGCCTGGGCGGTCTCGCAGGCTTTGGAGGCCACCTGCGCCGCGCGGCTGATCTCTTCAATGGCGCCCGAAATCTGGCCGGACGCGCTCTTGACTTCTTCTGCGTTGGCCGAGAGTTCTTCGGCAGCAGCCGCCAATTCCTCGGCGGACTTCTGCGCGCTGGTCGAAGTCTTCAGTTTCTCGGCCAACTGCGCCAGGCTGTTGGAGGCGTCGTTCATTTCGGTGTAGGCCCGGCCCTGCTCCTGCACCGCTTTCTGCGATTCCATCACGGCGGTGCTGGATTCTTCCGCCGCCTTGCCAATTTCCTGCGCGCCCTGCAAATATTCCTTGGCGCCGGCCAGCGCGGTGATGGCGTTGGTGACAATTGCTTTGCAGCCTTCGCGCATCTCGGTCACGTCAGTTGCAATGCCCACCATGTCTGTGGTGATCGCCTTCGCCTTCTCCACCTCTTCCAGACCTTTCTTTCCAGCGGTCTGGGCATCGACGGCGACGACCTTCACCTGGCCCTGGATCTCGTTCACCACTTCCTGGATTCCGCGGGCGCTCTTCTCGCTCATCTCCGCCAGGTTTCGCACTTCGTCCGCCACCACGGCAAATCCCTTGCCATGCTCACCGGCGCGCGCCGCTTCAATCGCGGCGTTCAGCGCCAGCAGGTTCGTCTGGTCGGCGATGCGGGCCACGGCGTGGACGATCTTGCCGATCTCCTCCGACTGCCGCTCCAATTCCGCAATCATCTTCGCGGAATCAAAGTTTGCCTGCGCAGCGTCGCTCACGCCTTTGATCAGCGTCGTAACATCGGCGATCGTGCTTCGAATCAGCTCTTGGACGTTTACTACGAGGGTTAGCGAGGCTGCGGCTTGCGTATTCGCCTCGTCCGATGCCTTTTCGATCTGGTTGATGGCGGCGCGAGATTCCTCTGCCGCTGCCCCTGCCTCTTCGGCGCCGGAAGCGATGGTTTGCATCGACTTCCCAAGTTGCTCGACCGTCGCGGTCGCTTGATTGATAGCGGTGGCCACCTCTTCAGTCGCGGTCGAAAGTTTTTCGGCAACAGCCTGAGCGCGGGCCAGGGTGCGCGCGCGCGTCTTGTCTTCGGCGATCTTCTTGCTCTGCAGATGGCTCGCACCATGCTCTGCGGCTGAAGTGCTGGGTGGCGCCTGTACTGGATTGCCCGTTTTTTGCGCGGCCATCCGCTTCATTCCCGCTGCTGGCGTAGCTGTTCCATGACCATTCGTCTCAATTGCCTGTTCCAAGATTTCACTCATTGCGACCCGCTCCTCTCGACTCTGTTGTCCCCATCGGCTCTTTCCCTGTGCTCTTTAAGTGGGCGGGATCGCTAATGAAAAAAAAGAAAATGGCGTGGGACGGGAAGAATCATTTCGGGAAAGACGCTCAACGCAAATGAACCAGTGGTCATTAATAGAGCGGCTGTCCGCGCGAGTCGTTCTGATGGGGATCCGCTGCCTGCTCGACACCAATATCGCGAGCTGCATTATCAAGGGGAACAGTCCGGCTGTCGATCGCCGTTTGGTGAAAGTTGAGATGGCACAGCTCGCCATATCTGCAGTCACTGAAGGAGAGTTGCGATTCGGAGCTGCTCGGCTTCCTCATGCCACAGGCTTGCACTCCATGATTGAGGAATTCCTTCTGCGCGTGGCGGTCCTGCCTTGGGATTCAGGTGCAGCCCAACAATACGGCCAGCTGGCTATCCAAGAAAAAGCCTCAATGCTAACGCGGTGACTTTCCCACTAGCCATTGCCGTCGCCACCCCATGGCTGAAAAGCACCACCCTGGTGGAACCGGGCCACCGGAATCCCGCGAATCGCCACCTGTCAGCGCTGTTATGTCTCTCTTATCTTGCTAAGAAATAATGTAGTTATACGAATTGCTGCTCATCGCTCAACATTGGCACCCGGCCTGCATTCTTTCAGGCAGAGATTTGTCCCGAACGAGGTGGAGGTACGTATGAAATTCAAGTTAATAGCAGCACTTCTAGGATTGATGATCGCGATTCCAGGCGCCGTCGTCGCTCAGAACTCGGACGACCAGACGCCGGATCAAGATTCGAAACCGTCGCCGAACATCCAAGCGCCCATGCCGGGTCCCAACGACCAGGGTTCCGTGGACCAAGGCTCGATGGACCAGGGTTCGATGAATCAGGGCACGATGGAGCCAGGCTCGAACGACGCAAGCTCCGGCAATCCGAGTTACAACACGCCGGCTCCGGAGGAGACTCGCGGCGTGGCGCGCATCAGTTTGATTCATGGTGACGTCTCGACGCAGCGTGGCGACTCCAAGGACTGGTCGGCGGCTGCGCTCAACGCTCCCGTCGTCGCGGGTGACCGCGTTTCGACCGGCGACAAAGCGCGCACTGAACTTCAGCTCGATTACGCCAACATGCTGCGCCTCGCTGAGCATACGCAGGCCAACATCACGCAGCTCACCCGCTCGCAAATCCAGATCCAACTTGGGCACGGGATGGCGAACTACTCCGTTTTCAAGAACAGCGACGCGGACGCCGAAATCGATACGCCCAATGTTGCCATTCGCACCGAGCGCCGCGAATCCAGCTTCCGAATTCTGGTTACTGCCGACGATCACACTGAGGTGCTCGTCCGCAGAGGCGAAGTGGAAGTGACGACTCCGCAAGGCGGCACGCGCGTGGGAGCGGGCCAGTTCATCACTGTGCAGGGCACCGGCGATCAGGAGCAATACAAGATCGGCGAAGCACCTGCCCGCGATGACTGGGATCAGTGGAACACCGATCGCGACAACATGATCCGCAATGCGGTGTCACGGCAGCGCACTAACGACTATTACGTGGGAGCGGAAGATCTCGACGCCCACGGCACCTGGTCGGAAATTCCGGACTACGGTCCAGTGTGGCGGCCTTCCGAACCGGCCGGCTGGGCTCCGTATCGCGATGGCCGCTGGGTGTATGAGCCTTATTGGGGATGGACGTGGGTTTCTTATGATGACTGGGGCTGGGCCCCGTATCACTACGGCCGCTGGATGTATTACGACAACGCGTGGGCGTGGTGGCCTGGGCCGGTTTACGGATATCCGTTCTACCGTCCGATTTGGGCGCCAGCTTATGTTTCGTTTTTCGGATTCGGCGGTGGTTTTGGATTCGGCTTCGGTTGGGGCTGGGGCTCGATCGGCTGGCTGCCGCTGGGACCGTGCGATCATTTCCATCCGTGGTGGGGCCGGTGGGGCGGGCGCTTCGGGGAGGGTCGTTTCGACGCATTCAACCGCGGCGGGTTTGCTCCGCTGCACGGCGGCACGCGATTTTCGAATGTGAACCTGGCGCTGCATGACCCGCATTTCCGCGGCGGGACGACCGTCTCGGGCAGAGAGTTCGGCGCCGGCCACATGAACGCTCAGCCGATGAGTCACGCGCAATTCCAGAACGCGCATTTCTCGACCGGCAGACTGCCCGTGACTCCGAGCCGCCAGAGCTTCTCGGCCAGCGGACGCCCGGCGGCTGCCTCAACGACTCGAAACGTTTCGCAGAATCAGCACTTCTTCTCGGCCCGAGGCAGCACTGCAGCCGCGTCGCGCTCTTCTGAGCGAGGGCAGTCGCAGCAGGTCTCGAACGGCAACCGGCAGGATGGCAGGTCCAGTGGAAACGGCCGCGAAGTTTCGCGGCCCGGTAACAATAGTTCGAACAGCGGGTTCCAGCGCTCCAGCCCAAGTTCGGAAAGAAGTCCGGAAAGAAGTTCGGAAACGCGAGGCAATTCGAACTGGGGTTCGGCGCCCAGGCCCGGCAGCTCGGGTGGCTCGACAACCGCTCGCGAAAACGGCAGCAACGGCGGCTGGCGGAAATTTACCCCGATGCCCCCACGCTCATCTGCCGAGGCAGGCAGGGCGCGTGAGTCGGCCGGTTCGTACGGCTCCTCCCGCGGTTCGGCTTCGGGGGGCCGTGGCTACGGCGGATACTCTCGTCCGCCACTCAACATGAGGCAGCCCATCGTCACTCCGCGCTCGTACGGCGGAGGTCGATATGGCGCTGGCCCTTATGGCGGCAATCGCGGCGGTTACGGCGGCGGCGGACGTTCAGCTCCGAGCGGCGGCCATTCGGCGCCGAGCAGTCACAGCGGTGGATCGTCGCACGGCGGCGGATCCTCGCACAGCGGAGGATCGTCGCACGGCGGAGGATCGTCGCACGGCGGTGGCGGTGGCGGCAGACATGGGAGGTAACACTGCGCTGGATTCTTTCCCAGCGTAGTGACGCAGCATAGCAACACTCTATCCCAGCAGTGAGACGCGCAACCACGCGTCCCACTGCTCTTTTTTTTGCCGAAGCTCATGTGGCGACGGGCATCCCGTCCAGCTAAGGAAATTGAGCCTACACGCTCTCCATCATTCAGCTTTGGTGGGCCCGCCTGGATTCGAACCAGGAACCAACAGATTACTTCACATCAACTAAAAACCAATGATTTCAGCGACTTCCCACTCGCTTTCGTGGTCACAAGTAAGCAGATTTGGTCACAGTTGTTACCCCAGATGTTACCCAAATTGCCAGCGTCCCACGCTAACGCCCGCCCGTTGCCCCCCCCCGATTCTGTGGAGCCTCGGCTGCGGGTAGGCTCAGCCCCAATCAGGCGTCTCAAGCCCTGTCAGCAGCCTTTGTAACCAGTCTGGTGGGCACGTCTTGGTCGAGGTTCACCCTTTGAGTGCCCTGCTCGGCAGGCCGAAACTGCGGGTTCCATACCACTATAGCGAACAAAAGGCGAACCTGCTAAACTCGTATTCGGAACCTCACGGCAACGTGTCGTGAGGTTCCACTTTCATCACGGTCCGGTGTTGAGCCCCATGGACGAAGGTCGAAAGCGCGTTCTGCTGATCGCCGCCAGTATCCTTGCTGCGAGGAAGCTGGCACAGTACGACGGCGGGACTAGGGTTCCTGAGAAAGCGATGGAGGGAGTGACCAAGAAGTACGTGGGACAAACACAGCAGTCCGCGAACCCTTCGCCGTTCTGTTCTTCAAATAGTCAGCGGTTTCACTATACTTCTGCCATGACCTTCTGGGATGAAGTTCTTGCCATCTTCCTCGGCGATGTTTTCGCAAGCGTGCTCCTCATCGTGTTGTACGTCATGATTCAGTGGTTCTTGCGGGCCACGGATGTCACGGTTGCTTACAATTGGAGTTTCACAGGGCCGAACTTCTATCCGAATTTCGACATTAGAAACCGCTCTGGGTCGAGAACCTATCTGTTGGCGAACATCGCATACACGAGGAACGACGGGAGAGAGAAGGTTTGGTTCGACAATGATTCGATCATGGATGAGGGATTGCCACCCGGAAGTATTCGAGGGCGGAAGTTCAAGATCGTACCCGTCAAAGGGCTCACTACCGCTCAAGAGGCGATGAACCTTGAAGTCACTGTTCGACTTCAGAACGGACGTGCATTTTGGTTGACAGGAGTTGGGCCGGGTCAGACGAAGATGAGTCGGACTCAACGCATCGCATTTTGGCTGCGTGACCGATTCGAGAAAGCCGCCATACCATTGGAGTGATGCAGCCAAACAATCCAACGAGGAATCCCGGCGTCACGTCATGAGTGACATCAACGACATCGCAAACCGTCCGACGAGAATGCTAGAAGCAGGATTGCTCTTTGGCGTTGCGATTGACGCCATCCGGGTGATCAAAGTTGAACCCAGAACTGGCGGACAGCGATCTGCTCTTGTCAGCGTGGTCTTTTCTGTTATTGCTCTCGAATCATTCGTCAACGAGATGACCGAGCACGCCCAGAACATGTCCTCGATTCAACTTGCTGAAGTCGGCGTCTTCGCACAGATGATGGGTGATGCGGAGGAAGATCGTGCCAGCCTTGACTTCAGGTTGAGACTCGCACACTGGATTTTGACAGGGAGAATGATGGATCGAGGCAGTCAACCGTATCAGGATTTCGCACTGCTCATAGGTCTCCGAAACGATCTGGTTCACACGAAGCCGAACAGACTCTACACCTATGGCAAGACGACGAACGAGGAAGCTCATTCGAGGCTGATGAAGAGATTCAGAGATAAGAACATTCTTGCTGAAGAAAACTCGGCGTCGTGGACGCATCTCGTGCAGACGAGAGCCGTTGCTGAGTGGTCTTGTCGAAGCGTTGCAAGAGTCGTCAACGAAGTGTGTTCTGGAACTTCGCAGAGCGATCTTCAGAAAACTTTGACTTTCGTCAATCAGATGTTCCAGTCGTACATCGCAGGAATCTTCTGATCTACTGCGGAACAAATGCTTACCCGGACGAATGTCGTGAGCCAGAGCGTTTCATGCCGGGATTGTACAATGCGACATGCAATTCATTGGAGAAGACGCAGAGCGTTTTGCTGCTATCCATCGACTGCTCAAGAAAAATTGGATTGATCAGTACTCGGGAAAAGAATATCGAATCACGACTACCGGTCATCACGGTGACCGGCAAACGGCGCGGGTGAAGACCTACGGCGATGTTCTGATTGAGTACGAATACCATCCGGAATCGAAGTGTGCCGACGCGCGCAAAGATACTTGCAGCAAGCAAACGATTGGCCTGTTGCAGCGCCGACATGTACGGATCGAGCAGGTAAGGTACATTGGCAAGGAATCCAACAGCCTGGAAGAAGTGGAATCCGGCTTGATTCACTCAGAGCAGAGTGTCTACACCGAATACCCAGACCCGCGACGGGATGAATGGCAAACGAAAATTCTGCCCGCGCTCAGGGAAGTGCCATTGGTGCGTTTGGTGAAATTGAGCGGCCTTTCCCGGAGTTCCCTCATTGAAATTCGGGCTGGGCGTAGCAAGCCGCATCGCAAGAATCAAGAGTTGCTCGCGGCAGTCGTGGCGAAAGGCCCCAAATATAAGGAAAAATCAGTGATTCACGGCAACTGAGCCGTGTCCGGGCACCGCAGGTCGAAAATCTGAAATCGGAGCTACTTTGCATTTTCATTAAAGAATATGATGCGGCCCGACGCGGAGCTTTGATCAGTCCAACCCCTAGTCTGATTTCTTTGGGGTGATCAGCTCCCTACAGATTAACGTTGTTCCGGTTACCAGGCCCGCGACGAATCTGGCGGCCCGCGAGCGACCGCGTGCCTTTAAGCACGCGCCGCGCCACCGCCCGGCATCGCTATTTGAGCTTGAGCAGCGACTACCGGTGGGTGCTCGATATCCACGGTGTATTCAGTTGCGACACCATTATCCAGAACGAATCTAAAATGAAGCACTCCAGGTCGCGGCACAACTAGTCCATTCATGTTAACTATGCTTCGAGTCCTAGGGAGGTTTAAAAAATCCACGTGCATTCTCGTGTTCGTTAGTGGTGGTGCGTCATCATCCAGTGTGACGGTAAAAGTTCCTTGCACTTGTTGTGGATCGCCGTCTTCACGTAGGAAACGGAGCCCATCAATTACAATCCCATGCCGAGGAGGATTCATGGCAAATCTAAAGGGACTGGCGGGCTTTGTGTCGGAGTTGAGGGCAGAGAGAACGAATCTGGTAGATCGGCTTAGGCATGTTGATGCGGCTCTTTCGGTTCTTGGCAAGTTGGGCGGCAGGAGTTCGCACACGAAACCGAGGCGAACCATGAGCGCCCATGACCTGCGCATTCAGTTCGGGGACCTCCAAAATGGCCAGCACCTGCCCAGTACTGACCTTGTCCCCAACATCCACGAAGATGCGGCGGACGTAGCCCGCCACCTTGGCGTGAACATCGACCTGCTGAAACGGCCGGAATTCACCGGTGAGCGTAATGATGTTTTCGAGTGAACCACGGGCGACGACTACGACCGGAGCGACCCGTTGCGGAGTTTCATCGGCCTTCTTGGTTTTCGCGTCACCGAGCGAATGCACGAGCAGCGTAATCGCGATCACTGCGACAAGCGCTACAGCCACTCCAATCACTATGTGTCTGCGTTGCAGCGTCATTTTTTCACTCTAAAATCTACCCGGCTCTGAGTAGGATAAGCCCGACATGCGAAAGCAGAGAGCCAAACGCGTTGTAGAGCTCCTTAGCCTCAATCCATGACTGAGTCAAAGTTCAGTTGGAATAGCTAGCTCTTGATAGCGTAGGGAAGAAGATCAGCAGGTGGGAGGTGGTCGGTTGTAGAGATTCTCTTCGATAAGGAAAGTTGGCAGAGGCGGGCCGGCCGGCACCACACGGGCATAGAACGTGGGAGCCTGCTCCGCCGCAATCTTGGACACGGGAGAAGCCCAACCAACCGCATCGCTATCCATGTGCTGCCGCATAGACTGCGGCGAGTCGGAGTGCACTGTTGTAGACTGGAAAGTTGTGTCGTGGAAAGTTCGCGTCGCCAGCGTAAGGACGAGAGAAAGCATGACCACGCTGACGAACCCCCAATGCCACTGGGGCACCGAACGAACCGAAACGTCTCTTGTCCCCGCTTTCCCCACGACAACTCCAGCACGATTATACACACCTCGTATCCGTAAACAATGTTACCGGCAACAATGGTACCGATCCGATTCCTGGATCGGCACCGCTACCGAAGCCAGGCGACAGGTGCTACATTCAACGCGATGCGTTCTGACATCGAACAAGCAGTCCAACTCTTGCGACAGGGGGACGAAGCCGCTTTGGAGCAGGCCCTGGCTCTACTCCAAAATACCGTGTTCTCTTTTAGCATGCGCGTCTGCGGCCAGCGTGAGGACGCCGAGGACACCATGCAAGAGGTGCTCGTGAGGTCGGTTCCGTACCTGCCTAAGTTCGAAAGCCCGAAGGCGCTCGTTGTGTGGCTTTATAAGGTGGCAAAAAACCGGTGCCTGATGAGCCGCCGCAGAAGCAAGTTCGCTCCGAAACAGGAGCTGTCTCTTGAAGAACTCATGCCCGATCGCAAAGAATTGGAGACACTGAGTGCCGAGGACAGCGTCAATCCAGAAATGTTCGCGATCCGAAGCGAAGAGGCGGAACGGTTGCGCGAGGCAATTCAGAGACTGCCGGCGCAGTATCGCATAGTCCTGGTCCTGCGAGACATGGAAGGACTCACGGACGAAGAGGTTGCGGAGATCACGGGCCTGCGCTCAGGGACAATTCGCGTGCGTCTGCACCGGGCGAGGCTGTTTGTTCGCAAGGAATTGATGAAGACACGGAAGCCGCGCCTCGGCCGGAAGATCGAATCTGTCGCTTCGCGGGCTGCGGCCACGGAGAAATCCAGACCTCCTCGTTGTAAGGCGATGTTCGCGGAACTCTCGAACTATTTGGATGAACAACTCGACGACTCCTTGTGTGATGAACACGAGAAGCACCTGGAAGGTTGTGGTCCCTGCAAGGCATTTCTTGCGAGTTTGGAAGCCGCGATAAACGATTGCCGGCGGTTGCCGAGTCAAGCGCCGGATCGCGCTACGGCGAGCAGGCTGCGAAAGGAACTGTTGCAGCAGTATGAGAGCGCCCTATCCAAGACAAACAGCTAGGAACGGTGTTAAGTCTCCAGTTGCCTTGGTGTGCTGGAATTTCATTTCGTGCGCAGCAAAATTGTGATTTCCCTTTCAAAGACCGCGATGTCGGTAGCGCCAATGTGTTTGGAGTAGATACGGCCATCGCGGCCTATAAGGAAAGCGATTGGCAATCCCAGAACTCCTCCGTAAAGTTCGCCAGTCTGGGCATTGCCCATTACTACCGGATAATTCATCTTGAACTGCTGGTGGAAGTCGAGGACGGGTTCCGGACTATCGTCCATGGAAACGCCAACAATCTGCAGGCCCTGATCTCGATACTTGTTCTGCAATTCCACAAAATGCGGGATCTCTTCCCGGCAGGGATCGCACCAGGTTGCCCAGAAGTCCAGCAAAACCACACTACCCCGGTAGTCCGAAAGATGGAGTTGCTGTCCACTCAACTGCGGAAGAGAAAAGTCAGGAGCTAGAGGGTGCTCGGTAATTCTGGCGCCGATGCCAGGCCGCCCGTGATGACGGGCGACGGAATAAAGTCCAGCGACGATGGCGATGGCCGCGGTGCCTATCAGAATTGTTTTTCGGAGTGTCGAGCGCAGAGCCTACTCTCCCTTGGCAACTGGATAGCCCTTATTCACCCAATTTGCGCCGAAATTGTCAGCGATGTAAAGCACCTTGACGTTGGTGAAGCCCATCGCGCGCAGCGCATCGTCGGCAGGCTTGACGTTCGGACAATGGCTCCAGGGGCAACAACCGCAATAGATCACGATGAACTTCTTTCGGGGTAGAGATTGAACGCGCGCGCGCAGTTGCTGGAGGCCGATCTCGCTGGAACCAGGACCGATGTACTCGGAACCGGGAATATGTGCCTGCTCGTACAGAACGTGGGAGCCGACCTGGATCATCAGCGGCTTTTCGCCCTTCGTGGACTGAAGGATGTTTACGAGTTCGTCGGGATTGATCAGCTGCGAAGCAGGTATCGAGCTTGCCTGAAAAGCAAACATGCCGGGAGCCAATATCAACAGCGCTAAAGCGACGATGAGTATTCCATCGCGATGCTGGACGGGAAGATTCATTTGAGTTCTCAACGCATTATCAATTCTTGATTGCCCGCTGCGCAAGAAAATCTCCGAAGAGGCCGGAAAGCCGCCGAGTTTCAGCTGCGTCTTGGCATTCCAATACTGCGCTGAATCTTTGTAACAAAATCCTAGTTCTTGCATTTATTCGTGTGGTTCTCAAGAAGAATTTGTAGGAGGCAGTCATGATCAGCGCCAAAGTTGAGCTAAATCAGCCACTTAGAACAGGGCGTCAGTTTGTGGCCCAGACCGGCAGCGGCCATCACCTTCTGCTGGACGATGCCGCCGGAGGCACCGGGGCCAAGCCGATCGAGCTGGTTGCGGCGGGGCTGGCTGGATGCACGGCTTTCGATGTCATCACGGTTCTGCGCCAGAAGTATCACCAGAAAGTTACCGGCTATGAGGTCAGGGTTGAAGCCGATCAAGCGGACCGTCCGCCGCAGGTGTTCACGGCGGTGCGGATTCACCACGTGGTCACCGGGATTGGAATCAACGTGGCCGCGCTAGAGGAAGCGATTCGCCTCTCGGAAGAGAAGTATTGCTCCGTGGGGGCCATGGTGCAGAAGACGGCGAGCTTTCACACCACATACGAGATCGTTGAGGAAAAGACCGAGTGGATGAAACCGGTCGAGCCTGCCGGGGTTCAGAGTTGAGAACTCGCTTGAAGTTCATCACGGCGGCCATCGCGGCGGCATGGTTCTTGCAAGTGGCCATGGCCCAACCAGCAGCTGAGTCCTCGAAGCTTACTCTGCAGCAGGCTGTAAACATTGCGCTGGAGAAGAACCCGCTGCGCAAGGCGGCACTCGCGGACACAAGAGTTGCATCCGCAGATGTTCGCGAAGCGCGATCCGTGCTTATACCTCGGCTGATGTTCTCCGAGACAGCGACCCGCGGGAACGATCCGGTTTACGTGTTTGGCAGCGAACTGCGACAGCAGCGCTTCACGAATGCTGACCTCGCGCTCAATCGGTTGAACACGCCCACGCCCATCGGAAACTTCAGTACGCGACTTGGCGGAACCTGGAATCTGTTTGACTCCTTTGCCAGTTGGCACGGCGTGAATCGGGCAAAGCAGACGAACGAGGCGGCTGGGCATCAACTGGCGTGCACCGAGCAGGAGATTGTCTTCCGAGTGGTCGATTCCTACTACGCGGTGTTGCTGGCGGCGGACTCAGCGGATGCTCCAATGAGAGGCAGCTGACGCCCACGGCGCCAGAAACCATACGCAATGTCGCCGTCCAGTCGGTACAGCGGGCCGATGTACCCGATTTGCTGGAATCGGCAGGAACAGTACGCGCGGCGGAAACCACACAGCTGGCAAGCCAAATGATGGGGAACATCGTGGAACTCCGCGTACATGAGGGAGATCGCGTACAGCGTGGGCAGGTGCTGGCGGTAATCGACGATGCACAACCTCGGGCTGCCGTCGAGCGCGCCACATCGGCCATGAGCGCTGCCGAACAGGAAGTAGCCGCGTCGGATTCCGACCTCACTCTCGCCCAATCGACACTCAACCGGTACCAGAATCTCTATGACAAGAAGTCGGTGAGCCCCCAGGAATTCGACGAAGTGAAGGCTCGCTACCAGGCAGCGCTGGCGCATCGCGACATGACGCGTGCCGGGCAGGAGCAGGCCAAGGCGGCATTGGCCCAGGCGCGCACATCGTTCTCGTACACGCGCATTCTTGCGCCGTTCGATGGAGTCATCACCGAGAAGAAAGCCGATCCTGGCATGTTGGCCAGTCCTGGCCTTCCGATCTTCACAGTCGAAGGCCTGGGACGCTATCGATTGGAAGCTGCAGTCAATGAAAACGACCTGCGATACGTCAGGATGGGAGAGCAGGCGCCGGTTGTAGTGGACGCATTGGATAACACAGAGCTGAGAGGAAAAGTCGTGCAAATCGTACCTGCCGCGGACCCAGGCAGCCGCAGTTTCCTGGTGAAGATCGAACTGCCTGCGGATGTGCGGCTGCGTTCGGGTCTGTTCGGGCGAGCGCAGTTTTCCCGCGGTGAGCGGTCGTCATTGTTGATTCCACAAAGCGCGGTGGTGGAGCGCGGCCAATTGCAGAGTGTCTACGTTCTGGACCTGAATAGGATTGCGAGCTTGCGCTACGTCACGTTGGGGAAGAAATCCGGAACCCAGGTCGAGGTGCTCGCGGGTCTTCAAGAAGGCGAGCGCCTCGTGACGAAACCCGGCGACCTCGACCTGAATGGCAAGCGCATCGAGGCCCAGTGATGACAGACGAAGACTTCAAATCATCAAGCCCGCTTGCCCGTGGTCTAGGCGTGGCGGGACGCATCGCCCACACCTTCATCGACTCGAAGCTAACTCCGCTGGTGATCGTCGCGGCATTGCTTTTGGGTGCTTTCAGCATCCTAGAGACTCCACGAGAGGAAGAGCCGCAGATCGTTGTCCCCATGCTTGACGTGTTCGTGCAGATGCCGGGCGCATCGCCGGAAGAAATCTCGCAACGCGTCAGTCTTCCGATGGAGAAGCTGCTGCGTGAGGTTCCGGGTGTCGAATACGTCTACTCCATCAGCCAACCGGGCATGAGCATGCTGATCGTGCGTTTCTACGTTGGCTCGAAAGAAGAAGACGCGATCGTACAGACGTACAACAAGCTCTACTCCAACTTCGACCGAATCCCGCCGGGCGTTTCGCAACCGATCATCAAGGTCCGCTCGATCAATGACGTTCCCATCATTGCGCTCACGTTATGGGGCAAGAACTATGACTCTTATCACTTAAGACGCATCGCGGGCGAACTGGAGAACTACCTAAAACAGCTTGACGATGTTTCTGAAACCACGATGATCGGGGGGCAGCCCCGTAAGATACGTGTGGTCTTGGATACAGAGCGGCTGGCCGCATATGGCCTTACGCCAGCAGCTGTCGCAGGGCAACTCCAGAGCGCGAATACCCGCGCCGATGTGGGCAGCTTCGCCCGTGACAACCACGAGTTCAAGGTCGAGGCTGGCAACTTCTTCACGCGTCCGGAAGATTTACAGCAAGTCGTAGTCGGAGTCCACTCTCGCCGTCCGGTCTACTTGCGCGATGTCGTGGAGAAGTTGGAAGACGGCCCCGCTGAGCCGGACAGCTATGTCATGTTCGCGAATGCCCGTGGTGGTACGGACCAGACGGTCGGCGCGGAGTATCCAGCAGTTACGATCACGCTTGCCAAGCGCAAAGGCACGAACGCCACGATCATCTCCGAACGTGTTCTGGAGAAGGTCAACTCGTTGCGCGGGTATGTTCTACCTAATGACTTGAACATCACGGTCACGCGTAACTATGGCGAGAGCGCGAAAGACAAGTCGAATGAACTACTGAAGCACCTGCTGATCGCGACGCTGTCGGTCACATTGTTGATTGCCTTAGCGCTGGGTTGGCGCGAATCTGGTGTCGTGCTGCTGGCCGTAGCCTCACATCCTCCCTACAAGAAGAGCCGATTCTGAATCTGTGCGACTTCCACAGGTGCGGAACAGGCTTCGTCGTCGTTCGCCGCGTGGTTGATCCGAGTGCTGATCGGGTATGCTGCCGCCTGTGCGTCGGCAGCAGCAGCATCCGTTTCATACGTATGAAGCATGGCGTTGGCTGCCGTTTTCGAGGTGCACTCGCACAGGATTCCAAGGTCGGGATGATTCACGTCACGCACGGTGTACGGCACCGTTGGATTCTTACGAAATTCCCAATAGAATCCATGCTGCGTCGGAACCGACTTGTCGCCGATGTTGGTGCAGCCGAGACGGTGTGAAGCAGGTGTCGGCGTAACGTACTTTTCCATACACGCATCCGAACAAACGTAGATACGCTTCCGTCCGCAGTTGAGATACCGCTTCGTTTCTGCACCGCAGGCGCAGTGGTGAACGACCTTCTTCTTCGTCTTTTTCTCGACTGCGATTTGATCGATGGCGTTCCGAGCGGCTTCTGCGTTCGCCATCTTCTCTTCTTCTGTCGTCGTTGCGTCGAGGTCGGCTTTCGCTACCTGCCGTTTGGCTTCGGCACGCTGCTTCTTCTGCTTTAACAGCGTCTTGGCGAGGTCAAACTTACCGCCGCCAACGTATTCATATTCCTTGCCGTCCTCGAACATGAATCGGTCGCCGACTTTGACCTTGCGGACGGTACGCTTGACCTTGACTTTAACGAGGTCTGCTAGGAATTCCGTCACGACTTTGCCGTCGGGATACTTGACATCGGCTTTGCTGTTCGTCACATGCACGTGGTCTACTACGCCGACCTTATCCGTTCCCTTCACCTTCACTTCTTCGCCGTCCGTGAGTTTAAGCGGCTTCACGTGGTCGGGAAACACATTGTAGCCGTAGCGGGATTTCCAGCACCTAAACAGGTCGTAGGTTATCTGGCCAACGAGTGCGAACGCTTCCCGCACGGTAGGCTTGCCAAGGCGCTTTTCTTCCGCCGTGTATTGGTCTTTGAAGCGGTCAACGATTTCTTGGCCGCAAATAAGCAGACCAGCCATGTCCCGACGAAAGTCGCCGTGGGACGTTTTTGTTTTTTGCAGTTGTTCCTTCGTCTGCGCAATCAACTGGTCGTCGGTGAGATTGCGCACTGTGAGAGTGTTGATTTCGTCGTGTGTAGCGCCTGCAACACACGGTGGGATTGTTGCGTTTGTTCCTGTTTTTGACATTGGTTGTTTCCTTTCGTCCTCAACGTCTAATACCCAATTGCCAGAAAAATTCGTGGCAGATTTCTGGATTTCGACTCGACAAGATGAAAGCGCCCCAAGCGGCACTGGAATAAAGGTCAGCAGGAGATTTGGACAGGAACAGGTTTGATTGCAGGAGCCTCCGGGTCTGGCGCGGACCCGAAAGGAGGCTCTACACCGATCTATTTTTCGGGTATTTTTCTTTCGGAATCATGAGGATGCCGATCAAGGACACGCAATCGGGTCTAAAGCCAGTCGTTCTAATGCCGAATCGCCGAGCGCTGCAGTTGAACCCAACTGAACCCAACTCGGAAAGTGCGGCGTGAAAAGTGCAAACTGTATGGTGGTTGGTGGGCCCGCCTGGATTCGAACCAGGAACCAACAGATTATGAGTCTGCTGCTCTAACCGTTGAGCTACGGGCCCCCGCTTTCCATATCTTACACATTCACCGCAAAGGCGTGGCGCGGGCGCACTGCACGCGAAAATTGGCAGACGCCTGCAAAGCCCGCTACCATCGTCACAGTCTTTTCCAATCGAAGGATGAGCCTAAAGGGGAGCCTGGACGGTGGCGGAGGAAAGCTCCTTTCTGGATTGGATTCTGAGAAAGTCTAGCAGCCGCAGCCGGGGCGGTGGGAATGTGGAAAGCGC
>Ga0208937_1000229_pt1 | contig 51231 bp, 37 predicted proteins | sample June2015DPH_11_5_FD_184705 | JGI IMG/M metagenome (GOLD analysis project Ga0208937, IMG submission 184705) | Peatland microbial communities from SPRUCE experiment site at the Marcell Experimental Forest, Minnesota, USA - June2015DPH_11_40... | ecosystem: Environmental > Terrestrial > Soil >... | reverse complement strand
AAAAGGCGAATCCTTTGAATGGCTCTTGGAAGACAAAAACACCCTAATCCTTCAACGCCTCAAGCCGGCGGTCCCACGCCGCCTCAAAAAACTTAAACATTAATCCCTTAAGTTGACGCGTATGCGCTTTGCGGGATTGGTTGTTGGAGGTTCCTTGGTTTTTATTCTGACGCTTTCCGTCCAGGCCGCCACCGAATCCCTTCCGATTCGCCTCAACACCGTCGGCTACCTGCCTCCGGCGAAGAAACAAGCGTCCATTGCCTCACCCGGCAAGAATTTTGCCGTGATCTGCGTCGCCGACGGCTCGACGGTTTTCAAAGGCAAAGTCACCGGCCCGGTTTTGGACCCGGACACACAGGAGCAGCTTTACACGGCTGATTTTTCGAAGCTCAAAAAGCCCGGGGACTATCAGCTCGACGTGCCGGGCGTGGGCCGGTCCGCGCCGTTCCACATCGCACCGGACGTTTACCGCGAACCGTATTACACCGTCATGCGCGGATTTTATTTATGGCGCTGCGGCACCACCGTCAGCGCGACGTATCACGGCGAAACCTTCGCCCACGCGGCCTGCCACACCAACGACGCGTGGCTGGATTATGTCGGCGGCGGACACACCAACAAGGACGGCACGAAAGGCTGGCACGATGCGGGCGATTACAACAAATACACCGTCAACGCCGGCATCACGGTTGGTTCCCTGTTCCGGGCCTGGGAGGATTTCGGCCCACAACTCAAGGCGGTCCGCCTCGACCTCCCGGAATCCGGCGGTCCACTGCCAGATTTTCTGGCGGAACTAAAATGGGAGATGGATTGGGTTCTGACCATGCAGGCGCCGGATGGTTCGGTGTATCACAAACTCACCACGAAGCAGTTCGGCCCTTTTATCATGCCCGAGGCCGAGACGGAGCCGCGTTATTTCACTCCCTGGGGCAGCGAGGCCACCGCCGATTTTGTGGCGATGACCGCACAAGCCGCCCGGATTTACAGACCCTACGACCCGGCTTACGCCGATCGTTGCCTGGAAGCCGCCCAACGGAGCTACAAGTTTTTGAAGGCCCACCCGGAATTTCATAAGGCTGATTCAACCGGGTTCCGCACCGGCTCCTATGAGATCAAGGAGACCAGTGACTCCAGCCACCGCTTGAACGGAATTCCCAACAACCGCTTGTGGGCGGAGGCAGAACTTTGGGAAACAACAGGCTCACCCGACATTTTGGGAGACCTCGAAACCCGCATCCGGGCAATCAAAGGTCAGGTGAACTTCGACTTCGATTGGGATGAGTTGAAAAATCTTGGGCTGCTGACCTATTTGTTTTCTCAACGTCCTGACCGCGACCCGGCTCTGGTAAAACTGGTGCGTGGCAACCTGCTGGCCGTGGCGGATGAAATGGTGCAAACTGACCGTCTTCAAGGCTACCCCAATCCGTTCGGCTCGCGCTATGGCTGGGGCTACAACGGCTTTGTGGCACGCCAAACTCTTGTACTAATGGCGGCCGATCGCCTTACGCGCGCCGAGAACAAGCCGGAATACCGCGCTGCGTGTCTGGATGCCCTGAATTTCCTTTTTGGCCGCAATTACTACAGCCGGTCGTTCGTTACTGGAATAGGGTTCACGCCGCCAATGCACCCGCATGATCGCCGGTCCGGCAAAGACAATGGCAGTCCTTGGCCGGGTTATCTAGTGGGCGGTCCCTGGCCCAAGGCCACCGACTGGAAGGATGAGCAGCGTGACGCCCGCACCAACGAAATCGCCATCAACTGGAATGCTGCGTTGGTCTATGCCCTGGCCGCCTGCCTCCAAAACCCGGAGTAAACCGATCATCCACCCCGTGGAGAGACGCTGTGCCGCGGCGTCCGCTTTCTGGATTCGATGTTTGGAGTTCGCCTGTCCTCCGTAGCAGCGTTGCGAAGGATGGAATGTTGAATGTTCGATGTTTCACATGGATATTCCTCCATTCAAAATTTGGGTCTCAATCCGGTCCGCCCATGGCCTTCGCCCGGGAAGCTTCGGCATCACATCAATTGACCATCAAGGCCGGCTTTCAGCCGGAAGCGCATTCGTCAGGCTGACGTCACGAAATGGCAACCCTGCCTGGTAACATTTGATTTGCGTCTGCAGGTCATTAATCACCGAGGCAGCGTTGGTTTGGGACTCGACCAATTGTAGCGCTTTTTGGGCGGTCGTGACCGCTTCAGGAAATCGCCCGGCCTCGGCATAAGCCGCCGCCAACGTAGCCAGGATTGCGGGATTGCCGCCGCCGGAAAGTTGCTCCGCTTGTTCGGCCAGCTCGACCGCCTGGGTCCCGTTCCGGACTGACGCGTCCGGGCAGGTCGCCATTATCCAAGCCAGATATTTGTGAGCGTCTGCATTGTTGGGCTGCAGTTCCAAGGCCTTTTGGAAATTAGCCACTGCCTCACCAGCCTGCCCCTGCCTGAGAAAAATAAAGCCGAGGCAGTTATAGGCCCCTGCGTTGTCCGGGCGGATTTGCAAGCCCTCCTGCAGAGGAGCGATGGCCTGATTCATCTGCCCCTTTTGGAAAAGAACGCAACCGAAATTGATGAGCGCATCGCCAAGATTGTTGCGCGCTGCGGTCCAGTCAGGTTGAAGCTGCAGGGCCGTTCGGAACTGGGCGATGGCCTTATCCGCTTGCCCGTTTTGGAGCAGCGCCAGGCCAAGGCCGTTATGGGCTTTGGGGTGGTTTGGCTCCAATTGCAACGCTTGCTCAAAGTGGGTGATTGCCTCCGTCAGTCGGCCAACTTCGGTCAGCGTGATGCCCAGGTCGCAGTGCGCATCGGGTAAGTTGGGTTGGAGTCGCAGCGCTTCCTGGTAGTGCTTGATTGCCGCCTGTGGCTGACCGGTCTGGGCCAGGGCGACGCCCAAGTTGTTGTGGGCCATGGCATAGTCTGGTTTAAGTCGCAACGCCTCCTGAAAGTGCGCTGTTGCCTCCTGTGGCTGACCTGTTTGGAGCAAGGCGTTGCCCAAGTTGTACTGCGCCTCGGGCAAGTTGGGTTGGAGTCGCAGTGCTTCCTGGTAGTGCTTGATTGCCTCCTGTGGGTGACCTGTCTGGACCAGGGCGACGCCCAAGTTGTTGTGGGCCGGGGCATCGTCAAGTTTAAGTCGCAATGCCTCCTGAAAGTGCTCTATTGCCTCCTGTGGCTGACCTGTTTGGAGCAAGGCGTGGCCCAAGTTGTAGTGGGCCGGGGCATAGTCAGGGTTAAGTCGCAACGCCTCCCGAAAGTGCTCCATTGCCTCCTGTAAATGGCCTGTCTGGGTCAGGGCGACGCCCAAGTTGTAGTGGGCCCGGGCATAGTCAGGGTTAAGTCGCAATGCCTCCCGAAAGTGCTCCATTGCCTCCTGTAAATGGCCTGTCTGGGTCAGGGCGACGCCCAAGTTGTAGTGGGCCGGGGCATAGCCAGGGTTAAGTCGCAACGCCTCCCCAAAGTGCTCTGCTGCCTCCTGTGGCTGACCTGCCTCGCTCAAGGCGGTGCCCAGATTACTCTGGGCGATGGGATTATCTTTTGTTACTGCCAAGGTGTGCTCAAATAGTGTTTCGCTATCCCGCCAGAAGCGGAGTTGCCGTGCGGTGGCGAACAAACATCCGGCGAGAACAACGCCCGCGACCGAAGCCATCACCATCGGTTCAAGCCGCAGTTTTTTAGCCAGGTCACCGAGGCCAAATACCACTCCGATGAACACCCCGATGAGCGGCAGGTAAGTGAAACGATCGGCCATTGCCTGAGAGCCCACCTGCACCAAACCCACCACCGGCACCAGCATCCCCAAATACCAAAGCCAGCCCGTCAGCAAATACGGCCGTTGCCGGCGTGCCCGCCAAATCACCCACGAAATCATCGCCAACACAATGATGGCCCCTGCGACTTGCACCCACGGATTTTCTTTGGGCAGCGAATAAATGGGCAGCGGATAAATGACCGCCAAATTCACCGGATAAACGCTGTTAAAGAGGTACTTCACATACGCCACCGCCGCATTTGCGATGCGGGAAGACAGCGGATACCCCCCCAGTGAGACGACCGCCTCGCCGCGTTTTTGTGCGACAAACGTCACCACACAAGATGCTGCCGCCAGGGCAAAGAACGGCCACTTTTCCAAAATGGTTGAGAGTTGAGCCCCGAAGGCATTCGGGGTGCAGTTGAGAGTTGAAAGTTTCCCGACCGACTTTTTGTCGCCGGTCACCTGCCACCCGTCACCGGTCACCCTCCTGAGCGGCCAATAATCCAGCAACAGAAATACAAACGGCAGCGTCACCAGCATCGGTTTGGCCATCAAACCCAATGCAAAAAACAACAATGCCAGACTGTAATAACGTGACGCGGGACACGTGACACGTGACCGGATGGAGTTCGTCCGTGTCACTTGCCACATGCCACTGGTCACCCCTTGCGCGTAGCACACGTAGGCCATCAGTGTCAGCAAACCGAAGAACGCAGAAAGCACGTCTTTCCGTTCCGCCACCCAGGCCACCGATTCCACATGCAGCGGATGCCAGGCAAACAGGGCGGCGATGAACGCGCTTTGCCAGAGCGCGCTGGTCAGGCGCAACAAAAGCAGAAAGAGAAGAACGGCGTTGGTCGCATGAAAAAGAACGTTGACGAGATGATGCCCGCCGGCATTCAAACCAAACAACTGGCAATCAACCATGTGCGACAACCAGGTGAGCGGATGCCAGTTGGACGCATGCCAGGTGGTGAAGGCCCACTGGAATCCTGACCATGTCAGCCCGGCCTGGACCATCGGGTTCTCCGTCACGTAATCGGGATCGTCAAAATTTACGAATGCATAATGCCGCACCGGCAGATAAACCAGCAGCGTGACCAACGCGAGCAGCACACACACGATACGCGGGCGGGACATGGGTTCAATTCTACCGTAATGGACCAAGGTATCAAGGATGCTGAAGAAACGGTGGTGACGCAATTTGCCATTTCGGTGGGGCGAGCGTCCTCGCGAGCCGGCCTCGGCGCGGCGAAGCGAAGCGGAGCCGGCTCGTCAGCAGCCTCGCCCCACCAAAATGAGTCACTACCGAGGAAACATTGAACCGGTGGAATGCGTGATGTTGTAAGTCGCAGGGTGCGGTGCGCTCAAACAAAATACGCTCTCCTATTGACTTGCCGGCGGGTCTTGTTCCAAACGACTTTTTGCCCAACTGGTTAACGACAAAAAAAAGACCGCTGCGTTTCGGCAGCGGTCTTGGATTTGAAGCTAAACTCTTTATGCCTTTTGACGGCGGCGAATCAATATCGCCAAAACTCCCAACCCCATCAAAGTCATTGAAGCAGGTTCGGGAACTGCAAGAGTTACCGCTGTGTCAAAATCGCGAATACTGGTTTTGCCTTCAAAATTCTGCATGCCAGCCACGCCATCCGCGTTAAGGCCCTCGCCCGTATTGTAAGCGGCAACAGGGACGCCACCGCGAACCCACCAAGTGCCGTCAGCGTTGGCTGTCGGATCAAGTGAAAGTATATAAACATTGCCAGCAATCAACGACACACCTGCATCCAGATTTTGAAAAGTCAATGTCTGAAGAGTCTGCCCTGATGCTCCGTTGTAGGTAAATTGGTCGCCTGCTTGCAGCAAATTGAGACCACCTGTGCCGGTACTCCCCGAAAAACTCCCGGTTGTACCGCCCAAATTATTATATTGCGTTATCGTGGCAGCGCCTCCGACTGTGGCAGAAGGCCAACTTGCCGGGGCGGCGCCCATATTATAAAGCTCAACGTTAAAAGTCGCTGCAGCTCCCGCCAGAACCAGTTGGACGTTTTGCAATGTGCCCGATGTGGTCACGACAAAAGCCTGACCCAGCGCACCAAAAGTATCGGTGCCATTGGCATTGCCGCCCCAATTATCGTTGTCCTGTGAAGTGCCGCCACTGTCAGTGGTTGGGGCTAATCCTGTCTGATAAACCGGTGCGCCGAGCCAACTTGATGTTGACGACGTGCTTCCGACTATGTTTTGAGCTTGAACTGACGTGGCCAATGCCAGTGCCGTTAATATTGCTAGGGTTTTAATATGAGTTTTCATACGACTTTTCTGTTACAAACTGCTGTTTTTAGGTTAACCGTTGCTACGAGACTATCATCATTGTCTGTTTTATGGAATGGATAAAACTATGATATCCTGGAGGATTCTCCGGTTGAAAATGAGTGTTCCTCCTTGTGAACACTGGCGAATTTGGCGGCTGGCTGGTTCATGGGCCGAGCTGGATGCGATAAAATCTGACAGGGTTGGCGTTGAAGTTGGTGTCCACCAGCGTGACCGGCGTCACCGGCGAATTGCTCGTGAACAGGACCTGCCAGCTCATCAGATTGGTCGAGGCCCATAACGTGTAATCCGGCCCCACCGCGCCCGTCGCCACCAGATTCACCTGGCCGCCCGCCACGTTGATTGAACTCACCGTCGGCTGCGCCAACGGATTGACGATGACATTGAAATTGTTCGTCGCACTCAAGCTCGCGCTGTCCACCACTTGCACCGTAATCGGGTTGGTCGTGTTGGCCTGGCTCACCAGCGGTCGCCAGGTGAAGACGGCATTGGTGTTGTTGAGCGGCGTGAGGGTGGCGTTGGTGGGGGCGCTGAGCAGGCTGAACGTCAGCGTTTGGGGCGGCGGGTTCGTGTCGGTCGCCGCATTGGTGATGACCAGGGTGACTCCCGCGTTGATCGTCTGGTTCGCAATCGGCGCCAGTGTCGGCGGTGTGTTGGGTGCAGTGGCCGTGGCCTGTCCCACGAAAGTCACCACGCTCAAGGGCGGCAGTGTGTAGGTGAAGGATGAATTGGTGAGGTTGACCGGCGACTGGACGGCCAGTGACATTGTGCCGGACGTGATCCACGGTGTCACGGAAGTGGCATTGAAATTTGTCAGGCCAAAGGTCTGAATGACCGAAATGTTGACGTTGGTATTGACGGCGACGATGGCAAAATTGGGCGAGTTGGTGTCCTTGTAGGCGCTGATGGAAGTGTTGGTGTTGTTGATCACGCCAATGCGATAAAAGTTCGGGCGCACAAACCGGCTCCATTGGGACAGCACAAACCCGCGGATTTGGGGAACACCGTTTGAATCCACGAGGCCGTTGGCACTACCAAAGGCTTTCCACCAGATATAGGCGCTCATGTTGCCGGTCGTCAGGCACTGGTGGACTTGATCGGCGGTGGCGATGGCGGTAGTGATGGTCTGGTCGTTCAAAAGAAACTCCGTCATCCAGGTCGGCTTGCCCTTGTTGTGGGCGTTGGTGTAATCCTGAATGTTTGTGACGCCGTAAAGATGCCCGCCGACCAGACTAACATTGGTGACCGCAACCGGATCATTGAGCGTCGGGTCCGAATAGCTGAAGTTGTAGTCCAGTGATTCGGGCATCATGACCGGAGTGCTGCCGAATGAGCCCGCATTTGTGAGAAAGAAATTTTCAAATTGCGTGCCGCTCCAAACACACGACTCGTAGGTGGCCGGCCAGTCCGGCTCGTTCTGGACGGAAATGGCCCGGAGCGGGGTGCCGTTTGAGGCCATGTAGCCGGCAAAATTATTCAGGTAACTTGCATAGTTGGCATATTGCGACGGCAACAACGAGCCGTTTGTCAACACACCGTTGCTCTTCATGGAAGCCGGCGGCGTCCACGGCGTCGCCAGCACGCCAGCACCCAGGGCGACGGCTTTTTGCGCGTCGGCAAGCGCCGCCACCCAGTTGGTGGTCGGATCAATGCGGACGCGCAGAAGCGTCAGTGCCAGTTGATTCGCGTTCGTGCCAAAGGCAGTGTTCATGAAAGTGGCGCTGACGGGATCGGATACGTCGGTCAGAAACACCACGCCGCCGCCGAAGCCGTCAATCCGCTGATGCACATCGTTCCAGTTCACCGAGCACTGCCCGAACGCCGGCGGCGGCGGCGGAAGATTTGTCAACTGCACCGACAGGTCATCAATGTAATAGGCGCCGGTGGCGCTGTTCGGAAGTTCCGCATACAACGTCAACGAGCCAAGCGTGCCGGAAACATTCAATGTATATTGCCCGGCAATCTGCGTCCAGCCACTGGCAGTGGCCGTGTTAGTCGCCGCCTGTAGATAAGTTGTTCCGCTGCCGTCCGTTTTTTGAAAAGTCAGGTAAACCGTCTGGCTCGCACCGCTCACCAGACGCACCCAGGCCGACACATTATAGGTTTGGCCAGACTGAAGCACGCCGGCAAACGACTGGGCGGCACCCATGTAGCCAGCCGTGCGGTTGGTCACCAGACAGGCGTAGCTGCCGGAATGAACCCGCACGGTTTCAACGGTCAGGGTCGGCGAACCAAACGCAAACCAGCCGGTCGTGGTGCCGGTTTCAAAGCCCGGATTCGTCGCCAGTTCTTGCGCTCCCGCAATCCCGGCCAGAAAAAACATCAGCCCTAAAAACAGGATGTTTTTCAAACCAAGCCGGCTTTGCCCGCCATGCCCGGATTGTAAGATCATGAATAAATTATTCTTCGTCAAAAAAAACCGGCAGACAGTTGGTTGTCCTGTCTGCCGGCTATGATTTTTAATTTATAGTCTGATGGATATTGTTCCCATCATCCTGCGATTACGGCCATGTAATCCGATAGGCCACGAACCCAGTGCTCGGTGCCGCGGTATCGGTATAGCTCGAGTTGTCGCCCCCGGACGCCAGCCCGGTCGCAATGGGTGTCCAATTCGGAGGCGAGAGGGTCGTCGCGCGCTGAATGCTGTAGGTGTTCGTCTGGAAGAGGGAACCCAGCGATTCCCAGTTAAGGGTCACATTGCCGTTCGACGCCCTGACAATGGACGTGATGTTGAACAGTCTGGGTATCGTGCCATTGTAACCGTTCCCGCTCAGATAGAAGTCATCCAGCAAGACCATGTTGTTGGTTGCAAAGAACGCGCCATTATCGCCATTCACGATGGATTCGGTGGAGATGCTCGCGAACACCTTGTTCAAATAGGGAATCATACTATCATTATTTTGGCCGTTATTGGCATAGTTCCGGTCTCCATAGAAGTTCGAGAACAGAAGTGTGCGGGTGGAAGCTCCCTGCGCTTGCAACCATAGTGAGAATACCGGTTCCCCCGTGGTATTGGTGACACCACCGCTGACCACGGCCATGGTGTTGTCGTTCGAAACATCCAGCCAGCAGAGATAATTCACATTCGTCTGCAAGCCGTTCGCATTACCGTTGACGGTATCACTAATATAATCATAGCTGTTCGTATAGCTAGAGGTTGGCCCGTCATAGGTGCGCGCTATCAAGTCGAACGGCGCCTGAAGATAGGCACCAGTGGAGTCCGAGCTAACAATACGGAAACCGGGGCCCGCCGTTCCCGTTCCACCACTGTTCGGGCCAAGCGGACCTGTGGAGAACCCGAAGTCAGTCAAACCTACTCCCAGATCCAGTCCGCTATTATACGTGCCGTTAACGTTGATAATAGGAGGCGGCTGCGTAAGTGAAAACCGGAAGAACAGCGTTGCAGCTTCACCTGGAGGCATGGTCAGATTGTTCAAATTCCCCCACGCTAGCGCGCCTGGTGAATCGTAGCCAATATTTGAAGCTACGTCAGCCACATAGCCGCTCTTGGGCGACAGCGCCTTGTTGCCGTTGACCGTCACAACATTAAACCGGTCAAGAGTTCCGTTATAGTAAGATCCCTCGGTCACCCAGCCATTCCCGCTGATACCCGCCGTGGTATTTCCAAACACACCATCAAACCGTTGGACCAAATTCCAAGCCGACGGCACGCCCTGGAAGGTCTGGACAGTAAGACTGGCCTGCTTGTTCGGGGAAACTCCATTGGTGGCAGTCAGGGTGAAGGAGTAGGTCCCGGCCGCACCCAGTGTCACATTCGTTGAGCCTTGATCTCCAAGGGCAGTCACATCGCCCACTCCGCTGATGACTATGCTGCCGGGGGTGGTGCTCGCGCCAGTGATATTCCAGCTCAAATTCACGATGTGTCCCTGGCCGACTTCACTAAAGCCAGCGGCAAAACTATTAATACCGAGGAGAGACGTGTTGAGTTTCAAGCCGTTCAGGCCGTTTGTCATGACGAATGCAATTTCAGCAGGGCTCAACGTCCGGTTCCAGAATCCAATGTCGCTAAACTGGCCCGCTACACCTCCGGCAATCGAGCCATTGCGGATATAACCGCCAAAGGCGGTTTTAGCACCCGCGATGTTAATGTCAGGCAACATCCAGCGCACATTACCAGCCGCCGAATTGGTTCCTGCTGGCAGATAATTGACTACTCCCTGCAGATTAGTTATATTGAGAGGATAGTTGGTGGTGTTGTAATATGTATTCGTCACATACAACGGAACTGCGACGGCGAGGACGCCCTCATTATCAGTATATGGCCCCGGGTTTTGATGGCCCGTATCATAGCCGCCATCCACATAAACGTGCAGGTCGCCATTGGTCTCAACCTCCGTTGTCAGCATATGCCAGGTGCCGTCACAAACATTACTGGAAGTATCATTTGCCCCCTGATTCCAATAATAGGCCATTGCCGGGGTCTGCCAAGTGCCGTCGGACATTTGATTTCCAGCTACTCCACTGGGAGTAGTTACGTTATAATTAAGCCGATAGAAATATGACGCAACGTTTGGATAAGTAGTATTTTGCTTGTCGCTGATTGAAAAGAAAGGACCGCTCTGGCCATCGTTGGCGCATTCCCCCATCAACCGCAGCTCGTTGCCGCTCTGGTTGTCGGTGTATTTGACCCAGAAGTTCATCGTGGCGCCGCGCTGGTTGATGAAGGGCAGAAAGTCGCCCGAGCAGTCAAACGGATTCTGTCCGGCCGTGGCATAATACGCGACCGTGGAACCGCCGGACTGGCTGAAGTAAAATGCCAGATTCGATGAATTAATGCCGGGATGGCTCGCGGCCACGATGTTGGCAGCGCTCATATTGACCAAGGTCAAATCGCGCCGGTTAATCAGGTCGGGTGTTGAATTGGCAATTACGCTGTTTAGCGGATAATAGTCAACGAGGCCATTGGTCACCTGTTGAAAGGTCACCTGTGCCTGGCTGGTGTTCACGATGAAAGCAGCTTGCGCCGCCAACATAGCTGTCAACAGGACAGCCAACGGTTTGGATCGAGTTGTAATTTTCATGGGTTTGGTTTTTTATTTGTTTAGATTTAACTGGGATTCGTCAAATGGAAAATCTGTCAAGCGTTGAATTTAATAAAACCAATAGTTAGGCGCTTTTGAATTTATATGACCCGGCACTATTTGTGACTTGTTGTGGTATTCCACATGGCCGTCAGCGTAGCCTGCGTTAACGCCGTTAAGCGCGCCTCCATAAACATGGGCCGTGTGCAGGTCAATGTCGCTGATGTCAGAGCCAACCACAGGTGAAGTTAGGCCACCCCCATTACCCGACGCGCACTTGTCACTGATGAATGGAACAGTGGCGACTGCCTTGCTGGTGAGTTTATCAGGCCACCCGTAAGCGGTTGAAGGTGAACCCCTAAGACAGGCTGGAACTGCTGAAGAGGGTTTTGTGCTGTAATCCGTTGGCAATTCCACGGTTCCTTCATCCGGCCATCGCGGCACCCACCAGTCATGATTCAAAGTGAGTTCGCCCGGGTAATTGGCACTAAAAAATGCAGCCAATTCATCGATGTTTGCAATCGGGGTTCCATATTTGAGTTGCTTTTCGCACCAAGTATCCGCGGCGTCCATTTCCGAAGGGCGAGTCGGGCAGAACCACATCGGCACGGTCAGCCCATAAGTAATCAGGTTGGTGCACATGCCCGTCCCCACGTCCCAACCGAAGCTGCCACCACCGTTTGGATCGAATCGTGGGAGCCGGCCTAGCGGATCGTCTCCAGCATACATGTTGACCACGAGGGTCCACTGCCTGTAATCGGAAGTGCAGGAGATCACCTTGGCCTTGAATTTCGCCTGTGCCAGCGCCGGCAACAGCAGCGCCGCCAGAATGGCAATGATGGCGATGACCACCAGCAATTCAATCAGCGTAAACGCTGATTTTCCCTGCCGCCGCGCATTCGGGCTTGAGGTTTGGAATAACATGACTGATTTCAGGTCTATCATAACACAATTTCTCCTTTAAGGAATGGACGATCCTACTTTTTGGTTCCTGCCATTTCCCGGCAATGAAACGGGTGCCGCGCCGTTTCCGTTCGCGCCCTGTCCACTCTCCGCAGCAGCCCGGCTGCGGAGGACGGGCGACGGCTGTTTTTGCAAGGCCCGATACTCACTGGGCGCAACGTGGTTGACGGATTTGAAAATGCGGGAAAAGTAGAAGGGATCGTCGTAGCCGAGCTTGGCGGCGACTTCCTTGACGCTCAATATCGTCTCGTCCAACAAATGGCAGGCGTGTTGCATGCGCAGCCGGATGAAATAGTCAATGGGCGCGCAGCCAATCTGGCGTTTGAAGAGCGCAAAAAAATGAGATGGGGAAATATTTGCCTGGGCGGCGAGCGTGGCCACCTGCAACGGCTCGTCCAGATGCCGCAACATGTGGGAAATGCTTTGCTCAATCTTCCGAACCACTTCCGATTCGCAAGACTCCACCCGACAACCGGGAGTGCTTTGAACCGTCGGTTTCGGGTTTTCGATTTGGGCGGTTTTCATTTGCACTTTTGCAACAACAAAATTAGTTCGCCGCACGAACAATATAGACCATCACGGCCATTTCACAACAATTTTTGTTAATCGGTTTCATGCTATCACGGGTGCGCCGAAGTGTTTTTGGAGAACGAGCACAATGGCGCCCCGCAGCCGGGGTTGCGCTTCCGGGTCAGTGGGCAAAATCCGGGTGACGGCATGGGTGAAAGCCCGGCGTTTGACGACTTCAGCCACGACGGGACCGACCTTGTCCCAGGCCCGGGTTACTTCTCCCACCACCACCACCACATCGGGAGCCAGTCCGGTCACCAGCATGGCGATACCGGCCCCCAGATGATGGGCCATTTGATCCAAGGCCTTGCAGGCCCGGACATCATTCTGTTCCACCAACCGCAAAATATCACCAAACGACAACTTGGCCATGTCGCTCTTGGAGCCAACCTCGCCTTTGTGGACGGAAGCCAACTCCGTGTAATAGCGCACGGCGGCGGCATTGGACGCCAGCACCTCCCAGCATCCGCTGTTGCCACACCGGCATTGGGGACCGTCGGGCATCTGGGTCACATGGCCAAATTCCCCAGCCACCCCCGTTGAACCCCGCACCAACTGGCCGTTCAGTATAATCCCCGTACCGATCCCATCTGAAACAGTGACCGCAATCAGATTGTTCACACCTTTTGATAAGTGCCCAAACCAGAACTCCGAAAGCGCACAGGCGTTGGCGGCGTTTTCGAGTTCCACGGGAAGCCCGGTGGCGTCTTGAAGGCGGGACTTCAAGTCGTATTCCGGCCATCCCAAGTTGGGAGCGAAGACCAGGCGTTGTGATGGCAAATCCTTCCGGCCCGGCAGGCTGACGCCAATGCCCTCATACGAGTTTTGGGGATGCGCCCGCATCAAATCCTTGATCCGGCGGATTAACCGGGCGATGAATTCAGCCGGATCTTTTTCCGTGGGCATGGACTCCTGGGCCAAAAACTGGCTGCCCATGCTGGACACCGCCAGAGTGGTCGTAGCCGGTTGAATATCCACACCTATCACCCCGCATCGTTCGGTATTCAGGTGCAGAAAAGTCGGCTTGCGGCCCCGCGGCAAATTACCGACCGCCCCCACCTTCAACCAGCGTTCCGCAATCAACTGCTCGGTGATCGCCGACACAGTGCTGCGTTGCAATCCCGAGTAACGCATCAAATCAGCCCGGGACACGGGTTGATGTTTGCGCACCAGATTCAACATGATGCGGCTGTTGATGTCGCGGACCGTTCCATTGGTCGCCACCTGAAAATTGTTCAAATCAATTTTGCGCACAAAATGCCTTCAAGGCATCGCTCAACGGGATTAGTTTGTGTCGCAAACTTTATCTGTTCCCAGCCGGGTGTCAAGGATAAAGTTCGCAGTACGAACAAATTCATTTAACATCAACATATCAACATGATTATCAACATGATAAATTCAATGCAGAATAAAAGTGGTGAGGGCTTTTAAAATTGTATCTTCGCTTTTTGCGCCATCAAAATCCGATGCTTACGCCGCCGTCCACGGGCAACCCCGCGCCCGTGACAAAACGCGCGGCAGGCAAGCAAAGACATGTCGCAACCAGATTCATGTCTTCCGCCCGGTCGAAACAGTTCATCGGCGTACGGCCAGGAATTTTTTGGGGTGTTCCGGATCGCCGGCCAACACTTTAAGCATCGGACTCAATCCCGCCCGGCGCGATGGCGTTCACACGCATGCCGCGTGGTGAAACTTCAGTCGCGAGCGCACGCACCCTCCCGAGACAGGCGGATTTCGCCGCGGAGCAAGCCACGACGAGTGGGATCCCGAAGAGCGAAGCCATCGAAGCCGTGAACAAAATGTTGCCGTGTTCCTGAAGATGGGCGAAGGATTGTCACATTCACCATGGCTTGTGATTCGCGGTAATGCCAGGCCAATCATCCGTGCGGAAGGGGGCTGCCGGCAACCCGGCTCCGTTGTAAAGAGTCGCCGCCGGGCCCGCCTCCCACGCATAGCGGGCCGCCTGCGGATCCGGGGCCATCGGAGATGACACGACCACAGAATCCCCTTCCACTCTGGCATCAGCCCAATGCCATTGGCGGTCTTTGCCGGCAACGGCGAACTCTTCCAGTTTATCCCCTTTTACAACCAGCCCGCCATCGGTGTGGCGGAAATGAATTTTAAGCGCGCCCGGAAGATGTTCCACCGAAGTGAAAGTCGGCCCGGCATCAGAAATTTTTTTGCCGTATTCTCCTGCCAGCGCGCACAAGGCCAGCCGCTCTCCAACCACTTTTTTATCCTTCGGATGAATGTTATCGGGATCGCCGGTATCAATGGTGACAGCCAGGCCGGAATTTTTTACATTCCGGGCTGTCAAAGCCTGGGCTTCACGCAATTCGGCCCAGGCATCGTCTCCCGGCTGGTCGCGGTGATGCATGAACGCGGGCAGGCTGACGATATCAAACGGAAAATCACCCTGGCCAAAAAGTTTCCGCCAGTCGCCAATCATCGCCGGAAGCAACGTTCGATACTGATAAGCCCGCTCGGCGTTTGCCTCGCCCTGATACCAGATGGCGCCGGTTATGGCCAGCGGCGCCACCGGTTCAAGCATGCCTTCGTAAAGGATGGCCGGCATCGTGGGATAATTTTCGAACGTCAAGGGCAGCGGATGCGGCGGGCGGGCATCCACACTCAACGCGCCTTTCCATTCGCCGGCGAGCGGAATCACGGATTGGTTCCGCAGGACCAGCCGCAGTTCATCCGGTTTGGCCAGAAATCCGCCCTGCGGTTTCAGCTTGAAGACCCGCACGGCAAGGACATTCCGGCCGGGTTTCAGCACGCCATTTTTGATCACATACGCCCGGGGATTCTCCACCCAGGAACTGGCGCCGACCCACTGGCCATTGAGGTAGGCGGTATCCATTTTTTCAATCGAGCCAAGGCAAAGGGTTGCCTGGCCCGCGGGCAACGGATCCGGCAGGGTGAACACTTTGCGAAACCAGCAGATGCTGGGCACATCCGCCACGCCCAACTCCGAAAAGCCGCCGGGAATCTGGACCGTCTTCCAGCCGGCATCATCCAGCCCGGCCGCCGCCCAGGTGTTGCTTTGCGACCCCGCGTCATATTCGTCCAGCCAGTGCATGAGGAAACTGCCGTATTCCGGTCCGCCTTTGGCGTGCAATCTTTCGATTTCCGCCAGCGGCGCGTCAAAATCCTTCAGCCGGTGCAGCGTTTCCGGGCTCATCCAGCTTTCGGCCGGGGTGCCGCCCCAGCAATCCTCGATCAGGCCGATGGGCACATGAAGTTCATCCTGCAGTTTCCGTCCAAAAAAATAGGCAACCGCCGAAAAGCCTGCGCCTTCAGCGACGGTTTGCGGCGAACAAATCTTCCACGAGCCCTGCGGAACCGCCGCGGGAGAATACGAAACATGCTGCCGAACCATGAAGAGCCGGATTTCCGGATGACTTGCCAATTTGATTTCCTCGTCACCGTTTCGTGTCCGGCCCAGGCCAAGCTCCATGTTTGACTGGCCGCCACACAGCCAGACATCACCCACCAATACTTCGTGCAACACCACGCTTTGCTCCGGCCCGGTAATTTTAACCGTGTATGGACCTCCCGGCGCCGGGACCTTGACCTCCGCCTGCCAGCGGCCATCCGGTCCCGTCACCGCCGTCGCCGTCTGACCGGCAATTTCCACCCGAACCGCCTGGCCGGGCTTCGCCCATCCCCAAAACCGGTTTGCCTTTCCGCGTTGGAGAACCATGTTGTCGCCAAACATCGGGCTGACGAAAGGCAAAGAGGCATTGTTGGTCTCAGCCGCCGCAAGCGTCAATCGGTCGCCGGTAGCGGCAAGCAACGCCATGCAGGCAAAAATAAAAATGCAGGAATGTTTGGGTCGCATAAATCAATTGATGAATTATCGCATCAGATGACGCAACTTTTTAGGAGAATTGTCCATGCAAATCATAATATTGTCCATTCCGCGGCAAATGAGTATGCAGTTTAGTGAACGCGCTTTGGATGCAACGGAAGACAAAGCGAATGTATTTTATGAATCATTCTCAAACCATTAGAAGCCGGTTGATGGGAGGGCACCGGCCATGAAGGCCGGCAGCGGGTGGCTGATTATGTTTGCCGGTTGCTTTCTTTGCGCCGCGCCGCAACAACTTCTACCGGACCATCCCCAGGCGCAATCCGCCACGGGCGCCTTCGCCACCGGCCAATATCACAATCTGTTCGTCGAGGCTGGACATTCATCCGAAGAAGTGACGAATAAAATCAACGCCGCTTTTCAGCAGTTGTTCCATGGCGACCCGGCCACGCAGGCGGTGTATTATCCGGCAGGGACGAACGCGAACGGGCCGCTCGCCTATGTCACGGACATCAAACACAACGATGTGCGGACTGAAGGTTTGTCCTACGGCATGATGATCGCGGTGCAAATGAACCGGAAGGCCGAGTTCGACGCGATTTGGAACTGGTCCAAGACGTACCTGTATCATGACTCGCCCGCGCATCCGTCGTACGGTTTTTTTCGTGGCAGGCGCGGACGAACGGCACGGTCATGAGTGAATTCGTGGCGCCGGATGGCGAATCTTATTATGTCATGGCGCTTTACTTTGCCGCGCACCGCTGGGGCAACGGCACGGGAATTTACAATTACCAGGCCGAGGCCGGCCGGTTGTTGACCGACCTGCGGCATCGCGCGCAGATCAAAGGCCGGATTTTCTCGTCCTGGCGCGGGACCAACAACGTGACCACCGTGACCGCCGGGCCGCTGTTCGATGCCGGACATAAAATGGTCGTTTTCTCGCCGAGTTCCGAGCGGCCGCAATTCACCGACCCCTCCTATCATCTGCCGGCATTTTATGAATTGTGGGCGCGATGGGGCCCGGCGGCCGACCGGGATTTCTGGATGGAGGCCGCCGCCGCCAGCCGCGATTTCTTTTCGCGCACGGCCCATCCGGTCACGGGGCTGGCCCCGGACTATGCGAATTTTGACGGAACGGTGGTCAGCAACGGCTGGAACCGGGGCGCGGTCAATTTCCGGTTCGATGCGTTTCGCACGGCGGGGAACTGGTCGGTGGATTGGTCCTGGTGGGACAAGGATGCCCGGGAACGGGAACTGAGCGACCGGTTGCAGGCGTTTTTTGAATTAAAAGGGATGACGAATTACGGATGTCAGTTCACCCTCGACGGCCGGCAACTGGATGACCGGCATGCGCAGGGTTTGGTGGCGGTGAACGCGGTGGCCAGTCTGGCGGCAACGAATCCGCGTTCGAAGAAGTTCGTCGAGGCGTTATGGAACATGCCGGTTCCGGACGGCCTCGAGCGCTATTACGAAGGTTTGCTGTATATGATGGCCCTGCTGCATTGCAGCGGCGAGTTCTGCATCTGGTCTCCGCCCTGAGCATCGCTCCTGGCTCTTGCGTTCCGGCAGCAAACCAACCGACGCCGTCTTACGGCCAGGTGACGCGATAAAACGCCGTGCTCCCGCTGGCGGAATTGTCAACGTTGGTGGTGGTGTATGCCTTGGACGCAGCCGGTATGCCGGTCGCCACCGTCGTCCAACTGGCGTCACTTAACGAGTTCTTTTTTTGCAGCGTGAAAGTCGGCATCGTCAGCGACATCTCCGGCGGTGGCGAATTCCATACGAGCGTAATGGCCGACGGCCCGCTGGGATAAACTTTCTGGATTTGGAATGGATTCACCTTGGCGTAGCTGATGCCGTCATACCACGTGCGGCAGGTATTGCCGACGAGGATGTTCGTTCCGGTTTGGAACGGCCAGTCGTCCACGAGCACGGTGACGGTGAAGTTGTTCGAAACCACGACCCGTCCGACATAAGCTTGATAGAGATAATTATTGGCCGGGCTGGTGTTGGTCAACACGAGAGCGGTATCGTGCGTCCAAGGCTGGACCTGTTCGCATTTCTCCGACCGATATACCTGCAGGTTACCCGTGGTGAGGCCGGCTTGGATTCGCCAGTCCGCCGCCGGGTTTCCCCAGAAATTGACCCACAGATCGTAAGTGCCGGGGCCGGGCACCGTCACCTGCGTCATAAGGTTGGTCGCATTTTCGGCGGCAGAATCGGCCGAACTGATCACCGTGCCGCCGTTGCCGACACCCGTTTGTGAGTGCCATTGGTTGGCCGCAGCACTCAAGACCAGCGCCGTGCCATTGGTAAGGAACGTGTTGTTGGTGGTGGCATCCACGTAGTGCATCTGCCCGGCGACTTCCGAGCGATGCTCCACAATGCCCAAGACGGCCCCATCCACACTCTGCGCGGAGTTATAGGTTCCCCGGAACCAAAGCAAAGCAGAATCATTGTTGTCCCAAGCCGGCATGACCGGACGAAGATTGTCACGATACGAATTTTGCGTGATGGGCGTCCAGGTAAAACTCGCTCCGAGGTTGGTGGTGACCCCCTTCCAAATTTCGTGCGCGGTCGAGTATGCCAGATTGGTGTCCGTGACGCCGGGCTGGACGGCGCGGGGATCGAATTCGGTTGAGATGTAGATGGTATTCGGATCGTTCGGGTTCAGGCATCCCAAACCGACATAGTCACCCTCGGCGGCATACAACTTGTATCCAGCCTGGCACAAATACGTGGGTGTCCAGTTGTTGCCGTCAAAACGGCAAAAGAAGAAGGCGTGATTTGGATTGATGCTCTGGTCGCTGCTGGAAGTAGTCACATTATTGTTGATTCTGGCCGCAATGATGCACTCGATGGTGCCGTCGGGATACCGGCACAGGTCATCGTTCCAGCAACGGTAATTGGTCTGGCCGGGCGGCATGACCGTGCCGGTCTTGAAAACGGGCGTGAAATACTGCGGCTTGGGCATGGTCAGTTGGTCGTAAATATTGGTATCCATCACGGTGCCAAGTGAATTGAAACTCATGCCATTGCTGATATAACCGTGATACATGCTTACCGAGTAGTCGCGCGGATGGTATTCGGTGCAGATAAAATCAATGCGATCCACCCCGTTGCCCCAGTATTTGAAATATCCATTTACATAACCGACGTTATCGTTGGTGGTCAACTCCCCGCTCCAAGTCCAGGTGTTTCCAAAATCGGTTGAAATAATGCAATTCGGACTTCTGTTGTTTCCCCGGGAGTAGTCATAGGTCTTGCCCTCCGCCGACATATACCAGGGATTGGAATAGGTGGTATTAAAGTTGTCGCCACCGGGGACTATGTTGGCCCAGTTGTTGGTCCCTTCCACCGACCAGACGCCGGCAACCGGATCATACGTGCGGTAGAGTGTTAGCATGTCAGAGTTATGTCCGGTGTACATGGCCAGGTATTTGCCGTTTGGCCAGGCCAGCAGCCCGGGCGCGTTGTGATCATCACCGCCACCATCGGAGATAAAGTGGGTGTGGAGCAAGTAACGCGGTCCCATTGCGCCTGGCACATCCCAAATCGTCACGTTAATATTTCCGTCCCGAGGCAGCCCCCCCAGGCCCGCCGCGTTTTCAACGCAACCGACGACCAGTTTGTTGCCGTTGGTGTCAATTACCGCCCGCTCGTCCGAATACCAGGTCCAGATGCCATTGTCATCGAACTGGACAGCGTTGCCGTTGATCATGTCGCGCGTCTGGCCTTGCGCGGAATGCGGCATGACCAGCACCGCCGGCACCGCGAGCCAAACGGTCAAAGCGACAGGAAACAAATAAACTGGGAATGGTGTTTTCATGACCAAAAGAAAAAAACAACACGATTGAAATGAAAATGTGTTTGCAGATTATCTAACCACCATTAGCGGTGATGTCAAGTCCGGGTATTTCTCCCGGAACATAGCATCGTCCATTCCCTGATAACGTATATTGACGCCGCAACTTGAAACCCATTAGACATCGCCAAAAAAATTTGCCGGCTTTCGGCGGTTTGCTGGCACTTTCCATTTTTGCCGCGGTGACCGCCGATGCGGCCACCAACGCGCCGCCGGTTGCCCCTCCCAGTTTTGGCGGCGGAAACAATGCCGCCACGGAACAGGATCATCGGCACATGATGGATTTGCTGCACATCACGTCCATCCGCCGCGGCAAGGACGGCATGAACACCAATTCACCGTACTACGCCAATTATGACGAGGCTGGTGCGAATCCCTTTCCGGATCTGCCGGATCCGCTGGTGTTGAAGAACGGCAAAAAAGTCACGACGGCGGAAATGTGGTGGAAGCAGCGGCGCCCGGAAATCATGGAGGATTTTGACCGGGAAATTTACGGCCGCGTTCCCGCGAACCTGCCCAAAGTAAAATGGGAAGTCACCAGCACGACGACGGAAACCAACGGTACGGTGCCGGTCATCACCAAAAAGCTCGTTGGCCACGTTGACAATTCTTCGGACACGAACATCACCGTCAACATTGACCTGACCTTGAGCACCCCGGCCAACGCAACCGGCCCGGTGCCGGTGATGATGCAATTCGGCTTCAATTTTCCGCCCGGTTTTTTTGCCAGATTTCGCGGCACGAACGTGCCCGGCGGAACCAATGGTCTGGGGCGGGGCGGTTTTGGCGGCGACAACGGCCCGACCTGGCAGCAACAGGTCCTCGCCAAGGGCTGGGGTTATGCCGTCATCACTCCGAACAGCGTGCAAGCCGACAATGGCGCGGGCCTGACCAGCGGCATCATCGGCTTGGTGAACCAAGGACAACCCCGCAAGCCGGATGATTGGGGCGCGTTGCGCGCGTGGGCTTGGGGCGCCAGCCGCGCGCTGGATTATTTTGAAACTGACAAAGCCGTGGACGCAAAGCGGGTGGGGCTGGAAGGCCATTCGCGCTACGGCAAAGCCACCCTTGTCGCGATGGCTTACGACCCGCGCTTCGCCATCGCCTATGTCAGTTCCTCTGGCGAAGGTGGTGCGAAATTGCACCGCCGCAACTGGGGCGAGATCGTGGAAAACGTCGCCGGCAGCGGCGAATATCATTGGATGGCCGGCAACTTCATCAAATACGCCGGCCCGCTGAACTGGAACGACCTGCCGGTGGACGCACATGAATTGATCGCGCTGTGCGCGCCGCGTCCGGTGTTCATCAGCGGAGGCGCAACACGGGGCGACGGTTGGGTGGACGCCAAAGGCATGTTTATGGCCGCCGCCGCCGCCGGCCCGGTCTATACGCTGCTGGGCAAAAAAGATCTGGGCACGACGAATTATCCGCCGATGGGAACCGGCTTGATGGACGGCGACATTGCTTTTCGCCAGCACAACGGCGGACATACGGACGCGCCGAACTGGCCGGTCTTCCTGGAGTTTGCGGCCCGGTATTTTGAACCCGTTTCCACGCCGCCAGCCGGGTGAGTTCCCGCCGGATTTTGACTGGCTTGAGCGCCGCGCCGGTGGTAATCAAGAAACGAACACAATGAGCACAGCCATATTTCCATCCCGGAGCCTGCCATGAAACGAATGCTCAATCCCCTTGCCGGCGCGCTGCTGCTTTGTGTGGTGGCGGGCGGCGCCTCCTCCCGGACGCACGCCGCCGTCACCGGCGAGCGCCGCAACCTGTTCGCTGAAGCCGGTCACCCACCGCAGGAGATTTCCGCCAAAATCAACGCCACTTTCCAGCAATTATTTCACGGCAACCCCGACACGCAGGCGGTTTATTTCCCGGCGGGAACGAACGCAAACGGAGCGCTCGCCTGCATCCGCGACCTGGGCAACCAGGATGTGCGTTCCGAAGGCATGTCCTACGGCATGATGATCGCGGTGCAATTGAACCGGAAGACCGAGTTCGACGCGCTCTGGAACTGGGCCAAGACCTGCATGTATCACGTGTCTTCGAACCATCCCGCTTACGGATACTTCTCATGGTCCATGACGACCAACGGCGCGGCCAATGACGAAATGCCCGCGCCGGATGGCGAGGAATATTTTGTGACGTCGCTTTATTTCGCCGCCGCGCGCTGGGGCAACGGCACCGGCATCTATAATTACTGCGCCGAGGCTGACCGTTTGCTGGGAGACCTGCGCCACCGTCAACCCATCACCGGTTCAACTGTCAAAGGCACCATGACCGCCGGGGCGCTCTTTGAACCGGATCATAAAATGATCCGCTTCACGCCAGACGTTAAGAACTGGAATCACACCGATCCCTCCTACCACCTTCCGGCTTTCTATGAATTGTGGGCACGATGCGGACCCAAGGCGGATCGTGAATTCTGGGCGCAGGCCGCGGCGGCGAGCCGCGAGTTCTTTCAGCGCGCGGCACACCCCGCCACCGGTCTCGCGCCGGACTATGCCAATTTTGACGGGACGCCGTGGGCTGCACCGTGGAATCCTCACAGCGCCGATTTCCAATATGACTCATGGCGGACGGCCATGAATTGGTCGGTGGATTGGTCCTGGTGGGGCAAGGATGCCCGCGAAAGACAATTGAGCGACCGGCTGCAGGCGTTCTTCGAGTTCAAAGGCTTGTCGTCTTACGGAAATCGCTTCACGCTCGTTGGCAATCAGTTTGGCAACGATCACGCGACCGGCTTGGTGGCGATGAACGCCGTGGCGAGTCTTGCGGCCACGCAGCCGCGCGCGCAACAATTCGTCGAGGCTCTGTGGAACACACCCGTTCCGACCGGACAATGGCGCTACTATGACGGCATGTTGTATATGCTGGCCATGCTACATTGCAGCGGCGAATTCCGCATCTGGTCTCCGCAATGAAAAACGCCACCGGAGGCCAAAGGCCGCTGAAGGTGAGGCCTCGCCAATCGTAGGCTGCTCTTTCCGCGGCTCGTCTTGCCGCGATTGGGGTCTAATGAGGCAAGGGTACGGCGGCCGGCAGCACCGGCCCGGTCAGTGTCAACTTGACCGAATTCAGGTTGAGAGCTTTCCATGTCGCTTTGTCTTTTGCCCGGACTTTCACTACCAGTTCGCCCGGCTGTATGATTTGGAACTGGCCTATGTCCACCGTTTGGAACTTGTCCCAACTGCCGGTCATGGGAGCTTGGGCGCTGAGGATTTCGCTGCCCACTTCGACAACAAAACCGGCTTCAGCATTGGGCGTGGCAACCGTCGCACTGACATTGAACGTGCCGGCCTTGGGAATTTGCGCCGTCCATGACACCCACTCATCACCTTTGTCCCAGTGCCCGATGTCCGGCAATCCACCCTGTGTTTCCAACTGGATCTGGCTGCCATGAAGTTCAGCGTTGGTGGCGGACAGGAACACATCACCCTTCGAGTCAGGATAAATTACCTGGGCGGTTACGGATGGGGTCACCGGCTTCAAGTTGCTGCCGGTAATTTTCAACGAGCAGGTCAGGTCGCTCAATTTTTGTGCGGGTAATTCCACCGTCAAACCCTCGGCCGTCTGCGTAAACTTCAATTTGCCCTTGTAGCCGAGCAGCCCAACGCGTTTTATTTTGTTGACGCTGGAGTCGTCCGTTCTGGCGAGTGACTTGATGACAACTTTACCGTCGTCCGGCCAGCCCAGCGCAATCGCGTAAAGCGTTCTGCCCTTCATGGTGAAGCGGATGTCCTTGGCGGTGTATTGAAAATTTTCCTTGAACGCGCCGCCTTTGGCCAGCACCAGGCCTTCGCCAAAAATCAACCAAGGACGCGTGCCGTAAATCGCCTCGCCGTTGACGGCCGTCCAGTCCGCCATCTGGTGCAGCATGGTTTCAACTTCCGGGTCCAGCGAACCATCCGGGCGCAGCACGACATTGAGCAGCAGATTCCCGTTCTTGCTGGTGATGTCCACCAGCATGTGTACCGTCCAGCTCAACGGCTGATATTTCCAGTGGCGGTTGTAAAACCAGTCGCCAATCGAAGTATCCGTCTGCCACGGATACGGATTGATGCCGCCATTGACACCACGTTCAAAATCCTGCACCCAGCGACCGTCGGAAGGTTGTTTGCAATTATAGACGGCCGTCAGCTTGTCACTGCGTCGCTCCAGTTCGTAGTGATCGCGGAGGCGGGGTGGCAGGCCATTGTAGAAAGCCATAAATTTGGCGTGGTTGTGCTGGACACTGTCGTTGTATAAATCGGCAATCAGGCTCAACCCCACTTCGTTGCCAAACGGTACGCCGCCGTCGCTGTAAAGCAGGTCGGGATGATAATTGTCCACGAGTTCCTTGATTTCATTGAACCATTGCTGCTGCCAGCGGGGGTTTTTGCTGTACCAGGCGACGTCGCCGGGTTCGGCGGGGAAATGGTAGAGGTCCCAGTAATTTGAGTTGGCCCCGTCATATGGCACGCCGGCGAACGGACCGGTATGGTCGGATTTGTGGCTGTCCTGAAACCAGGTGAAACTCGCACCGAGATGTTCGGAAACGCCGAAAGGCAGGCCTTGTTTCTTCGCGGCCTTCTGCCAGTCGGCCACGACGTCACGCTGCGGCCCGTAGTTCACGGCATTCCATTTATGCAACTGGGAATTCCACAGGAAAAAATCGTCGTGATGGGTGCCCATGCTAACAAAATATCTCGCGCCGGCTTTCTTGTAGAGCGCCATCAGCTTTTCCGGCTCCCATCGCTCGGCTTTCCAGAGCGGAATGATGTCCTTCCAGCCGTTGGTGGACGGATGACCGTAGCGCGCCAGATGGTCTTTGTAGTCGGGCGAGCCTTGCTGATACATTTTGCGCGCATACCAATCGCCCTCCATCGGCACGGCCTGAGGCCCCCAATGCGCCCAGATGCCGAATTTGGCGTCGCGAAACCATTCGGGACACGAATAATTTGTCAGCGATTCCATCGTGGGCTGGAACGGGCCGGACGTAACCGGCAGTTCAGCCGCTTGAACACCAACCGCAATAAGCCACGCGAGCAGCGTGACCAGCAACAGGCAGTCAATTTTTGTTTTCATAACGATTAACTAGGGCTGTCCGACAAGCCCGCCAGATTGTGAGGAAACAGGCCCGCCGAATTTTCAAGCGCCCGGGCGCGGTTCCTCAAACTTGCGGCCGGCAATTTGATATCGCAAATCATCGAAGCCGCCATTAAAATCTTTTTTGGCAATGAAATTGAACAAAATCTCTCTGCTGGTTTTCGCCAGCCTTTTGATTTTTGCCAACCACCACCACCTTATAGTGACAACCGTTTTGGCAGATGAAACCACGTCCATTCCACACCTTGAAAAACAGGGAACGGCGGCGCAATTGATTGTAGATGGCAAACCGTTTCTCATCCTCGGCGGGGAGTTGCACAATTCAAGTTCCTCCAGTCTCGACTACATGAAACCGATCTGGCCGGAGTTGGCGGCGATGCATCTTAATACCGTGCTGACTCCGGTTTCGTGGGAATTGATTGAACCCGAAAAAGGCCGGTTCGACTTCAAACTGATTGATGGCCTCATTGATGAAGCGCGCCAAAACAATTTACATTTGGTTTTTCTTTGGTTCGGCAGTTGGAAAAACAGCATGTCGTCTTACGCGCCGGCGTGGGTCAAAACCAATCTTCAACGGTTCCCCCGCGCCGGGGACAAGGACGGCAAGGGCTTGGAAATTTTTTCGCCGTTCAGCGATGCGAATCGCGATGCTGACGCGCGCGTGTTCGCGGCTTTCATGCGGCACCTTCGCAAAGTGGACGGGCATAAACACACGGTCCTCCTGATTCAAGTGGAGAATGAAATCGGCATGATTCCCGATGCGCGCGACCATTCTGTTGTTGCAAATGAAATTATTTCCAAACCGGTGCCAAAGGAATTGATGGATTATCTTCAAGGCCACAAAGACAGTTTGATTCCGGAATTTCGCAGAGTATGGGAGGCCGCGGGTTTCAAAACTTCCGGCCCCTGGGAAGAGGTTTTCGGTTCGGGCGTTGGAACGGATGAGATTTTCATGGCCTGGCATTTTGCACGTTACACCGGTCAGGTGGCGGCGGCGGGCAAGGCCGAATATCCACTGCCGATGTATGTGAACGCGGCGCTCGTGCGCCCGAACTACAAACCCGGGCAGTATCCCAGCGCGGGACCGCTTCCGCATTTGATGGACATCTGGCGGGCGGGCGCGCCGCAGATTGATTTTCTGTCGCCGGACATCTATTTCCCGAACTTCTCCGAATGGTGCGAGAAATATCATCGTCCGGGAAATCCGCTGTTTATTCCCGAAACGTTGCCTGACCCGGCCAATCTTTTTTACGCCATCGGACAGCACGATGCGATGGGCGTTTCGCCATTTGGAATCGAAGATGAATTTTCCAAATCTCGCACCAATGATTTGTCGCTGGCGAAAAGTTATGGGGTTCTGTCGCAGATCGCGCCGCTGATTTTGGAACATCAAGGCAGCGGAACGATGGTCGGAATTGTCTTGGACGAAACGAATCGGATTCAAAAAATCCAGTTGGGCAATTTCACGCTGAACGTGGCGCATGATTATACCTGGCCGTATTCTGACGGCTTTCATCAAACAAATTCGTGGCCGCATTTCGGCGGCGTGATTATTTCCACCGCGCCGGACGAATATGTGATTGCCGGCAGCGGCCTCATCGTGACCTTCGCTCCGAATTCGCCGGGCGACCCGATTGCCGGCATTGCGAGCATTGAGGAAGGAACTTTTGTGAACGGTCACTGGGTGGATGGACGGCGTTTGAATGGCGACGAGAGCCATCAAGGAAGACACTTGCGATTGCCGCCCGGCCAATTCAGCATTCAGCGCGTGAAACTCTACCGCTACCATTAAACCGCACCGCCCGAAAATCAAATGCATAAAAAATTTCTTCTGGTTTCCTTTTGCCTCTTCATTTTTGCCAGCCATGTTTTTGCGCTCGGCCAGGTTCGATATGTTGAAAATGCATGCCGCGAAGGTTGTTTCCCCATCATCGAAAAAAATGCCGTTGCAAATCTGTATGTGGATACCAACGATTTTGCCGGGGTCGTGCGCGCCGCAAACGATCTGCAGGCGGACATTACCCGCGTTACGAGCCTGATTCCCGAAATGATTCACGATCCGAACCGGCTCGGAACGAATGCGATCCTCATCGGCACCATCGGCAAAAGCCGGCTCATTGACCGCCTGATCCACGAAGGCAAAATTGATGCCTCGCCCATCACCGGCAAGTGGGAATCGTTTTTCATTCAGGTCGTGCCGGAACCTTTGCCCGGCGTTGCGAACGGACTGGTCATCGTGGGCAGTGACAAGCGGGGAACCATTTACGGCATCTACGATTTGTCTGAGCAGATGGGCGTGTCGCCGTGGTATTGGTGGGCTGACGTCACGCCTGAACACCAGAACGCGCTTTTTGTGAAGCCGGGCAGATATATCCAGGGACCGCCGGCGGTCAAATACCGCGGCATTTTTCTGAACGACGAAGCGCCGGATTTGAGCAATTGGATCTACAGCAAATTCGGCACGGTCGCGACCGGCACCAACCCGCCGGTGCCGCCGGGCGTGGCCAATTACAATCACCAGTTTTACACGAAGCTGTTCGAGTTGATTTTGCGGCTGAAGGGCAACTACCTCTGGCCAGCCATGTGGAACAATGCCTTCAACGAAGACGATCCGGAAAACCCGCGTCTCGCGGATGAATACGGCATCGTCATGGGCACCTCGCATCAGGAGCCGATGCTGCGGGCACAGAAGGAATGGGACCGGCGATATCAAAAAACGCTGGGCAGTTGGAACTATGCCAAACATCCGGCTGTCGTCGAAAATTTTTGGCGCGAGGGCATCCAGCGGAACAAGAATTTTGAAAGCATCATCACCATCGGTTTGCGCGGCGCGAATGATACGCCGATGGCCGAGGGCGGCCCGGAGGCAAACATGGCGTTGCTGGAAAAAATCGTGGAGGTTCAGCGGAAAATCATCGCCGAAGAAATGAATCCCGACGTGACCAAGGTACCGCAGCTCTGGTGCCTCTACAAGGAAGTGCAGGATTTTTACAACGCGGGCATGCGTGCCCCGGATGACGTGACGCTTTTGTGGGCCGAGGACAATTGGGGCAACGTCCGCCGCCTGCCGACCGCCGAGGAGCGCAGTCGCAGCGGCGGCGCCGGAATTTATTATCACTTTGACTACCACGGCGGGCCGCGAAGCTACCAGTGGATCAACACCAGCCCGATTTCCAAGATCTGGGACCAGATGTCCCTCGCCGGGCAATACGGCGCTGACCGCATCTGGATTGTGAACGTGGGCCACTTCAAGGGCTACGAGTTTCCGCTCGAATATTTCATGGACCTGGCTTGGGACACAAACCGATGGATCAGCGACAACACTGATGAATTCACGCGGCGGTGGGCGGAGCGGGAATTTGGGCCGGCATACGCCAGGGACATTGCGGACATCATCGCCAAATACACCAAATACAACGGCCGCCGCAAACCCGAGTTGCTCGAGCCCAACACCTACAGCCCGGTCAATTATCGGGAGGCAGAAAACGTTGTAACGGACTTCAAAACCATCACCGCCAAAGCGGAGGAGTTATATGGCAAGTTACCTGAAGCCAAACGGGACGCTTTCTACGAATTGGTGTTGTTCCCCACCAAGGCCAGCGCACTGGTGAATGAACTGTACCTTGCCGCCGGAAGGAACGCGTTGTTCGCCCGGCAGGGCCGGGCTGGCGCCAACGACACGGCGGCGAAGACCCGGGCGCTCTTCCAGACGGACACGAATTTGATGAATTATTTCAATCAGACGTTTGCCCACGGCAAATGGAACCATTTTATGGATCAATCGCACTTGGGTTATACCACTTGGCGGGATCCACCCCAAAACAACCTGGACGCCATCAAGCTTGCCGAGATTGAAGTGCCGGAAGCGGCGGCGATGGGCGTTGCCGTGGAAGGTTCCGAGGCCGCCTGGCCCGGCGACCCGGGCGATGCAATTCTGCCGCAGTTCGACGTGTTCAATCAGCAACACCGCTACATTGACGTGTTCAACAAGGGGAAGGCCCCTTTCGAATTCACCGCCACCGCCAGCAACCCTTGGATTGTGCTCAGCGAAACCAAGGGAACGGTCGAAAAGGATAAACGCCTGTGGGCCGGCGTGGATTGGAACAAGGCTCCCAAGGGCACGGCCAGTGGCACGATAATACTGGCTGGAACCAGTAATAACGTCACCGTAAAAGTGGATGCCTTTAATCCAACGGTGGTGACGCGCGATTCCCTGCAAGGTTTTGTGGAAGGTGAAGGTTTCGTTTCCATCGAGGCGGAACACTACACAAAAAACACTGACGCCGGCGTCAATCGTTGGATCAAGATTGACGATTACGGCCGGACATTGTCCGGCATGAGGGCCGAGGCGCCCGCGGATGCGCCGGAGGCCACACCGGGGAAAGATTCTCCCTGTCTTGAATACCAGATGTATTTGTTCAGCACGGGAAAAGTTGATGTCGCCGCCATCCTGGCCCCCACCTTGAATTTTGTTCCAAGCCGGGGACTTCGATATGCGGTGTCATTTGACGATGAGGCGCCACAGGTGGTCACGCTCGTTCCGCAAAATTACAATGCCCAGAACGGAAACCGGGACTGGGAGAAATCCGTGGAAGACAACGCGCGTTACGGCCACACGACGCACCCATTGACGAAATCCGGTTATCACACGCTTAAATTCTGGATGGTGGATCCCGGCATCATGTTGCAGAAACTTGTTGTGAACCTCGGCGGAGTGAAGCCCAGCTATCTCGGTCCGCCCGAAAGCTATTGCAACGGCAGGGAACAAAACCGTCCGGCGAAAACAAACTGACCGGCTGTTTTGTTGAACCCGAACTCCGAAGTTGCCGGTGGTGGCGGGGCGGACAAGGCCCTGTCGGAGTGCGCCCGTCCCCGGGCGCAGCAACTGGCTTTATTCGAGCCACGGAACATTTCCCAACTACCCCCCCACCCCGCTTGGCTGCGGCCGGGACGGTCGCACTCCGCCAACGCAGAAATTCAACTTCGGAGTTTGGGATAAATCCAAGGCTTGAGATTTTCTTCTGGAGACGCACCAAATTCTGCCAACACTTTTATTTCATGGCTTAATTGAATTGAAGTTTTGATGAGCAAACCAACCAAATCGCAATGGGCCTTCGGCGGGTTGTTCCCGACGGAAATGTTTTGAGGAACGCTCGCCCTCACCCCGGCCCTCTCCCCCGGGGAGAGGGAGAATCGTCGTCCGTCTTCTGGCAAATCGCTGGTGTGCTGGAAACAAAGTCCGCTGGACGGCGTGGGCGGGAGAATCCCGCGAACCATCAAGCAAGCGTGCCAATGCTTTTCCCTCTCCTGGGGGAGAGGGTCAGGGCGGGCCAATAAACCAACTTCAACCATTTCCTTGTTTCATCCGGGTTCAATCCCCCTTTTGCTTTGCTTCCGCCTTCACCACATTTCGGCGCGATAAATCGATCCGGCTCATTGTTTTGTTTTGATTGAAATTTGCGGCGGCAGCGTGTCCCCTATGCGCGTGCTGACCACGCTTCGAAAAGCCAAATATACCGAACTGGCGGTGTTTTTTTTCATCCCGGCGGCGGCGCTGGGCATCTGGTTCGTGCCGCCCGGCCCCGTGCTCGATGCGCATGGGCTGCGCGCCATCAAGCCGTTCGCATTCGCCGCCTCCGCGGTGGCGGCGTTTGTCTCGCCGCTGATTTTTGGCGCGATGGCCGACCGCCACACGTCGCCGGTGAAAGTGCTGCGCGGGCTGGCGCTGGCCGCCGCCAACCTGCAACTCGCAGCGTTCCGGTTGGCGATATTGTGGGCAAAGGAATTTCACACGTGAGAACAATCCGCTGGGCTGAATACAGTGAATTGACGGCGCTGTTCTTTATCCAATCAATGGCCGTTGCCATTTGGATGGTGCCGTTGAGCCTGGTGTTCGCCGCTCACGGCCTGCGCGGCCTCGCGCCCTACGCCTTTGCCGCCTCCGCCTTCGCGACCTTCATTTCGCCATTGATCTTCGGCGCGATGGCCGACCGCCACGCTTCACCGGTGAAAGTGTTGCGCGGGCTGTCCGTGGCCAGCGCCGCCGCCATGACCCTCTTCGCCTGGAGCGTCAAACAAGGCTGGCCGCCGGGACTGGTGCTGGTGGTGATCCAGATTTATGCGCTCTGTGCCGCTCCCACCGGAAGCATCATCACCGCCATCATCTTTTCACGCCTGCGAAATTCCCAGCGCGAGTTCGGGCCGGTTCGGGCCGGGGCGACCGTGGGCTGGATGGCCGGCTGCTGGCTGGTGAGCGCGCTGAATGCCGATGCTTCCACGCTTGCGGAATTCACCAGCGCAGCGACGTGGCTGGTACTGGCGGCGTTTACCTTCCTGCTGCCCAGTGTGCCCCCGCCAAAATCCGCCGGACACCCGACGTTGCTGCAACGACTCGGTTGGGACGCCTTCGTGCTGCTGAAAAATCACGACCATCGCGTGGTTTTCATCACCGTGGCATTGTTCAGCATTCCGCTCGCGGCATTTTATCCGTTCACGCCGCTCCACCTGCAACAACTCGGATTCAAGCACGTCTCCGCCTGGATGACGCTGGCGCAAACGACGGAACTGGTCGCCATGTTCGCTTTGGCGGGACTGTTTCTGCGGTGGCGGTTGAAATGGATCTTTGCCGCCGGGCTCGGATTTGGTTTGCTGCGCTTCGCGCTTTGCGCGCTCAATGGCAGGGCGTGGTTGCTGGCCGGCACCACCATGCACGGTTTGTCCTTTACCCTGTATTTCATCACCGCCCAAATTTACATAGATGAACGGGTGGGTTCCGAGTGGCGGGCGCGGGCGCAGGCGTTGATGACGCTGATGACCAACGGCGTGGGCAACCTCATCGGCTATCTCGGCACCGGCTGGTGGTTTGCCGCGTGCGCGCGGCCGGCCGGCATGCAATGGTCATTATTCTGGGGCGTTCTGGCGGCAGCCGTGGCCGCGGTGCTGGTTTATTTTCTGACGGCGTATCACGGGCAGGGTGTTGGGATAAACCACACGAAAGAAAGCAAAGTTTAAACCCGAACTCCGAAATAAAAATGTAGCGCACGCGGCCCGCGTGCCGGTTTGGGCGGCTCGCCCAAACCTTCGTCTCACATTCTTTGTCCGATTTTGGCGCGAAAAAGTTTGTGGGACGAGATTTTCGGCGAGCCGCCGAAAACCGCACGCCAGCGGCGTGCGCTCCCTGTGCGACTGCGCCGCACTCGACTTCGACTTGGAATTCGGGTTAAAGCTAACTGGGCCACTTGCCGGGGCGAAAGTGGGCAAAGCAGCAGCTTTGCCCTGCCAAGGGCAACAATCCATCCGGCCAGATCAGCCGGCGAGTTCCTTCGCCATGACGTAATCGTCCATGACAAAACCGCCACCAATGTCTGTAACCACGGATTCGGCAATGACAAAACCGTTCCGGCGGTAGACGGCAATGGCCCGGGTGTTGCGTTTGTTCACGGAAAGAATCAGCCGGCACCCTGCCCCGGCCCGGATTTCCTGTTCGACATGTTGCAACAATCGGCTCCCCAACCCGCGACCGTGCATCTCCGCAAGGAGATAAAGCTTGTGCAATTTCGTCACCCCCGGCTCGGACGTCGGCCCGTAAGACGCAAAGCCGGCCGGTTTTCCATCCACCAGCAACAGGTCATAGCGGATGCCTTGGAAACGGATTTCGTCACGCAACACATCGAGCGCATACATCCGCGCCAGCATGTAATCAATTTGCTCGTTGGAGATGATGCCCGGATAACACGCGCGCCAGATGATTCCGGCCAGTCTGGAAATGGTCGGCAGACCGGCCTCGGTAGCCCGGACAATTTCGTTTTGATTTGGCCGTGTAGCGTTCAGTTTTTTTGACGTTTCCAGTGGGTTCATCGCCGGGGCAAAGAATCAATGACTAATGACTAAGCACGAATGACGAAAGAATTCCCAATGACTCAAAGCCGAAACCAATCGCTGTGCCTTCGTACTCATGGGTCATTTGAGCTTCGTCATTCTTTAGTCATTATGGTTTCGTCATTCGTCATTCCTCGGCATCCTTAATCGGTACTGAATGGCCGCAGGGTCGCCATCTGCTTCCACTGAAAATGTCGAGGAACCACCGTTCATTTGCGCCCGCGAAACTCGTCCATCAAGCTGAGGATTCCTTCGCGGATTTCAAACAATTCCTTGCGCGCCTCGGAAACCATTTTCTCCGGCAGCAGTTTCTTTGGCACGACGGCCTCAAGGCCCGCCTGCGCCTGGTGCAGATGGTTGAGCGCACGCTTCAGATAGGCAACGGTGAACGCGCCATCGCGCGGCCCGCGACCTTGGGCAATGCCATGCAACGCGCCGCCGAGTTTTACGCCCGTTGTTTGAAATTCAAAGACGAACTGCTCCAGATCCTCGTCTCCGCATTTATCGAGGTCCAGTTCGTCGCATTCGTGCCAGACCTTCATCGCGCTTTCATGACAGCGATGCTGGAGCGGATGCCGGATGTCACCGCGAACGGTGCGAATCCAGTCTATGCCTTCCCGGTGCGGTTCGGGTTCGGGCAATGGTTCATTCAACGCCTCTTCGGTAATGCGATTCATTTCCTCGACGGACATCAACTCCTCCTCATCGTTCTCGCTTGCCGCGCCGAAGCATTCATGCGAAGGCGGGTCCTCGCGGTCCCAGCCCATTTCCTTCGCAATTTTCGCCTCGGCCTCGTCGGAATCACCGTATTTTTCCTGCAATTCCATGTATTTGTCCGTGCGGGCGTCGCACTCCTTCATGAACTTTTCGTAATCGTGCTCGTCCCATTCCGCCTCCGGGTCCTTCTGCCCGCGTTTTTGCTTTTCCAATGCCTCGTTCAACTGCTTTGAAAACATTTTCCAGCCCGCTTCGGCGTCTTTGGCGCGCTGCTTTTCCTCAGCGGGCGTCAACCGCCACTCCGGTGCGGAAATGTTCAGCTCGAAATCCGCGCTCTCAATGACGACGCGTCCGTTGCCCTCGCTGAACCATTCGAGGTAAAGACAGTTGGCCATGTGCTCTGGCGGTTTCTCTCCACGTTTGCACATCAGATAGGCTTTCGGCATCGGAATATCGAATACGCGCACCTTTCGCGAGGCCGTCAGGTCGCCAATCGTGCCGCGCTGGACGGGATGCAGCGTGTCAAGGCCCGGATGCGGAATGCGCTTGAGTGGATTGGAGAACGTGAGCCGGCAACCGGCAAGGTCGGGCCAGGCGTTGCCCTTGAGTTCGAGCGTCACCGGTTCGGCGCGGCCTTCCACCCAGATTTTGCCGCGCACGATGCCTTTGACGCGATTGTCAATCTCGCCGCGCACCACGCTGTCGTGAATTCGAAAGGCCATGCACAGAGAATAATCGTGTCCGGGCGCGTCGGCAAAATTTTTAGCAACAGTTGCGCCTGTCCGACCATTGCGTTACCGACACGATTATTGGGGTGGACAATTCGTTTCACACTTTGCAAAGTGCAAAATATGCTGACTTCAACACTGCAACCTACGTTGTGGCGTACTTGCCGGGTGCTTGCCAACGACACGCGTCTCCGCCTCCTCGCACAACTCGTCCGCAAACAGCCACAAAGCGTTTCCGAACTGGCCGCACAATGCTCGCTTACTCTGCCCGTCGCCAGCCAATCGCTTCGAGCGTTGGAGGCGCGTGGATTGCTCCGCGTCAACCGCATCCACCGCCGTGTAGAATATCACATTACAACGCGGTCGGAAGCCGGCTCACTTGCCGAACTCATCGCGGCCCTGGTCGCCGCCTTGCGCCGCGAACCCCTGCCAACGAGAGCGATTATGAAACTCGCTACCGCGTTCACGCATCCCAAGCGGATTCAAATCCACCGTATGCTGCAATCCGGCCCCAAAACAGAAATGCAACTCCAGACCCCAACCCGCTTGTCCTCACTGGCCCTCTGGCGTCATCTGCGAAAACTCAAGGCGCGGGGTTTTGTCCGTCACGATGACACGCAGCGTGCTTATCAATGCTGCGATCACCCAGACCGAATTGGCCGCGCCTTGAGCAAGTTGGCCGCAACCTGACACCCGCAGGTGTCTGATGACCCCGTTTCACACTTTAAAGAGTGTGAAATAATAGCCAGCTCGGTGCGGGCTTTCCTTATCTGAACAATTTGCCATACTGGCTTCATCCCTGACCATAAACCCGCCGACGACCCGCTCGGCCTTGATTCTGTTGACCGGGAAATCCGGATGGAGAAGCTTCGCCGTGAAATCGCGGACGTTACCGGCGGTGAAATGGTAAATGGCAGGATGGGCGACTGCGATCCCAAGGTGGAGGAAGCGTTTTTGGAAAACGTACTGGCGCTGGAAACCCATGGCTTCGTCTGCCCGTTCGACGCCTTGACCCGCGACGGCTTCGAGTTGCCGCCGCCGGAAAAACTCGACGATGCCGCGCTGGCCGCAAAACTCGGGGAACTCATTCGCGCCCTGGCGGCGCGCCGTTTGTTTCTGCACAGCACCGATCACTTGAGCGATCGCGAACTTTACACGTGGCTTTGGAGCGACGCGTTGCACGAGGAGATGATGGGTTTCGGCCTGCCGATGGGCAACTGTCACCTCGACGTGCTCGGTGCCTGCCGCGAAGAGGACATCATTCTGTCCATGCATTACTATGCGGACGAGGAGGAACGCGCCCGCTGGGCCGCTGATTTTCCCGATTTCCCGATGCCGCCGAAGGAGAAGCCGCCTTTCGACCGCGACCGGCATCTGCCCAAAGGGTCGTTTTGAGAAGTCGGGCCGTAGCCAGCAGTTATTTTCCGCAACATTTCTTGTATTTCTTCCCGCTGCCGCACGGACAAAGATCGTTGCGGCCGGCTTTGGGCGGCGCGCGGTACGGTTTGGGCGCCACCGGTGCGACGGGTTGTTGTCCGAGTTCCAGTGGAGCTTCGATCTGTCTTTTGAAATTCTCACGTTCAGCCTTCGGCGCCGGAGCATCCTGAAAGCACTGCCACCAGGAAGTCTCGCGGGCCACGTCCGTGATCGGCGCATGATGATCCCGATACCGCGCGAGCCAGCTTCCACGCGGGCTGGCTTCGACCTCATCCAGTTCGTCGCGGCCCATAAACCCGGTTTCGATCAGTCCTTCGTCGTACGCCCGGCGCAGTTCAGGAAAGACCGTCAACGCCTCGATGTCCGCGCATGAGGCCGCGAGCTCGTTCCAAACATGGCTGTGTTCGCGCTCCAATCCTTCGCGGGCCAGCCAGAGGAAGTATTCAGTGGCGTCTTTGTGTGGTAGTTCGCGCCACGCTGCCAGCAATGCGAGCGCTGCCACGGCTGAACCACGGCAGAATTCGTTGGCATCGCGGTTTCGAATCAGGGCTTTGATCGGCTCCCGATCGCCTCCACAGACAGAGGCGAGGAAACGAGCGCCGTCTTGAGTGGCTGTATCTCCTCCAATGTCAAAGGCACCTTCGCCGGGCAGCGTCAACCAGCGAATGAACAGCGGATAAGCGCGCGGCTCCCGCCACTTGGCGAGCAGATACGTGGCAAAGCTGAAAAGCATCCCCTCGCCCGGAGGAGTTCCTTGCGGATCGGCGATGCCGCGTTCGACGGCGCGCAGGAGCGGTTCCGTTAACGCTTCGCGGTGTGCATCAGCAGCGATGAGTGCCGCACGCGGCTCGCGGTCGCGTGCGGCCGTCAACTCAGCCAGAATCTGCGCGGGCGTCATCTCTGGCATCGGAGGCAGCAACTCGTGCGTGAACCGGTCGCGGTCATGCCAGAACGGACAGTGCGGGCAGACGCCGCCCCGAGGATAATCCACGCCTTCCTCGTGCGGACAACCGATGATCTTTTCCGAAGAAACGGTGTTTTTCACACCATGCTGCCGAAAGAACGCGGTCACTTCGGCGGCAATTGCCGGGTCTTTACGCACGTCCCCGGCCTGGGTGATCCAGCGATGCAATGGATTGGGTTCCGCGCCAGGCGCCTTAACCACCGACGCCACGAGTTTCGTCGCGAGCGTATTGTCCGGTCCATAGTAAGCGATGGTGCCAATCGGACAATCGCCGACGTGGTGGCGGGGCGGAGCAGGCGTGACGGCCCCGACCGGCGGCGAAATGAATTTCGAGCACAGTTCATTTGACGTGATCTCGGACGTGCGCGCGGTACATGCGTCACAGAAGAATTCCTTTCCCCGCATCGAGTAGTGGCGTGTGAGTTTCGGAAATTCCGGCGACGCCGGGTCGGGGCAAACGGGTTTGCCGCCCGCGTCGAGGTAGAGACAGCCGCGTTCGGTGACCGGAAGTTTTTCGATCAAGGCGAGGGCTTCTTCCGCCGCGCGCATCCAACGCTGGCGCAATTCCCGCAAGTCCACGGGCTGATTGGGCCGGAGCTGGCTGGCATCCTGTCCTTGCAGCCGGGCCTGGCGTCCGCCCCAGTCAATGATCCACTCGGCATTCATGCCCGGGTCTTTGCCTGCCGCCGCCCACGCCAGCGCGCCCACATGAAGATGCTGTTCATGCAGATACATCACGTCGAGATAGTCACGGAGTTCTGCCGTGTGCGCGGCATCCGCAAGTTGAGCCTGTTCGGTTCGGTGTTGCGCGATGATTTCGACCCGGCGCGCAGCGACGTGGACGTGCTGGCGGAGTTCGCGCCGGGCGTGAGTCCCGGCCTGAAGTTTTTCGGTTATGGCGAGGAACTGGCCGAGATCATCGGACGCAAGGTGGATTTCAACACCGAGGCGTGGTTGAGCCAATATTTTCGGGCTGAAGTGGTGCGCGAAGCCGTGCCCATTTATGAGTAAGCATGACCCCAAAGTAATCCTGCGCCAGATCACCGACTACGCGCTTCGGGCACAGGAACTCTGCGCGCAAAATAAGTTGCCGGCCATCCTGACCGACTGGCACAAGCGAATGGCGTTTGAGCGCGTGATGGAAGTCCTCGGTTAGGCCGTGAAACGTCTTCCGCCAGACTTGTGCCGTATCGCCCAGCTTGCTGGCCAGCGTCGGCGTGTATGGTTGTTCCTTCAGTTCCATGTATCAGTTTGCCGCCTCGTCACCTCGGCGCCTACAACCCCAGCTTCTTGAACCGGCTGTTCACTTCCTTGAAATGGAACTCAAGGGAGCAGAGCTTCTCCAGTTCGCCTTTCTTGAAATGCTTCGCCACGGCGGGGTCGGCTCTCAGGACTTCGACAAAGTTGGCATCGTCGCGCCCAGCGTGCTTGACCTCCCACGTTTTCATCGCGTTGCGTTGAACGAGGTCGTAGGCCGCCTCGCGGGTCAGGCCTTTTTTGATGAGCGCCAGCAAAACGGTCTGCGAGTTCCACATGCCGAGGCTCAGACCGAGGTTTTTCTTCATGTTCTCCGGATAGACCGCCAGGCCGTCCATCAGGCGCGTGAGCAGGCCGAACATGTAGTCGAGCAGCGTGCAGGAATCGGGGAAGATGATGCGCTCGACGCTGCTGTGGCTGATGTCGCGCTCGTGCCAAAGGGCGACGTTTTCAAGGGCGGCGATGGCGTTGCCGCGGAGCACGCGGGCAAGGCCGGTGAGGCGTTCCCAGGTGATGGGATTGCGCTTGTGCGGCATGGCGCTGCTGCCTTTCTGGCCCTTGGTGAATGGTTCCTCGGCTTCCAGCACCTCGGTGCGCTGGAGATGGCGGAATTCGACGGCCCAGCGCTCGATGCTCGCGCCGACGAGGGCGAGCGTGGTTTGAAATTCGGCGTGAATGTCGCGCTGGACAACCTGGGTGGCGATGGGCGCCGGTTTCAGGCCAAGTTGTTTGCAGACCGCCGCTTCAACCGCCGGGGACAGGTGGGCACTGGTGCCGACGGCGCCGGACAGTTTGCCCACGGCCACCCGCTCCCGCGCGGCCACCAAGCGTTCGAGGGCACGGTCAAATTCATTGTGCATGAGCGCGAGTTTGAGGCCAAAGGTCGTCGGCTCGGCATGGATGCCGTGGCTGCGGCCGATGCAGGGCGTGAACTTGTATTTGCGCGCCTGTTTGGCTATGGAGGCGCGCAGGGCCTGCACATCCTGAAGCAAAATGTCCGCCGACTGCACCATCTGGACGGCGAACGCGGTATCGCCGATGTCGCTGCTGGTCAGGCCGAAGTGGAACCAGCGGCTGGCACGATTGTTAATTTTTTCAGCGACGGCGGTGGTGAAGCCGATGACATCATGATTGAGCGTTTTCTCCAATTCTTTTTGGCGGGCGACGAGACCGGGCAGGTCAGCGGACCATTTATCGGCGCCGGCTTTCATTTTGGTGAAGTCGGCCTTGGGCACGACGCCTTCAGCGACGAGCGCTTCGGCGGCGAGGAGTTCGATTTGCAACCAGAGGCGGAGCTTGTTTTCGTCCATCCAGATGGCCCGCATTTCCGGTCGGGAATAGCGCGTAATCATGGCGCAAGGATAAAACGTCGAGAGTCGAGAGTCGAGCCGCTTTCGCTCCGCTCCAGCGCGCCAAGGAGTCGAGCACCGTGAAATGGGAGCGCCGATCTCCGATCCGGCGCGTTGACCCGATGGCCAACCGGATCACGCCGGGCCGGAGGCCGGCGCTCCTAACGTTTCGCCATTCGCGAGCGGGCTTTTTCGAGGATGTCCCGTTCGCGTGCCGTCAGGCTGTGGATGCCGTGCCGGGAAATTTTATCGAGGATGGGGTCCACTTCGCTTTTCACAAATTCATCGGTGGACAAATCCTCGTCCGGTTTGTTTGACGCCGGGCGCCAGAGAGAACGTTTGCCGACCCAACCGGTGATGAATTCGCCGGGCGCGGCACCGCCCGAAGGAAAGCCCGACTGCATCCAGCGGCCCTGAATGAACTGGCGGATGAAGACCACACCCGTCAGCATCCCGCCCAGATGCGCGGCGTTGGCAACGTGGTCAAACTGGAAAACAATGCCAGCCACCGCCAGCACCGCCGATAACATCAGCAGCGTTTTGGCGCTTAACCGGACGGGTATAATGAAGAACAGCAGCATCACCAATTCGCGCTCCGGGAACAAAACCGCAAACGCCGCGATCAGGCCAAACCCGCCGGCCGATGCGCCGACGACCGGGCCGCCAAAAAGACCGGGCCAAAGCAATGCCACCAGCACCTGACAAATTCCACCGACAACGCCACTGCTCAGAAACAGGATCAGAAATTTTTTCCACCCGAGCGTTTCTTCAATGGCGCGGCCGAAAACGTAAATCGCCCAGCAGTTGACCACCAAATGTAACAGGCCGGCATGCATGAACTGGAAGGTGAGCAACTGCCACACGAACCCGCTTTCCAGCCCTTCCTTGCTCAACGCAAAATAATGATTCTCGACATACGAACTGTGCGAATAACCGGAAACCAACAGTTCGAAGACAAAGATGATCGCGTTGACAATGATGAGCGCCACGGTCAACGACAGGTGTCTTCCGTATTCCGGCTGGCGCATATAATCACGATCTTCAAGCATAAAAAACCAACCCAAGTTAGTCGCCAAACCATTGTTTTTCAACGGGTTTTTGCGTCACGCGCCGCCACCGGCCACCCGGACCCGGCCACTGATCTGTAGCGGCAGGCATCTTTGCCTGCTGTAGCCGGCGGCATCCCTGCATACTGAGACTCGATTAGGACACTGTGACCTCGTAGTATTCCGCCACTGACGGCGATGCCTTCCGAACATACTAAACCGTCCGCTCAAGTCGCCAATGTCCCGCAAGAGGTCACGGGGCAGACCCGGCGCGTGGTCGTGGGCGGCGTGACCTGGCGCAACACCTTCGCCGCGCTGAAACATCGCAATTACCGGTTGTTCTTCACCGGTCAACTCGTGTCGCTCATCGGATTATGGATGCAGAACACGGCGCAAGGATGGCTGGTGTATCAATTGACCGGCTCGAAGGTTTTGCTCGGCACGGTGGCGGCCGTCGGGTCGCTGCCCTTGCTGCTGTTTTCCGTCTGGGGCGGTTCCCTGGCCGACCGGCATCCCAAGCGCATCGTGGTTTTATTCACCCAGACCGGGATGATGCTGTTGGCTTTCGCGTTTGCGGCGCTGGTCGGGAGCGGGCACATCCAGCCGTGGCACATCCTCGTGCTGGCGGCGCTGGGCGGCGTGGCGATGGCCTTCGACATGCCCGCCCGGCAGGCGTTCACGGTGGAGATGACCAGCCGCGAAGACCTGATGAACGCGATTTCGCTGAACAGTTCCATCTTTAACGGCGCGCGCATCGTCGGCCCTGCCGTGGCGGGTTTCCTCATGGCGCGTGTGGGCATGACCTGGTGTTTTCTCCTGAACGGCCTCAGCTTCATCGCGGTCATCGCGGGATTGCTGCTGATGCGCCTGCCCAAGTTTGTTCCCCCGGCGGAACCTGCCTCAACCGGGCGGCATATGCTGGAAGGCTTCGCCTATGTGGCGGGGCATCGGCGCGTCCGCCGCCTGCTCCTGTTTTTAGGCGTGGTGGGCATCTTCGGCTGGTCGTATTCCGTTCTGTTGCCCGCGTATGCGGCGGATATTTTGCACGTGGGAGAAGGCGGCTATGGCGCACTGCTCAGCGCCAACGGCGTCGGTGCGCTCCTGGGCGCTCTCACGGTGGCGACCTATGGCAGTCGCATGCAACCACGACGGATGATTCTCGGCGGGGTATGGTTGTTCTCGGCCATGCTGGTGCTGCTGGCCGTCGTGCGGTGGTTTCCGCTGGTGCTGGCGTGCCTGGCGGTGGGCGGTTGGGGAATGTTGCTCTTCTTCTCAACAGCGAACACACTGGTTCAGACCAGCGTGTCGGATGCGATGCGGGGGCGCGTGATGGGCATCTGGGCGCTGGTGTTAGGCGGTCTGATGCCTCTGGGGGGACTCGAATCGGGTGTGCTGGCGCAGGCAGTGGGTGTGCCGTGGACCATCGCGGCGGGGGCATTGATTTGCGCCGGCGCCGGTCTGGTGACTTGGTGGACGGGTCGCCGCAAGCCTCCGCCCCAGGGTGAGTCGCAGGCATGAAGTTGTTCAGCGCGGGCCGGTGCTGATCGTTATCCGGCAGCAGGTGAAAGAGCGTCCGCAAGCCGGCGGCGCGCCCTTGTTCCAACTCATTTCACCGGTTTGATAACGGGCTTCCGAGTAGTTTTGGCTTATATTTTTCTTCTCGTCCTCCTCCTCGTCCTCGTAATCGTAATCGGCATGGTGGAATTCGAGGACGAGGGACGAGAACGAGGACGAATGGGGTTCAAAGTCCAGCACCCGCGCTGATCTGCCCGTCCGCCAGCTCCACCACCCGCTCGGCGTGCGCCGCGACCTTTGCATCGTGCGTGGCAATGACCAGCGTGGTCTGTTTTTCGGCGTGGAGAGTTTTGAGCAACTCGATGATTTCACCACCGGTATGCGAATCGAGATTGCCGGTCGGTTCATCGGCCAGGAGCAGTTCCGGCTCGTTGATGAGGGCGCGGGCGATGGCCACGCGCTGCTGCTCGCCGCCGGAAAGTTCGGAAGGCCGGTGCTCCATGCGGTCCTTGAGACCAACCCGGGCGAGCAGGTCGCGTCCGCGCGCCCCGGCCTGGCCAACGGAAGTGCGGGCCATGCGCGCCGGCAGACAGACATTTTCGAGCGCATTGAGTTCCGGCAACAAATGATACGACTGAAAAACGAAACCGACGCGGTGGTTGCGGAAAAACGCCAGCTCACTCCCGGAGAATGCGGCGAGGTTCTGCCCGGCAAAATGGATTTCACCCGCGTTGGGCGTGTCGAGTCCGCCGATGAGATGGAGCAGCGTGCTTTTGCCGGCACCGGACGCGCCGCGCAAAGCCAGGAATTCGCCGCGCAACACCTCGAGATTGACGCCGCGCAACACTTCGAGCGCGCGCTTGCCCATGATGTAAGTCTTGGTGAGGGCGCGGGCGGAAAGAAGCGGCTCGTTCATTGCATACCTCCAAGGGAAGAAGAGGAAACATCCAACGCCCAAAGCTCCACGCACCGGGCATTTATTGGATGTTCGGCGTTGGATGTTGGATGTTGGATGTTTTCCGGTTTTCTACTCATAACGCAGCGCCTCCACGGGTTTCAACCGGCCAGCCCGGATGGCGGGCAGCACTCCGCCGAGAATGCAGATGACAAACGAGCTGCCACAAATCAGCGCGACGTCGCGGGCGACAATTATCGCCGGCAATTCGCTAAAGCCGTAAATGGAAGCCGGGAACAATTCAAAACCGGTCCAATGATTCATGAAGTGCAAAAAGCCGTTCCGATAAGTCAGCGCCAGAATGCCCAGACCGTAACCCGCGAGCACGCCGAGCACGCCGATGATGGCGCTTTGACTGAGAAAGACCCCGGAGATTTGGAGGTTCGTCGCGCCGAGCGCTTTCAACATCCCGATTTCGCGCGTTTTTTGGACGACGAACGTGATTTGCGCGCTCAGAATGCAGAGCGCGGCGACGAGGACGATGAAAAACAGCAGGTAAAACATGACGTTTTTCTCAACGATAAGGGCATTGAGAATGGTGGAATTTTGTTCCATCCAGGTGTACACGACGAATTCATCGCCGAGCGTTTTCTCCAATTGCGATTTCACTTCCGTCGCCGAGTAAGGATCTTTCAACATCACCTCCAGATCATGCACGGAATCCCCCAGATCATACAAATCCTGTGCGTTCTCCAGCGACGTGACGATGAACAAGCTGTTGAATTCGTAGTAGCCCACGTCGTAAATGCCGCGCACTTCATAATCCTCCGGCAAAATGGCCTCCTCGTTTTCCTTGCCGCGATTTTTGTGCATCTGCTCGATATCGTGCGGCGAATAAATGGACAGCCGGTCGCCAGCGTGAAGCCGCAGGTTGCGGGCAAACTCACTGCCGATGACCACGCCGCGACCGCTCAGATCGAATTTTCCTTCCCGCATGCTTTGCGGCAAAACACTCACGCTGCCTCCGGTTCGCGGGTCCACGCCACGCAGAATCGGCGCGTCCACCGCCGCTTGCTGGTTGGTCTCCGGCTGCGTTTCCACCAACACCTTGCCCATCACCACCGGCGAGACGCTGCGGACATTCTTATTGGACGCGATGATGTTCGCAATCCGGGCATAGTCCGGCATCGTACTGCGGTTGTTGCCGCGGTTGTTGTAGACCACGATATGCGCGTTGAAACCGAGGATTTTTTCGCGCAGATCGTGGTCAAACCCGCTCATCACGCTGATGACGATGATGAGCACCGCGACGCCCAGCGCGACGCCGACGATGGAAATGAGCGTGATGATGGAAACGAACGTCCGTTTGGGCCGCAAATAACGCAGGGCCAGCAGAAGCTCAAACGGCAGTTTCGACATGACCGCAGGCTAAAGGTGTGTCTCGCGAGTGTCAATGAATGGGCGGCGGGTTGAAGGGATTGACCGGGGATGGTTTTGAATCAATTCGCGGCAAAAAAAGCTGGCTGAGAAACAAATAGATCCAGCCGAGCGCCACGTGCGCGCCGAAGAGGAAACAAAATTGGACCAAATCGAGCGCAGCCAGGCCGAAAAGCACAATGGCGGCGGTCAGCAGCAAGGCCCCGGGCATCAACGCCGCGCCCGCCAGCTTCCAACTGCCGGGGAAATTCAAATTGCGGTTCGCAAAAAAGCCGATGAGCCAGACCGGCAGAAAATAAACCGTCGCCAGCGCCGCCCACAACAACATCAAACCGGCGACAACGGCCAAAACCGTGATGGCCAGCAGTTCCGGCTCCCACGCGCCCCAAAGCGGTTCCAGTTCGGTGCGGTTGAAGGAGATGATTTGATCGGGCGGATAAGGAAAATCCTGGTAACCGAGCAACGAAAATACGCGAACGGTTTGCGCGCCGAATTCGATTTGCACGTCGGCCGGCGAATGGATCTGGCCGCTGTGATTCGGGTCAACGATAAACGCAAGAAACCGGCCTTCGGCAAGGAGTTGCGGCGTGTGGCCGGGCCAATCCAGCCGGCCCGCGTGGATTTCACCGGCGACCGGCAAATTTCGAATCGCCACGCGCACGGTCGGGAAACAGCCATCGGAAAGAAACCAGACCACCGCCGCGGCCGCCAGCGACGCGACGACGAATTGCACGAGCAGCAGGCGGCTGAGCCGGGCGTGCGCAAACGCCGCCACCCCGCGCGGCGTCAACGGTTCCCAGGCAAAAGTTGTGTCAGCGGATGCGCTCATCGAACCGCAGAATAACCAAAATGGTTGAAGCATTAAAGCGTTGAAACGGAGCGCCGGCCTCCGGCACGGCGTGATGCGATTATACCTTCGGCTTCGCGCCGTGCCGGAGGCCGGCGTTCCAAGCGCTGTTCACCACTTCGATGAATCAGGCCTTTTTTTCTTCCGGTGGCTTTTGCGGATTTTGGCTGGGCGGCGGCGCGTGGACCAGCGGCACGGGATAACGCAATTTCATCACGTTGTCCACCAGCACTTCGACAAAATAAGTTCCCGCCGTCTTGAATTCGACCTGGCCAAAAACCATCACCCCGGTCGCGGACAACGCCGGGTCGCGCAACTCAAATTTCATTTCGCACTTGCTGATAACCGTCGTCTGGTCGGGCGCGATGAGCCGGACGGTTTCAGTAAACTGGCCGATGCCCGCCGTCCAGCGGTTGAAGATGCACAGGCGCGCGGCCACGATGGGCAGTTGCGGCACGCGGATGAAGGTGATGACGCCGATGAGGAACAAATTTCCATTCACTTCCTGGCGGACTTCTTCGCACAGCAGCGAGGCCTGCAAATCGGGGAGAATTCGAGTTGGGTTCATGGTTTTATCAATTCAATCGTTGCAGGAGTCGAGGTAACAAGACTCCATTGTAATTTTATTCTGCTTTCTAAATCCAAATGGAGACTCCTTACGTCGTCTCCTGCGAAACAATCATTTCCGCCGCGCGAACCGTGTTTTGCATCAGCATCGCAATGGTCATCGGGCCGACCCCGCCGGGGTTGGGCGTGATTTTGCCGGCCACCGGCTGCACCCCGGCGAAATCAACGTCGCCCACCAGTTTTCCATTCACGCGGTTGACGCCCACATCAATCACCGTCGCCCCGGCTTTGACCATGTCGGCCTTCACAAATTCGGCGACGCCCATCGCGGCAATCAAAATGTCCGCCCGGCGGCAGTGCGCCGGAATGTCGCGGGTGCTGGAATGGCAAATCGTGACGGTGGCATTCGCGCCTTTGGCCTTCTGGCAGAGCATGGCGGCCAGCGGTTTGCCGACAATGTTGCCACGGCCCAAAATTACCACTTCCGCGCCGTCGGTTTTTACATTCGAGCGCACGAGCAATTCGCGGATGCCCGCCGGCGTGCAGGGTTGAAAACCAGTCGGGTCGCCGAGCATCAGTTTGCCGACGTTGACCGGATGAAAACCGTCCACGTCCTTCTGCGGCAAAACCGTCGAGTAAACAAGCGATTCGCGAATTTGTTTCGGCAGCGGCGCCTGGACCAGAATCCCGTGCAGCCGCGAATCGGTGTTCAACTTTTTCAGCAGCGCGAGCAATTCGTTTTCGCCCGTCGCTTCGGGCAGAACGTGCATTTCAGAAAAAATGCCGAATTCGGCGCAGGTTTTCTCCTTGCGACCGACATAAACCCTGGACGCCGGATCTTCACCAACACGAACGAACGCGAGGCCCGGTCGAACCCCGCGTTGGTTCAATTCAGCGACGCGCTGCGCCAGTTCCCGCTGGATTTGCGCGGCAATGGCACGGCCGTCAATGACCCTGGCTTTGTCTGGGGCTTCGGACGATGATGTGTGGGACGGCATTTTGGGAAATCACCTGGATGCTCTGGATGTTGATGAGAGGCGTGTCCTTCCAGCGCGCATCAAGACCCTCTTCGCCCGTGACAATAATCCGCATACCGACGTAACGGCTCAGGTCGAGGGTCGGTGAAGTCGTGTAAAGATAATTAATGTTAACGTCCGTCGCCGGGTCATACAATTCGTATTTGGTCGGCGCGACGATGCTGCCCACGGCGCGCACGATGCCTTCATGTGACACCACGCGCACGAGCGGCGCCGTTGGTTCAGACGGGGCGGTTGCCATCGTTTGAGGCTCGGCAACCGGCGTTGGCGCGGTCGCGGGCGCAGGGGCTGGAGCTTCCTGTTTCAAATACATCGCGGCAACAAAGGCATAGCTGTTGCCGGGCGGATCAATTTGCATCCAATCGCCTTTGGTGGTGATTTCGTTCACCGCCGTGCCCCGCTCAATGACCCCGAGAACGCTGTAATTTTCACCCGGCCCGGCGCGCAAATTCAATTTCTTTGGCAAAACGGTCTTGCTCGTGGCGTCAATATACGAAGACTTGACCCAGGCATGCGTGCTCGAGGGAAGGGCGATTTTCGCCCATTGCGCGGGTTCATTGACTTTGTGCTTGTCCAAATTAATCTGGTCCAAAATCGTCACGGTTTCGCCCTTTTTCAAATGGCTGACGACTTCACCCTTGAGACCGGCCTGGCCGCGGGCATTGATGTTGGCCGCAACCTCCGCCGGGCCGGGAACAAGTGTGACCGCCGGCTCGTTGATGGGTTTGGCCGGCGCGGCCTTGTGCTTCTTCTTGACGGGCGCCGCTTTTGGGGCCGGCTCCACCGCCGGCGCGGGGGTGCTCGGCGCCGGCGCGACCGCCGCGGACGGCGCGGGGATGGGAGGCAGTGTGTTTGTATTGTCCTGCGCGACCGCGCTCATCGCGAGCATCACGCCCAAGGTCAACCAGCAATTCATTTTCATATTTCCTGAAGTAAAGTCCTTATTTCTGTCTCTGTCAATGTCCGCCATCGGCCCGGTTTCAACTCGCCCAGCTTGATCTTGCCAATCTGCGTCCGCTGCAACCGTTTCACCGCCAGACCCTGCGATTCAAACAACCGCCGCACCTCGCGGTTTTTGCCTTCGCCCAGTTCCAACTCCACCACGCTCCGCGCGCGACTGGCTGAAACGAGCTGCGCCGCCAGCGCCCGGAGCTTTTCCCCCGCGTGCCACACGCCGCGCGTGAACTGCCCGAGCATCGCCTTGTCCACCCGGCCTTCAACAGTGGCCACATATTTTTTGCGGACACCGTAGCGCGGGTGGGTCAGGTGCAAGGCGAATTGTCCATCATTGGTCAAAAAAATCAACCCCTCACTGTCGAAATCCAAACGGCCAACGGAATGCAGATTTTGCCACTCTTTTGGCAATAAATCATGGATGGCCGGACGTCCCAACTCATCCCGGGCCGAACAAACGCAGCCGGCCGGCTTGTGCAGGGCCACGTAAAGCTTGCGTTTGGCGCGGACGGGCCGGCCATCCACCGTCACTTCGTCATGGATGGGATCAACCTTGGTTCCGAGCAACCGCACCAACTGGCCGTTGACGCTGACGCGCCCGGCCAGGATGATTTGTTCCGCCGCCCGGCGCGAAGCCACGCCGGCGTCGGCAAGAAATTTTTGAAGACGAATGCCCGGTGACATGAGACAAATGACCCGAATCTCCGTTGCCAGTCACCTGCCTGCCGCGCCGAAGCTTCCGCGCGAAGGCGGGTCACCCGCCACGTTCTACACGTCGGGCTTGGTTTTGCGGAGGCCGGTGATGCGGTCGCCTTCCTTCCACTGGCCGCGCTTTTTGAGAAGTTCAGTGCGTTCAAAGCGTTTGAGGACATTGCGCTTGCCGCCAAGGGTGGACGCCGCGCGCAGACTGCGATGCTGTGACATAAATTGTTTTGGTTAAATTTTCGGCCGCTTTCAAAAACAAGCGGACATTCAGCCTAACAGGAAGGTGGGTGTCTGCCAATGGTGAAATTTCACCCCTTCAATTCCTGCAACCGCCACGCAATCAAACCCGGAATGCTGATTCCGGCCCGGTTCAGCTCCAGTTCGCCACGCGCATCACTTCACCCCGCAGGGCATCCAATGCCACCGGCTTGTACAGCACTGGCAATTCAACAGAATCAATGAATTTCTGAAACTGTGAGCGGGCATCCAGCCCGATGATAAAAATAAACCGCCGGGCCAGCGACGGATTTGTGCGTCCAACCGTGGCATAAAACAGGTCGCCTTCAACTCCGGACATCTGAAGATCGCAGACCACGGCATCGAGGTGATGCTGGAGGACGAACTTCAACGCCAGCGCGCCGTCGGGCACAATCGTTGCCTCATAGCCGTCACTTTCGAGGGATTCTTTGAGGGACCAGGCGAGTTGAATATCGTCGTCCACGATCAGGACGTGCTTTTTCCGAGGTGTGCCATTGTTGGTATCCATGACGACTGGCCTCGCCCTCATAATACCCCGGCTTGCGGATAAAGCAACGCTTTTAAGGGTAGTTTGGCAGCGGCGATACGTTTCTGCGCTTCGACCTTTCCGGCGGGTTTATGGTTGGGACCAGGAATCAATGACGAATGACCAGGTACGAATGACGAAAGAAATCCCAATGACCAAATCCCAAAACCCGTCGCGGCTTTTCGCGCAATTGGGTTATTTGAGCTTCGTCATTCTTTCGTCATTAGGGTTTCGTCATTCGTCATTCTCCGGCATATCGCCTTCGAACCAGAATTCCTGTCACGTCTTCCCCGCCAAGGCCTGCTCCCGTTCCAGCAACGTGGGATGCGAATGATAAAATCCGCTGTAGATGGGATGCGGCGTGAGATTGCTTAAATTCTTCTCGTTCAGCTTACGCAACGCGCCAATCAGGGATTGCGTTCCGCTCATCACCCGCGCGGCGAAGGCGTCGGCCTGATATTCATAACGCCGCGACCACCAATGGATCAGCGGGGAAAACCAAAACGTGACCGTCCCCGCCAGCAGTCCAAACAACAGCAACGCCGGGGCAACGTTTCCCGGTTCAAAACCGAACGCGCGGTAGAACCATTCCTGCCGGGCCAGAACGGAAATGAGGTAAAAGCCGGTGAGCGAGCCGACCGCCGAGAAGACCAGCATTTTCGGGATGTGCTTTTTCTTGAAGTGGCCGATTTCGTGCGCGAGCACCGCTTCCAGTTCCGGCCCGGTCAGTTGCTGGACCAACGTGTCGAACAGCACGATTTTCCGAAACCGCCCGAAACCGGTGAAGAACGCATTCGAATGCCGCGAACGTTTGCTGCCGTCCATCAACTGGATGCTTTGGGCGCGGAATTGGGTTCGCCGCGCCAGCTCGAGCAGCCGTTCGCGCAGATCGCCTTCCGGCAGCGGCGTGAATTTGTTGAACAGCGGCAGAATCAAAACCGGCGCGAGCACGCTCATCAGGAGTTGAAATGCCAGCATCGCACCCCAGGCCCACAGCCACCACCATGCTCCCGTCCATTGGACAATTTTCAAGATGAGCACCAGCAGCGGGTACCCGAGCGCGAGGGCGAGCAGCAAACCCTTCAACCGGTCGTACCACCAGATTTTCGGCGTCGTGGTGTTGAACCTGAATTTTTGTTCGAGCCGGAACTGCGCGTACCAATCGAACGGCCAGCCCGGCAGCGATACCGCGAACCCGGCCACAAACAGAAACGCCGCCATCGCCCACGCCGACGAGCCAGGCCCGTGGGAGAAAAGATGAAACGCCCACGGCAAAACACCGCTGAACAAAAAGACCAGCAAAACCGCCGTGTCGTAGGCGTCCTCGATGTTTCCCAACCGGCCTTTGGCCAGCGTGTACGCGACGGATTTTTTATAAGCCGGCTCGTCAATGGTTCCGCGAAAAGCCGGCGGTATTTCGTCCGCGTGCGCAAGCACATGGCGGCGGTTGAGCGAGGCCAGCCAGAGTTCCACTGCCAGCCGGGCGAGAATCGGTCCCAACGTTAACCAGACAACGATGTTCACAAATTGCAATTCATCAAACTTGCGGCTGATTGGAAATGATTAATTGGCTGCTAACCCGACTTTCTCAACCGGCTGGGGCAACGACTCGTAAAGCTCTGTGAACACGGGGTGGTGCTCAAAAGGTCTCCACTACATTGGCCGGGTTGTTCCCACGCCATGACGGGATCATTGGACGAGTTTT
>Ga0208937_1000225_pt1 | contig 51656 bp, 56 predicted proteins | sample June2015DPH_11_5_FD_184705 | JGI IMG/M metagenome (GOLD analysis project Ga0208937, IMG submission 184705) | Peatland microbial communities from SPRUCE experiment site at the Marcell Experimental Forest, Minnesota, USA - June2015DPH_11_40... | ecosystem: Environmental > Terrestrial > Soil >... | reverse complement strand
GCGCTTTCCACATTCCCACCGCCCCGGCTGCGGCTGCTAGACTTTCTCAGAATCCAATCCAGAAAGGAGCTTTCCTCCGCCACCGTCCAGGCTCCCCTTTAGGCTCATCCTTCGATTGGAAAAGACTGGCAACGGACAGGAGGACGGGGTGTGTTTTTGGCCCGGCCTTCCACACGCCCATGCGAAGAAGCAATGGCACGACTTAATTACCTCTGCGCTTCTTTGTAGCCGGCAGCCTTCGCTTCGGCTTCGGTCATGAACTTTCCGTTCTTCGTTTTGCCGTACCAGCGGCCGCTCTTGTGATAGACGCCGCTTTCGGTATTGACCCAGACCTTGCCGCTGGCCTTAGCGGCGGCGATTTCCTGGCTGGAAGCCTTACCGGTCGCTGCCTTGGGCGCAGCCGGAGCTGCACTCGGATTAGCCTGAGCTGCGGGCTTGGCGGCGAAACTGGTGCCGCTCGCCTGCGCCTTCGCCAGAGCAGGCGAAATGGCGACCGCCAGCATCAGGCAGAAAGCGAGCATCCACAGAATAAGTTTGCTTTGGGAGCGATTCATATTTTCCTCGCGAGATTATGCCAGTTTTAAATCGTCGCTCGTCGTTCGCTTTTCGCGAGTGCGATTTGATCGGCGAATAGCGAACGACGAACAGCGAACGCACATCGAACTACACCCACCTCCGAGGGGCCTCCTGCTGGAAGCCCCGGAGACTCTGGCTACGCATAGATTCCGCGCTGGCGGATGGTGTAGGCCACGCGGTCGATCGCCAGCATGTAGGCGGCGATCCGGTTGTTCACGCCATGAGTTTCAGAGTACCGGACAACATCGTCGAACGCCGTAACCATGATGTCCTCCAGATGCTCGTTGACCACCGATTCCTTCCAGAAGTAGCCCTGGCGATCCTGCACCCACTCGAAGTAAGAAGTAGTAACACCGCCAGCGTTCGCCAGGATGTCGGGAATGACGAAGACTTTTTTCTCGGAGAGGATATCGTCGGCCACTGCGGTCGTGGGGCCATTCGCGCCTTCGGCCAGGATTTTGCATTTCACGCGGTCCGAATTCTGGCTCGTGATCACGTTTTCGGTGGCCGCCGGAATCAGGATGTCGCAATCGGCCAGCAACAGCTCGTCCGGATCGTACGGCTCGGCGCCCGTGAAGCCGTGAATGGTGCCATTGCGCTGGCGGAATTCCCACAGCGCTCCAATGTCGATTCCGTCCTTCTTGTACAGGCCTCCGCCAACCTCGACGATGCCGATGATCTTGTATCCGGCTTCCGCCATAAGCCGCGCTGCGTTCGAACCGACGTTGCCGAAGCCCTGCACGATGACGCGCGTTGTCTCGCGATTCAGCCGCAATTTCTTGACCGCCTGTTCGCAGACGATAAGGACGCCCCGCCCCGTAGCCTCGCGGCGCCCGCGCGATCCGCCGATGTTGATTGGCTTGCCGGTGACGACGGCGGTGACGGTCTGGCGCGCGTGCATCGAATAGGTGTCCATGATCCAGGCCATGGTCTGTTCGTTGGTGTTCACGTCGGGCGCGGGGACGTCCTTTTCCGGCCCGATGAAATCGAACAGCTCGGCGGTGTAGCGGCGGGTCATGCGCTCCAACTCGCCCTGTGACATTCTGTGCGGATCGCAAATGATCCCGCCCTTGGCGCCGCCGAACGGAATGTTCACCACCGCGCACTTCCACGTCATCCAGCTCGCCAGCGCGCGCACTTCGTCGAGGTTCACGTCGGGCGCGTAGCGCAGTCCGCCCTTGGCCGGGCCGCGCGCAATCGAGTGCTGCACACGGTACCCGGTGAACACTTCCAGTCGCCCGTCGTCCATGTGCACCGGGATATGCACGATAATTTCGCGGCTCGGACTCCGCAGAACTCTCCAAAGTCCTTCATCGAGATTCAGCTTATGCGCGGCCAGGTCGAAGCGGGTGGCTTGCGCCTGCCAGGGATTAGTCTCCTGTTCAAGGTCCACTGTCGTCATAAAAGTCTCCGTAGGATTGCGATTACGATTGTGATCGACCGCCCAAGTCAGGCAAGCTGCGCAAAGTATATTGCCGCCCCGCAAGCTAGGCAAGCGACGGTGTGATGAATGTCGAACGTGGGTACAACGATCGGCTTCCTTATAATGCAATCCTGGGGAGACACATGATCCGTCCCGACTACAAGGAGTTCGCCCGATTATCGCGCGACGCCACACTGGTTCCGGTCGTGAAGTCCATCTCCGCCGACCTGCTGACGCCGGTTTCCGCCTTTCTTGCCGTCTCTGACGGAGAGCCGGATGCCTTCCTGCTGGAGTCGGTCGAAGGCGGAGAAAAGATTGGGCGATACACGTTTCTTGGCGTGCGTCCGTTTCTGCGGCTGGAGTCGCGCGGCGCCGAGATCACAATCGAACGCAGCGGTATTAAGAAAATCGAGCGGCGCGCGGGAAATGTTTTCGATGTCATCAAGGAACTTTTGCAGCAGCATCGTCCGGCGACGGTGGAGGGTTTGCCGCCCTTCACCGCCGGCGCGGTCGGTTATTGCGCGTATGACATTGTGCGGCAACTCGAAAATATCGGCGAGCACGCTTCCGACGACCTCGATGTTCCCGACTGCGTGCTCATGTTTTTCGATCGCATTCTCGCCTTCGATCACCTGCGGCACCAGATCCACATTGTGGCGTCGGCGGATGTGACGCGCCAAGCGCCCAAGGCTGCCTACGAGTGTGCCGTGAGGGACATCGCGCGCATCGAGAAAAAGCTCGCGGCGGGATGGAAACCGGCGCACTGGCGCAAAGCGGCCACGCAGTCCAAGCTGGCAAAGTCAAAGCTAAAGTTGAAGCTGCGGTCGCGCACCGCGAAGCCGAAGTTTCTCGAAAACGTCAGGCGGGCCAAGGAGTACATCGCCGCCGGCGACATTTTCCAGGTCGTGCTTTCGCAGCGCTGGGATTTCGAGCCGGGTGTCGCTCCGCTCGATCTCTACCGCGCGCTGCGGACGGTGAATCCGTCGCCGTACATGTATTTTTTGCGGTTCGGCGCTGGGCGGAAAAACGCCGCGCGGAAAGATGCGGGAGAAATGCACGTGCTCGGTTCGTCTCCCGAAATGCTGGTGCGAGCCAGCGGACGAAAGCTCGAATACCGTCCGATTGCGGGGACGCATCCGCGTGGACGCGACGAAGCGGAAGACGCAGCGCTGGAAACGAAAATGCTCGCCGACGAGAAAGAGCGCGCCGAACACGTGATGCTGGTGGACCTTGGCCGCAACGACCTGGGCCGCGTCAGCGAGTATGGATCGGTAAAAGTCCGCGACCTGATGTGCGTGGAGCGCTACTCGCACGTGATGCACCTAGTTTCAGCGCTCGAAGGGCGGTTGCGTCCGGAGCTGAATGCGATGGACGCGTTTGCCGCCTGCTTTCCCGCGGGAACGCTGAGCGGCGCGCCCAAAGTTCGCGCCATGCAGATCATCGAAGAACTGGAACCCGCGCGCCGCGGAGTCTATGGCGGATCGGTCCTCTACGCCGATTTCGCGGGCAATCTCGATTCCTGCATCGCGATTCGAACTCTGCTAATGAAAGGCAAAAAGGCATACCTGCAAGCAGGCGCGGGAATCGTGGCCGATTCCGATCCGCAGCGTGAATTTGAAGAATCGGAGAACAAGGCGCGGGCGGTGCTGCGAGCTGTGGAGATGGCGAGGAACAGTGAATAGTGGCCGGCTTGCGTGGAGACAGCCGCCCTTGGTCGTCCCTGCGGGCGAAGCCCGCCAGCGCAGAGCGGAACCTTGTGTCACATCCCCGCCAGAAAATCGATCAACTCCTCCCTGGTGAACCCCGCTTCCCGCAGCAACGACATCAGAGTTCCTTTCGGTACGTCGCGGTTGTGCTGAGGCACCACGGCGCGGCGGCGGCAAACAGGATTGTAGAAAATGAAGTGACTGCCCGAAGTGTGATCCAAAACAAAGCCGTTCTGTTCCAGAAACTGGATGATCCGGCGCGGCTTAACGGCGGGTAGCTTCGGCATACTCCAGGTCCAGAGAGGCAACCAAAGTGTTGTCGTCGGTCGGGACGGGATCCTTGTGCTTGCGCAGGCTGGCGATGTAGCCCGAGATCGCGTCCTTGACCATTTCTCGCGCCTCGTCCACCGTGCGCCCGTAGGTGACGCAACCCGGCAGCGCCGGAACTAGCGCGGTGTAACCGCCCTCCGGCTCGGGCCGGAGCATGATGTTGTAGTGGTATCGGGCCTTGGCCATGAAACCGATACTATCTCGCCGTAGAAGCGCGGTCAAACTCACCTGGAGACGGGTAGTGGGCTACTTTGAATGTCGGCAATAAAAATCCAGAATGGACATGAACACTTCAGCAGCAACAAGTAGTGTAATTGCTATTTCCATCGTCATAAGCCATGTTTCTTTTCGCTCAGCGCGGTCGAATTGCTCCGTCAGCCATGGCAAGATGTCACCCGAGACATCCGCAGCCATAACAATCTTCCCCTTGTGGAGAAAAGCGTTAGTTGACGCAAGGGTAACTTGCATGCCAACCACGCCGTACCTCTCGAAGGTGTCGCGAAGGTCAGGATCGATATTGGCTTTTCGAGTGCAAAACCACCGCATAAGTTCTTCCTCTCAAAGTAGCCTACTACCTGGAGACGGCCCCCCTCGGCGGGCCCGGTCGAACAGCGACGCCGTTCGACTCCGCTGTACGCCGAGTATCCCACTCATCGCGCTTTTTGAGGTGAGTAGAATCAACCGCGCAGAAAATTCGCCACCAGTTTCTTCCCCTCGTCCGTCAGCACGCTTTCGGGATGAAACTGCACGCCCTCGACGGGGAATTTCTTATGTCGCAGGCCCATGATGACTCTCGTCCCGTCTCTGTCGTGAGTCCAGGCGCTGACTTCGAGATCGCTGGGCAGGCCGTCTTCGGCGACGATCAGCGAGTGATAGCGGGTTGCCGTCATCGGCGAAGACAGGCCGCGAAAGATGGTTTTGCCGTCGTGCTCGACCTGGCTGGTTTTGCCGTGCATCAAGTTCTTCGCGCGAACCACTTGGCCTCCGAAAGCTGCGCCAATGGCCTGGTGTCCGAGGCAAACTCCGAGCAGCGGCACCTTGCCCGCGAAATGGCGGATCAGTTCGATGCTGATGCCGGCTTCCTGCGGAGTGCAGGGTCCGGGAGAAACGACAATGCGCTCGGGTTGCATCGCGTCAATCTCTTTGATCGTCACTTCGTCGTTGCGGCGAACCTCAACCTTGGCGCCCAGTTCGCCAATGTACTGGACGAGGTTGTAAGTGAACGAATCGTAGTTATCGAGAACGAAGACCACGCGTTCATTGTAGCCGCTGAGAGACAGGTCTCGGAAGTCACTTCCCCGTCCGCTGGCTGGGAGCTTTTCTAACCAGATCCTCGCGCCCAAATTCGCACAAAAGTACGCACCGAAGTCATCTCCGCCCTCGCCGGCCTCTACGTTATACTGATGAGTTGGCGATGGAGTTCGCCATTAACCGCCCGTTCGGCTAATGACTCCTACAGAACTTTTGCAGGAGAACTCCGCCGTGAGCTATCTCGTCAATCATCTCGCAAACTATCTCTCCAACTATATATGGATCGCCGTCGGCGCCGTGGCCGGAGCCAGCGCCCGCTACTTCCTCAGCACTCTGATCGCCCGCGATATCTCGTCCGCGTTCCCCTACGGCACGCTGCTGATCAATATCACCGGCAGCCTCGTCGTCGGATTCTTTCTCGTCTTCTCGACCGAACGCGCGCTGCTCGACCCGCGTTGGCGCCTGCTGGTCGCCATTGGCTTCTGCGGCTCATACACCACTTTCTCCAGCTACGCCTTCGAAAGCTTCGCGCTGATGGAGCAGGGCCAATGGCTCCTGACCGGCATCAACATCGTGGCCAGCAACGCGCTCTGCCTAGTCGCCGTCTTGGCTGGCGCCGCAATCGCCCGGGGGCTGTAAAATGGCAGCCGGCATCGTTATGGCCGTTCAAGTCACCATCTATCTCACCGAAGGCGATTCCTGGCACCATCGTCCGCTGCATCTGGAGATCCTGAAATACCTGCGCGAAGAAAATGTCTTCGGAGCCGTCGCCTTCCACGCCGTAGCCGGCTTCCTTGGACGCGACAAAGTCCACACCGCGCACCTGGTCGAAGCTGGAGGTCAGTTGCCCGTCGTGATCTCGTTCGTCGACACCGACGAGCACGTCAGCCGCGTTCTGCCCAAGCTGCGCGAAATGGCCGCCCACCGGCTGATTGTGCGGGAGAATGTCGTGCTTGAGCAGGGCAGTCTGGACTGAGTTCTGCGCCATTGCCTGCGCACGGGAGTTATAGATATAATGTTTGTCACTCGGCGGCCTGAAGGCAACTTCGTATTACAAGGCCCGCCGACCCACTAAGGATTCTACGATGTACGACCGCGTCTAATTCGCCGCTCTTTTGATCCGCGTTTGCGATCCGCACTTGCGGATATCCGGTTTTCTTTTCCGTTGCTCTAGCCACGCAGTCGTGCCACTTCCATTAGGAGGAAGCGCGGAAGCGACGCGTAGAAGGTCTGTCAGGTATTTATGGACGCCGTTACGGCAATCAATACTCCGCCACCCTCACCGGAGCGCAGCCTATGGAGTTCTCTGTGGGAAGCGATCCGTGGCTCTCATCAGGACTACACGACGGGCAATCTGAACCGGGCGATTCTGTTGCTCGCCGTGCCCATGGTCCTCGAGATGGTGCTGGAATCGCTGTTCGCGGTGGTGGACGTTTTCTGGGTTGGACGGCTCGGCGCTAACGCCGTCGCCACGGTTGGACTCACCGAGTCCCTGCTGAGCCTGGTTTTCGCCGTGGGCATCGGATTGAGCTTGTCCACCACGGCGATGGTGGCGCGGCGCATTGGTGAGAAAAACCCCGAGGGCGCGGCCGTCGCCGGAGTGCAGGCAATTGTGCTGGGCTTGGCCACGTCGCTTGCCGTCGGAATTCCCTGCTTCATCTACGCGCCCCAGTTGCTGCGGCTGATGGGCGCTTCGGGCGATATTGTCTCAATGGGCAGCGGCTATGCCCGAATTGCGCTCGGCGGCAGCGGCGCCATCCTCATGTTGTTTCTCAACAATGCGATCTTCCGCGGCGCGGGTGACGCCGCCATCGCCATGCGGCTCCTCTGGGTCTCGAACATCGTCAATCTAATTCTCGACCCCTGCCTGATTTTCGGGCTGGGACCTTTTCCGCGCCTGGGCGTGACCGGTGCCGCTCTTGCCACCTTCACCGGACGCAGCATAGGAGTGGGCTACCAGTTCTACCGCCTACTGCGCGGGACCGAGCGCATCCACATTCTGACGCGGCAGATTCGCGTGAATTTCAGCGTGCTGCTGCGGCTGGTGCGCGTGTCTTTGACGGGAATCCTGCAGTTCGCCATCGCGCACACCAGTTGGATCGGGCTGGTGCGCATCGTGAGCGTCTTCGGGGCCGCCGCGCTCGCGGGTTACACCATCGCCATTCGCATCGTCGTGTTTCTCATCCTGCCGTCGTGGGGACTCAGCAATGCTGCCGCCACGCTAGTGGGCCAGAACCTCGGCGCCAAAAAGCCCGAACGCGCCGAGCAAGCGGTCTGGCGCACCGGTTTCTACAACATGCTTTTCCTCGGATCGGTGGGAGTGTTCCTCGTACTCAAGGCCGAGCCGATCGCGCGTCTGTTCACCCAGGATCCGGCGGTCGCTCCGCTCGCCGCGACCTGTCTGCGCATCGTCAGCTACGGCAACATCGGATACGCCTACGGCATGGTCATGATGCAGGCTTTCAACGGCGCCGGCGACACGGTCACGCCCACCATCGTAAATTTCTTCGGCTTCTGGTTGCTGGAAATCCCTCTGGCGTACTGGCTGGCGATTCCGATGCGCTTACATTCCAACGGCGTGTACATCGCGATCGTGATCGCGGAATGCTCCATCGCCGCCGCTAGCGCGGTGCTCTTCAAGCGAGGGAAGTGGAAGGGGCAGAAGATATGAGGGGGCTCCGTACAACAGGTACTGGAGAAACGATTTTCCACCCAGTCTCACTTCATCCCCCAGCGCCCGCAGCACTTCTAGCGGTCCGCGAACTCCGGCTCATTCATAATTTCCAGAAAGACGCGCTCCGCATCCCACGTCGAGTAATGCTCGGCGGGCGCTCGCCAGAAATCCGAAAACTGGTCGACAAAGTCGTCGTCCTTCGCCGAACGGGCCTTGAAGTCCCGCCAACTCCTTCTGCATTGATACACTGATGGCCACGGACTAGCCCATGCTTCCCTGCCAGCGCCATCTCTTCGATATCCCCGACGACGTCGCCTACCTAAACTGCGCCTACATGTCGCCGCTGATGAAGCCGGCGCTGGAGGCTGGAGCAGCGGGGCTTGCCCGCAAAGCGCACCCGTGGGAACTCACTCCCGACAAATTTTTTACGGGATCGGACGAGTTCCGCGCGACCGCCGCGCAGCTTATCGACTGTTCAGCCGACTGCATCGCCATCGTTCCCTCTGCCAGCTACGGCATCGCAACCGCCGCGCGAAATGTGCCGGTAAGACAAGGCCAGAACATTCTCGTGCTCGCAGAGCAGTTCCCGTCCAACTACTATCCGTGGCAGCGTCTCGTCGAAGAAAACGGCGCGTCTCTGAAGGTCGTTCCGTGGCCCGAAGATCATGATTGGACCACGGCCGTTCTGAATTCCCTGACCGCCGACGTGGCCATCGCCGCACTCCCGCACGTGCAGTGGACGAGCGGCGGAAGGCTCGACCTCATCCGCATCGGCGAAGCTTGCCGTAAGATCGGCGCCGCGCTGGTTCTCGATCTCACCCAGTCGCTTGGCGCGCTGCCCTTCAGCGTGCACGATGTGCAGCCGGATTTCGCCGTCGCCGCCAGCTACAAATGGCTGCTCGGGCCCTATTCCGTCGGGGTTCTCTATGTCGCTCCAAAATGGCAGGGCGGAATACCGCTGGAAGAGAATTGGATTCAACGCGCCACCGCTCGCGATTTCTCGAGCGTCCTGTACACGGAAAACTACGACGTGGGGGCGCGGCGCTTCGACATGGGCGAGCGCTCCAACTTCGCGCTGCTGCCTGCCGCCGTGCGCGCCATGAAGCAGTTGCTGGAGTGGGGAGTCGCGCAAATCTCAGAGACGACCGGCGCGCTCAACCGTCAACTGGCGAACGCCGCGGCGGATTTGGGATTTTCCGCGCCCGCCGAACCGTTGCGCGCGCCTCACTACCTGGCCCTGCGGAGGAAAGAGGCGATTCCGAAGGAACTTCCGGAAGTGCTCGCGAGAGAGAAAGTATTTGTCAGCGTCCGCGGAAGTTCGATTCGAGTGACGCCGCACGTTTACAACACAGCCGAGGACTGCGAGCGGCTCATCGCATGTTTGCGCCGCATCGCCGCTCGAAAAACTACTGCTTGAGAACTACTGTTTGACAGCCGTGGCTCGGCGCTGCGCCAGCAACGCCGCCTCGGTGGCCGGATTTTCTTTCTCCACCTGGTCGTAAATTTTCTTGGCCTCGTCCGGCTTCTGCCGCGACTCGTAGAACCCGGCGAGTTCGAGCTGCGCCGTCGCTTTGCTGACGACGATCGTAGGCTTATCGATTAACTGCTTATAAAGATCGACGGCCTGCGCGTCCTTATTCTCTCCGCGATAAACGGAAGCCAGCGCGAACTTGCCCAATGCCGCAAGGTCGCCGTTCGAAGAGCCGGTCGCCTCCTGCAGACTGCGCTCCGCTGCCGCGTTGTCATTAAGCTGCGCCGAGGCCAATCCCACGAAATACCGCGCCAAGTCGGCGGTGTGGGTGTGCGGATACTTATCGACGATGGCCTGGAACTGCTTGCGCGCCGCCGTGGCACGCTCCCCGGGCGACGCGAAGGTGTCATACCCCGGTTGCGGTGGCATGCCCGCCGGACGCACCGGCGTTTCAAAGGTGCGGACCGCCGTCGAAAGCTCGGCGCTCGCCTTTTCGTCTTGCGTGTTGACGTAATACCAGCCGCCAAATGCGATCGCTCCGATGACGACGACCGCAATCACAGCGGCAATGAGTTTCGACTGGTGCTCCACCGTCCAGTTAGCGGTCTTCTCCGCTGCTTCGAGCGTGACCTTGCTGAAGCGGTCTTGTTTCAGTTGATGCCGGGTTTCTGCGCGCACGGGCTTCCTTCTTCGCTTAAGGGTAGGATGGCAATCATTCAGTTTAGCAGGCGGATTTCCAGAGCGTCAAAGCGAGCGCTGCCTAAGCGCTTACTGCCTGCACCCGAGCGCTCTTCCTTGACACTCTGTTTTCAGCCCTTTATTCTTAATTATTGCTCCCTGAGAGACTTTCGTCTCTGTGCGCACTTCCGCGGGCCTTTGCGGTAATTGGAGTGGGGGCGGCGGAGGTTCCAATGCTCATCGAACTTGAGGATCTGGAGATTCACCCGGTCGATTTCCGGGAGGAGTTCAGCCCGGGTGCGATCGATCTGGGCGCGGAGGTTCGGCAGCGGTCGCCGTTGCGCAGCGAGGGCCGGGCGGATCTGGTCGAAGAGCGTCACGGCAAGCACAAGGTGGTGCAGGACATCCGGGTGAAGGGCAAGCTGGAGACGAGCCTGGAAGTGCCTTGCGCGCGCTGTCTCGATCCGGTCGTGCACCAGGTTGAGCGCAGCTTCGATCTTCTGTACCGGCCGCTCGGAACCGACTCCGGGCACGAAGAGCTTTCGGTCACCGACGCCGAGGCCGAAATCGGGTATTACGAGGGCGAAGGGTTGTTGCTGGAGGACGCGCTGCGCGAGCAGGTGCTGCTGGCGCTGCCGTTGAAGACGGTTTGCCGCGAAGATTGCAAAGGATTGTGTCCGCACTGCGGCAAGAATTTGAATGAAATTCAGTGCTCATGCGTGGACGAGGTCGAAGATCCGCGGTGGTCGGCGCTGAAGGAAATACGGGATAAGCTGTGAGACCCAGTTCCCCGTTGCCAGTACCCAGTTGCCAGTAATCAAGAGCGCGGGGTTGACTGGCAACTGGCGGCTGGCAACTGGCAACTGAAAAGGACATCATGCCGAATCCGAAACGCAGACATTCACAAAGGCGCACCTCCACGCGGCGCGCACATGACTCGCTCTCGAAGCACTCGCTGTCGGAGTGTCCGAACTGCCATGAGCGGAAGATGCCACACCGCGCGTGTCCGAAGTGCGGAACCTACAAGGGCCGCGAAGTGGTAGAGGTCGAAGAAAAGTCCTAGTCTCCTTTCATGCCTAGCATAATCGCTCTGGATGCGATGGGGTCCGACAAGGCGCCGAAGCCGGAGATTGAAGGCGCGTTGCAGGCGGCGCGCCATCACGGCATCCGCGTGCTGCTGGTTGGACCGGAACCGCAGTTGCGGGCCGAACTGGCGCGCTATCCCGGGGCGCGGCGGCTGCCGGTTGATGTGGTTCACGCCAGCGAAGTCATCGCCATGGACGACAAGGTGGAGGCGATTCGCGCCAAGCGCGATTCGTCGATCCGCGTTGGACTGCGGCTGGTGCGCGATGGGCGCGCGGCAGGCTTTGTGACGGCGGGCAACACGGGCGCGGCCATGGCCACGGCCAAAGTGGTGCTGGGCGCGCTGCCGGGCGTGGACCGTCCGGCGCTGGCGGCGGCGTTTCCTACCGTCCTCAACACCGCGGCCATTCTGCTCGACGTCGGCGCGAACGTCGATTGCACGCCCAATCATCTGGAGCAGTTCGCGGTGATGGGGGATATTTACTGCCGTTCGATTTTCGGCATGGAGCATCCTCGAGTCGGGCTGCTTTCGATCGGAGAAGAAGAAGGCAAAGGCAACGAGCTGACGCGCGAGGCGTTTCAACTGCTCAAGCGGCTTCCGATCAACTTTATCGGCAATGTGGAAGGCAGCGATTTATGCAATGGCCATGTCGATGTGATCGTGGCCGACGGATTTGTCGGCAATGTTGCGTTGAAGACTTCGGAGGGCGTGGCGCGGCTGGTGCGCACCGTGCTGAAAGAAACCTTGAAGGCGACGATTACGCGGCAGGTGGGCGCGCTGCTTTCGCGCAACGCGTTTTCCGATTTCAAGAAGCGGCTGGATCACACCGAGTATGGCGGGGCGCCGCTCCTCGGCGTAAAAGGCGTGTGCATCATCACGCACGGATCGTCGAACGCGAACGCCATCAAGAACGCGGTGCGCGTGGCCGCGGAATTCGCCGAGGGCAAAGTAAACGAGACCATCGAGCGCGAGCTGGCAGGGGTGAGCGCGGTTATTCCTACGTGAGCAAGGTGCCCCAGGTTCGCGCCCGTTCTTTGGGCGCGAACCTGGGACCCTCAACTGCAAACTGCGCCACTACCGCATATTGCTATAGCCATTGCTTGAGAGTTCAAAATCTTACTTTGATCCTCCCGGATTTGTTCTATGGACGAATCGAGCTTAACAGCACAGCTTGCTGCGCTTGAGGCATCGCGATCATCGTTGCACTCGTCATTCCGCTTCTGGGAATGGATTGTGGTTGCCGGGATCGTGCTTGAGCTTGTTGTGTTGGTCAAAGAGTATTGGGATGGTTGGAGTGCATACCAGCGCGCAATAATACGGTTACCCGAAAAACCCAGTACGCTTCTATTCGGATTGGGAGTTTTGGGAGTTGCGATGGTCGCAGGCGGAATCTCTAAGGAACTAGGCATCGACAGCCAGATTGAGAAAGTGGAAACCCAGATCAGGGGAGTCAACGAGCAACTGTATGGAGTCGTTTCCCAAAGAGTCAGCGATGTAAGTGAAGAGGCTGGTGCGATCCAAAAACGACTAGATGCCGCATCGGAACAACTGAGCGGGATTGAACAGCAAGTGCGCGTCCAAGGGCCAAGATGGAAACTACTTGAGGCTGGAAAAGACGAATTCATCGCGAAGCTCAAGCCATTTGTAGGGCAAAGAGTGGCCGTAATGCAGTGCGGAAGGTGGGGCGCTGTCGCGCCAGAACCGGCAAGAGTGGGACAGGACTTGCGCGATTTTTTGATGCCTAACGAACAAGCACACCAATATGGAGCTGGATGGAATGTTGAAGGCTGGACCTGGGACCAATGCCCGGCTGGAGGGGGAACTGCATTTAGTCCAATGGGTGGAAATGTAATAGTGACTTCTCTGGCTTCAGGTAAAAAGGTTGAGGATGCAGCCGAAGCATTATATGAAGTACTGAACAAGCTACAGATCAGCACAGTCAAACGCAAAGCCGATCCACAACAAACAACCCCAAATTCACCAATGGTACAGATTTTTGGTCCTGGATCGCCTTGGGAGATAGCGGCACTAGCCCCGTCCGTAATTGTGATTCTTGTAGGAGATAATCCGATGTTTGATGTAGCGGAACGGACTAAACCCCAGAAGAACTCACATAAATAATGGCCTAGCCCGTGTGGATGCGAAACTGCGCCACTACCGGCACGGCATAATCATTGACTTCCAACCCGTTGTGCGGGAAAATAGGAATTTGATTGGGGCAGTTTCGAGGTGCGTCAGGAACCCAGACGTCCATCGAAGCTGCCCCAAACCCATTTTCGGAGACCATTTACTCGTTAAGTCATTATTATTGAATACTTTGCAAAAACTATCCTAGCTAACTCATTGATTCTAATAGGCAGGATTTGTTAAGTCCTTATTATTGAAGACTTTACCTGTAAGTATTTATTATTGAATACTTTGCCAGAAAAAACTCGCTAACACAATGATTCTAATAGACCGGGGAAATAGGGGGCACCCCCAGGATCGTCAAACGCATTTGCGGAGAACTGACGGCAGTCCTTAAACAGCAGCCCATAAACAGCAGTCCATAAAATGACAAACTCAACTTTTCCAATTGCATTTCTTTTCCCCGGCCAAGGCTCGCAATCCGTTGGCATGGGGAGAGAACTAGCCGACAAATATCCGGTTGCGCGCCGAACCTTTGAAGAGGCCGACGAGGCGCTTGGCTACAAGCTGTCCGAGCTTTGCTTTGAAGGTCCGGAAGAAAAACTGAAGCTGACTGAGATCACGCAGCCGGCGATCCTGACCGCGTCGGTTGCGGCGTGGCGCGTGCTGCAAGAAAAGGGTGTGAAGGCCGACTATGTTGCGGGGCACAGCCTGGGCGAGTATTCGGCGCACGTGGCCGCAGGCACGCTGACGTTTGCCGATGCTGTGCGGACGGTTCGCAATCGCGGCAAGTATATGCAGGAAGCGGTGCCGGTGGGCGTGGGCGCAATGGCCGCCATTCTCGGAATGCCATTTGACAAGGTCGCCGAAATTGCGAGCGAAATTGTGAACGACGCGGCGCAGGGAGAAGTTTGCCAGGTGGCCAATATCAATTCGCCCGAACAAATCGTGATCTCGGGACACGCGGGCGCGGTGGATCGCGCCATCAAACTGGCCACCGAACGCGGAGCGAAGAAGGCTGTGAGCTTGCCGGTCAGCGCGCCTTTCCATTGTTCGCTGATGCAGCCGGCACAGGATCGTCTGGCAACGGATCTGAGCACGCTGAATTTTCAGAATCCGTCGTGCCCAGTGATCTGCAATGTCGATGCCGCGGTTGTCGCTTCCGCCGAGGCTTCGCGCAAAGCCCTGATTCGCCAGGTGACCGGAGCGGTGAGGTGGGAGCCGTCGATGCGGCTGCTGATCGAAAAGGCAGCCAGCTTGTTTATTGAAGTCGGCCCGGGAAAAGTTTTGTGGGGATTGATGCGGCAGATCGACCGCTCGAAGACCTGCCTGACGGTCGGGGATGAGGCGTCGTTGCAAAAGACGCTGGCGCAGATTGCGGCAACGGCGGCGTAGGCGGGGAACAGAGCAGCACGACCGAGAGCGCTGCTTAGAGCTGGTTTCATAAATGTCTTTCAGCTCGGAAGGAACGTCCCTCAGGGGCTAAAGCCCGCATTTTCCCAGGCCCTGAGCGGCACGACTGAAGCCATGCCCTACCGAAAACCGATCTGTGAAACCAGTTCTAGTACGGATACACCGTTAGCGTCTTATCCGATTTCTGCACGAACATGCGGGCGTGCTCGGTGCGTTCGTTGACAACGACCTCGACCACGACGCCTCCGCCGCCAAAACCTTTTGTGTTGGCCGATCCGTAGATCCTGTGGGATTTGACTAAGCCCCACTCGCCGCCCGGTCCCCAATCGCGATAAAAGTCCGCGTAAGGGTATTGAGAATATTTCTGTTGATGCTGGATCCAGCCGGGATCGTTGAAGTAAATGCCGTAGGCGGTTTCATAATTCTGGTGCTGAAGCGCGGCGAAGAATTTGTCCACGCAGCGTTCTTCGGGCCAGTTGCGATACATAAAAGCCAGCGCGGCCAGAGCGACCACGACCACGACGGTGGCCGCGATCTTGATCTTCCGCCGCCGCGCTTTCGCGGGATCGTAGGTTGGGGCGTCGAGCAGGGTCATAAATCTCCACTAAGCATAACGGATTTCTGGGAGACAAAGGTAGTGAAGAAACCGATCCCGGCCGTGGGCAAACTGCTGCTCCCGGCCCCGCTTGCCGCACCGCACTATCGGATGCTCGCATAGGCAGCAACGCTCGCTCAGGAGTTCAGTCCCTACTTTGCTTGTTCGCCGGTTACGGAAGTCCCGGTTCTCTCAAGTTCCCTACCCATGGTTCCGACTACACATAGCCGATCGCGCGCGCTGGAACACTAAAGACGAGTTCTCGGTTCCCAGTTCTCAGGAGAGCGGGGTTGGCTGAGAACTGCGAACTGGCAACTGCGGACGGAAGCGGTTGACAGCGCATCCGCGCTTCCCTAAAGCGCCGGCTCGAACTGCCGATGTACATCAAGTGAGTCAGAAAAATGGCGGCACGCGATTTCGTGGCCTGTCCGTGTAAACCGCAGAGTGGTGGGAACCCATGGGTAAGATACGAGCGCTCATTGTGGATGACTCCTCGGTGATGCGTAAAATAGTCGAGCGCTCGCTGCGCCAGGCGGGCGTCGACCTGGAAAAGGTTGTGGAAGCCTCGAACGGGGCAGAAGCGCTGGCCGCGTTGCAAGACAACGTGGTCGACCTAATCCTGTGCGATATCAACATGCCGGTTATGGACGGGCTAGAATTTGTCCGCCAGGTGGCCACGGTGGAAAGCGCGAAGGGCGTTCCGATCGTGATGATCACCACCGAAGGCAGCGAATCGCACGTGGTGCAGGCGCTCTCGGCTGGCGCTCGCGGATACATCCGCAAGCCGTTCACTCCCGATCAGGTGAAAGAGCACGTCTTGTCCTTGCTGGGGAAGAAACCATGAGCACAGATACCGTGTTTGCCACGCGGTCTCAGGAGGAGGACTGGCTCCCTATTCTCCAGCTTGCGATCCAGGAAGTTTTCGAGATCATGCTGGGCTGCCAGGTGAAGGCGGTAGAACAGTCCGAACACCAGCACCAGCACGGGGGATTCACCGCCATGGTCGGTTTGGCCGGGGCGCTGTGCGGAGTTGTGACGGTCTGCTGCAACGCGAAGACCGCCAGCCAGATTGCCAAGAGCATGTTGGGGGACACGGCCGACTCCGAAGAACAGGTAGCGGACGCTCTTGGAGAGATCTGCAACATGATCGCGGGAAACTTCGAGAGTGGCTCGGCGCAGATGAAGTCCGCCTCGCAGGCCGCCTTTGACCGCATCGCCAACATGCTCCGCCAGCGTGACTATCGCTTGCGCATCGAGGGCCACACCGATAACGCCCCTATTCACAACTCCCAGTTTTCCTCGAACTGGGAGCTCTCCACATCGCGGGCAACCGAAATTGTGCGGCTCCTCATCGTCCGGAACGGTTTCGGTCCCGATCGTCTGAGCGCTGCCGGATACGCCGAATATCACCCGGTCGCAACCAATCTCACCACGGAAGGTCGCGGCATGAACCGCCGCGTGGATATCGTCATCCTCGGCCACGCCCTGACGGAGGATTCCCTCGCCCAAGCCGGAACCCCAGCCCAGACTGCAGCCCCGACCCCACCCGCAAAGAAAACGGCACAACCGTCCCCGGCAGCGACACTTAAACCCACGGCGGTGAGGACCGCAAGCGGCCATCTACAGCAGTAGTTCCATCCAGAGTGTGCGTCCGATGGGAGTCGCGGAATCGTTTGCGCCCGGCGCGGCGGACGTTTAAGATTCTTTCACTCCCATGTCTGAAGTAATTTCAACCGAGCCCGCTGCTTCGCATCCCGTTTCCCCCGCGACTTCACCCGCAACTTCGGTCGAGGTATTCGCGGTTTACGGCGTCGAGCCCGAGATCCAGGCCTACGCTATGGCCAAGTATTCGCGCTCATCCCTCTCGATGAAAGAGTCGCTGAAAGAAATTACGCTGCAGAAGACAGAAAAATTTCTCAACACCTTCTACTTCCAGTACGGGCACCGCTCCATCGCCGACCTTGCTCACATCGCGCTTGCCATCGAGCGTCTCTCGATCCTCGCCGCCATCGTCGTCGCCGACGAGCAGCGCTGGGACGGCCAGGAACGCTCCACTCGCTACCAGGACTTCAGGAAAAGCGGCTACTTCACGCCAAGCTTTCAGAGTGATGCTTCTGCGACGACTCTTTATCGCGAAACGATCGAGTCCTTGTTTACGACTTACGAAAAAGTTTCCGAGCGGACGTTCGAATATCTTGCTAGCATCACGCCGCGTCCCGCCGAAATGAAGCCGGACGCTTACGAGCGCACCCTGCGCGCCCGCGCCTTCGACATCTCGCGCTATCTGTTGCCGCTCGCCACCAACACTTCACTCGGGGAGATTGTCAACGCCCGCACGCTGGAAAACCAAGTCGCCCATCTGCTTTCGCAACCGCATAAAGAAGTTCGCGAGCTAGGAGCGCTGCTGAAACAAGCCGCCGTTTCTCCGGCTTACAACGCGAACGAAGAACCGCTGCGCGCGCTGGTTACCGAGATCCGCGCCGTGTCGCCCGAAATCGCCGATCGCGCCGAACGCGAACTTCTGCGTGCAGTGCGGGTTGCGCCCACCCTGGTTAAGTACGCCGATCCGAATCTCTACGAAATCGAGACTCGCCGCGAACTCCAGCAGGCCGCCGCCGAACTGATGCGAGGCGCCGCCATCGAACCCGCGCCGCTGGTTGATTTGCTGGACAACGATCTGCTTGATAACGACGCGCTCGAGATTGAACTCGCCACCACGCTCCTTTACGGCCACTGTCATTACTCCTACCGGCAGCTTCGCAAAACGGTAGAAGCGGCCGGCGAGACGCGCCGCCGCGAAATCATCGACCTCGGCCTGCGCCATCGCGGCAGCCACGACGAGCTGTTGCGTCCCTTCTCCGCCGGCCAGCAGTTCCGCTTCGACATTCTGATGGACATCGGCGGCTTCCGCGACATGCACCGCCACCGCCGCTGCGTCCAGATCATGCAGGATTTCACGACAGTTCACGGCTTCGACACGCCGCCGGAAGTCGGAGCTGCCGGCGTCCGCTCCGACTACGAATTCGCGATGGAGCGCGCGGAAGCCGCAGTGCAGAAGCTTTCCGCGACCGGAGGCAAAGAAGCCGCGCAAAATGCGCAGTATGCGATCCCATTCGCTTTCCGCAAGCGCACGCTGTTCAAGATGGATTTCGCCGAGGCCGTTTACATTTCCGAGTTGCGCACCACGCCCGCCGGACATGCGTCCTATCGCAACGTGGCCTATGCCATGTACGAAGCCGTCGCCGCGAAATATCCGGCACTGGCAAAGTATTTCCGGGTGCACGACGTCCGGGAGCCAGTGGACTTGTTGAAACGGTGAGGATGTGTGGCGCGGGCGCAAAATTGACTGCGATGAATCTTCGCCTCTAAAATCACTTCACCCATGCCCAACTACGAATACCTGTGCAAGAAGTGCGGACACCGGTTTGAAGAAATCCGCAAATTCTCCGATAAACACCTGAGTAAGTGCCCCGAATGCGGGGGCGTCCTCGAGCAAGTGATCTCGGCTCCAGCGGTGCAGTTCAAAGGCTCGGGGTGGTATGTGACCGACTACCCGAAGAAGGGGGCCGGTTCCGCGGCGTCGTCCTCGTCCTCTTCTTCGGCCGAAGGCGACAGCGGGACGAAGGAAACGAAAGAGACCAAGAAAGACGATAAGCCCAAGCACGAAACCGCACACAGGAAACACAAGAAAGACTAATGGTCGGGCGATCTGGTCATCTGGTCATCGGGCGATCGAAAATAGGCTTCTTGATCGCCCGATGGCCCGGAATCCTGACAGAGGATTGACACAAACTGCTAGGCGAAGCATAAGAGCGTTTGCCAGCCGACCGGTCGTCCATAACCGCTGGGAACCGCGAATGACCGCCGACCGCCGACCACCGACTGTTCCACGCCTGAATCTTTCTCGCTCCCCCGACATCTAAACGAGCTGAAATAGTCGTTACAACGACTAACGAGGAGCGAGCGTCATGATAACCATCCGACCGAGCAATGAGCGTGGCGGCGGTGACTATGGCTGGCTGAAAACACGCCATACTTTCAGTTTCAACGACTACTACGATCCCAAATGGATGAGTTTCCGGTCGCTGCGCGTGATCAACGAAGATCGGGTCGCGCCCAACGGCGGTTTTCCAACGCATCCCCACCGCGACATGGAGATCATCACCTATGTCCTGTCCGGCAAGCTCGAGCACAAAGACAGCCTTGGCACCGGCTCGGTGATCCTCCCGGGCGACGGGCAGCGTATGACTGCCGGGCGCGGCATCCGCCACAGCGAGGCGAATCCTTCCACGACCGAATCCGTGCATCTGCTGCAGATATGGATTCTCCCCGACAAGCAAGGGCACGAACCTGGCTACGAACAGAAAAGCTTCCCCGAAGTCGAGAAGCGCGGCAAGTTTCGCCTGATCGCCTCGAGCGACGGCGCCGAGGGTTCGGTGAAGATCAATCAGGACGCGAAACTGTTCGTCACTTTGCTTGCGCCCGGAGACGAGATCACGCAGTCGCTCGATGCGAAGCGTCACGCGTGGCTCCAGGTCGCCAAGGGAGAAGTCGAGCTGAACGGCCAGAAGTTGCACCAGGGAGACGGAGCTGCCATCAGCGAAGAAAAGCAGCTGACGATCAAAGCAACGGAAGACGCGGAAGTCCTACTGTTCGACTTGGCGTAAACGGATCGGGTGATCTCGCGATCGGGTCATCGGGTCATCGAAAATCGACTCTGGGATTTTGATGGCCCGATGGCCCAATCACCCGCCGGCCTGATCCCTGCCGCCCCCATCATCCTCCCGGTTACACCCTTCTCTCCGCGGAAGCTGAACAGCAGCTTCGTATGGCACGCCGTACAGGGCCCGGTTGCATCGATATTTTTCGCCAGCACGCCCGCATCCAGCAGTTGTCGCCTGTTCCCTTCTACGAGATCGAGAAAAAGTTTCACCGGCAATTCGCTGTGCCCAGGCGCGCGGGCCGTCAGGAACAGCATCGGATATTTTTCCCGCACGGGGTCCGATTCCTTCATCTCGCGGAACAAGCTGCTGGCATATGCGAACTGCGTTTCAAATTTAGTGCGCACTTCTTCACCTACTTCGTAGCAGCATCCCTCAATGCTCGGCCCAATCGCCGCTACAAGATTCCGCGGATCGCTCCCGAAGTGTTTCCGCATTTCGCCGACGCCCTTCTCGACGATGCGCTTGACCGTGCCGCGCCAGCCAGCGTGAAGAACGCCGACCGCCTGCCGTTTAGGATCCACCAGAATGATGGGAAGGCAATCGGCCGTCTGCACGGCCAGGAGCAACCCCGGCGTATCCGTGACCATCCCGTCTCCGGCCAGAAGCTGTTCCGGCATGCGGTCGACTCGATGGATCAAATCGGAATGAATCTGCCGCAGCGTAACCAGCGGCCAGCTTTTGCCTTCATTCGCAACGCCGAGTTCCTTGAGGAAAAGCTCGCGGTTGCGCTCGACGGCCGCGCGCGAGTCATGCTTCGTGAACCCAAGATTCAGCGCGTTGCCGCCGTAGACGCGCGACACTCCGCCAAGGCGCGCCGAGAAGGCATACGCAAGCCAGGCCAGTTTGGCCAGTTTCTCGGAACGCAGAAGTTGTAGCGTGTTTTTTACGACGCGGTTGCTCACCACACCTCGATCATACCCTGTGGAGCGGGTGATCTGAAGATCCTGTGATCGGGCGATCAAGAACCACAGAGCCGATTTTCGATGAACCGTAGGCCCGATGACCGGATCGCCCGATGACTCACTTCTTCTTTACCATTTCTGCGTCAATCTGGATCTTGACGTTATCCCCAATCACCGCTTCACCGGTCTTTAGAAGATTGTTGTAGACGAGATTGAAATCCTTGCGGTTGATGGTCGTCGTCGCGGAAAATCCGCGGCGCGAACTGCCCCACGGATCGGTCAATTCCGGCGTAGGTTCATCCCCGTCGAGCGTGACTTCGTGGGTGGTGCCGTGGATGGTCAGATCGCCAATCACCTGCAGCTTCCCGCCGCTGCTTACGATCCGCTTGGACTTGAATTCGATGGTCGGATACTTTTCAACGTCGAAGAAGTTAGGGCTTCTAAGATCTTTGTCGCGCATTTCGACCCGGGTGTCGACCGAACTGACGTCGATGTTGGCCGAGACCTGCGACTGCGTAATGTCTTTCTCGTTCAGAACGACGCTTCCCGTCAGCTTCGTAAAGTTCCCGGTGACGTTCGAGATTCCCATGTGACGCACGGTAAACTGCGCGGTCGAGTGCGCCGGGTCAATGTTCCAGTTTGAGGTCTGCGCGAGCGCCGATAGGCTCGCGAGAAGGGCGATCGCGGAAACTATACCAATACGTTTGGCTGTTTTCAGCATGACGATTCAAGATCCTTTGCGTGAGTTTTTCCCAGAGACCAGGAATTCCATGCTTGGGGCAAAATTTCCAGGCATCTCTGGAATCGGAATAACGCTTCGATGTGACGCGATTCGACAAAGATGCAAAAAACAAACGGAAAGCCGAAGCAGGCGGAAACAGCGGCTGGCGCCGCATCGAATCCTGCCAACAAACTTTTGCAAACCAGCGGCGAAGCCAGTTTTTACTGCTCGACGTCGAAATAAATCTTGGTGGTGGCGCGGTATTGCAGAACCTTTGTTCCGTCCAGTTGCATGTCGAGCGAATCCACGTGCGCCCACTTGATGCCGCGAACGGTTTTCGCCGCTTCCTTCACGGCACACTCCGCTGCCTTGGCAAAACTTTCATTCGATGTTCCGATTACCTCGATAATTTTTTGGGTCATTCCATTCTCCTTATCTGCCCGTCGAAATTGTACGACAATTTGCCCAGCGTGCGGCGAGGGCAGCGCCGGCGTCAGATGAGAAGCCGCACGGCGTCGGGACGGTTTTCGGCATAGCCCAAACACAAAGGCCACGCAAGAGGTCTGCGTGGCCATGGTGTTGTTCGCGCGCTTCGAATTTGTTACTTGCCACCGGCGCTGCTGGTGACTGCTGGTTCGGCTACGTGCTCCTGCTCGACTGGAGCGATCTTCACCGTGGCCAAGATCTTCTCCAGCTTGGCGAAAACTTCGTCGCAGTTGACGTGCTCAATACCGCCTTCGGTGGCAAATCCTTCAGTGCCCAGAGCTAAGACGTATTCGTAACAGGCTCCATTTTCGTAGCTGTGGTAGTAGTGCGCTTCGGCCTGCTTCAAGGTGCTGGCGGAGAAGCTCGAAGTCATCTCCATGTCGGTCGAGCCGATTTTGACTTTCTCGGCGTCGACCGGTTCGCCGTCGGTATTGCGCGTGTCAACGAAGGCGAAGTGCGCGCACTCCTGCGCGGAGACGCTGCGATTGACATTCACGTTGAAGAAGGCGGATGCGAAGTCGGTGCCGGGATACGAACCTTCGGGCAGCGCGACGGTCGCGACCGCGACTCCACCGGGCTGGACGAAGTTCATCGGCACATCGCCCATGCCCGCAAGCTGGGGCTGCGCTTTGTCGCCCGAGGTCAGCGCAAACTTGCGCGGATAGAGAAACGAAACGCCGGAGTTAGCGTCGCTATAAGTGACGTTCGCGGGATGCTTCTTTGGCGTCTTCTTTGCTGGCGCTGGTAAGGCTGCGGCGGTTACGGTGGTTGCCGCCGTTGCCGCGGCCGCGGGCGTCGGCGAAGTTGATGCGGGGCCGGAAACGCCGGCCAGCGCCGGTTTTGAAGATTGCTTCGAGCATGCGCTCACCGCGAGTAAGAGCCCGAGAATCGCGAAGCCCGCGATCATCGCCAGCTTCTGCTGGCGCGACCAGGACGAAAGCGTCGTCCCGGAGATTGCGTTGTCAGTTGTATTGTTAGCGAGATTTTGGTTCGTGGATTTCTTATCACCGGATTTCCCAGTAGTTGTCATTTTGTCACCTCCTCTGCGGCTGGCGCAGTCGGAAGTGATATGGCAGGAGAGCGGCCAATTGGGCGGCTGTTGATGCGGCACGACTTATGGACAGACTTGGCGCAAGAGCGTGTGCGCCGCCAGACACGCCGTGTGGCGGGCAACACGCCCGTCGGCCACAGCGCTTCCCGCTAGAATGTTTTCATGAGTCAAGGCTCGGCCAGCTTCTCTCTTACTTATAGCGCAAGTTATCGCGGACGCCTGGCGCCCTCGCCGACGGGGCTGTTGCACGTTGGGCATGCGCGGACTTTCTGGATCGCGGCGCAACGAGCGATCGAAAATCAGGGAACTTTGATTTTACGGAATGAGGATCTGGATCCGCAGCGCGCGCGGACGGAATTTGCTCTCGCCATGATTGAAGACTTGCGCTGGCTGGGAATTCGCTGGAGTGAGGGGCCGGATTGTGGCGGCCCGTATGGCGCCTACTCGCAGAGTGAGCGCCGGGCGCATTATCTGGGGGCTTGGCGGCGGCTGCGGGAGAACGGGTTTCTGTATCCGTGCATTTGTTCGCGCAAGGATCTGGCGCAGGCGGCGAACGCTCCGAATGATGCCGATGACGAGCTGGTGTATCCCGGAACTTGCCGCGAGAGGAAAGACATGGCCGGGTTCAGGGAGCCTGCGGGCGTGAACTGGCGGTTCCGCGTTCCCAACGGCGAGGCGATTGAGTTTGCGGATTTGAATCTGGGCCGGCAACGCTACGTCGCAGGCAATAATTTTGATTTCGGCGATTTTTTAGTCTGGCGGCGCGACGACGTTCCGTCTTACCAACTCGCGGTCGTGGTCGACGACGCGGCGATGCGGATCACGGAAGTCGTGCGGGGCGCTGATTTGCTGAAGTCGACCGCGCGGCAACTGCTGTTGATGCGCGCGCTTGGTTATGCCGCTCCGGATTATTTTCATTGCGAACTGGTGCGGGACGGCGATGGCGTGCGGCTGGCGAAACGGCACGATGCGCTGAGCATCCGGCATTTGCGCGAGAGGGGGATGACGCCGGAGAAGGTTCTAGAGATGGCCGGCTGGCCATGATGATATGACACTTTCGTTTCGCGCTCGAGTTACCTATGTAGCTACGGATCGAAGCGAACGGAGCTACCATTGAAAGAACAGTTCGGGATGGCGAGTGGGAGGGGGACATGCAGCGCAAGGTTATTCAGCTCACGCTCTTGAAGATTTTCGCAATTGCATTCTTGATGGGCTCGGCCACCTATGGGCAGTCGCTGGGCGACGTTGCGCGCGAGAACCGGGAGAAACAGAACGCTGAGGATGCATCCACGATGAAGCCAAAAGTGATCACGAACGCGGATCTTCCGAAGGATCTGAACACGAACCAGGGGGCGCGCGAGGCACCGCCGGCGGCTAGCGCGGCGGACGGCAGCAAGGCCACTGATCGTCGTTTAGCCGACCATCGTTCCGCGCAACAACGCCTGGCCGAACAACGCGCGGCTGAGCAATGGAAGAGGCAGATCCTGGCGCAAAAAAATAAGATGGCGACTCTGCAAGCGAAGATCGACCAGCTCAATGCGTCGATACAGTCCGCTAACGGGAGCGTCCAATCCGAGGGGCCGTACAACCCGCGGCAAATGCAGCGTGTCGCGCAAATCCAGCAGCAACTCGATGAGCAAAAGAGGAAGCTCGACCAGATGCAGGAAGCTGCGCGGCACGCAGGCATGCACACCGCGGTGTACGATCCGTAGGGGCTTTCAGTTCTCAGTTCTCAGAACATCCCACTGCACGCGGATTTTCCAATTTGGCGCTCTTCGGCTGCCGAATCCGCCTATTCTATGCCGATTTTCCAGGGGGTGCCTTACTGCAAACCGCATAAAATCTGCATAAAGTGCTACTATTCCACAGCGTAGTGCGTTATTATGCGCTGGACACACGCAAATTTGTAAGTTCCTGAAGGAGGAATTCATGGCATCTGGTATGACCAAGACCCAACTCACCCGCCACCTGGCCGAGAAGCTCGGCACCAACAACAAGACCGCCGCGACTTTTCTGGAGCACCTGGCAGACACGGCGATTAAAGAGACGAAGAAGAACGGCGTGTTCGTTGTGCCCGGCCTCGGCCGTTTGGTGAAAGCGCACCGCAAGGCGCGCATGGGACGCAACCCGCAGACCGGCGAACCGATCCAGATCAAGGCGAAAACGGTGGTAAAGTTCCGCGTGGCGAAAGCCGCGAAGGACGCGATCGCGCCGAAGAAGTAAATTTTGCGGACAACAGTGTCCGCGCCACATAATCAAGAAGGCCGGCCTGCGAGTCGGCCTTTTTTTTGCTTGCTCTTCTCGAGAGATCACCACTGAGTTTCTGCGCGCAGACAAGACGGCCGAGGGCGGCCGTCCCTACGTGGTTCCCGTTTGTGCACAAACTCTAATTCATCACAAATCTGGCGTCGAACGCTCACAGACTTTGGGAATGGGTCTAACGCTATACTGCGGAAGAACGCACAAAAAATGCCCGATGTTCCAAACTTGGCGGCAGTGCTGCGGCGCTATTGGGGATACCACGAGTTTCGTCCCAAGCAGGAGAATGTTATACGGAGCCTGCTGGCCGCGCACGATACTTGTGTGGTGATGCCGACCGGAGGCGGAAAGTCGCTGTGCTACCAGCTTCCGGCGGTGATTTCGGGGAAGACGGCGGTGGTGGTTTCTCCGCTGATCGCGCTGATGCAGGACCAGGCGGCGCAACTGGCGCAGATGGGAATTCCGGCGGCGGCGATCGCCGCGCTTCTTCCTGCTAGCCTCTTTCCTCAATTCCCCAAGTGCTGCCCAAGGCGAAATTGATGGCGTATTTCCGTTCCAAAGAGAGCACAAAGGTCGGCTCAACCGAATGCAGGTATGATATCCATCCCCGAAGACTGGCCACCTCATCCGGAGAAAGGTACCTCCTTTTGAGCTTCATAACCAGCGTTTTTAGAACTCTCTTCCTTTGGCGACCTATCGACACTCTTCGATCAGATGTTAGTACTAGACCGGCAGCTAATCTCCGACGCTTACGAGAGCCAAACGCCGTTTTCTTGTCGTTTATCCGCAGAAGTGGGTGAACATTCGCGTTGAGGTACGACCGAAGATCGCCCAGCAAGTCCTTCAGTACATTGGGGCGATTGGTGGAGAAATAGAGATCATCAGCGTAACGGGTATAGGTGACCTCCAGCGCCCCAGCCCTCTCCGACCACGTCCTATCGAGGTTAAACATAATCGCATTCGACAACTGGGGTGACGTCGGGGCTCCTATTGTCAAAGAGTCGTGTCGACACACGATCCGCCTAATAAAGGTGATGTCCTGCATTGTGATGCCACCTTCGGACAGGTTCTGGCGATTCGCCACAAGAACGGCTTCCACATCACGACCCTTCAGAGATGGGAAGAAGTCCTGGAAATCAACACGGAGCAAATAATTGTTGGCTACGTGTAACTCGGCGTTGCGCTTTATGCTGCAACCTTCGCGGTAGGCCGTGGCGGCCGGATGCACGGGCAGCCTATTTAAAACATCCTGCAGCAACCACCCTTGAACGAGTTTCAACTCTCTGGCTGGATGATGGATCGTCCTGGTGCCACCGCCCTTCTTTTTGATCGAATGTTCTTTGTACCGGAACGAAGCGGTCCTAGCGAGCTTTTCCAGGAAGGCAGGGGACAAACCGAGCCTCGCACTGATTCGTTCGGCAATCATACGGTCGCTTCCGGCAACGCGTCGTAAAGCTCTTTTGAGTACTTCTGATAGAAAAATTGAACCTGCGCAAGCACTCGCTCGACCTCAAGATGTTCGATCTCGATAAGATCTACGCCCGGCGTCGGCCTGAAATATTCCCTGTCGCGCCGGATGAAGTTCGCGGCAAGCAGGATCCTAAGTATGTGTTTCAATTCCTGATTCTTGGGATTGCCGCCAAAACAGGCTTGAATGACGTATCGGAGGGTCTTCAGGTCAGCTAGCCGCAGCAGTCTCAAGACCTCGAAAACAACCAACATCTTCTGCTTGAATGTGAACTGTCCGAAGGTTTGATAAGGCAGGCGCTCCCGATGTTCAGGTGGCTTCACGCGCTCCCTGAGCCGGAGCCCAATTGGACCGAAGTCGGGCGTACCTCGCTCATCGAGGAGAACGGTAGGCTTAAGAAACGAAAATGAGCTGATTGTTTCGATCGGGCCAAGGTTTAGGAACGAGTCGACAGTCTGAAGAGCTAGCGGATTTACGATGAGGGTCTTTTCGCGGACCTTGTTGGAGTTTGCAAAAAAGCCGGTCTCCGCGAATGAGCCAGCGCTCTCGGGAAAAATCAAAACACAGTCCGAGACTTCGGCGACAATCGTCTCAAAATGGGCAAGGTTTACAAACGCCCGACCCTCCCCGCTGAAACTGTCCTTGAGCGCATCTTCTGCCATGAGGCAGATGAAGCCTGGGAGATTTTCGCCGGCCCACTCCACGAACTGCTTTCGACGCGAGGTTTGCCCTTCTTCAAGGCGACCCCCACAAACAAAGACAATGAAACGGTTCTTCCGGTGATAGACGCGTTTCTCCTTGAAGACATCACGCAGCGACCCTAGCAACTGTCTCTCCGCCCATAGAATCCCGCTCAATACAGTGCAGCCTGGCTAAGCACCCGGCATTAGAGTTTTATCGTAACCTCACGAAAAACCCGGCTAAGACGCTCGCCCTGATCTTATTGCGCCTGCGATTCGGGGTCAATCGAAAAATATATTGATGTCGGAGCGCCAATGCTTCGCTTCGCTCAGGATGACAATTCAAATATGGATTAGGAACCTGGGGCGTAACGCTATACGCCCTTGGCGGCGGGATCCCAGATCAGTTTGTGGATTTGCAGGCTGAGCCGCACGGGAAGATTGTCGGCGAGGATCCACTGGGCTAGCTCTTGCGGATCGAGTTGACAATGTGAAGTATCTCGCGCGCCCGAGGCCGCCTTTTCGAACGCGGGGGAAAATAAAACGGCGTGAACGCGCTCGGCCAGCCCGTGATACCGGACGAAGTCGCAGGCGAATTCGTAGTCGGTGCGGTCGGTCAAAACAAACTTGAGTTCATCGCGAGGCCGAAGCGCCTTGAGATTCTCGAGTGCGAAGGCGTTTGGTTCGCCGGAGTGCGGACACTTCACGTCGACGATCTTGACGACTTGTTTCGGGACCCGCGCTAGGGGCCGCTCGCCGTTGGTTTCGAGCAATACCTGGTAGTCGGCGTCCAGAAGTTGTTCCATTAGCGGGATGACTTCGCGCTCCTGCAGCATAGGTTCGCCGCCGGTGATCTCAACCAGTCCGCCGCCGGGGCTCAGACGGGCGACTTCGCTGAGTACTTCTTGCACCGTCATCTGTTGCCCGCCAGAGAAACTGAATTCGCTGTCGCACCAGGAGCAGCGCAGGTTGCATCCCGTCAAACGCACGAATACGCAGGGCAGGCCAGAATACGTCGATTCGCCCTGGAGCGATTTGTAGATTTCGGTGACTTGCATAGGACATAGGACTAAGATCGGGTCATCTGATCATCGGGCCATCGAAATTCAAAACCAGAACCTTTAGATGACCCGATGGCCCGATCACCCGATTGCTACTCCGAGTATCGCGCCGTGGTCGTGTCGGTCTCGAAAACGGTGACGTCTTTCACCCTCACCCTGCCGTTGGTTACTGCGCTTAAGCGTGTGTTGGTCTCGTCGTAGAAATATTTCGCGAGATTCTCGGCGGAAGGGTTGAGGACGGTGAAGGGCTCGATGTCGTTGATCATCTGGTGGTCGAGACGGTCGATGGCGTACTTCATCACGTCTTTCAGGTCCTTGAAATCGAGCAGCAGTCCGGCCTTGTCGAGTTCGGCGCCAGCGAGGGTCACACGAATCTTGTAATTATGGCCGTGCGGGTTCTCGCACTTGCCCTTGTAATTGCGCAGGTAGTGTCCTGCGGCGAATGTGTCTTCAACGGTGACTTCGTACATGAAATCCGGTTAGCCTCGGCTGTGACCTGCGCCAGTTTTATTGTACCTTTTGAGAGCTGCGGAGACACGGCGCGAACATGACGCAAGCTGAGATCACGATTCGAAACGCAGAGCCGGGCGATTCGGCGATCATTCTTCATCACCGGCGGGAGATGTTTCGCGACATGGGGGAAGGCACGGTCGAAGAACTTGATCGGATGGTGGAAGTTGCCGGCCCGTGGCTGGCGCGGGCTTTGGCCGATGGTTCGTATCGCCACTGGCTGGCGCTGGATGGCTCGGGCCGCGCCGTTGGCGGCGGTGGGGTGTTGCTGTGTCCGTGGCCGGCGAATCCCAAAGACCCATGCACCGAACGGGCGGTGATCCTGAATATGTACACGGAGCCGGAGTTCCGGAAGCGCGGAATTGCGCGGCAAATCATGCTGGCAATCCTCGCCTGGCTCAAAGAGCAGGGCTTGCGCTCCGTCCATTTGCACGCCAGCTCCGAGGGTCGGCCCTTGTATGAAAAGCTTGGGTTTGAGAACACGAACGAAATGCGGCTGAAGTTTGAAGGGCGCTGACAGGCCTTGTTTTCACCTCTGTCTTCCACTGTCAAGCAAACCAAGGGCCAACTCCTTATAATCTGCTAACGTTCGAGCTGCTGCTCCGTCTATTTCTGTGCAAGGCTGAGGTTGGACCACTTGTAGGGGACAGAGACAGACAATGCCGGCCGATTCTTACGCAGTAGCAATTCCGGTTGGCGAAACTTCCCGTCCGCGGCGGACAGAGCAGGACAGCGGCAAGCAGAACCCCATGAGGGGCTCCTTGGCAGCGCAGGGCAACCGCATTGACGACACGGGTTTGATCCGGGAGGCGCAGCAGGGAAACCGCGCGGCTTTCGAGGTATTGGTGCGTCATTACGATCAGCCGGTTCTGCGACTGGCGCTGCACTTGACGGGATCGGAGTCCGACGCGCAGGACGTTTATCAGGAGGCCTTCCTCAAGGCCTACAAGAATCTGGGCAGTTTCCGTTTCGAGTGTTCCTTCTACACCTGGATCTACCGCATCGTCACCAATCTCTGCCTGGATCATTTGCGAAATCGGAATGTGCGCAAGGAAGACGCTCCGGTTGCGGTGGACGCGTCCGGTGAAGAGTACAGCCGGCTGGAGCAGTTCGCGGACGCGCGCTCGGGCGCCAACCCGGAACGCGATCTGATGCGGCGGGAACTGGGGCGGAAGATCGGAGCGGCGCTGTCGGGACTGACGCCTCGTGAGCGGATGGTGTTCGAGTTGAAGCACTATCACGGGCTGAGGTTGCGCACGGTGGGCGAGATGCTGAATACGACGGAAGAGACGGCGAAGAATACGTTGTTTCGCGCGACGCAAAAACTGCGCACCGCACTGGCGGAGATGCGATGAGAGGGAGCTGCGAGCCGCGAGCAGCCGGTTTGCTCGAAGCTCGTGGCTCGAAGCTGCAACAGCGGCGGCAAGGTATCGGCCGCTTACAACTTCCCGCGAAGGGATACGAAAATGAAATGTGATTGGGTGCGGCAAAACATTCTGTTCTATGTGTACAACGAGCTCGAGGACGATGCCCGCTACGAGGTAGAGCAGCACCTCACGCGGTGTCCGGCGTGCGCTACCGAGTTGAAAGCGACGCGCAAATTCCACGCGACACTTTCGGAAATGCCGGTGGTGGAGCCGGCTCCGAACCTGTTGGCGGCGTCGCGGATGCGGCTGCAGGAAGCGCTGGAAACGACGCAGCCGGGCGGGTTCTGGCAGCGGGTGATTCTTGAGCCGGCAATGTGGCTGCGGCAGATTCGGATGGCGCCGGCGCTGGCTGCGGCGATTTTCATCGTGGGATTTGGCGGAGGCATTGGCGCAACCTACAATTTTCTCTCCGAACGCGGCGGAGGCGGCGGAGGGCCGGAACCGCCACTCGCTCAACCGCTGGAATCGTCTGCGATCGCGGGCATCCGATCGGTGACGCAGGAACCGGGATCGAACCAGGTGAGCATCAAGTACGACACGGTTTTGACCCAGGAAGCGCAAGGCTCGCTGAACGACCAGCGCATCCAGCAGTTGCTGTTGTTTGCGGCGCGCAGCAATTACAACTCGGGGGTGCGGATGGACTCGGTGGATCTGCTGACGCAGGCGCCCGACGACTCGCGCGTGCGGGAGGCGCTGATGTATGCGTTGCAGAACGATACCAATCCGGGTGTGCGTTTGAAGGCGCTGGATGGGCTGAGTGGATTTGTGCGGCAGGATGCGCGAGTAAAGGATGAAGTTTTGCGGGCGCTGATCGGCGACACGAATTCCGGCGTTCGGATGCAGGCCTTGCGACTGGTGGAACCGATGAAAACGGACAGCAATGTTCGATCGGTGTTAACCAGGTTGGCGCAGACGGATCAGAACGTCTCGATTCGCTCGCAGGCGCGCACGATGCTGGCGCAGATGCCGGAGATGGATTGAGAACGGCCGTTCGCTGTTCGCTATTCGCTCTTGACTGCGAGGGTTTGCGAACAGCGAACGACGAACAGCGGGCGGCGTACTAAGTAATAGGTTGAGGAGGACATTCATTGAAGCACTTAATAAAACTTGCTGGCGTCGGAGTGTTAGTGGCTGCCCTGGCATCTCTGGCTTTGTGCCAGGAAGCTCGGGTGTATCGCGAAGGCAACAACTGGATCCAGGAAATGACTGGAGACCTGGGTGCGGCAAAGAATCTGCGGGTGAAGCTGGACGCGGGTTCGGTGCGGGTGCAGGGTGGATCGCAAGTGTTGGTCACATACGTCATTCATCGCCGGGCCTATACATCTTCGGAAGAGCAGGCGCGTCGCGAATTCGAGTCTTACAGGATGAGTGCGTCTGTGAAGGGAGACACGGCGTGGATCGTGGCGGAGTCGGGGGGTAAGGGGAATCGTAAGTGCGCCGACGATTTTGTCATCAACGTGCCGCGGAACTTGCAGTCCGCAAAGGTAGAGACCGGGGGCGGCAGCGTAAACGCGACCGGGATTGCCGGACGTGTTGACATGGAGAGTGGTGGTGGAAATATCCACGTGGATGATATCGGCGGCGATGTGACAGGGGAGACCGGCGGGGGCACGATTGAGGTCGGCAGCGTGGAAGGCGGCGTGAAGCTGGAAACCGGCGGAGGAAACATCAAGATTGCATCCGCCAAGGGCGAGATCAAGGCGGAAAGTGGAGGGGGAAACGTTGTCGTTCTCTCCGGGCTGCAGGGCGCGGTGCTGGAAACGGGCGGGGGTAGTATTCGGGTGGACAAGTGCAGCGGGCCGGTGAAAGCCACGACCGGTGGCGGCAGCGTGGACCTGGGCGACATCGGAGGGCCGGCGGAAATTGAAACCGGCGCGGGCAGCATTCGGCTGGCTTCCGCGAAAGGACGTGTGCAAGCCCAGACCGGTGGAGGCACTATCCAATTGGACGGCGCGACGTCGGTGCAGGCAGAAACTTCGGCTGGGGGAATTACTGTGAAACTACTCGCTGGCGCTGGCGGTCACAGCAATTCCTCGCTTGAAACCTCGGCCGGCGATATCACCGTCTATCTTGCGAACGATCTCGCGATCTCCATTCGGGCGGAGATCGAAGTCGCCAATGGCCACACGATCCGCAGCGACTTCTCCGATATTCGCGTGTCCAGTGAAGGCGGGGAGTATGGGCCAAGAACGGTGACGGCCGAGGGTCAACTCAACGGTGGCGGACCGGTGCTGAAGGTCCAGACGGTTTCTGGGAATGTCAACTTCCGCCGCGTCAGCCGCTAGCGGCGGTGCTTTGATTCGGGAGGGACTTATGATCCACCGTTTCCTGCTTTGCATGTTTCTCTTTTCACTGGTCGTTTCAGTGGTTGCTGGCGCGCAACCAGCGGAATCGAACGTCGACTCGAACCATGATCGCGCCAGCGAAAGCTGGGACTGGAGTTACGGCTCAGATGAGGGCGGCGGATCTTCGTTTCTCGGAGTGGTCATCGCCGACGTTTCTCCGGAGCGGCTGGGCGACTTGAAGCTCAAGGAAGAGCACGGAGCGGAGGTTACGATGGTCGACCAGGACGCTCCCGCCGGAAAAGCCGGACTGCATGAGCACGACGTCATCGTAAGCCTGAACGGTACGGCAGTTGAGAGTCGCGCCCAATTGCGCCGGATGATCAAGGAAACGCCGGCAGGCCGCGTGGTGACTCTCGGCATCAGCCGCGACGGTCAACCCCTGACAATCAAGGTGCAACTTGCCGACCGGCACAAGTCGATGGCATGGTCGCCGCAGGTTCACGTGGACATCCCTCGGATACCGGATATCTTCGGGATGCCGGACTTCGACATACCCATTTCGGTGGTCGTCGTCCACTCCTCGCTGCGCAGCGGGCTCATGGTGGAGAACATTACTCTACAACTGGGAGATTTCTTTGGGGTGAAGGGCGGGAACGGTGCGCTGGTGCGCTCGGTGGAAAAAGGCAGCTACGGAGAAAAGGCCGGATTCCGTGCCGGGGATGTGGTCGTCAAGGTCAACAACCAGCCGGTGCACGATACCTCTGACTTCACGCATGCTTTGCGGTCGTCGTCGGGCGGCACGGCGGCCGTGACTGTGATGCGCGAAAAGAGAGAGCAGAATCTAACTCTGACTCTTCCCGAGAAGAAGGATTCCGGCAGCTTGCTCGAAGACAGCTTTGACATTCCCGATTTCACGGCAGAGACCGAGCAGGCAATCAACCGCGCCGGAGAGGAAATCGCCCGCATGGGTCCGGCCACCATGGAGAAGGCAGAGCAGGCGATGGAGAAGGCACAGCAGGCATTGTGCTGGAAAGACATGGAGAAGAGGCTGCAGGATTCGCAGCGCATGGTGCAGGACGGGCGGCGAAAGATGCAGGAACAGCAGCGGAAACTGCAGGAACGGCAGCAGAAGCTGCGCCATGAGTTATTTGGAGATTGGGCTGAGATCTGACATTGTCAAGTGAGCCGGACGGCAGGTTACGAAGGTCACCGGCGTTGGGATGGAACCCCAGGTTTCCCAAAGGGATGACCAGATTCCACGGGTGCACTACACACTGGTTACCTGTCGCGCTGAAGGAAATCCCGATAAGCTGTTGCCGCGATGGCTTTCCGCGCCCTGTTATTTTCAAAAAGCCCGGAGACGGACGCCGCCATGACGGTGGCCTGCGAAAGTACGGGGATCCGCGCTGAAGTCTGCTCGGACATCTTCACCGCCATCGAAAAAGGGAAGACGCAAACCTTTTCGTGCGTGATCGCGGACTGGGCTGACCAGCCGGAGGCGAGCTTCCTGTTGAAGCGCGCTCGCGAGTCTACTCCGAACCGAAACACGGTGGCCATCGCCATCGTCGATCACGACCCCACGCCGACGGAACTGCGCGACAACCGGCTCGATTTTCTGATCTATCGTCCAATTTCCGCCGAGGAAGCCGACGCGGTGCTGGCGAAAGCGTGTGAACAGATGCAGCCTGCGAGCGCAGCGGATGCTGCGGAGTGGTCCAGGGAGGACGACGCGAGCAGCGCAGTCGCGAGCGCAGTTTCTGCCGGCGCCGATGCACCGGAGCAAAGCCGGCAGAATCCGCAAGCCGGTTTCGCGGAAGCGAATGCGGCGGAGGACACCGCCGGCGGCGAAATTGCGGCTGACGAAGTCGAAGAAGAACCTCGAGAGCGCAGCCATGCGACAGGTTTCCGCGGAGCTTGTGCCGCGGTGCTTGTGCTTATGGCGGTGTTTTGCCTGTGGAGATCGCGCGAGGCCGTCGAGTATCTGTCGCGGACGCCGGAGGGAAGGTTCCGTGTTTTGCGGGAATCGGTGGCGGCGTTTTTTTATATGAACCAAACGGGGGCCTTGCCCGCCGGTTCCGCCGGGGACGACGCGCAACAGGATGCGCACTACAGCAGAGATCCCGGCAATTCCAATGCGCCGACACCGGCGCTGGAGGTAATTGCAACGGAGTCCACGCTGACGGAAGCGCGCATCCCATTGCCAAAGGCTCCGGACTTTCCGCTGCCCGTGCCGGTGTTTGAGCATCAAGACGCGGGGCCCATCCACATGGAACGAGCGGCGATCCCGGAAAGCATGAGAAACTCGCCGCCGATTGAGCGGCCGGTTGTGGTGACGGCGAACCCGGCGCAGATGATGCCGGTCTCCGCGCCGCAGCCGCAGCCTGCGATTCAGCAATTCAGCGAACCCGTCGCGATGAGCGAAGAAGCAGCGCGGGCTTTGCTGGTTCACACCGTAAATCCGGTGTATCCACCGGAGGCCCTAGCCCAGAAACTTCACGGAGCGGTGGTGCTGCAGGCAGTGGTTGGGCGCGATGGCAGCGTCGAGGATCTGAAAATCGTTCGGGGATATTTTGTCTTGGGCCGGGCGGCGATTGCCGCAGTCAAGCAGTGGAGATTCCAACCCTACAGTGTCGACGGCCACGCGGCGGCAACTCAAACCACGATCACCATCAACTTCAGTTATCCACCGGGGTAGCGACGCGTTTCCGCAGTTGGTGTACGCCTCGCCGCGATTGGGGAGTGGAAGCTGGAGGTTTCGCGGTTGTCGAGGTCGAAAAATAATTCGTGGTGCGGTTTCTTCGTCGCCTTAGTGGTGGTTTGACCCTGATTCCGACTATGTTTACTAGTCGGTACTGGCGGGGGTACCCCCCCCTCCCCCCGGTCTATTAAAATCATCGACTTACGGGGAAATTTCCGCCAGGTCTTTGGTTATAAAGGAGTTAACTTACAAAGTATTCATAACAAAGGAGTTATCGGAAACTTTTTGGGGACTTAGCCTTTAGAATCAAGGAGTTGGACTTACTAAGTCGCGCAAAGTCTAGATTTCAAATAACTTATGGCAAAAATCGGCGCGCCGCTCTGGGCTGCTACCTAAGTTCTATTATAGCTCTTGTGTCAAGGATGGCGAATCCAGGGTAGGGTTCTAGATTCATCCGCGAGGCGCGAGATTCGGGTTATTAGCAATGCAGAACCTCACCACGGAGGCACCCTTCGGCTCGCTCAGGGCCGACTCCGGCAGAGAGAAAAGGAAGTTCATGATTCCGTTCTTAATAAGGCAACTACGCATCGACGATGAGCGTATGAAGAAGACTTCCGATGAACACCGGATCCCACTCATTCGCAAAAAACGCGAATGAGTGGGGCACCCGGCTCGATCTACTTGTGGTCGTCGTGTCCTTCCTGCCCGGCGGTTGGAGGGGTCACGCCGCTGGATTTCTTCCAATAGTCCTGCACGGCAGGCGGCAGTTTTTCCACGCGGGTGAGGAACGCAGTGAGTTTCCAGATGTCAGGCTCAGAGAGCGTCTTGTCCCACGCGGGCATGCCGGTATAGCGGACGCCGGTGCGAATCACGTAGAAGACGTGCCATTCCGCATCATCCGGTGGGTGAAGAATGAGGTTCGGAGCGGGGGGATAGAACGATTTTGCAAAGGCGGAGGGCTGGCGGTCGATACCGCCATGGCATCCCGCGCAATTCATGGTGTAGAGCTTCAGGCCCTCGATCAGATTTTCGTCGGTGGGGGGCACGGGACTGTTCAGGCGCGGAGCATGGCGCTCCACCGAATTGTCGAGCGCGCTCATGGCGATGTGACGTTCCATCTCCGGGGGCGCGCTATTGGCCCGGGTCGGCAGAAAGCCGAGCAGGGCAAGACCAAGACCGCCAATCAGCAGAACCAGAATGGTGATGACCATCCCCAAGATGAAGTTGCGCATTTCAGATCCTCGAAGAGTCTGGAAGAATATGCTTGCTGCTTTCTATATATAACAGGAGCGCGGCGCGGGCGCAGTACGCGGAAGTCAATAAGCGCGCAGGCGGCGCGCCTCACGCACCAGATCCGATACTTTCGGCAGAAAAAACTCCTCCTGCGGCGGAGAAAACGGAACCGGCGTGTCGGGAGACGTCAGCCGGAAGATGGGGCCATCGAGATCGTCGAACGCTTCTTCGTTGATGATCGCGGAAATTTCTCCGGCCAGGCCTCCGGTGCGCGCGTGTTCGTGCAGAACGATGACTTTGTTGGTCTTCTTCACGGTGGCGGCAATGGCCGCGCGATCGAGAGGCGAGACCGTGCGCAGGTCGAGGATTTCGATTTCGATTCCCTCTTTACTCAGGATTTCCGCGGCTTCGAGCGCGGTATAGAGCATGGCGGCGTAGGTGATCACGCTGAGATGATGGCCCTCGCGCGCGATCCGCGCCTTCCCGAGAGGAACTATGTAGTCGTCGTTTGGAACTTCTTCTTTGATTCTTCGGTACAGATACTTGTGCTCGAAAAAAATTACCGGATTGTTGTCGCGGATCGCCGCCTTGATGAGTCCCTTGGCATCGTAGGCCGTTGCCGGGCAGACTACCTTCAGCCCAGGCGCGTGCACGAACCACATCTCCGGGTTTTGCGAGTGGAAGGGCCCGCCATGCACATTCCCGCCGCTTGGACCACGCAACACCAGCGGGGCCGGCGCTCCCCATCGGTAGTGCGACTTGGCGGCCATGTTGACGATCTGATTGAAGGCGCAGCCGATGAAGTCCATGAACTGGAATTCGGCCACGGGGCGTAATCCGGTAAGAGCGGCTCCGAAGGCAGCGCCTATGATGGCCGACTCCGCAATCGGCGTATCAATGACGCGCTCGGGGCCGAAGCGGGCGATGAGGCCGTCGGTGACTTTGAAGGCGCCGCCGTAGATGCCGATGTCCTCGCCCAGGCAGAACACAGTGGGGTCGCGCTCCATTTCTTCCCAGATTCCCTGGCGGATGGCTTCGAGATAGGAGATGGCGGGCATGCACAGGAAGTGTACCGCAAGCAGTTCTCGGTTCTCAGTTCTCAGTAAATGCGTTTGGCGCTTTTGATGTGTTTACTGGTTAGTACCGGTACCCCCTCCGGCTTTGCCTAATAACTGGCATTCTACCGGGACTTTTTGGGCAGGAATAGGAGTTTTTGGGCAGGAATCTGGGTTTCCATGTGGTCTATTCTGCCGATTTGCAGTCCGCTGGTTCCGCGATGCTGGCTCTAGCTCTGAATGCTTTCTTAAGTTCATCCACGCAACTATTGTCCTTGCTGATCGACTCGCCGTTCGCACATCCCTGCTCTGCACTCCTGCGGAGAATGTCGTCGCTTATTGAATCTGGGTAGGGCGATGACTTCACAATGTTAATGGTTTGATTTACGCAATCGCGGTACGTCGTCAGAAGCAGGTCGTGATGCTCTTGGTAGTTTTGTAGGAGCCGGAACATCTTTTTGTCAGTAGCGTTGGCACTCATTTCAACTTCCGCGTTCTCTACCGCTTGTGTCGCCTCGAAGCTGTCATCGTGGATCGCAAGCAGCGCCTTTAGGCCAGCCCTGGCAAAACTATCGCTTAGTCGCGCTGCTGGTTTGGCTGATGGCTTTTGAGGTTTGGCCGGAGTTTGTTGGCCAAAACTGTGCATCGCGATGAACGTAAAGAACAATACAGCTATCAGTCGGCAAGCATTTTTCATGGGCACTTCTAGGCAGCAGCGTAACCGATTTGCCAATAAGCGTTCGTGATTAGGATCACGGATTCACGCCATCTGAATGTTGCACTCTCGGGGAATTTTCGCAGGGTTGAGGTTGGGAGTCTGTGATGGCGGTACAAGAAAAATGTGATGAAAAAAGGTTGCGTTCGTGCCGTTGTGCGGGCATTTCCACACCCACCCTTCGCAAAGTGCGCGAAGGATGGGGCACCCCACAGTGCTAGCTATGCCAGCGAGATCAGAGACCTGGGCCACCCGCGAGTCGTGGTGGGGATAGGAAGTCAAAATCCCCGCCCTGTCGCAGAAAACGCGACAAGGACGGGGCACCCTCGGGAGTTGAGATGAGTCAAAGGGTGGGCCAGCCCCCTGCTGAAAATCAGTGCAGTCGCGGGACCTGAGACGCTGTAAACTGGAAGGCAAAATGAAGCGCGTTCCGTTCATCGTCTTCGTGCTGATCGGCGTTGTGCTGATGGGCTGCGGGACTTTCGCCAGCGCCCAGTCGCCCTGGCAATATGGGCGGATCGCCGACGTGAAGAAATCCGTTACAACCTCGACGAAAGCCTCGGATGCCGATACTCCGGTTGACGAAGAACGGACGCAGTACACCATCTCGGTCCATATGCAGGGCAGGATTGTTGTCGGCAACTACGAGATTTCCGCTACGGAATCGGAACCGCCGCCAGAATGGATCCCCGACGCCGCAGTGCAGGTTGAGATAAGCGGCGATTTTCTGTATTTGCGGTCGCCGACCGGCAACCTGCGCTTGCACATCACGCAGCGGAAGGCCGCGGGTCCGATGCCGCCCATTACTGCGGAAGAAAAAAAACGGCTGTCAGGACCCGCCGCCGCGCCGCAGCCGGCGCAGCCGCCGGAATCGATCATCGGCTTTTCGAAGTCGGCAGACGACAAGGCAGCCGCGTCAGAACCAGCTCCACCGCCGTCTCCCGCGCCCTCGACAAGCACGGTGACTGTGCGCTCGACTCCTTATCTTGCGGAAGTGTTCGTGGACGGCGACTCCATGGGATACACACCGGCGAAAATCGCGCTCGCTCCCGGCAAACACAGCTTCCGCGTCGAGAAGCCGGGTTACAAGCCGTGGACGAAAGAGGTGACGATTGCGGAGGGATCGGAGATAACGCTGGACGCGACGCTGGCAAGGCAATAGAGCGCTGACTGCAAAGGGCAAGAAGGTACACGAAGGAGGGAACCTTAAGGTTTTTCCTTTGTGCAGTTTCGTATCCTTAGGTGGTTGACGAATTTTGGACGCCACCTCTCTATCCGCCTATATCCACGCAAATCGCTTACAATTCCCCTTCCATGACAGTCGCGGTTCGTTCTTTTGCGAAGATCAATCTCGGGCTTTACATCGGTCGCGCGCGCGCGGACGGGTATCACGATCTGCGCACCGTGTACCAGACGATTGCGCTGCATGACGTGATCCGAGTGAGCGTCGGGAGTGGCAGCGGCATTGAGATCCTCTGCAAGAATAAAGACCCACGGGTTCCGCTGGATTCGTCGAACACCTGCTATCGCATCGCCGAGCGAGTAATGGACGAACTCGGCGCGAAGGGCAGAGTCAGCGTCGAAATCGAGAAGCGCCTGCCGGTCCAGGGAGGGTTGGGCGCGGCGTCTTCGAATGCGGTGGCGACCATGGTCGCGCTGGAGCTCGCACTGAAAAAGTCGCGGGCGCTCAAAAAGAAATTATCCGCTGCGGCGCGCTTGCGCATTGCCGCTGAAGTTGGCTCGGATCTGCCGCTGTTTTTGGTGGGCGGAACGACGCTGGGAGTGGGTCGCGGCGAGGAGGTTTATCCTCTGCCCGATCTCCCTTCGGTGCCGATGGTGGTGGTGACGCCGGAGGTTGGGGTCTCGACGGCTAAGGCGTTTGCCGATTGGGATGCGCTAATCCAGGGGCAGAGGGCTGCCGAGCTGCGCTCGGCTTGGACGGGCGAGGGCGCCCGTCCCCACACAAGCAGCGGGGCCGAGCTGCGCTTGGCTGGGACGGGGCAGAGCCCCGTCCCCACACGGAATCATCAATTGACGCGGCCGGGGGCGTCCGATAGACTAATTGAGGTCGGCTGCGTGCTGTCGGCGTGGCTGAGTGGTTACCCCAACACCGGTGCTCCTGCAAAAGGCGGGAGCCGGGCCGGGAGCTTGCTTCTCGACCTTGTCCGTACCGGGATTGAAAACGACTTCGAGAAAGTCGTCTTTCCGCAATATCCCGAACTGCGAGACATAAAAGGCGCGCTGGAGCGCGCGGGGTCGCGATACGCTTCGCTCTCCGGGTCAGGGTCAACCCTGTACGGGCTGTTCCGGTCGCGAGCCGAGGCCGCGAAGGCGGCAAACCGTCTGCGGAAGCAGGGGGTGACAGCAGTGACGACCAGTACGTTGACGCGCCAGAGGTATTGGAAAAGAATTCTTGATTGTTGATTTTCGATTGTCCAACGAGAATTGTTGAACGACAATTGAAATGCAAACAACAGATGGTTTTACTGGGCCGTCGACTAATGGCAGGTCAAGTGCCTTTGGAGCACTTTGTCTAGGTTCGAATCCTAGCGGCCCAGCCAGATAACCAGTTCTCAGTTGCCAGTTCTCGGTCCTCAGTCGAGATACTGGAGCCCCAAAACTGAGAACTGAGAACCGGGAACTGAGAACTAAAACTATGGCCACAGTTGCGACGACGACAACGACCGCGGAAAAAAAGCCGATCACGGACGAGAAGCCGGAACGCAAGCAGCAGCGCGCCCGGGTCGACGACAGATTCAAAGTCTTCTGTGGAAACGCCAACGAGGCGCTTTGCGATGAGGTCTGCCTCTTTCTTGGCCTGACGCGCGGACAGGCTCTGGTCACACGCTTCAATGACGGCGAAGCGTATGTGCAGATCCAGGAGAACGTGCGCGGGGCCGACGTGTTCGTGATGCAGCCCACCTGCCAGCCGGTGGACATGCACCTGATGGAACTGTTGTTGATGATGGACGCGCTGAAGCGGGCTTCCGCGCGGCGCATCACGGCCGTGATTCCGTATTACGGCTACGCGCGCCAGGACCGCAAAGACAAACCGCGCGTGCCCATTTCGTCGAAGCTGGTGGCCGACCTGCTGACCACCGCGGGCGCGGATCGCGCGCTGGTAGTGGACCTGCACGCGCCGCAGTTGCAGGGATTTTTTAATATTCCGGTGGACCACCTGTTCGCTTCGCCGGTGCTGGTGGATTACTTCAAGAAGCTGAATCTGCCGAACCTGACGGTGGTTTCGCCGGACGCGGGCGGCGTGGAGCGCGCGCGCTTTTTCGCGAAGAAGGTGGACGCGGCGCTGGCCATCGTGGATAAACGGCGCGTCGAGGTAAACGTCGCGGAAGTGATGAATGTGATCGGCGAGGTCAATGGCCGCACCTGTCTGATCATTGACGACCTCATCGACACGGCGGGAACGCTGGTGAAGGTGGCGCAAGCGCTGATTCAAAATGGCGCGAACACCGTGTATGCCTGTTGCTCGCACCCGGTACTTTCAGGCGCGGCGGTGGAAAATCTTGTGAACTCTCCGATCGCCGAGGTGGTCGTGACCAACACCATTCCGCTTAGAGCGGATGCGGATGCGGCGCGCACTGAAAAGGGTGGAAAGATCAAGGTGCTTTCGATCGCGGGGCTGATTGGACGGGCAATTCAGTCCATTCACGAAGAAACTTCGGTCAGCAGACTTTTTATTTGAAACGCCGTTCGCTATTCGCGCTGCATTGAAGAGGTTTGCGAACCGCGAACGACGAATAGCGAACAGCGAAACAGCGAAGGACGGAAACGGAATTATGGCGACAGCAACGGATATCAGCATCCTGGAAGCGCAGAAGCGCGAACCAGGCACCAAAAACGCAGCCAGGCGCGTGCGCGCCGGCGGAAAAATTCCAGCCGTTTTATACGGCGCAGGCAAGAACACGGCTGCGGTCGCGGTCGATCCGCGGCAGGTCCTGCGCATCCTCAGATCGGAGAGCGGGCATAACACGATTTTCGACCTGGCGCTCGACAGCGATCGCGTGAAGGCCATGATCGTGGACTGGCAGTTCGAACCCATCAAGGGAACCCTGCTCCACGTGGACCTGCAGCGCATCGCGATGGAAAAGAAGCTGACGGTCACGGTCCCTGTCGTACTCAAGGGCGAGGCCGAGGGCGTGAAGACGCAGGGCGGCATCCTCGAGCAATTGCTGCGTGAGATCGAGATTGAGTGTCTTCCGGCGGATATTCCAAAGTCAATCGAACTGGACATCAGCCATCTTGTGTTCGGTGTTGAAGTGCGCGTGAAGGACCTCCCACGCAACGAAAAGCTGAAGTTTCTGACTGACGAGAACCAGATGATCGCGCACATGACCTCGGTGAAGGAAGAAGTGGTTGCGGCTCCGGAAGTGGTGGCGGAAGCGGCCGCAACTCCGGCTGAGCCCGAAGTTATTAAGAAGGGCAAGCAGGAGACCGAGGGTGAAGGCGAGGCCGAGGCCGAGACCGACGCCAAGGCCAAGGCCAAGCCCGAGAAGGCCGAGAAGAAAGAGAAGAAATAGAAGAAATAGCTGCGAGCTGCGAGCTTCTAGTTACGAGCTAAAGGCTGAAGGCCAAGAGCTAAGAGCCAGGAGCGAACAGCCAACAGCGAAAAGCGAATACGTGTGAAACTGATCGTCGGTTTGGGCAACCCAGGAATCGAGTACCAGTTCACGCCGCACAATCTCGGGTTCCTGACGATCGATCGGATCGCCAACGGCCTCGGGATCGAAGTCAGGAATCGCCAATGCCGCGCGCTGACCGCGCGGGCAACGATCGCCGGTGAGCCAGCGCTCTTGGCCAAACCGGAGACCTACATGAACCTGAGTGGGCTTTCGGTGCGGGAACTGGTGGCGGAACATCAGGTCGATATGCAGCGGGACCTGATTGTGATTTACGACGAACTCGACTTGCCGCTGGGCGCGATTCGCATACGGCAGCGGGGCAGTTCGGCGGGGCACAACGGGATGGAATCCATCCTCGGGGCCCTGGGTACCGATGAGTTCTTGCGAATTCGGCTGGGAATTGCGCCCAACCGCAAGGTCGCCGACAGCGTGAAATACGTGCTGACACCATTCCGTAAGGCGCAGGAAAAAGTTGTGGACGAAGTCCTCGACGCGGCAGCGCAGGCGGTTGAGGTGATTATGAAGGAAGGACCGGCGGCGGCGATGAACCGGTTCAATCGCAAGAACGAAGCGGGTGAAGAACCGCAATAGTATCTGTGTGGTGGCGGGGCTTCGCCCCGCCTGAACGGGGCGGAGCCCCGTTCCCACACCGACCTGATGCAGCAGAGATTTTGGAGATAACGAATGAATCGTAACTATGAATTGATGTTCATCGTCCGGCCCGACATGGTGGACGAAGATCTAAACAAGCTGATTTCCACGCTTGAGTCTTCGGTGACCTCGGCGGGCGGGGCGGCCAAGAGCGAGGTCTGGGGCAAACGCCGTCTCGCGTACAGGGTTGGCAAGTTCAACGATGGCATTTTTGTGCTGATGATGATCGACGCCACCGGAGCCACCGTGCACGAAGTCGAACGCCGCCTGCGCGTGACCGAGCCGGTGATCAAGTTCCTCACCGTGCGCACGGACGAAGAACTGAAGCGGCTCGACAAGATCAAGAAGATTCGCGACGCGAAAAAGAAAGTCAGCGCACAACCGGTCGCAGCCGCAAGTCCAGTAACTCCAGCAACGCCGGAAGCGGGGACGGAGACCCCGGCCTCGGCGCCGGTTTAGTCAGAACTTAGGGCTAACGGACCGGGCGAGGCGCTCGACCTCAGGGGCTAAAGCCCGCATTGTTTGGGCGCTTTACGGCACGCTGAAGCCGTGCCCTTCCCAAAGCCGAATTTTTAGAAAGCAGGAGCACTATGGCAGAAGAAATAAAAGCACTGACCGCGTCTGCAGGATCAAGCGGCGGCGAAAGTCGTCCGGAGCGTAGTGAACGCCCCGAGCGTAGCGGGCCACGCGGTCCGCGTCCCGGCGGAGGCCCCGGCGGTTCCCGCGAAGGCGGCCGTAAGTTTTTCCGGCGCAAGAAGGTTTGCAAGTTCTGCGTCGAAAAGATCGAAGCGGTCAATTACAAGGATGTGCGTCTGCTGGCGCAGTTCGTGGCGGAAAACGGCAAGATCACTCCGCGACGCCTGACCGGCGTGTGCACGCCGCACCAGCGACGTCTGTCGAGGGCCATCAAGCAGGCGCGCAACATCGCCCTGCTGCCGTTTGCAGGACGCGCGCAGTAAATTCAAGATCGTTGTTGGTCATTAGTCGTCAGTCGTTCGCAGTCAGCGACATTAGGAAAGTTTGTTGACTGTTCGAGAATTTGCAAACGACCAACGACAAGCGACTAACGACCAGGTTACTTACGAAACGGAGTCATTCATGGAAGTCATTCTGAAAGAAGACGTGCCCAAGCTGGGCAACCGCGGTGAGGTGGTAAAAGTCGCCGAGGGATACGGGCGGAATTTTTTGCTGCCCAAGAAACTGGCGATCGAAGCCACCAACGCCAACAAGACCGTCATCGAGCAGATGAAGGCGGCCGCCGTGCGCCGTTCCGCCAATGAAAAGACAGAAGCCGAAGCGCTGGCCAAGCAGTTTGACGGGCTCGAGGTGAAGTTCCTGCGCAAGTCAGGCGAAGCCGATCAGTTGTTCGGATCGGTCACGGCCGGCGATATTGCCGAAGCGCTCGAGAAGAAAAGCTTCCACATCGATCGCCGGAAAATCCAGTTGCACGAGCCGCTCAAGACCATCGGCGAGTTCACTGTTCCCATCAAGCTGCACAAGGACGTGACCACGCACTTGAAGGTCATTGTCGACAAAGAAGCAGCAGCGGAATAGTTCTTGATCTTGCCGGGACGTGGCTCTGCCCCGTCCCGGCGGGGCAAAGCCCCGCCACCACACAAGGGTGCCGTCCCCCTAATTTAATCGACCCAACGAGCGGTGAGCGCCATCACTGCGACATACCTCCCACCGGTTTACACAACAAAGGTGTACCTTGACCGCAAATACTCCTACCGGCGTACGCTGCCGCACATTCTCAAGGGCAATCGTCCGGTTTTCGTGACATTCGGGACTTTCAAGCGATGGGAACTTCCCGCCGAGGCCAGGCAGTTAGTCTTCGAATGTTGCCTGCAGGAACGTGGCGTGACCATCGATTTGCACGCAGTGGTGGTGATGCCCACACACGCGCACTTGTTATTCACACCTCTTCGGAATGCAGAGGGATGGCTCGTGAGTCTGCCGCAGGTTATGCGGCTCATCAAGGGGCGCTCCGCGCATTTTCTCAACCGTCTCCTCGACCGGCACGGCCCAGTGTGGCAGGAGGAGTCCTTCGATCATGTCCTGCGTTCCAATGAGAGCTTGAGCGAGACGGTGAATTACATTTGCCAGAATCCGGTGCGAGCTGGATTGGTGAGCCAGGAAACCGACTATCGCTGGCTCTGGCGGGGCGAAGTGCCGATCCTATAACCAGCCTCAATCGTGCGGTATAGTGGCGGGGCTTTGCCCCGCTTAGACGGGGCGGAGCCCCGTCACCACACAAGCTTCTCTATGCTCAGGAATTCGCCCCGAAGAATTCCTGTACTTTTCTCAAGTCTGTCGTCCGGCTGTATGGGGGCAGACTTTCGACAAATACGCGCCCGTACTGCTTCTTCAGAATCCGGTTGTCGAGCAGAGCCAGCAAGCCGCGATCGTGCAGGGATCGAATCAGTCTGCCAAAGCCCTGCTTCAGAGTGATGACCGCGCTCGGCACCTGGTATTCGAAGAAGGCGTTTCCGCCGCCGGCGTCGATGGCCTTCACCCGCGCCGCTACCACCGGATCGCTCGGGACGGCGAACGGCAAGCGATCGATGATGACGCAGCTCAACTGTTCGCCCTGCACGTCCACGCCCTGCCAAAATGACGACGTTCCAAACAGCACAGCATTCGGCGTGACCCGAAACTCCTCGAGCAGCGCAGATTTCGGAGCGTCGCCCTGCTTGAGCATCGTAAATTCCAACTGCCCGAGCAGCCGCTCGTAAATTTCGTTCATCTGCGCGTAGCTGGTGAAGAGCACGAACGCGCGTCCGCGTGTAATCTCAAGCAGCCGCCGGACAAGGCCGGCAGCCTCCGCCGCAAACTCCGGCGTGCGCGGATCGGGCAGATCGCGCGGGACGTAAAGGATTGCCTGGCTTTCATAATCGAAGTGCGATGCGACAATCAACTCGCGAGCATGGTCGAGCCCGAGCCGCTGCCTTATGTAATCGAAACCACCGCCCACGGCCAGGGTTGCCGAGGTCAGCACCGACGTTTCCAGCTTCGACCACAGGCACTCGCGCAGAATCTGGCCGACTTCGATCGGAGTAGCCTGCAGAAAAACATTCGTTCGGCCGCCCGCGTTCTTTTCTTCTGCTGTAAAGGATGAAGACTTCCGGCGAGCGCCTCCCGGCCCGCGAAAGCTTCGCCGCTCGATCCAGAAGACCGTGTTGGGATCTTCGCTTTCCATCACGAAGCGAAGTTGCACCTGCAATTGCTGCGCTCGCCGCACAAGCGTGAAAACCTCTTCCGGCTTCTGCGGAAGTTGCTCCAGTTCCGCGCCCAGCCGGTACAGCGCTTGATTGAGCGCGAGAAATTCTTCGCCGTTTTCCTCCAGGAACTCACGGCGAGAGTCGAAGGCAACCCGCCCTTCGTGCGCGGGCAGAAGCGAGAAAAACAGTTGCGAGCGTTCCCGCACCGACTGAATCGCTCCCGACATTTGTGGCGTGAAGATGCGCTCGCGCTGCAGCAGGTGTTCGACATCGCGCGTCAGCTCGTCCATCCGCAGGTTGCTGACCGAAATCCCAAAGTAGTTGCCGGCAATTTCTTCCAGTTCGTGCGCCTCGTCGAAAATAACCACCCCGCACTCGGGAAGAACTCCAGCGTCGGGCGCGCCATCGGCTTCGAGTTTGATGGAAAGATCGGCGAAAAACAGATGATGATTGACGATGATGATGTCGCTCTCGGCCGCGCGACGCCGCATCTCGGTGATGAAGCAATGCTCCCATTCCTTGCACTTCTGGCCGAGGCAGGTATCGGCGCGGGCGTCGAGCTTGTGCCAGAGGGCGCTGGCCTCGGGCAGTTCCGCGAGTTCCGAGCGATCACCGGTCTGCGTCGTTTTCTCCCACGCGGCGATGGCGCGGTAGTGCTCGATCTCTTCGAGACCGCTGAGCACGGGCTGGCCGGTGAGATCAAAAAGTTTCTTGCGGCAAAGATAGTTGTTGCGCCCCTTCATGTAGCAGACGCTCAGCCTTTGATTCCCATCGCCGAACAGCGCTCGCTCCAGCGCCGGGACATCTTTAAAAAAGAGCTGCTCCTGCAAATTCTTCGTACCGGTGGAGATGATGACTCGTTTGCCTGAGCGGATCACCGGCAGCAGATATGCCAACGTTTTGCCGGTACCAGTGCCGGCCTCGACGATCAAGTGGCGCTTTTCCTCGAGAGCCTCTTCCACGGCCTGCGCCATCTGCAACTGCCCGCGACGAAACTCATAGGCGGGGTGCGTTTTCGAGAGTACGCCTCCCGGCGCGAAGAATTGGTAGAGAGAGAATCCCGCAGCGGGCGAGACGGGATGAGATGAGGAAGGCACGGAGTCTCTATAATAGCGGTATGGACCTCGTAACTCATCCAGCCTTTGAGCAAAGAAGACTTTGAGCAAGAAAAAACAATCCCTCCCACTCGTCGCCATTGTCGGGCGCCCTAACGTCGGTAAATCGACGCTGTTCAACCGGCTGACCGGATCGCGGCGCGCCATCGTCGGAGACGAGTCCGGCATCACGCGCGACCGCCTCTATGGCGAGGCGGAATGGCGCGGGCACGAGTTTCGCGTGGTGGATACGGGCGGCATCGTTCCCGACGATAAAGACTTCATACCGGCGGAGATCTTTCGTCAGGCGAAGGTCGCGTTCGAAGAAGCGGCGGCCATTGTCATGGTCGTCGATGCGCGTACCGAGATCGCTGGGCCCGATCGCGAGTTGGCGCGACTCCTGGCGCGCACCGGCAAGCCGCTCTTTCTCGCCGTCAACAAAATGGACACCGACAAGCAGGAATCGTTGCTTGGTGAATTTCATTCGCTCGGAATGCGGAATATGTTTCCAATCTCGGCCGAGCATGGGCGGGGCGTCGACGATCTGCTTGACGCTATCCTCGAGGTGATTCCGACGGCCAAAGAGGCAACCACAGAGGACCCTTCGGCTTCCCCCTCGGCTTCGCTCGGGGCTTCGGCAAAACGGGCAGGCTCCGAGGTCACGGAGGAAGGCACAGAGGAAGCCCCGGAAGAGCCGCATGAAATCAAGGTGGCCATCATCGGTCACCCCAACGTCGGCAAATCCACGCTGCTGAATCAACTCACGGGAACCGAGCGCGCCATCGTCTCGCCCGTTGCGGGCACTACGCGGGATTCCATCGACGAAGTCATCCAGTACAAAGGCCGCAAGATTCGCTTCATCGACACGGCCGGTATCCGCCGCAAAGGAAAGACGCGGTTGATGGCCGAGAAGCTTTCCGTGGTCATGGCGCGTAAGAATATCGAAGACGCCGACATCGTGCTCTTCATGGTCGACGCCACTGAAGGCGCCAGCGGGCTCGACGCTAACATTGCAGGCTATGCCCACGAGAGCGGACGCTCGGTGATTATCCTGGTCAACAAATGGGATCTGGTGGCGAGCGGCGAGAAGCGCGCTGTCAGCCAGTCGAAAACTGCTCGCATACAGGACGCCAAGCGCCCGCAAGACCGCGTTCTCTATGAAGAGCGATTGCGTTACGGGCTCAAATTTCTGGCTTATGCTCCGGTGCTATTTCTTTCGGCGCACACTGGCAAGGGAACGGAAAAAATACTTCCGCTAATCGAGAAGGTGGCCGCCGAACGCCGCAAGCGGATCACGACCGGCGAGATGAACCGTTTCCTGAAGACGGTTGATTTTGACCGCGCCTCCGTTCCCGTGAGCAAGCGCGTGAAAATCTACTACATGACGCAAGCCGGAGTAGCGCCGCCGACGTTCGTGCTCTTCACCGACCGCGCCGTGAAGCTGCACTTTTCCTATCAGCGCTTTCTAGAAAACCAGATCCGCCATGCGTTCGGGTTCATGGGCTCGCCTATCTGGATCAAGAACCGGTCGCGAGACTAGAACGAGAGGACTACCCCGTCATCGGAACATGCTTCCCGTCCTCAGTCAGCAGGCCCACGCGGTCTACGCCGGCGATCCGGGCAATTGCGATTACGTCAGCCACGTCCTGGAAATCAATGTCGTCATCGGCTTCAACGTAAGCGATCCGCTCTACGCGAATGGCGAAAATATCTTGCAGCCGTTCGCGCAAGCGATCCCATTCCACTGATTCTTCATTCACCATCACCTGCGGATTTTCCGCTCCCAGCTTCGGGTGATGGACCTGAATCACGATCGTCCGATTGGGCGGCGGGATTGTGTCGCCTGTTGGATTCGGTTGTGGGATCTCTGCCTGCAAACCGGTTGGCCGCTGCTCGATCACAACCACCATGAAAATGATAATGAGCACCAGCAGAACGTCAATCAAAGGAGTGACGTTCATCTGTGGACGAGACGGACTACCGCCTGCCGTGGAGAATGCCATTCGATTTTCCTCTCTTTGCAACGAAGGAACAAGAACGGCACGCGCGTGTCTTGAAACATTGGACACCCGGAGGGTGCAGAGAGTTCCAGGGCAGGGCGTTCGCCGGCTAATTCTGCCGTGAATTCTCAGCTCCCAACTACGACCGGTTAGAATCGAATCTTCATGAAACGTAACGCAACGTTCCAGGTTCAGGCTCTGGAGCGAATCCAGAGTTGCTGTGACCGCAGGCAGCGGCGGAGCTGCGCTCCGCTGGACAGCCGAGGGCGGCTGTCCCTACGCATTCCATTTCCGGAGAGGACCACGGTGAGATGCTTCTTGCGTGTAATGTTCGGAAGCGTCTTTCTTGCGCTCAATCTGTTCCTGCTCACTCCGCCGGGTCACGCGCAGGATAACTACGAAATCCAGGTCTACTCCTCGGAGGCGACGCCGCAGAACGTCACCATGGTGGAAATACATTCCAACTTCACCGTGGACGGCTCCAAGCAGGTGATCAACGGCGTGCTTCCCTCGAATCACGCCGAGCACGAGACGCTGGAGATCACGCAGGGCTGGACTGACTGGTTTGAAACCGGCTTCTATGTTTTTTCGAGCATTCAGCCCGGTGGTTCGGGCGGCGGGGGCTGGAACTGGGTGGGCGATCATATTCGCCCGCGCTTTACGGCTCCGGAGTCGTGGCACTTGCCGGTGGGAGTGAGCATCTCGCAGGAAATTGGCTATCAGCGGCGGAAGTTTGCGGAGGACAGTTGGAACTATGAGCTTCGTCCCATCATCGACAAGAAACTGGGGCGCTGGTATTTCGACTTCAATCCGGCGTTTGACCGGGCGTTGCATGGGCGGAACACAGGCAGGGGGTGGGAATTTTCTCCGAATGTGAAAATCAGTTTTGATTTCACAAAGAAAATTGCGGGCGGTTTCGAATACTACGGCGCTCTCGGGCCGGTCTCAAACTTCGATCCCATTTCGCAGCAATCGCAACAGATCTTTCCGGTGATTGACCTGAATGTTTCGCCGAACTGGGAGTTCAATTTCGGAGCGGGAGTGGACGTCTCCAACTCAACCGATCATTTGATCGTAAAGTGCATCGTCGGACGGCGGTTCAGTTGGGGGCGTGAGCACAAGCCGAGCCCAGAGCAAAAATAGTTTCTGGCGTAAATGTTACGACTGTAGAAACGGGGCTTGCCCCGTCTGGAGACGCGGCAAGCCGCGTCTCTACGGGAAAACCCGCTAACCAATGGGCTCCGACGAGGGTGGCAGGGGAGGTGGTTCGAACGGAGGCGGAGACTCTGGGACTGGGGGCAATTCCGGCGGCGGAGGCGTGGGAGTCTTGTCCAATACAAGATGAGCCTGAAGGGGAGGTGGGATTCCAACACAAGATGAGCCTGGAGCGGATGGCATGCTGAGGATTGACCATCAACATGCACGAAGCCGAGCAACTGAGCCTGGAGCA
>Ga0208937_1000224_pt1 | contig 51755 bp, 42 predicted proteins | sample June2015DPH_11_5_FD_184705 | JGI IMG/M metagenome (GOLD analysis project Ga0208937, IMG submission 184705) | Peatland microbial communities from SPRUCE experiment site at the Marcell Experimental Forest, Minnesota, USA - June2015DPH_11_40... | ecosystem: Environmental > Terrestrial > Soil >... | reverse complement strand
TATTCTTTCTTTGATTTGCTGCCCATAATTCTGGCTTTCCTGCCGGTAAGCAGAATTATGAGTCAACGATTCCTTCCCCCCGCACCCCCCTTCCTTTCTTTGGTAATGTTTAACTTGAGTCAATTCGCTGGTGGCGGTTCCTTGCGTTCCGTGATTGCGGGCAAAGTTTTCCCTGATATATTCAGGGCGTCCCTTCGTAGGGGGCGGATTTTTTACATGACCATTTTGAATATTATTTACGTGATTGCCGCCGTGCTGGCGTTGTTTGGCGCGGCCATTTTCATCCATGAGTTCGGCCATTTCTGGGTCGCGCGGAAGCTGGGCATGAAGGTCGAGGAATTCGCCGTCGGTTTTGGCCCGAAAATTCACAGTTGGAAGCGCGATGGCGTTGAATACTCGATCCGTTGGATTCCGGCCGGCGGTTTTGTGAAGCTGCCACAAATGATTACCTCCGAGGCGCTCGAAGGTCAGTCGGCTGAAAAGGTCCCGCCCGCGCCGCCCTGGCACAAAATTCCCGTCGCCTGTGCCGGACCGTTCATGAATGTTGTTTTTGCGTTCGCCATCGCAACGGTGATTTATTTTGTCGGCCTGCCGATTCCGGTAAATCCGGCCATCATCGGCTATGTCGAACCGGGGTCGGCGGAAGCCAAACTCGGCCTTCAGGAAGGCGATCGCATCGTGTCGGTGAATGGGGAGAAGGTGAAATCCTGGCAGGACGTGGTGCTGGACACGGTGGTTGCGCGCACGAGCCTGCTGCCGGTCGTCATTGAACATGACGGCAGGGAAATCACGTATCAACTCCAGGCAACGGCCGACAACGCCATCGGCCTGAAGGAGCTCAATCTCGATCCGCGCGACCATCCCGAAGTATTGGAGGTCGTTTCCGGGAGCGTGGCGGAAAAGGCTGGTTTGAAGCAGGGCGACCACATCATTTCATTTGCCGGTGTGCCCGTTGCCAGCCGCGATCAACTGATTGACCTTATTCGCAAGCGCGGCGGACAGCCGACCGAAATGCGGGTTGATCGCGGCACGCAAAAAGTGGTGCTTAACATCACGCCGACGGTTGATCCAACGACCAAAAACGGGAGAATCGGCGTCGCACTGGATTCAACGCAAATTTATATCGTCCAAAAACCGGGCCCGACGCCGTTGGAACAGGTGCGCGACGTGATGGATAAAACATTCGCGACCATCGGCGCGCTCGTTCATTCACGGGAAACGGGCGTGGGCGCAAAAGATTTGTCCGGGCCGGTCGGCATCCTCGCCGTGCTCGCCAATGCGGTGAATAGTGACTATCGCCTGGCTTTGAGTTTTCTGGTGTTGCTCAACATCAACCTCGCGATCATCAATTTGCTGCCGATTCCCGTGCTCGACGGCGGACACATTCTGATGGCGATCATTGAAAAAATTCGCCGCCGGCCGTTGAGCATCAAATTCGTTGAATACACCACGACCGGCTTCGCGGTGTTGCTGATTTCGTTCATGCTTTACGTGACGTTTTTCGACATCAAGCGGTTTTCGCTGTTCCGCGCGATGTTCAAAAGCGACGTGCAAATTCAGCAATCGGCGCAGCCAGCGGAAGCCGCGCCGGTTCAGCCCAAATAATTCATGCGTTACTGCGAGTCCCCGTTTTTCCATCACCGGCGAAAGACCCGCGAGGTCGTCATCGGTGATCCGGCGCGTGGCGGGGTCATCATCGGGGGCGGCCATCCCGTCGTGAAGCAATCCATGCTCACCTGCGACACGATGGACACCGCAGAATCCGTGAAGCAGACGCTCGATCTCGTCGCCGTCGGCTGCCAGCTCGTCCGCATCACCGCACCGACGGTGAAGGACGCGGCGAATTTGCAGAACATCGTTGCCGAACTGCGCAAGCGCGGTTGCTTGGTGCCAATTGTGGCGGACATCCATTTCAAACCGGACGCGGCGATGGAGGCGGTGAAATGGGTTGAAGTTGTGCGCGTCAACCCCGGCAACTACGCCGACTCGAAAAAATTTGCGACCAAGGAATACACGGACGAGCAATACACCGCCGAGTTGAAGCGCATTGAGGAAAAATTCACGCCGCTCGTGCTGGAATGCCTTCGCCTGAAACGCTGTCTGCGCATCGGCACCAACCACGGCTCGTTGAGCGACCGGATCATGAATCGCTACGGCGACACGCCGCTCGGCATGGTCGAAAGCGCGCTGGAATTCGCCCGCATCTGCCGCAAGCACGGCTTCCACAACTTCAAGTTCTCGTTGAAGTCGTCCAATCCCAAGGTGATGATTGAATGTTATCGCCTGCTCGTCGCGCGGCTGGAACAGGAAGGGCCGGATTGGAATTACCCGATTCATCTTGGCGTCACTGAAGCGGGCGAGGGCGAGGACGGTCGCATTAAATCCGCCATCGGCATCGGCTCGCTGTTGTGTGACGGTTTGGGCGATACCATCCGTGTCTCGCTCACGGAGGACAGTCCGCGTGAAATCGAGGTCTGCACCGATTTGCTGGCGCAGATTCCGACTTTAACCGTAGCGCGGGCTTCCAGCCTGCGAGTTGGCGAGGCATCCTTGCCTTGCGAACAGAAACGCCAAGCGGGGACGCTTGGCGAACCCGCAGGCGTGGACGCCTGCGCTACTTTTCCCTTCGACCCGTTCCACTTTGAGCGTCGTGAAACGCCGGAGATTGAACTGAATGAACAAACCAAATGCGGCGGCGAACAACTCATCCGTGTTGTGGTCACCCGCGCCACGTGGGACAAGGTCGCGCCGAAGATTCGGCCCAAGGACGACGTCAAACCGGAGGCGGTCTATGAAGACGTGAACGTCGCGGAAATTGATCCCACTCAGGATTTTGAAATCAATTGTGAGACCCAACTCGTTACCGTGAAGGATGGCGTAAACCTGCCTGCCATCACTGCGTTTCGTTTGCTCGCGGCGAAATTGAAACAGCTTGGCCGGAACAATCCGATTTTGCTGAAGGATTGTTTAAGTGGCACAGGCTTCCAGCCTGTGAAACAGACACCAAACACAGACCAGAGGTCTGTGCCACTTGAACCGAAGATTGCCTTGCTCCGCGCCTCGGTGGTCATCGGCTCGCTGCTGGCGGACGGCATTGGCGATGCGATTTTGATTCGTGGCGAGGCCGGCGCTGGACAATCACTGCGGCTGGCTTACAACCTGTTGCAGGCGGCGGGTTGCCGCTCGTTCAAGACCGATTACGTGGCGTGCCCGAGTTGTGGCCGCACGCTCTTCAACCTGCAGACTGTGACGGCGCGCATCAAGGCGCGCACGGAGCATCTCAAGGGCGTGAAGATTGCCATCATGGGCTGCATCGTGAACGGCCCGGGCGAAATGGCGGACGCGGATTTCGGCTACGTGGGCGGTGCGCCCGGCAAGATCAACCTTTACGTCGGCAAGCAAGCCATCAAATTCAACATCCCCGAAGCCGAAGCGGTTGAACGCCTCGTTGATCTCATCAAGGAACACAACAAGTGGGTGGAGCCGGAAAACCCGGCCTGAAAGTCGTTACCATCGGCTGCGGCGCAACGGAATGTTTGGAGTTCCGCCTTCAGGCGGTTCGGCGTTTCACATTTTCCATTGCCGCGTAAACGCGGTACTCCGGACCCGGCTGAAGCCGGAACTCCAAACCCGGGAGCGAACGCGTCCCACAAAATTTGGAGTTCCGCATTCATGCGGCCTCGTTAAACTCAAGTCATGTCCAACTCGCGTTATCTCTGGCGTCAACTCACGCCCGGGCGACGTGATGAATTGCTCGCTTGGCGTAAAGATCGCGGCCAGCCGTGGCATTCCCCACCGCACCGGCCCAACTTCGGCCATCTGCGTTTCCTGATTTCGGCGGCTTGTTACGAACATCATCATTACATCGGTGAAAACCCGGAGCGCATGGATGTTTTCTCCCGGGACCTGCTCGAGGTTTTTGCCACTCATGCGAGCCAGACATTTGCGTGGTGCCTGTTGCCGAATCATTACCACGCGCCAGTCGAAGCACCGAACGTGAAAGGCTTGCTGCACGAATTGGGGCAGCTGCATGGTCGTACTTCATATGCTTGGAACGGCGCGGACAGCACGCGCGGTCGCAAGGTTTTCTTTCGCGCCGTCGAACGCGCGCTGCGGTCTGACCGGCATTTTTGGGCGACACTGAATTACGTTCATCACAATCCGGTGCGGCATGGTTATGTCGAACGATGGACGGATTGGCGGTGGAGCAGCGCGACGCAGTATCTGTCGCAAACAGGAGTCGAGGAGGCAAAGCGCATCTGGGGGGATTACCCGATTCGGGATTATGGGAAAGGCTGGGACGAGCCGGGTATGTAAGTTTGGTATTCTGTCTTTAGGCGGTTGCCCGAGCCGCGTGAACGCGGAACTCCGAACCTGGACCGCCTGAAGGCGGAACTCCGAACGCTAATTTTCAGAGTTCCCGTGAAGCACTTCATGCAGTGTATTAAGCATGGTTTCGGCGGTGTAGGGCTTGGGAATAAAATGTTGGATGCCGGCGTTCTTGGCCATGGCCATGCCACCGTCGGAGGCCAGGCCGGTTGAACTGATGATCTTAACTTCCGAATTGATGGCTTTGAGGGCAATAATGGTGGCCGGCCCATCCATGATGGGCATGGCCATGTCGGTGATGACCACGTCAATTTCCTTCCGCCGGGGCGCGTAAAGCGAGACGGCTTCAGCGCCATCAGCCGCGAGCAGGACGCGGTAGCCAAAACGGGTCAGCACTTTTTGCGCAAGATTGCGGATGGGTTCCTCGTCATCCACGACCAGCACCAGTTCATCCTGACCGCGCGGCAGTTTGGATTGTTCGATTTTCGCGTCTTCCGCGTCATCCAGCGTGGTGTTGGCTGGAAAATAGACTTCGAATACAGTGCCCTTGCCGGGCGCGCTGTGATAATTGATGAAACCGCCGTGACTTTTGACGATGGCCAATGTGGTGGACAGGCCCAGACCGGTGCCTTTGCCGAGCGCTTTGGTGGTAAAGAAAGGATCGAATATCTTGTCCTGTATCGCCTTTGGAATTCCCGTGCCGGTGTCCTCCACTTTGATGCACACGTAGGGACCGGGCTTGGCTTCCAGATTCATGCCGGCATAGACTTCGTCGAACGTCACATTTTCCATGTGGATGGCCAGGGCGCCGCCCTTGGGCATGGCGTCGCGCGCGTTGACGCAGAGATTCAACAGGACCTGGTGGAGCTGGGTCGGGTCGCCGATGATGGGCCAGAGGTCGTCGGGTGAATGGAATTCAAACCTTACTGATTTGGGGAAGGTTTCATGAACGATCTGTTTGATTTCGCGGACGACGTGAGCGGGATAAACCAGGGTGCGCTCGCCGGCGACCCCGCGCCCGAAAGCCAGCACTTGTTTCACGAGGCTCGCACCGCGCTGGACGTTGGTTTCCAGGGCCTCCAATAGTTTTTGCCCGTCGGCATCGGTGATTTTTTCCTTTAACACCTGCACCGCGATGAGGAGTGGCGTCAGCACGTTGTTGAGGTCGTGGGCGATGCCGCTTGCCAGAGTGCCAAGACTTTCCATGCGTTGAGAGCGCAGGAACTGGGTTTCGAGTTTTTTCTTTTCGGTAACATCGCCGAAAAGAAAAAGCAGGTGCGGTTCATCGCCCCGGACAAAGAGACTGAATTGACAGACCAGCCAGACTTCTTTGCCAAAGGTGCTGGTGAAATGGGATTCACACTGCTGCGGGCTTCCGGTGGCCAGGGTTTTTTCCGCCAGCTTGAGCAGGTCCGAATTGCGCCACGATTCGAGCTGCCGGAAGTTCTGGTTCAAAAGTTGGGACACCGTGGCATTGACCGTCCGGGCGGCTGCCTCGTTGGCCAATACACATTGACCGGCCGCCCTGTAAACGAGAATCCCTATGGGAGCGTCCGAGATGATTTTCTGGTTAAAATCGAGCGTCTCAGCCAGGGAGTGCTCCAGCCGCTTGCGCTCGGTGATGTCCTGAAGGGTGGAGCGGAGGCCGGTAACGCGCCCGTCGTCGTCGTGAAGAATCCGGTTCTCAATCAGGACCGGCAGAAGGACCCCATCCTTTCGCCGATAGTTTTGTTCCACCAACTCGGTTCCCGGCGTTTTCCCCGCCAGCCTGGCCATGACCGCTTCTCTGGCTTTCTCCCGTTCGGCAACAAAGTCCCAAACGAAATGCCCCGCCATTTCTTCGGTGGTATATCCCAGCATGACCAGTTCAGTGTGATTAACCCTGGTGATGCGCCCCTCCTCATCCAACTCGTGATAACCCACAGGAGCATCTTCAAACAGCGACTCAAATTGCATTTTGCTCTCTTTGAATTCCTTCTCGGTTCGCTTGCGCTCGGTAATATCTTCCTTGACGGCCAGAAAGTGAGCGATGTGGCCGGCGTCGTCGTAGATCGGGGAAATGGAAGCCCACTCCCAATAAAGTTCGCCGTTCTTCTTCCGGTTGTGAAGTTCTCCACGCCACTCCCCGCCAGCGACGATCGTCTCCCACAGTCGCTTGTAATTTTGAGGCGGCATTTCGCCCGACTTCAAAATGCGGGGATTTTTGCCGATCACTTCCCCGGCCGAATAACCCGTCAACTCCATGAACTTCGGGTTGACGTATTCGATGTTACCGGCCTTGTCGGTAATGATGATGGAAACCGGACTATGTTCGACGGCGAGCGACAACTTGCGGACTTCTTCATCCGCCCGCTTGCGTTGCCAAATCACGAATGCCATCACCCATAACACGCTGCCGCCCATCAAACGGCTGAACATCGCCAAATGGGGATTAATCCCCGGCGGGGAAAGAAAGAATCCCGCCAGCATGAGCAACGAGAGCACGGCGGCGAGCCAAATGGGTAAAAGCCGGCCGCCGACATAAACCGATAACAGCAGGGGAATGAAATACCAAACCCAGTCGGAAATTCCCAAGGGGTTGAATAGATCCAAAACAAACACCCCAATGGCAATAACGGGAATTGCCACAAGAGCAACCGTTCTAAATCGCGTCGAGGTCATAAACCAAGCTGTCCCCAAGATGACTTTGAATGTATGTTATTATTATCGCTTAGCAAGGTGAATCTTTTTCAAGGGTGCAACTCGGCACTGCCACTGATCTGTACTGTAGCGGCAGGCCTCCTGCCTGCCGTAGCCGGCGGCATCCCTGCCGCCCGGCTCTCAACCCTCAACCCTCATCCATCAACCTCTCTCAGACCACCCGGCTGGACCTGCCTGCCGGCAGGCAGGAGTCCGGGCGATACGGCAAGGGATGGCTGCCGCCACGGTGGGTGGTTCCGATTGCGCCCGTTTTTAAAAGCGGCCCGCGACCCGCGGCCAATAACGCGGCCAATAACGCTTGCCAAATGCGCGCGCTGCATTAAAGTATGCGGCCACTTTTCAATTTATGGACCTATATCGCGCAAACGGAGTTTTGGCCCAGGCAACCGGGCCGCAACCGGGCCAACCGCAGCAGCCCGTTTGGATGACGTTTGCCCCGATGATTCTGCTGGTCATCGTCTTTTACTTTATTTTGATTCGTCCGCAGCAGCAGCGCGCCAAGCAGCAGGTTAAATTGATTGCCAGCCTCAAATCGGGCGACAAGGTCGTCACGTCCAGCGGCATCGTCGGCGTCGTCACCTCGGTGAAAGACCGGACCGTTTCACTTCGTTCGGCGGACGCCAAAATGGAAGTCACCAAATCTTCAGTCACAGAAATTCTCGAAGGCGGCGATGCCGCAGAATCCTGAGCCAACCATGAGCCGAAACAATCCCTGGATATTTTTTTTTGTTGTCCTGATCATTTGCTGGTCATTTTACGAAATGTATCCGCCGACGTCGCGCAGCCTGGTGCAGGAGTTTGAAACGCGGGCGGTGAACCGGGACACGAATTTTACGGGTATCGTGCAGCGGGTCCAGCCGTTGCAATCGGCACGGCCCGAACGCGAGTTCGCCAATTTGCAGGAGGCCATCGGCACGAACAGCATCACGCCGTATTTCCCGTTTTTCAACGTGACCAACAAATTGCATCCCAATGTTTTCATCCTGAACCAGCTTCAGCGCGATGCGTCGGGCAAGATCAAGCTGGGACTGGACTTGCGGGGCGGCACGTCGTTTCTCGTGGAAATGGACACCAACCGCCTGGTTTATGTCGAGACGGTCACCAACAGCGAGGGCACGGTCGAAACGACCACCAATCTGGCCCGGGTGGAGGGCGCGTTGTCGCAGGCGGTCGAGGTGCTGCGCAAGCGCGTGGATGCTTTCGGCGTGGCCGAGCCCGTCATCCAGGCCGCCGGGGGCAACCGCATTTTGATCCAGTTGCCGGGCCTGTCCGAGGCCGACAAGGCGGAGGCGCAGACCAACATCCAGAAATCCGCGTATCTGGAATTCCGGATGGTGAAGGAGGACAGCGACGAAATCATCAAGAACAGCGAGCCGATTCCGCCTGGTTACGAATTGCTCAAACGCATTGAGGCGCAGCCCAACGGCCCGCCGATCGTCGAACAGGTCGTTGTAAAGAAAAAACCGGAGCATGGCCTGGCCGGTGACATCGTTGAAAACGCCATGGCGGTGCGCGGCAACCTGGGCGAACCGCAAATTGAATTCCGGCTGAACCGGGAGGGCGCGAAAAGGTTCGGTGAAGTCACCCGGAACAACATCGGGCAGCGGCTGGCCATTATTTTGGACGGCGAGTTGTATTCCGCGCCGGTCATCCAAAGTGCGATTGAAACGGGCAGCGGGCAAATCACCGGGCATTTCACGCCGGAGCAGGCCCTGCAACTGGCCAACGTCCTGCAAAATCCGCTCCGCGCCCCGCTCAAAATCGTTTATTCGAGCGATGTGGACCCGACGCTCGGCCGTGACTCGATCCGCAGCGGCATCCGCGCGTCCATCGCCGGTGTGGTTTTGGTTTCCATGTTCATGCTTTGTTATTATCTGCTCGCGGGTATCGTGGCAAACGTCGCGCTGGTTACCAACATCATCATCCTGCTCGGGGTGATGTGCTCCATCGGCACGACGCTTACGTTGCCGGGCATCGCGGGCGTGGTGCTCACCGTCGGCATGGCGGTGGACGCGAACGTGCTGATTTACGAGCGCATCCGCGAGGAACTGGCCAAGGGCAAATCGCTGCGCGGCGCCGTCGCCGCCGGTTACGCCCGCGCCTTCGGCACGATTTTCGATTCGCATGTCACAACGCTGATTGCCTCGATCATTTTGATTTTCATGGGCACGGGTGAAATCAAGGGTTTCGGCGTCACGTTGACCATCGGCGTGGCCGCCAGCCTGTTCACCGCGCTGGTGGTGACGCGGCTGATCTTCAATTTTCTGCTCGACCACAACTGGATCAAATCGTTGCCGATGTTTCATCTCATCCGGGCCACCAAACTGGACTTCATGAAGCTGGCCAAGCCGGCGTTCATCTTGTCCTGGACGATCATTCTCATAGGCATGGGTTACGGGATTTTTGATCGCGGCTCGAGATTGTTCGGCGTGGATTTCGCGGGCGGTGACAGCACCAAGTTTAGTTTCACGCAAAAGCTGGACGTGGAAAAAATTCGTTCCGCGCTGACCGCCGCCGGGGAGAAGGATTCACAGATCCAGTATCAAAAAGACGTGGGCGGCGGCACGGAAACGCTCCGCGTGACAACGTCAATTGGCTCCGCTGAAAAAGTCGTGCAGGCACTCACGGAAAAATTCCCGCAGGCGCAGTTCAAAATCGTCGAACAGGAGCGCGTCGGCGCGGTGGTGGGTGACGAAATCAAACGCTCGGCCATCATCGCCTCGTTGTTGTCGCTGTTCGGCATTCTGATTTATGTGGCGTTCCGTTACGAATTTTACTTTGCCGTCGGCGCGGTCGTTGCAGTCATTCACGACGTGTTCATGACGATTGGCTGTTATTGCATTGCCAACGGCGTTTCGGGCCGCGAATTTAACGCCACCGTCGTCGCGGCCATTCTGACCATCATCGGCTTCTCCACCAATGACACCATCGTGATTTTTGACCGTATCCGGGAAGATCTGAAGCTCGGCGTGCGCGGCTCGTTCAAGGAAATCATCAACCAGGCGCTCAATCAAACCTTGAGCCGGACGCTGATCACCTCGGGCACGGTGTTTCTGGCCACGACGGCGCTTTACGTTTTTGGCGGCGGCGTCATCAACGACTTCGCGTTCACCTTCCTCATCGGCATCCTCACCGGCACGTATTCGAGCATCTACATCGCCAGCGCGCTGGTGTTGTGGTTGCACAAAGGCGAACGTCCGGCCATCGGCGGCTCGCAGGTGACGATGCAAAACACGACGACGGCGCGCAACTGACGGCATAAAATCATGCCCGGCTTCGTTGAAATCACGCCCTGGCACTGGGCGGGTTTCATTATTTGCGTGCTGATTTTTCTTGCGCTCGACCTTGGCTTGTTTCACCGCCACGCGCGGGTAGTCAAATTCAAGGAAGCGGCCGCCTGGAGCGCGGTTTGGTTTGCGCTGGCCATGGCTTTTGCCGGGGCCATGGCGCATTGGCGCGGACGGGAAGAGGCGGTTCAATTCACCACTGGTTATATCATCGAACTGTCGCTGTCGCTCGACAACATCCTCGTCATTGCGCTCATTTTTGCGTGGTTTCGCGTCCCGATTCAATTCCAGCATCGCCTGCTGTTTTGGGGCATTCTCGGCGCGTTGGTCATGCGTGGCGTGATGATTGCCGCCGGCGTGGAACTGATCAACCAATTCAACTGGGTGCTTTATGTCTTTGGCGCGTTTCTCGTTTTTACCGGTGTTAAGATGCTTTTTTCCGGCAAGGAAACCATGCAACCGGAAAAAAATCTCGCGCTGCGGCTCGCGCGAAAAATATTTGCCGTTTCACCGGACCTTGACGGGCAGAAATATTTCACCCGGCTCGATGGCCGCTTTGCGCTTACACCGCTGGCGCTGGTGCTGCTGCTTGTCGAGACGACCGATTTGATTTTCGCCGTGGATTCCGTCCCGGCGGTTTTTTCCGTCACGCGCAAGGCTTTCATCGTTTTTACCTCGAACATTTTTGCCATCATCGGCCTGCGCTCGCTTTATTTCCTGCTGGCCGGCGCGCTTGGTTATTTTCGCTATTTGAAAATCGGTTTGTCGTTCGTGCTCGCCTTTATCGGCGTGAAAATGCTCCTCGACCCGCACGGCCAGGAGCCGAAAGGGTTTCAAGTCGAAATCCCGACGAGCGTTTCGTTGATGACGGTTGCCACGATCATTGTGATCGCCATTGTGTTGTCCGTCATGGTCGCGGAACGGGAGAAACGTACCGGCGCGGGCAATTCGTCAAAACCGTAAGCCATGATGAAATTCCGATGGTCGCTCGCGCCGCCGCAACCGCTCCTGGCCGGTCAACTGGCGGCGCAGTTCAAAATCCCGCCGTTGCTCGCGCAATGCCTGCTCAATCGCGGTTTCAGCGAACCGTCCGCCATTGAAAATTTTCTCTCGCCGCGCCTGAAAAATCTCGCCGACCCGTTTCTGCTCCCGAACATGGCCGCCGCCGTCGGGCGATTGCTCCGCGCCCGCGAACAAAATGAATCACTGATCATCTTTGGCGATTACGACGTGGACGGCGTGACCTCCACCGCGCTCCTCGTCGAAGTTCTGCGTCCGCTTGGCTGGAAGGTGGATTTTTATCTGCCCAACCGCATGGACGAAGGCTACGGCCTTAGCGCTGACGGTGTCGAAAATTGTCTGAAGAAATTTTCCGCGGCCGAAAGCTCCGGCGCGACACGCCCGGTCAAGCTTCTCCTGGCGGTGGATTGCGGCTCGACCGCCGTGGAAACCATCAGCCTTCTGCGTTCGCGCGGCGTGGAGGTTATCGTCCTCGATCATCACCAGGTCTCAAGTCCGGCACCCGAGGCGGTGGCGCTGGTGAACCCGCAACTTCAACGTGCTGCCGGCGTCCCGCCGGCAGGTCCAGCTCCAATGACAGGTCAGGACTGCCGGCAAGATGCCGGCAGCACGTTCACCGAACTCTGCTCGGTTGGACTCGCCTTCAAACTGGCTCATGCGCTGGTCAAACGCGGACGCGAAATTGGTTTGCCGGGCGCGGCGGAATTTGATTTGCGACCACTCCTCGATTTGGTCGCGCTCGGCACCATTGCCGACCTGGTGCCATTGACCGGTGAAAATCGGATTCTCATTTCCGCCGGTTTGCAACGCCTTAACACGACGCAGCGGCCCGGTTTGATTGCGCTCAAGCAGGTCGCGCAGTGCCCGCCAACACTCGGCGCTTACGAAATAGGTTTTCAACTGGCGCCGCGGCTTAATGCCGCCGGCCGGCTCGAAACCGCGGAGGACTCACTGCGTTTGCTATTCGCGCGCGATCTGGCCGAAGCGATGCCGCTGGCGCAAAATCTCGATTCCCGGAATCGCGAACGCCAAAAACTCGAGCGGGGCATCGTGGAGGAGGTCATCGGCGCGGTACAGGCAAAATTTGATCCGCAAACTGATTTCGTCATCGTCGAGGGGCGATTGCTCTGGCACATCGGCGTGGTCGGCATCGTCGCGTCGCGCGTGCTTCAACAATTTTACCGCCCCACGATCATTCTTGGCGGTGAAGGTGATGAATGGCGCGGTTCGGGTCGCAGCATTGCGGGATTCGATCTGGCGGCCGCGTTGCGGGAGTGCGACGATTTGCTCGTGCGGCATGGCGGACACGCGATGGCAGCGGGCTTGAGCGTTCAACCGGATAAGATTGATTTGCTGCGGCAGCGCCTGAATGAATTGGCGCGGCGCGCGTTGAAGCCGGAAGATTTGCAACCGCCGTTGCGCCTCGATGCGGAAGTTGGTTTGGACGAAATGACTTTGGAATCGCTCGGCGAACTGGCGCGCTTGAAGCCGACCGGGCAGGGGAATCCGCCGGTACAATTTTGCGCGCGCAGCGTCACGCACCAACGTCCGCTCCAGCGCATGGGCAGGGAGAAACAGCACGTCAAACTTTGGGTGACGGATGGCGCCGTGACGCACGAAGCGGTTTGGTGGAATGGCGGCGACAAGTCGTTGCCGGTCGGAAAATTTGATCTGGCGTTCGCGCCGCAAGTGAATGAATTCAATGGCCGGACCAGCGTGCAATTAAAAGTGCTGGACTGGCAACCGAGTTAGCTGATTCGTGCGATTTCATCCTTGCGCTCTTCGAGCACGCGCCGCAAATACGGGCGCAACCGGGCGGTGAGGAATTGCGTACCGATGAAGACACCGATCAATGCCCCAACGAGGCCGCCGACCGTCACGACCAGGATTGGATGCGAAAAGTGGCAACCGGTGTCCGTCAGCCCGCCCGCCAGCGCCCCGATCAAGATGCATCCGAACAACCAGCAGGAGCAAACCGTCATGGTGGAAGGCTGCTCGGTCAACAGGGCTTGCAAGGCACATTGATAAACAAGCTTCCGCCGCAGTCGCGTCAATCCCGCGAGTTCCGGAATCTGTGAGTTGACGAAGTAAAATTTCATGGCAAATGCGATCAATGAAAGTGTTTCGGATTATCTGGCCGCGCCCCACGGATCTTTGTTGAAGACGTTCGCCTGGATGCGGTAGGTGTGACTGCTGTGCATGAGCGTGTGGCGGGTGAGTAGAAATGCCAACAGGACACATATCGCCGTGATTGGGCCGCCGAGACTGAAGGGAATTTCCGGATGATGCACCATTTGGAAACCGATCATGGTGAAGAGCAGCAAAAGGTAAGCCTGTATTCCGGTGCCCCGCCAGACAGCGAAGAAAATGCACAGTGAGGCGGGCGCAAGTATTAACGCGTAACTTTTCAAGACCGTGAAGGCGAGTGGTGTTTCCCAAGCCAGCCCGGCGACTCCGGCAACCAGCGCGGCCAGTGCGATGAGCGGCAGAGTTGCTATGGAAAATATTACAGCCGCGAGGTTGGTCGCTGAAATGGGCAGCGTTCGCAAATGGCGCAGTTGCCGCACGACGGGCATCAGGAAGACGAAAATGATGACCCAGAAAATGCTTCCCATGCCGCCAATGGTTTCGATGGCTTCATGGCACGATTTTATCTGGCCTTGCCACGCCATCACCAATGACCACCACCCGCCCGCTGCCACGCAGATCAAAAATGTCTTGTAAAAAGTAGCGCTGATCAGAAAAGGAATTCCGCCGCGGCCGTCAGGCACTTGGTGGCGGCTGGGTGACAGCGGCGTGAGGTGGAAGCCGGTGCGGCGGGGGACAGCCCGGCTGGCTCGACCCATACTAAACTGCTCGGCGCGAAACCAGCCTACGACCGTCAACAACGTACCCACTCCCAGGAAGACGGCAAGTTTGAAGGGATTTTTCGACGCATTCAGGGAAAACGCAAAGCCAAAGATCATCCATACCGACAGCACACTGATGAAAAAGTTGCCGGTGCGCTCCCGCCAGTTTCCACTCAAGCCTTGGCTGCTGGTGAATTGGTTAAAGTAAATGGTGAAGCCCATGCCCAGCCAGAGCAGCGTGAAGAGGCTGGCCATCACCAGCCGGGCCGCCGGAAAAACCCGGTTTGGATGAAAAAGACAAAATGTTCCCGCGCCCCCAAAAAACAGCGCGGCATAAACGATTGCCGGGATGGCGACGGTCGCCAGCCACCAACTGCGGCCGATTTGTCTGGCCGTCAGCGGCAGAGCCGTGACGACGCGGGCGACACCGCGTTGCAAATCAAAAAGCAGCAACATCGCGCCCGTAAAGACGGCGAGACAAAAAACCTGCGACACGAACATATTGCTCTGGACTTTTAACCAGACGAGCAGGAAAGACTTCTTGCCGTGCCAGAGTTCGCTGGTGTCGGCAGGGATGGCCATGGACCAGCCCAGCACGAGTGCATACGCCGCGCCGAGCGCCAAGACCCACCACCAGCGGCGGAAATGGTCGAGAATGAGCTTTTTCATTTGGCCTCCTCTTCCTTGACCAGCGCGACGAACAAGTCTTCCAGCGTTAGGCGCGTGAGCGTGATATTTTGTGCTCCTTGCGTTTCCAACCATTTTTGTGCGTCGCTGTTTTGGTCAAGCAGCGCGTGCCAGCGGTTTTCGTTCCATCGCAAAATGGTGAGACCTTCCGGTTCGGGGCTTTGCAAAGCCGTGCCGTTGTTGGTAAAAAATTCCGCGAGGCGGAAGCGCTCTACGATTTCATCCGTGCGGCCTTCGAGCAGCAGCTTGCCGTTTTTAATCATGCCGATGTGGTCGGCAAAGCGTTCGATGTCGCTCAAGCCGTGGGAGGAAATCAGCACGGTGCGTTCGCCGTCTTCAACGGCTTTGAGGAGTTCAGCGAAAACTTGCTGCTTGGAAACGGCGTCGAGACCGGTGGTCGGTTCGTCGAGAATCAGCACCTGCGGCCGGCGAGCGAGCGCGAGCAGCAGGCTTAATTTTGTTTTTGCGCCGAAGGAAAGCGTCGCAATTTTGTCGGCGTCGCTCAAATGAAACGCCTTCATCAGCTCGGCGCAATAGGCGTTGTCCCAATCAGGATAAAATCCGCGCACGAAGCGGATGGCCTTGCCGATCCTGCCCCAGACCTGAAAATTCAAATCGGGGCTGACGTAGGCCGCGCGACGTTTCAATTCCACTTCGTTGGCGCGGTGGTCGAGTCCAAGCACGCGGATTTCGCCGCCGTCATTTCGTCCCATGCCAAAAATCAAATCAATGGTGGTGGTCTTGCCCGCGCCATTCGGGCCGATGAGGCCGTAAATCGCGCCGCGCGGCACGGTCAGATCGAGCGGGCCGAGTTTGAAGGTTGGATAATTTTTTATCAGCCCGCGGATTTCGATGGCGTTTGTGTTCATGATTTTCCTTTTTCCTTGATGGCTTGGTGGGCGAGTTCGAGAATTTCTGCCGGCTTCAATCCGGCTTCCGCCGCTTCGCGCGCGGCGGCGCGGAACAATTCCTGCGCGGTATTCAGCTTGGCTTCGCGGCTGCGGTCGTAACCGTGGTCGGCAACGAACGTGCCCAGTCCCTGCCGCCGGTAGATGATGCCTTCGCGTTCCAATTCCTCGTAAGCGCGCTTGACCGTGATGACGCTGACCAGCAAATCTTCCGCGAGCGTGCGAAACGAGGGCAGCGTCGCGCCGGGCTTGAGGCGGCCTTCGCTGATTTCACGCTTCAGTTGGTCGGCGATTTGCTGATAAAGCGCGCCATCCGCCGCCGGTGAAATCGGTCCGATCAACAGGGATTTACGGTCGTTCGGCATTTGTATTTACTGTTTATACACGATATAAACAGTAAGTCAAGACAATATTTTTGCGGGTTGGAAGCATGGGAATTTCAGCGGAGGCGCAAGGCTGGCAAGGAATTCAAGCCGAACAGCGCATCCGCGTACTGCCCCCGGAGCGCGGTTGTCGCAGCCGCAGCCCAAGACGCTGCGCGCGACAAGATGATTCTTGAAATACGCGAAGCGTCCTGGAGAGTGCGCCAGTCCTTCCGCCTTCGCGGCGCGACGGCGGCTGGCGCTTGGCAAGAAGACGCCTGGTCCGCGAGATTTCCACATGAACTTTTGTGCGCCAATGACAATATGAACTGTTATATCGTGCGCTCATTTGGCAATCCGGGCGGCTGCGGGTGGGACCCCCGCGCTCCGTTCCATTTGGGCAACACGCCCTCAAGATGTGCCCCAGCAGGCCGAACGGGTTAAAAATTGATGTTCTAAAAATTGACTTGCAATTGTTTTTGAAGCGGCTACAGTTGCAACGTCTGTTGGACAACTTGTCCTTTCGAGGCATGGAAAATCTTCAAGTGAACGTGGTTCAGTGATGATTTGAGACCCGATGGTCGGGAACAGTCTGGAAAAACGGTTGGTCTTGAACAGCAAATCATTAAATGAGCACGAAACTGTTTGTCGGAAATCTTTCCTTCAACACCACTGAAAATGACCTGCAGGAAGCGTTTGCCGCCCACGGCACGGTCGTCGAAGCCAACCTTATGATGGACCGGATGAGCGGCCGCTCGCGCGGCTTTGCCTTCGTCACCATGTCCACACCCGAGGAAGCGCAAAAGGCGATTGCCGCCATGAACGGCGCGACGCTGGGCGAGCGTCAATTGACGGTTAATATCGCCCGTCCCAAAGAAGAGCGTCCCCGCAGTGACCGCGGCCCGCGCCGTGACTTCGGTGGCGGTGGCGGCGGCGGCCGGCGGGATCGTTATTAATCATCGCCGCAAGCAGCTTTGGCCGGGGCGACGTTCTTGACGGGCGTCGCCCCGGGTCATTTTATGGCGCGGTTTTTTTAATGGCTTTAATGGGGCCGGGTTGGATAAGATTCGCTTTCATTCATGGAAGAACACATACAAATCGAGGGACGTATTTTGACGGTGCTGGCCGGGACGATGTTTCGTGTCGAACTGGACAATAAACATCAGGTCCTCGCGACCATTTCCGGCAAGATGCGCAAACGATTTGTCCGCCTCACCGCGGGCGACCGCGTGAAAATGGAAATGTCGCAGTACGATTTGAACAAGGCACGCATCGTCTGGCGGCTGGGCTGAATTGACGGGGAAAATTTCGTTTGCGGTCGCGCTTGCGTCTGCAACCGGCCAGCAACAGCTTTTACTGCATGAACGCCGCCATTCTTGTCGCCGCCGGCAAAGGCATCCGCATGGGCGCGGGTGTGGACAAATTGTTTCTCAAAGTGGCCGGACGCCCGGTCGTCGCGCACACCTGGCAGCGGTTTGATGACGCGAAGTGCATCGGCGAAATTATTCTCGTCGTCCGCGACGGGACGGAAAAAACCTTCTCGGAACTCGCGGCGAAATATCATTTTCAAAAACCATTTCGTGTCGTCGTTGGCGGGACGGAACGGCAGGATTCGGTCTGGAACGGTCTGGAGGCGTTGTCGGTGACGGCGGAAATTGCGGCCATTCAGGATGCGGCGCGGCCCTGCACGAGCGGGGAGTTGATTGCCGCAACGGTCAAGGCGGCGGATGAAAGCGGCGCCGCGGTGGCGGCGCAACCGGTAACGGACACCATCAAGGAATCCGGCGACGGCAGATTCATTCAGCGCACACTCGACCGGTCGCGGCTTTGGACGGTGCAAACGCCCCAGACGTTTCGGGTCGAGGTGATTCGCCGGGCGCTGGCGGAAGCGCGCCGTCGCAAATTGATTTTCACCGACGACACGGCGGCGTGTGAATTGATTGGCCAGCCGGTCCGGCTGGTGTCCAGCGTGGCGCCGAATCCGAAAGTCACGGTGCCGGGCGATTTGCCGTTCATTGAGACGTTGTTGAAAGGCGGCGCTTGATCCGGAACCAACCCGCACCACGGCCGTTCCGGTAACGGGTCAATTTGATGAAAGATGGTGGGCGGATGGAGACGAAATCACATGCAAAACCCCAAGCCCTAGACCATAATGACTAAAGAATGATCAAATAACCAAGCGGCCAAACCGGCCCCACTCCACCGTGCATTCGAGCTTCGGACTTTGGGTTTCTTTCGTCATTATGATTTAGGAATTAGTCATTCTGTGAAGATGCATCTTTCACGGAGACACCCTCGCTCCACCGGTTTTAATCAAATTAACCCACCCACATTCCCAAAAGCTTGGTGTCCGGACGACTTTGTGGTAGTTTTCCCCCGTTTATGAAACGACGTTTGATTTATGGCTTGGCGATTGTGGCGCTGGTGTTGAATCTGGCGATTGGCGCGCGGATTTATCTGGGGTCGGCGCACGCGGCGGGCAAGCAGGACGCGGTGTATCCGAATCTGGAGTTGTTCGCCAACGTGCTTGAAAAGGTGCGCAAGGAGTATGTGGACGGCCAGAATCTGACGTATCACGACCTGGTTTATTCGTCGCTCAAGGGCATGCTCGGCTCGCTGGATCCTCACAGCGAATTCATGGACGTGGATGATTACCAGCAATTGCAGAACGACACGGAAGGACGGTTCGGCGGACTCGGCCTCGTCGTTTCGATGAGGGATAATTATGTGACCGTTGTCACGCCGATGGAAGACACGCCGGGATTTCGCGCGGGGATTTTATCCGACGATCGCATCATCAAGATTGATGGCAAGAACGCTGAGAAAATGTCTTTGCCGGAGGCGATCAAACTGCTTCGGGGCGAGCCGGACACGAAGGTGACGGTGACCATTCAGCGTCCGTCGTCGGGCCTGGTGAAGGATTTCACGCTCACGCGCGCCATCATCAAGATGGACATGGTCAAGGACATCAACGGCAAAAAGGAGTTCCCGCTCGGCGACGACAAAATCGGCTACGTCCGCATCACGGAATTCGGCGACAAGGCCGGCGAAGAACTCGAAGCCGCCTTGAACAAACTGAAGGCGGAGGGGATGAAGGCATTGATTATTGATTTGCGCTGGAATCCCGGTGGCTTGCTGGATGAGGCGGTGGAGGTTTGCGGAAAATTTCTGCCCCGCGGCCAGTTGGTCGTCACCACCGAAGGACGCGATCCGGGCCAGAATTCCGTCCGCCGCGCCGCCGGCAGCGGCGATGAATTTGCCAACCAGGATGGTTCCCCAATGCCGATGGTCGTGCTGGTCAATCTCGGCAGCGCGAGCGCGGCGGAAATTGTCACCGGCTGTTTGCAGGATTTGCACCGCGCGGTCATTCTCGGCGAGAAAACCTTCGGCAAAGGCTCGGTGCAGAGCATTTTTCTGCTCGATGACGGCTCGGCGCTGAAACTCACAACCGCCAAATATTACACGCCCAGTCACAAGGTCATTCACCAGCATGGCATCACGCCGGACATCGAAGTGCCCATGACCGAGGAACAGGAGGCGGCTTTGGTGCTGAAACGCACGCTGGGCGGTCTGGAATCGCTTAATGCCACCAATCGCGTCAGCATCGAAAACGTCCATGACATCCAACTCGAACGCGCCCGGGATTTGCTCAAGGGCATCATGCTTTATAGCGGACGCGCGGATGGAGCGGCAAAAGTGGCGGCCAAATAAGTTTGCCGTGGAATGACGAATGACGAAACCATGCCGCGTTGCGGAATGACTAATTCCTAAACCATAATGACGAAAGAAGCCCCAAGCTCGAATAAGCAGCCTGGCTGGCGTGTTGGTCATTGGGTCATTTGGAAATTTTTTAGTCATTATGGTTTAGGGCTTGGTCATCGATACTTTGCCCCGGGGATGAACCTGCCGGAAACGTTGAAAAACCTTCTAACTTTCCATGACCTTGCTGGCTCTTGAAAGTTCCTGTGATGAAACCAGCGCCGCCGTCGTGCGCGACGGCAGGGTTTTGTCCAGCGCCGTCTCCTCGCAAATCAAGTTGCACGCTGAATACGGCGGCGTCGTGCCGGAACTTGCCGCACGGGAACATCTGCGGAATTTGATTCCCGTTGTGCAAATCGCGCTGCACGAAGCGGGAGTGCAACCGGGACAACTCGACGCTGTTGCTGCCACGCAAGGGCCGGGTTTGCCGATGGCCTTGCTCATTGGATTCAAGGCCGCGCAAGCCATCGCGTTTGCCTTGCGCAAACCATTCATGGGCATCAACCATCACGAAGCGCATTTGTATTCGCCGTGGATTTCCACTTCCAATGTGCTGCCGGCATCCTGCCGGCAGAACAATTTAGTCTGCCAGCAAGATGCTGGCAGCACGCTTGGCTTCGCCGATTTCGGCTCCTTTCAGCCGAACGTTTCGCTCATCGTCAGTGGCGGGCACACGATGCTCGTGCGAGTGGAATCCGAATTGAAACATCGCGTGCTCGGCTCGACGGTGGACGACGCGGCGGGCGAATGTTTCGACAAAACCGGCAAGCTCATGGGATTGCCGTATCCCGCCGGACCGGAAATTGACCGGCTGGCAGAGCAGGGGAACCCCAAGGCATATGATTTCCCGCGACCGTTGCTTCATGACGCAAGCGACGACTTCAGTTTCAGCGGCTTGAAAACGTCCGTGCGCTATTTTCTGCGAGATAATCCAGCCTTGCCGGATGATGCGCAACGTTTGCGTGATTTGTGCGCCAGCATCCAGGCGGCCATAGTTGAAGTGCTCGTGAAGAAAACCATCCGCGCCGCGAATCGAAACCATGTCCGTTGTGTGACCGCCTCCGGCGGCGTCACCTGCAATCGCGCCTTGCGTCGCGAACTCGCGCGCGCGTGCGAGCGCGAAGGTTTCGAACTGCAACTTGCGGAAAAAAGTCTTTGCACGGACAACGCGGCGATGATTGGCATTCTGGCCGAGCGAAAACTTCTGGCCAACTTCGCACCAACATCGCTTGACGAGGAAATCAAACCCGACTGGGTGCTGGCGGACGGGAACGCGGTTTCCTGAAATCATTTTGAGTGGACGACCGGGGTGAATGAGATTTGTGTTATACGCCCGCCCTCACCTTTTATCCTCTCCCCGGGGAGAGGAAATGGCAATTGGCCGGTTTTGGTTGTGCGAATGAGCGTCCGGCAAATCCAGTCGCGCGAATTTTCATGGAGACGGCGAACGATTCTCCTTCTCCTTGGGGAGAAGGCCGGGTTGAGGGAGGTCGTAAACTATTTGAATCAGCCACAGGAAATTTTTTATTGGACTCCGAACGTCCGTTTTCCGCCTAAAAAACCGGGGTCGGAGAGTCGTCCGGCGAGTTGCCCAAAAATCCCGTCCAGTCGCCCATCAGAACAAGTGTCCGCATAAAGCTTGTGCGAGTGTGAAAAGTGTGTATTTTAGCTTCATGGAAGCAACATTGACGGAGTTACGGCGGGATACTTCGCGGGTTGTCCGCGCGGCGGACAAGGGCGAAGAGGTCATTTTGACGGAGCATGGCGAACCGCGTTACAAGCTGCAACGTGTTCAAGCCATTGACTGGAAGAAGGCGGCGGCGGCTCTACGCGCCATCGGGCCGGTGACATTCCTGCCGCGCAAATGAAATACCTTCTGGACAACAACGTCCTGTCCGAATGGTGGAAGCCAGGCCCGGATGCGAACGTGGTCGCCTTTCTGGAACGAGGGGGCTGGCTTGTGCCCTCGCCGGTGATTGCGGAAATCCAGGAAGGCGCGGAAGCCGACCCCAGCGAGGCCCGCAAAGTTCAAATCAATTCCCGGCTGGACGATTTTCTGCGGAATTTTGGGGAGCTGGTGATGGTGTGGGACGCTGAAACTTCGCGGACTTGGGGACGGCTGAAACATTCCAATCAAGTCAAACGCCAGCCGCAAGCGTTATGGGACAGTTTGATTGACGCCATGGCGGTGCGGAACGATCTGATTGTCGCCACGCGCAACGGAAAAGATTTTCGCCACGCCAAAACGTTCAACCCTTGGGATTAAAACACTGGCCCGTCGTCAAACCCAAAATGTCATTTTTCTAGGACTGACCCTTTCCGGCTCGTCTGGGGGGCGAAAAACGGCGCGGAACGTGGTGGAGGCGCTGAAAATCGGGTTTGGGGTTGCGAAACGGTTTGCAAATCCGAGCGCGGGCAGAGATAATCGCAAAAGCGGCCAGCGACAGTCAATTCAACGCTATGGCCAACACGGCAAATGTGAAATCCATCCTTAAACTCAGTTTGGTTGCGCTGCTCCTGCACGCCTTGACGGGTCAGGCCGCGCTGACGGTGACCAATATTGCGCCGGGAGGGTGTGCTGATCACAGCCTGTTTCTTAAATCCGACGGCAGCCTGTGGGCGATGGGGCTAAATAGTCTCGGCCAACTTGGAGACGGCACATCATTCAATAGCGACAACCAGCCGGAACAAATCTTGGCCAGCAATGTTACGGCCGTTGCGGTCGGCGGTTATCATAGTCTGTTCCTCAAATCCGACGGCAGTCTTTGGGCGATGGGACTCAGTGCCATGGGCCAACTGGGCGACGGTACATACAACCTGTATTCCAGCCAGCCGGAACAGATCGTGGCCAGCGGCGTCACGGCGATTTCGGCAGGTGGTGATCACAGCCTCTTTCTCAAATCCGACGGCAGCCTTTGGGCGATGGGTTACAATGGATATGGCCAACTTGGCGACGGCACAGATAGCGGTGGCACCGACCAGCCCGAACAAATCATAGCGAGCGGCGTCACGGCGATTTCGGCTGGCCAATATCACAGCCTGTTCCTCAAATCCGACGGTAGCCTGTGGGCGATGGGTTGGAGCGGCCACGGCCAACTTGGCGACGGAACAATTGGCGACCCCATCGATCCAGTATATAGCACTCCAGAATACAACTACACCAACCAGCCCGAACAAATCGTCGCCAGCGGCGTCACCGCAATTGCCGCAGGCGGCGAACACAGCCTGTTTCTCAAATCCGACGGTAGCCTGTGGGCGATGGGTGACAACTCTTGGGGTGAACTTGGCGACGGCACAGGCAGCAATTGCACCAACCAACCGGAACAGATTGTGGCTGGTGGCGTCACGGCCATTGCAGCAGGCGGATACCACAGCTTGTTTCTGAAATCCGACGGCAGTTTATGGGGAATGGGTTATAACAGCTACGGTCAGCTTGGCAACGGCACACCCAGCAATGGTACTAACCTTCCGGAACAAATCGTGACCAGTGGCGTCACGGCCATTGCAGCAGGTTGGGATCACAGCCTTTTTCTCAAATCCGACGGCAGCCTATGGGCAATGGGTGGCAATTATGTAGGACAACTTGGCGATGGTTTTATTGATTATGAGTTCCCGTATCCAGAGCAAATATTCCCCGCGCCGCAGCCGGTGCTGGGCTGCGCGCTCGCATCCCCAACCGACCTGCAGTTCAACGCCACCTGTGAATTCGGCGGGAACTTCTGTTTACTGGGCAGCACGAATCTCACCCTGCCCTTAAGCCAGTGGACCCCGCTTCAGACCAATTCCATCGCCACGCGCGGAGCGGACAATTACTCTATCACCCTGACCAACTCGGTCACCACCTGCGGACAGCAATTTTACATCCTGCGATCACGTTAAATCGGCTACGGGAACAACGGACCGTTGGCCGGCAAGTCCCGTAAGATTTCCTCTTCCCGCGCAGGTGAACTGCGCTGCATTGAGCCGGTAGCGATTGACCGGGATTTTTTCGGGCGGGAATGGCGGGCGAAAGGGTCAGTCCTAGAATTATGACATTTCAGTCTGTTCGTACATGATTCATGATTTCCACCCGCGTTGGGACTTTCATTTTTACCCTTTTATTGCCAATTCCCTGCGCCAAGGCAATCTCCAAAACCGGGATGACATAGGTGGCAGGTGCATCGTGACATTGCCCCAGGCAAACATGCAATTTCGTTCGGAGTTCCGCCTTTAGGCGGTCAAACGCGGTTGTCCATCCATACGCCTGAAGGCGGAACTCCAAACGATAGCAGCGTCGAGTCGCCCGTGGGTAACACAAAAATCCTTTCGCCATTTGCTTCCTCCGCCCGTTACGATTGGGGCGCATGGCCGACCGTTTGCCCATTTACGGAATCGAGCGCGACATCATCGCCCGGCTGAAAACCGACCGGCGGCTGATTTTGTCCGCGCCGACCGGTTCCGGCAAATCCACGCAAGTCCCGCAGATGCTGCTCCGGCATGGACTGCTCGGCGACGGGCAGGTTGTGATTCTCCAGCCGCGCAGGCTCGCCACCCGATTGCTCGCGTCGCGCGTGGCGCAGGAAATTGGCGTCCAGCTTGGCAACGAAGTCGGCTATCAAATCCGCTTCGAAAATGTCACATCGCCGCAGACGAAAATTCGTTTTGAGACTGAAGGCGTCTTGTTGCGGCAGATGATTGACGATCCCAATTTACGCGGCATTTCCGTCCTGATCTTCGACGAGTTTCACGAACGCCATCTTTACGGCGACATCACGCTGGCGCGCGCGCTCGACTTGCAGGAGCAGCACCGGCCCGCCCTGAGCATCATCGTCATGTCCGCAACGCTCGACGCGGAGTTGCTGGAGGATTATTTATCGGAGCGCCGGCCTCCGGCACGGCCAGATACAAATAATTCACAACAACATGCCGTGCCGGAGGCCGGCGCTCCAAGGTGCTCTGTCTTGTCCTCCGAAGGCCGCGTATTTCCGGTTGAAATCAAATATGCCGCGCAGCCGGGTTACACGGACAAACGCCCGGTTTGGGAGCAGGCCGCCGAGGCCTTCAGTCACTACGTCGGTTCTGGCGGGGAAGGTGACGTGCTGGTGTTCATGCCGGGTGGCTTTGAGATTTCGCAAACCATCGAAGCCATCCGTCACACTTCGGAGTCGAAAGGTTTTATTTTGCTTCCGTTGCACGGCGAGCTGTCCCCCAAAGATCAGGACGCCGCAGTGGCACGTTACGGCCAGCGCAAGGTGGTCGTTTCCACCAACGTCGCCGAGACCTCGCTGACCATTGACGGCATCCGGCTGGTGATTGACAGCGGGCTGGCGCGCATCCCGCGTTACGATCCGTATCGCGGCATCAACACGCTGCTCATCGAAAAGATCAGCCAATCGTCCGCCGACCAGCGCACGGGCCGGGCGGGTCGCACTGCGCCGGGCGTTTGCATGAGGCTTTGGTCGCGGGAGGAACATGGACATCGGCTGGTTCAGGAACTGCCGGAAATCAAGCGGCTCGACCTGGCTGAAGTCGTGCTCACGCTCAAAGCCGCCGGGGTGGAGGATTTGCGGAAATTCCGGTGGCTGGAAAAGCCGGAAGAAATTTCGCTCACCCACGCGGAGGAATTGCTGGAAGACTTGGGCGCGCTTCACATTGTGGCACAGGTGTCCTCACCTGTGAACGAAAATCACATTGGCAGAATCTCAGAACACAGGCCGGAGGCCTGTGCCACACACACCGTGGCACAGGTGTCCTCACCTGTGAACGAAGACCAAATTGGCAGAACCTCGGAACACAGGCCGGAGGTTTGTGCCACACACACCGTGGCACAGGTGTCCCCACCTGTGAACAAAAACCAGATTGGCAGAACTTCAGAACACAGGCCGGAGGCCTGTGCCACACACACCGTGGCACAGGTGTCCTCACCTGTGAATGAAAACCAAATTGGTAAAATTTCGGAACACAGGCCGGAGGTCTGTGCCACACAAATCACCCCCATCGGCCGCAAGATGCTCGCGTTTCCGCTGCATCCGCGTTACTCGCGCATGTTGCTTGCCGCCCACGAGTATGGTTGCGTTCATCAAGCCTGCCTCGTTGCCGCACTCACGCAGGGGCGCGACTTGCTGCTCCGCAACGTGGACCGCGACACAAACTCGCTCCGTGAGGATTTGCTCGGCGAGAAGGCGTCGTCGGATTTCTGGATTCTTATGCGCGCGTGGACTTATGCGGCGAAGAACCAGTTTCGTCTCGACGCCTGCCGCCGGCTTGGCATTCACGCCGTTACCGCGCGGCAAGTTGGGCCGTTGTTCGAACAGTTCCTTCGCATTGCCAAAGACGAAGGACTCGATGTCAAACCGCGCGAAGTGAAGGACGAAGCGTTGCAAAAGTGCATTCTCATCGGGTTTTCCGACCGGGTGGCGCGGCGGCTGGATCAGGGCACGCTCCGTTGCGAGTTGGTCCACAATCGTCGCGGTGTGCTGGCGCGCGAAAGCGCCGTGCAACACAGTCCCTTGTTCGTTGCTGCCGAAGTCCGGGAAGTCGAGGGCCGGGAAGTGAACACCATTCTTTCCCTTGCCACCGCCATTGAAGTGGACTGGCTGCGCGAACTTTATCCCGAAGACATGGAATCCAGCTTGTACGTCCAATTCGATTCAACGGCGAAGCGGGTGCAAGCTGCGGAGTTGTTGAAGTTTCGCGGTCTGGCGCTGTCGGCCAAACGCGTTGAACCACCGCCTGCCGACCGGGCGGCACAATTGCTGGCTGATGAGATTATTGCCGGACGATTGCCGTTGCCGAATTGGGATCACAGTGTCGAGCAATGGCTGTTGCGGCTGCGCCTGCTTTGCCAGCATTGCCCCGAGCTCCAGCTTCCGCCCATCACCGAAGACGATCGCAAGCACATCATCGGGCAGCTTTGCCACGGCGCGGTGAGTTACAAGGACATCAAGGAACGCGAAGTAAAACCGGTCGTGATGTCGTGGCTTTCCGAGGCGCAACGCGGATTGCTGGACAAGCACGCGCCGGAGCGGTTGACACTGGCCAACGGCCGCACGCCGAAGGTTGCCTACGAGGCGACTGGCTTGCCGCATATTTCGTTGCGCATCCAGGAGCTTTACGACGTGACCCAGACGCCGAAGATTGCGCTGGGGCGTGTGCCGGTGCTGGTCCACATTCTGACTCCGGGCATGAAGCCGATACAGATTACACAGGACCTTGCCAATTTCTGGCGCGAGCACTATCCGCGCATCAAATCCGAGTTGCAGCGGAAATATCCGAAACATCTGTGGCGATGAATATTCTGGGACTTCTAAAAAACATCCGACTCATCGTAGCGGCGGTCGGCAGACCGCCGAATTTTCATTGGAAATTATTAAGTCCGGCTTTCTGCCGAAAGCCGCTACGTCGTGATGAGTGAAGTTGACCAACTCTGTCCGAATTGCGGCCTGTGCTGCAATGGGGTCTTGTTTGCCGACGTGAAATTGCGCAAGGGTGATGACGCCAAACGGTTGGCTGAACTTGGGTTGCCGCTGGAGAAAAAAGGCCGCCAACAGGCTTTCGCGCAGCCGGGTGGCTGTTTCGATGGCAAGCTTTGCCGGATTTATGCAGAGCGTCCCGTGCGTTGCCGGACATTTGAATGTGGTTTGTTGAAGCGCGTTCAGGCTGGTGAGCTTGGCGCCGATGCGGCGTTGGGAACGATTGTCCAAGCCAAACGTCAGGTGGAAAAGGTTTGTGAACTTTTGCGCGGCACAGGCTCGGATGACGAGCGGCTCGCGTTGAGTCATCGCTACGGGCGGGCCATGAGCGAGCCGGTTGATTTGTCCGGCGGGGAAACGTCAGCCGGATTGCCCGGTAAACTGATGACCACCTATCGTGATTTGATGCAAACGCTCCAACGGGATTTCTTGAAGTAACTACGGATACTGCTGCTGAATGGAGCGATTGGCCATGCGACTGCGCATCACCGCATACCAGTACAGCGCCCGAAACGGATAAAACGGAATCGAACGGATAAATTGCATACGCAGGCGTATGGCATTGAGCAATACCTGTTCGTAAGGCATGGTCAGTGCCTTCCATTTAAGGCCATATTTATTCACGAGATACGCTTCAGCTTCCAAGTGCCGTCGTCAGGCTTCGTCCGGCGAGACATTGGGAAAACTTTGCTGATACTGGTTTGGACGTTGCGGAAACATGCCGGTGCTCCCGCTGGTGCTGGTATCCAGGCAGGTAAAGTTGGTGTCGTCAAAGTAGGTTTCGATGGAGAAAGTCATTTTTTTATGAAAATAGAAGGAGAAAAATCGCTGAGCATCCCTTTGTCGGAAGGTGGCCACTTGGATCGAGCCGAACTGAAAGCTGGTCAGATGCTGGAGGTCGTTCGCATTCAGCCAATCCTGGTAGCTTGACAATATTTGTTGCTTGTCTGCGCTCAAGCCGCCGGGAAGGGATTGCATCATGTTCTCCGGTTCACTCATCTTTCGGACCAGAAGATAAACCTGCCCGGCGACAATGAAGGGCATGGCAGCGATGAGCAGCAAATAGGAGTTGTCAAAAATTGATCCAGCGGAATGCATGGACCGCAAAATAATCGGTCCGCTTTGAATGTAAAGCCCGTCGGCAGGGCGGCGGGGCACTGCGGTCGCATTCATCCCGGGTTCGGAAACATTTCAGGCGAAACGTTGGACATTTGCCGCATCTGCCAATGGGATTGGCCTATGCCGATATCCTGCGGGACATTTTTTTTGTGAGGGTCACCCGCCAGGGATCTTCCTCGGCATAACTCACCTGAGCAAACCAAATGTAATAAAACTCGCCTTTATCCTCAAACATCCACTGCCGCACGGGTTCCCCGGCTTTCATCTGGAACGTCATGCCGGGCTGGTTGCCCCAATCCGAACCCAAAGGCACTTCTGAATCCTCCACCTCCATGGGACTGCCCAGCAGGTCCAAGATCTGGGAAGTGCTCCAGCCTCCCTTGATCTGGCTGAACTTCTTTTTGAATGATGGTTTGAACCATCCCATATACAGGATTGCCTGCAAACCCAACTTGAACCCCAACGGGCTGGTGGCGCAAGCAGAAATTGGCGTATATATTGCTCGGAGTTCCGCGTTTACGCGGCAAAGTGCGGCACTGGTCCCATGCCGCCTGAAGGCGGAACTCCAAACGGGGCAGTTCGCTGATGCGTCCTACTTCACCAGCGTTTTACAGAACCGCTCGATGCGCTCCAAACCCTTCTCAAGGTTCGCCATGCTGGTGGCGTAACTGAGGCGGAGGTAATCGTCCGCGCCGAACGCGATGCCGGGCACGGCGGCAACCTTCTCCGCTTCGAGCAGCTTCGCGCAGAATTCGGTGGACTTGAGTCCGGTCTTTGAAATGTTTGGGAAGAGGTAGAAGGCGCCTTTTGGTTTCACGCACGAAATACCTGAAATGCTGTTCAACTTCTGGTGTGCGAAGCGGCGGCGTTTGTCAAATTCCACCAGCCAGGCTTTCAAATGATCCATCGAACCGGTGATCGCTGCCATAGCGCCCTTTTGGGCGAACGACGTCGGGTTGCTCGTGCTGTGGCTTTGAATCGCATCAATTGCTTTCGCAATCGGTTCTGGCGCGGCGAGAAATCCCAAACGCCAGCCGGTCATGCTCCACGCCTTGGCGAATCCGTGAACGATGATGGTGTGTTCCTGGTGCGCAGGCGAAAAGCTGGCGACGCTCTTGTGCACTGCGCCGTCATAAAGCAGGTGCTCATATATTTCGTCGCTCATGATGAGCACGCCTTTTTCCACGCAGACATCGCCCAGCGCCTTGGTTTCCTCCGGCGAATAAACACTGCCGGTCGGATTGCTCGGCGAGTTCAAGATGAAAAGCCGCGTGTTGGGCGTGATGGCGGCGCGGAGTTGCGCGGGTGTGACTTTGAATTCGTTCTTGTCGGTGGTTTGCAGAATCACCGGTTTCGCGCTCGCGAGCTTCACCATTTCCGGATAGCTCAACCAATAGGGCGCGGGAATGAGCACTTCATCGCCCTCCTGGCACGTCGCCAGAATGACATTGTAACACGAATGTTTGCCACCGCAGGAAACGATGATTTGCGATGGTTTGTAAGTGAGACCGTTTTCGCGTTTGAACTTGTCGGCGATGGCCTGGCGCAATTCCGGGATGCCGCTGGATGGCGTGTATTTGGTGAACCCGGCAGCCAACGCCTTGGCGGCGGCGTCCTTGATGTGTTGCGGCGTGTCGAAATCCGGCTCACCGGCGCCGAAGCCCACAACGTCTTCGCCCGCGGCCTTCATGGCCTTGGCCTTGGCGTCAATGGCGAGGGTGAGCGAGGGTGACAGTGAAGCGGCGCGTTGAGAAATTTTATAGTTCATAATTTAAAACGCGGAAAGATTACGAACGGGGCGGGGGAGTGCAAGAACGGAAATTTGTTTTAACACCCGCCCTCACCTGTTTCCTCTCCCCCAGGAGAGGACATACCGATGGTGAATTTTTGTTTTACGAATAACCGTTCGGCCAATCCAGTCGCAGGTATTTCAATGAGACAGCGAATGATTCTCCTTCTCCTTCCGTCTTCGCTTCGCTTCGACGCGACTATAAATTTGAACCGCGCCATAGCTCGGCGTAGGCGGGTGGGGAGAAGGCAGGGATGAGGGAGGACGTGAACAAATTTAGGTATTGATGTAGCAGTCCCGCAAGGCGGGATGAATCCGCGCATTCACATCCGGTGAAAGTCAGAGCCGACTTACGTCGGCTGCTACAAGTCATGGCTTCACTTCGTCAGATAATATTTCCGCGTGTATTCCTTGACCATGCGGTCGGTGGTGAATTGCGACACGAGCGTGACCATCGCGCGGCGGATGCGCTGAATCCACTGGCGCGGGATGCCTTGTTCGTCGCGGTCGAAGAACATCGGAATGACCTGTTCGGTGAGCGTCTGGTAGAGATTGGCGCTGTCCACGCGATCCTGTTCCTCGACATTATTTGGGTTTGAATCGCCGCCGATGGCAAAGCCATTTGTGCCGTCGTAGCCTTCGCGCCACCAGCCGTCGAGGATGCTGAAATTCAGGCAGCCATTGCAGCCGGCCTTCATGCCGCTGGTGCCGGACGCTTCCAGCGGGCGGCGCGGGTTGTTCAGCCACACGTCGCAGCCGGAAACCATCTGCCGCGCGATGTGAACGTCGTAGTTTTCGACAAACACCACACTGCCCGCCAATTCACCCTGTTTGCTGAGGTGAATGATTTGCTGGATGAAGCGTTTGCCTTCGTCGTCGCGCGGATGCGCCTTGCCGGCGAAAATGAATTGCACCGGACGCTGTTTGTCATGCGCGAGCTTCACGATGTTGTCGAACTGCTGGAAAATCAGCGGCGCGCGTTTGTAAGTGGCAAAGCGGCGCGCGAAACCGATGGTCAGCGCGTCGGGGTTGAGCAGATGTTCGAAACGTATGTAATCACCGGGGGTGATGCGCTGGGTCTGGTGCAGCAGGCGGCGGCGCATGAATTCAATCATTTCGCGTCGCAGTTTGTAACGCAACGCCCAAAGTTCCTCATCAGAAACGAACGACGCATCGGCCATTTTTTTCCAGAATTCAGCGTGGTGAATCGCCGACGCCCAATCGTGTCCATATTTTTCGTCCCACATCCTGACCACGCCCTCTCGCTTGTCCTTCATTTTTTCCCGCCAGAACTGGCGCACGGAACCTTTCATCCAGCCGAGCAGGTGAATGCCGTTGGTGATGTGGCCGATGGGAACTTTTTCGACGGGCGTGCCGGGATAAAGGGATTGCCACATGTGGCGGCTGACGTCGCCGTGCAGTTCGCTCACGCCGTTGGCGGCGCGCGACACCTTGAGCGCGAGCACGGTCATGCAAAACGGCTCCTGCGCGTTTTCGGGATGCACGCGGCCCAGCGGCAGGATGTCCTGAAACGGCACGGGCAACTGGTGCTGGTAAAGCATGAAGGCAAAGTCCATCAATTCGGGAGGGAAACGGTCATGTCCGGCTTCCACCGGCGTGTGGGTGGTGAAAATACATTCCGCCTTGGTTGCGGCGAGCGCGTCGGTGAATTTTTGTCCGGCGGCCATTTTTTCGCGGATCAATTCCAGTGTCAGGAAGGCCGCGTGCCCCTCGTTCATGTGAAAGACCGACGGTTGCACGCCGAGCTTGCGCAGCAGGCGAACCCCGCCGATGCCGAGCAGGATTTCCTGCATGATGCGCATCGTGCCGTCGCCGCCATAAACACGCGCGGTCAAATCGCAAAAATGCTGGGCATTTTCCGGGCGATTGGCGTCCAGCAGATAGATCGGCACGCGCCCGACGTTCACGCGCCAGGCCTGAAAGAAGACGCGGTTCATGTCAATTTCCACGTCGCACACGAGCGGCTGGCCGTTGGCGTCCAGCACGGGTTCGAGCGGCACGTTTTTCGGGTCCACCAGATTGTAGAATTCGGTCTGCCAGTTGTTCGAGTCAATGGCCTGTTGAAAATAACCTTCACGGTAAAACAAACCGATGCCGACGAAGCCGAGGCCGAGGTCGCTGGCGGATTTCGCGTGGTCGCCGGCCAGGATGCCGAGGCCACCCGCCGAAATCGGCAGCGACTCATGAAAACCAAATTCGGCGGAAAAATAAGCGACGGGATTTTGGAGCAATTGCGGGGCATTTACGTGTCCCCAGGTGGTTTTGCACTGGAGATACGCCTCGAAATTGAGCAGCACAGCCAGTGCGCGCTGCTCAAAGTCGGCGTCCTGCAGGCGCACGCGCAGTTCGTATTCCGAGACTTCGCGCAAAATGGCGGCGGCGTTGTGATAAAGATTTTGCCAGCTGCGGGGCGAAAGTTCCTGAAATAAATCCTGCGCCTCCTGATCCCAACTCCACCACAGATTGCGGGACAACTTGTTCAAGCCCGCAACCAGCGCGTTCAATTCCGCGCCCGCGAGAGGTTTCCTGGTCATACGTCTTTGGTCCTAACTGTTGCGCTGGCCGGCACAAACGGCCGGCCAACGGCGCTGACACTAATTGCCGACGCGTTGTTCGGCAATAAAAATTGAATCGCAATCCAACAAACGGGTGCAGTTGGACACTGTATCTGGAGCGCGGCTGTCCCAGCCGCAGCAGATTGTAAAGGCCAGGAGCGTTTACCCCGATTCCACCGCGTTTTTTGCTTCGTGCGTGCTGCGCCTGAGACAGGCGCGCTCCGTCAGTTTAGGCGGTCGCACAGATACGGTGTTACTTTGCACCCCCAACAAGCCGGCGATCCGGCGGCGCGGCGGACTTGTAAAGTTTAAAACAGTCGAGGGTGCCGAAGGCCAACGTGAATAAAGGCCGGCCCAGCCGGGGCGTTCGTTTGAAACCGAACGGTGGAACTTTTAATGCCGCATGACCTGTTTGGGTTCACGATCCACGGTGAACAGTCCCCAGTGCTTTTCCGCGCCGAGCAGATTGCTCGTTTCACCCTTCCAATCTTCGTCGAAGGCCTCGAAGAAGAAGGTGGTGATGTTCATCTTGTCAGCCCAGGCGAACAGGTCTTGATAATAGCGTTTTTGTTTTTCCTCGCTGGCGCGGGGACCGAATTCGCTCGCGCTGGTCGCCCAACCCGCCTCGGTGATGACGAGCCGGCTGTGAGGCAGGGTGTTCCGGACGGCTTGCAGGTTGGTGATGCTATAAGGCATGGCCCCGTCAATGTCCTTGTTCTCCCAGATCGAATAAGTGTGAACGGATACAAAATCCAATTCCTTGGCCAGGACTGCGCCATGATGCGACCACCAATTGTAGTTGTCCGCGACGGTCACCGGCTGGGAAATGGACTTCTTCACCTTGCGGACATAACTGATGACCGAATCCACCGGCACCATGTGGTCGTTCCAGTCCACGAGTGCTTCGTTGCCCACGGACACGGCCACGACGATGTTTGAGTATTGATTCGCCAGGCGGATTGCGCTTTCGATTTCCTTGGCGTTTTTGAGCTTGTTCGCCTCCAAAACCTCCTTGGGGTAAGGTTCCTTGTGCCAGGGACAGTTGGGATTGTCCACCTCGGCGGCCAGCCAGGCGCCGAGCATGACTTTCAGGTTCAGCTTGTTGGTTTCGATCAGCCGCAGCACCGCCTCCGAATTGGCCTGCGCATCATAGAGCCGGATCAAACCGAAATTGCCCTGCCGGCTCAGGATCTGGAGATCTTCCAGGATTTCCTTGTCGCTGGGGTTGACCGCGCCGTCGCCCCGGTCGGGATGTTGCCCGTGGCGGAACCCGGAATAGCACACCGCGCGTTTGAAACCGCGAAGCAAGTCGCTGGGTTTCTGCTGAATGGGTACCACGGCAGAGCTGGTGTTGTCGTTGCCCGGCGCCGCGATTGCGGGAAAGGCAAACGACAAAAGGAAAAAGCCTGAAATTCCGGCAAATATTTTCATGAGGAGGTTTTGTTTCATCAGTTGATTATTATTGGAGTTGCGATGGTTTCAACTAAAAACTCAGGCAAACCTCGATTCGGGCCACTTTGCCGGTTCGCCCAAAAATCTCAAAGGAATGAAAAGGATCCCGAGTATTGACACAAGTTTCAACCCGCCTGGGAAAATTTCCATTCGCAAATTGCCGGAACGCGGATAAATTTCCACGCGTCCGTGAATGAATGAAAAAATACTGGCACGTCATCGGCATCGGGATCCAAAACAACCTGACGTATCGCGTCAATTATCTGACGCGAACGCTGTTCAGTTTCATCCCGCTGTTCGCCATGCTGTCGCTCTGGCGCACGATTTACGCGGGGAAAGAGCAGGGGACCGCGCTCGGCGGCTACACGCAGGCGCAGATGATTTTTTACTACCTGCTCGTCGCCGTGGTGGACGTGCTGACGGCGGTGAATGAGGACGACTGGCAGATCGCCGCGGACATTCGTGAAGGCAACATCAGCCAGTTCCTGCTCAAGCCGATTGATTATCTGTGGTACCGGCTGTGCCTGTTTTTTTCCGGGCGCATCGCGTTCATCTCCATGGCGTGCGTGCCGCTGGCGATTTTTATTTTCTGCTTCCGCCAAAATGTGGTTTTGCCGGCCAGCGGGGCGGCGCTGTCCGCTTTTGTGATTTCGCTCGTGCTGACGGCGCTGCTGCAATTCTTTATTTCCTACACCATGGCCATGCTGGCGTTCTGGATGCTGGAAATTTCCACGTTCATCTTTATCCTGTTCGCGCTCGAATATCTCGCCAGCGGCCATCTCTTCCCGCTCGACCTGTTGCCGCCCGTGATCGGGCACGCGCTCTTTTTCACGCCGTTCCCGTCCATGCTTTACGTTCCCATCGCCATTTACATGGGCAAAATCGCCGGGGCCGCCATCTGGTTCAGATTGCTGGGGCAATTGTTATGGTTGCTGCTCGCCTATTGCCTCGCGCGGTTTGCGTGGTGGCGTGGCATCAAAAAATACTCGGCTTTCGGCGGTTGAACAAAATTTGTGGAATCGAAAGCTGCTTTTTTTACAATCTAATTGCTGTTGCCGCCACGGTTCTGTAAAAACTCCCTATGTCGAATGTCGCCAGCTTTGAATCCTTTGAAAAGGAACTGAATCGTTTGGTTGGCATCTTCGGTCGCGGTCTGGCCGAGTTCAAAAGTTCCGGCTATGTGGAGGCGCAACTTCGGGACGATTTTCTCAATCCGTTTTTCCGCGCGCTCGGTTGGGATTTGGAAAACAGTGCCGGATTGATTCAATCAAAACGCGAAGTCGAGATTGAGAGTCGCACGGAAATCGGCGGGCGACAAAAGCGCGCCGATTATCTTTTCCGAACGGACGGCCATGACCGTTTTGTTTGCGAAGCCAAGAAACCTGCCGAGGAACTTCACTCGCGCTACGCTTTTCAAGCCAAACGATATGCTTGGAACAAAAACCTCCCGCTCGCTGTCCTGACTGATTTTGAGGAGTTCAAAATCTACATCGTCGGTGGCAAGCCGCACATGGACGAGCCGCTCGTCGGCCTGTGGAAAACGTGGCACTTCCGCGAACTCCCGCTGATCGCGCGGGAAATTTGGAACCTGTTCGCCCGCGAAAAAATTGCCGCTGGCAGCATTGACCAGTTGCTGGAATCGCTGCCCAAAACTGCTCCGGGCAACGGCAAGGCGCGGCAGCAATGGCTTATTCGGCCCGAACGCGCCTTGGATGTCGAGTTCCTCAACTTTCTCGACGAAGCCCGCCGTGAACTTGGCGGCGACCTGCTAAAAAACAACGACCGCGAGGACTTGCTCGAAGGCAACAAACTCAACGAAGCTGTCCAGCACATCCTCGACCGCATCCTGTTTCTCCGAATCTGCGAAGACCGCGATATTGATACGGGCGTCCTCCTGGTTTCGCTCGTGGAAACCTGGCGGCGAAATTACGGCAAGGAAGAAGGCCGGCGCGCCCATCAAAAGCCCCTGGAACTCCGCGATGAACCGCCCGCCGACTACGATTCCAGTGGCATCCGGGCGCCGAAAGATTCCCTTTGGCGTGTCATCGTCCGGCACTTCCGCGCGCTGGATCGCCGCCCGCCTTCGCACGTTCCCTATTTCAACGGCAACCTGTTCAAGCCGCACTTGAGCGAGGAATTGATTGTCAGCGATGAATGGCTCGCCGGGTTCGTCGCGGATTTGAGCGATGACGAATCGCCCTATCTGTTCAATTATATCCCGGTCGAAATCCTCGGCACGATTTACGAACGCTTCCTCGGCAAAGTCGTCCGCCCGCAGGGTCGCGGCGTCACGATTGAGGAAAAGCCGGAAGTCCGCAAGGCCGGTGGCGTCTATTACACCCCGCGCTACATCGTTGAATATATTGTCAAGCAGACCGTCGAGAAACTGCTGCACAACGCCAGGCCGGAAACGACATTGAAACTCCACTTTCTCGATCCCGCGTGCGGTTCGGGCAGTTTTCTCCTGCGCGTCTTCGAGGTCGTGTGCGAACACTGGCAGCAATGGCTCACCGACCGGCCCAATGACCGCAAAAAGAAATGGTGCTGGGTGGATGAAAAAACCAAGGATGTTCACCTGACCATGGCGCTCAAACGCCAGATTCTCACCAGCAATGTTTTTGGCGTGGACCTGGACCCCGGCGCGGTGGAAGTCACCCAGCTCTCGCTCTACCTCAAGATGCTGGAGAACGAAAACCGCAACACCATCAACCGCCAGCGGGAACTTTTACCAGAAGACGACGACCCGCTCCTGCCGGAGCTACAGAACAACATCAAACGCGGCAACTCGCTCATTGCCTCTGATTTCTCGATGATGCCCGAAGACCTCGTCCGCGTTCACGCCTTCGACTGGAACGTCGGTTTCAAAGACATCATGAAAGCCGGCGGCTTCGACGCCGTCATCGGCAACCCGCCTTACATTCCCATTGAGACAATGGAGGATGAAGAACGCATCTATTATCAAGAAGCCTATCCACAACTCGAAAGAAAATACGACACTAGCGTCATTTTCATTCTGCGGGCAATGCGTTTAATAAAATCAACCGGGTTCGTTGGCTACATTTCCTCAATCACTTGGGAAACGGGAGAAAACTTTACGAAGCTGCGTGAGGAAATGTTTACCAAGCACGGAGTTTCTGAAGTCATCAATCTTCCGTTCAACACATTTGAGGATGCTTACGTTGACACAGGTGTTTACATCCTTTGCGGCAAGCCAAGTTCTGAATACCGAATCTTCCGCTACTCCAAAAAGGCAAAGATTGATTCATTGAAAGATGCCGCTCCAATCAGTGTCCCAACGAGCCTCGTCACCGCGCCAGACTTCCGTTTAGTTCTCGATCCAAATGCCCAGCGGATTCTGCTTCGCGCCTCGACTAACTCACAATTCAAGCCGCTTGGAGAATTAACAAAATCCACACAAGGTTTGGCGGCAGATAGATTCCAGCGCGGAGCATCAGCCAAATCATCCGAGTGGTATCCGTTCGGTGAACAAGCACAGGCTTACCGCTACGATTTTGTTGTGGAAGAACGGAGCTTTGCCTATATGCGCGACAATCCGTCGCTCAAACAATTTTATGAAGCCCAGCCAAAGATTTTGATTCGCCGAATCATCAATCGCCAAGACCGCCTTGATGCGTGCTTTTGTGATGAGCAAATGGTTTTCAAAAAGGACATCAATCCATTTGTCCTTTCCGTTGCAAAACCGAGTCCGAAGTTTGTTCTCGGCATCCTGAATAGCACGTTGCTCTCTTATCTTTACGTCAACACATCCGCCATCGCGACGAAAGATGATTTCCGTCAAACAACTCTTGCCGAGTTGCGGCGGCTTCCAATTCCGTTCCCCGATTTCGCAAACAAGGCCGACAAAGCGCGTCACGACAAGCTGGTGATGCTGGTGGACAAACTGCTGGGATTGATGCCCAAGCTGCGCGCAGCCACGTCAGAATCAGAAAAGGCCACATTGCAAAACGCCGTCACCGCCGCCGACCAGGAAATTGACCGGCTGGTCTATGAACTCTATGGATTAACTGATGACGAAAAAAACCTCGTGGAGGGCGGCCAATGAAAGCAGTTTGTCAGGTAGGGCGCGTCACTCCGTGCGCGCCGGTCATTGCGGACGACCACCATGCGGGAGCGGCGCGCAGGGGACTGACACGTCCTACCAGCACCCGCGCCGAGTTCCGCGCGTGGCGTTTGTCGCTGCCGGCGGGCATGGAACGCGACACGCTGCTCATGCCGGACGCCATCGCGGAATCGGTCTGCGCGGAGGTTTCGCGTTTTTTGGACGTGCCATTGCCCGCACGTTACGCCGTCTGGCTGGAAGCCAAGGCGCATCGCTGTTACTCCGCGCACCGGCATTTTTATCAGCTCATGCAGGCGGGCGGTAATGTGGCGCGCGACCGGCTTTATATGTTCATGCGGCACTGGCTCGCCTCCCTGCTGCACCTGGAGCGCCCGGATTTGTCTCATTGCCTGCCGGTGACATTTGGCGATGGCAAACGTCTGCCGCCCGGCAACCATCCGCGCATCAATCGCGTGGTCAGCTATTCGCGCTGGCTGCCCGCGCCGCGCGATTGGCAACCGTCGCGCGTGACACGGCATCATCGCTGGGCATGGTTGACGCAAATCGAAGCGGCAGACGTTGTTGAATGTAATCACCACGACCGCCACACAAATCGACCGGATTTCTACAGCCTGACCGGGAACAAATGAACTTGAAGCGTTATCTCACGATTTACGGCGCGCTCTGGAAGACGTCCGTCACTCGTGAAATGTCGTTCAAGGGCAACTTCCTCCTTTGGATTGTGGTCGAACTGGCCTGGTTCGGGCTGCAACTCGCTTTCGTCGGTGTGATTTTCAGCCAGACCACCACCGTCGGCACGTGGACGGTGTGGCAGGTCGTGCTGCTCACCGGCACGAGCAATTTCATCCAGGAAATTTACCAGGCGTTCTTTCTCGTGAACTGCACAAATCTCTCGGAACTCGTCCGCACCGGCAAGATGGATTTCCTGCTGTTGCTGCCGGTCAACACGCGTTTTCTCGTCTCGACGCGGCAGGTGGACCTGCCCTCGTTTGCCAACGCCGCTTTTGCCGTTTGCGTCATGATTTACGCGGCGGGGAAATTGCATCTGCACCCGACGGTCAGTCAGTTCATCGGCTTTGGCGCGTTGTGTGTCATCGGGCTTTTGGTGCATTATTCGCTGATGTTCATGCTGGCCTCGGTGAGTTTTTGGACGGTGCGCGCGCAAGGCATCGTATGGGGCTATTACAGTTTGTTTAACATCGCGCGGATGCCGGACGAGGCGTTTCGCGGTGCGTTCAAGGCGGTGTTCACCTTCGCGCTGCCTGTGTTGCTCGTGTCCAACGTGCCTGTGCGCGTGCTGGCGGACAAATTAACTTCGCCCGCCGCATGGCTGGTGCTGATCGGCCTGGGAATTGTCTGGGCGCTCATTTCCGAATGGTTCTGGCGCTTCTCCATCCGCCGTTACACCAGCGCGAGTACGTGAGGAATAAGTTGAGGGTTGATCCGTCTTCGCTTCGCTTCGACGCGATAAAGAGTTGCTTGTCGCGCCGTAGCCAAAAGTGAAGGCGGAAAGGTTGAGGGTAAAATGGCTTTCGGCAGAAAACCGCACTAGCAAATTCCCCGAATCATCCGGCGGTCTGCCGACCGCCGCTACGACCGCCGCTCCAAAATTTAAATTGTCTTCACCCTGCCAAATTATTTATTTTCCGCGCATGAAAAAACCCCCGTTGTGGCTGCTTCCCGTTGTCGCGGCTTTCGCCTTTTGGGCCGCACCGGCATCATTTGCCCAGAATACGAATGAAGCCGGCCAAAACACTTCATCGGGCCAAAGCACAAATGAGGTTGTCCAAAATACCGCCATCGTCCCGGTACCGCGCGATCTGAAATGGGTCGCCCGCCACGAAGGTTTTGTGCAGGAGGCGAAGCGGGGCGGCATTGATATTTTGTTCTTGGGCGATTCCATCACTGACGGCTGGCGCGGGCGCGGGTCCAACGTCTGGAGCCAGGATTACGCGCCGCGCCATGCCGCCAACTTCGGCATCGGCGGCGACCGCATCCAGCACGTCCTTTGGCGCATGGACAACGGTGAACTCGACGGCATCAAACCCAAGGTGGTGGTGCTCATGATTGGCACCAACAACACCGGCAAGGAAAATGACCACAAGACGCCGCGCAACACCGTGCCGGAAGTGGCTGAAGGCGTCGAAGCCGTGGTCAACGACATCCGTGCCAAACTGCCGGACAGCAAAATCCTGCTGCTCGCCATTTTTCCGCGCGGCACCCTGGACGATCCGCAACGCGCCCAGGTCGCCTTGATCAACACCCTCATCGCCAAGCTCGACGATGGCAAGACGGTGAAATTCCTCGACATTGGCCCAAAATTTCTGGACTTCGACGGCACGCTGCCCAAAAGCATCATGCCGGATTTGCTTCACCCCAATGCCAAAGGCTATCAAATCTGGGCCGACGCCATGGAACCGACGCTGGATGAAATGTTGAAGTAATTTGGGGCGCACTGCGACACCACCACCATACTTCCACCTCTTGGGAACGCTGGCGTTTACCCTCCGTCCCACATTGCGGGACTATACGGAGGACGGGTCTCGCCGCTCACGGCGTTGCTTCCAACCCGCCGACGAGACGTCGGCGCTCCCAGGAATCGCAATCCGATCCGGAACAGCAGCCCGCTATTCGTTGTGCGGAATCTTGATCGTGCTTCCGCCGATGAATTCCCGGATTACGGCGTCGCCCGGGATGAGGTCACAGGTTAAAAGTTGTTTCTTCGTGAAACCTTCCACCGATTCGAGCAGCGCCTTTACCCGGTCGTAACGGATGCGCGCGTCGAGAAAGCCCGCGTAAGGTGCGAAATCCTCCGGCTTGGGCAGCAGACCGCCTTCCCCGATGAAGAACGGTTTGAGCGCGGGCAAATCAAAGGGGAATCCGCCGTTGATGATGTGGTCGCCCAGCCCCATGAGCGGAATGATGCTGAACAGCTCTCCGTAACGCACATAATGCCAGTGCAAAATCGTGCGCAGCGCGCTGTGATTGCGATGTTGTGCGTCACGCAACATGCGCCGGATGAGACGCACGTCGGTAAACTGCGTGAGCCGGTTCGTGCTCCCGTCGCCTTCGTACAACACGTTCAGCGTTTCGATGTAGAGACGGAATTGCGCGGAGGCATCAATCCCTTCGGTGATGGGCGGGTAAAACCCGTGCAGACAATCCAGCAAAAGAATCTGGTCCGGCTCCAGCCTCACCTGCCGGGTGCCCACGCGCCGGCCTTCCATGAAACTGTAAATCGGTTTTTCAATCGTCTGTCCCTCGAGCAGCGCCCGGAGGTGCTGATTCAACAACTGAATGTCCAACGCTTCCGGCGTCTCGTAATTCCGGTCATTGATCCAGTCGGTCGGATGCTCGACCAGCGACCAGAAATAGTCGTCGAGATTGAGCATCAAAAAACGCAGACCCTGTTTTTCGAGCCGCTGCGTCAACTTGACCGTCGTGGTCGTCTTGCCGGAGGAACTCGGACCGCTCACCCACATCATCCGCAAACGGTTGCCGCCGCTGTTCAGGCGGGACAAAACCTTCCCCGCGGCCTCATCCAGCGACGCCTCATAAACCGCCAGCGACGCAGTGATCACCTCCTTGATGCGCCCGCTGCGGACCGCCTCATTGAGGCCGGCCACCGTGTCCACGCCCTGCTTGCGGTTCCAATCGAGGATTTGCCCCATGCGCTCGCGCGGAAAGCCGTTGCCCGCGAAATGCTCCTGCGAAATCGCTCCTTCCCGCAGCCAATGCCGTCCCCAGCGATAACATTCGTAGACATCGGCGGTGTTCTGGAAACCGTAGCTGCGCAGCGTGTGCAACACCTCGTCCTGGATGGACTCAATCGTCGGCGGAAAATTCGAAATCAAATGATGCGGGTCGGAGTTGAGGCAGACGATGGCCGCGTCCGCCAGAAAACCCGCGATGTTTTCATCCGAACCCTGTGCGCTGAAAATCTTGTCGTTCATGCCCGGCAGAAAATCCCGGTGAAAACCGCCGATGGACTCCGCGGCGCGCAAAATGGCCTTGCCGATGCGGTCCGAATCGAATTTGACCAGCGCCCGGTTGCGCTTCTGGACTTTGACAATGCGGTTTTGTACTGACATCACCGTGGATTATAATGCAGTCGCATCAAGTTACAAAGCCGATTCAACGCAACTTTAAACGGAACGTGTTGCGGAGCGCGAGTTGTCCCAACTCGCAGCGGGTGCGACTGCCAAGGGGACGTTCAAAAATATGGTTGCATGGTTAGCGTTTGCGGGTGCTGCGGTTTGGGACAAACCGCGGTCCGCTCCAGCAAAACACTTTTGAAAATTAACCGGTCGCCTACCAACTGGGCAACTTTTGGGTGGTCGTTTTGGTGGAAGTGGCTGGCGCTGTTGGGGTGGAACTGCCGGACGCCTTTGGGAGGGCAGGCGGAGTGACGACTGGCTTGAGCGGCGTTGGCCGGGGCACTTCCTTGTAGTCGCGCGGGATTCCAAACAGCGAAGCGTCCAGTGGTCCTTCCTTGGCCGAAATCAGGGCCAGCGTGATCGTCTGGCTGCCGCCGGTGACTTGTGACCTTACCACCATGCCCGGCAACGCGCTCAACGCAGGAGTCATATCCGTGTCCGCGTCGGCGGTTTTGTCCAGCATGGCGTAGTCGGCCCGGATCCGGGCGTAATCCGGATAATTTTTGGCCACCCAGACCGTCCCGGTGATGCCACGGGAATTCGACCAAGTATAAAGTTCCGTATCGTAGTCGCCCACTTTCTGGGTTTTGCCCGTGGGCCGGGGCACGGGCGCCCGGGAGGCGGTGCCCGACGACTTGGCTTGCTTCATCGGCTGGCCGGGCAATTTCAAATATAATTTCTGGCTGTGCAACAGGTTGATGATTTCGCCCGTGTTCAAATCCGTGATGGTGCTCAAGGCCTGCGGCTGGCCGGCATACATGTCCATGCGGATCTTGGTGCCCTTGATCTTTATTGCGGCCACCCCGTTGTAGTTCGGGGTGACGATTTGCTGTTGCGTGACCAGATCGGCCCGCGCACCGGCGGCGCAAACCAGTGCGAGGGAAATAAAAATTCGTTTCATGGCGCACGATAATCCTTCCGGCCTTCGTGGAAGAAAAGAAAAAACATGAGGTTGTAGCGTCGCGCCTGTGGCTTGATAAATCGTTCAGATAAAATCGGCGCACAGCGCCGACGCTACAACTGCAAAGCGTCCGCTTCAGTAGTTCACTCTTGGCTCTGCAAATGCTTTGTCCCAGTTGAGCTTATTATATGCGAACCGACGATAAGAGGCAAATAGCACAAGATCATGGCAGGGAATGTCTGAATTCTGGACATGACCGGGCTTTAGCAGGCAGCACTGTCGCCATCACGCAAAAGGGGTTCGCATGAGTTTCAGTTTCCCACAAGTCATGGGATTCATCACCGGCGCGCTGCAATTCGTCGTCGCCGGCTACGCCCTGCGGCTAAACCGGATTTTCGGGACGGCACGCGTGGGCTGGTCGCTATTCTGGGCCTTTGCGCTTCTGGCATTGCTCCATTTGTTTCAATCCATAACGTCGTTCAATTCCGGCGCACCGTTGGGGGTCGAGATCGAGGTGATGTATTCGCTCATTTCGCTGCTGCTGTTGACCGGCATGGTTCACCTCGAAACCTTGCTCAAAGAGCGTTTGCGGTTGGAGCGCGAGGAACAGCGTTTGCGGGCCGAATTGGAATCCGAAGTCAAAAAGAAAACGGCGTACCTGAGCCGGGCCATTGAGGAGCTGCAATCGGAAATTGACGGACGCAAACGAATGGAGGCGGAGATCGAGAAGACGCAAAAGGAACTCCTCGCTGCTTCCCGTCAGGCGGGGATGGTGGAGATAGCCGCCGGGGTGCTGCGCAACGTGGGCAATATTCTCAAGAACGCCAATGTCTCCGCCAGCCTGGTTTCCGACCAGGTGAAGCAATCCAAGATCGCCAATGTCGTCCATGTCGGCAACCTGATACGCGAACACGTGAAGGATCTGGGTGATTTCATGGCGCGCGATCCGAGGGGCCAAAAATTACCGGTGTATATCGCGGAACTGGCCGAGCATCTGGCCAATGAACAAACCACTCTCTCAAGCGAACTGGATTCCCTCAGAAAGAACATTGAGGAAGCCGAAGCGGAGCAGGAAAGCTACACTGAACTCATGAGCAAGGAAGACGCGGCAAAAGTCACTGCCCCGGTCGAACACGCGACATCCATGAATGGCGGCATGCCGGCGCGGCCGGAAGTGTAGATTGTCGGCGGACACAAACCGCGCCTCCCTGAAATCACCGTGGAATCTTAACGGGTGCGAATTATCAATGCATCTCCGGGCGAGGTGAATTGGGTTATAGCATCGAGGCTGTGCCTCGAAAAATTGAGCCAAGCGAGTCGTCCGACCGGGAGATTCATTCGATGTTGGATGCCTGCTCGCGATCTATCGAGTTCGATGTTCCCATTCTGCCGAACATCGCCCTGCGCCTGGTTGACCGCCTCGGCGCTCTTCAATCCGGCCGGCCTTCACGCGCAGGGTTATACGGTGAGCAACCTCGTGGCCGATCTTCCGGGTGCGGCGAACATTGACACCAACCTCGTGAATGTCTGGGGACTGGCAATCCTGCCCAAAGACATGCTCATCGTTAATGCCAACGAAAACGCCATTGCCGGATTGTACGGGACGGACGGAAAACCCACCGGCAGTTATCTCGCGGTGAACCCGGCCCCCAGCGGACTGGCCGTGAACCGCGGCAGCGGTTTCAAAGTTACCGATGGCCAGAGGATGTGTCCCAGCACCCTGATTTTCGTCACTGAGAACGGCACCATCCTCGGTTGGAGCATGGACTTCACCAACCCCACCGCCGGAATGTTTGAACCGGAAGCAACTGTGGACGCTGACGGAAGCGCGGGTGGTGATTGAAGACTATCGGCGCGAATACAACCAACAAGGGCCGCACAACCGGTTGGGCTATCTGAGGCCAGCGCAGTTCGCGACGCAAACCAATCCATCCCCGACTCCGGTCGGGGATGGACAAAACCACAACCGTAACCACCATGAACCCAGTCCTCAGACTAACTCTCTGCGTGGCTCGAAAAAATGAATCCGGTCAGACTTTGCGGTGGAAGAACCACAGCGCAGTCACGCCCAACCCCGCCAGCTAAATCGTGGTCGGCTCAGGGATAACCGTCAACACGACATTGTCGATCGTCAGGGTGTCGGTGTTGCCGGGGCCGCCCCACTGCCAGGAATTGAGTTGGAAGTTGAACTGCCAGGTCGCGCCGGTTGGACTGGCACCCGCGATACTGCCCAAGTTTACGCTGAATGTCTGCCAGGTATTGGCTGCAGTCAACTGGTTATTGAGCGTCGTGTTTATGATCTGCGAGCCGCCAAAATAATTGTTCTGCCAGGATTGCAGACCAAGCTGGATGTTGCCCGCCTGGCTGCCGTAAGCATCGAACGACAACACGTAGTCCGACGGGTTCGGGTCCGTGTTCCCGGAAACCGTCATCAACTGCACTTGCCCGGCGTAATAGTCGCTCCAAGTTGTTGTCGTCATGGTCTCCTGCCAGGCCCCGTTCGGGTTTCCGCCACTTGCTAGCACAGTGTTGGCGGTAGCGGTGGGGCTGCCTCCCGAATACGCGGAAGTGCCGAACGCGCCTGCATACCCGCCGTCAAAGTTCTGGTCGAATATCTGGGCAGTGGCGATAAAGCCACCGAGCATGATTGCTAGAGCCGCCATTTGATATTGGTATTTCATAAGTCGAATCGAATAGTTAATGGTTATGGTTTCGTTTTTCGTCAGGCATTCTGAGTGCGCTTGTTTCTGACTATATTGGGATTATTGTGCATTTACCTGGGATCGCCCCGTTGGTGATTACGGTCGGTTTCTCCTTCGCCATCGCGCTGCTGTAAGCTGAGAAACGCAAAATCTGTTTTCATTCCAGCCCCTTCAAACAAAAAACCCCGGCCGAAGCCGGGGTTTTTGAAAGGACTGATAGCTTAAGCGAGACGGCGGCGGAACAGCATCAAGCCGCCCATCGCACCCAAACCGGCCAGAGCCAGCGTGGAAGGTTCGGGAACGGGAGTGATGCTGATATCAGTATAGTCCACCGTCACCCCAGTACCATCGCCATTTATAATGAATCCCAGTCGGTAATAATTTTCTGTTAATGCGTTCGCGTCGGTACCGTACACAGTGAAGGGAACCGTCACAGTGCCTGAGAACACACCGCCGCTGGCCAGCTGGGTGCCATTCAGTTGGGGTTCGTAAGCGTTAGGGGTTCCATCCTGGCCGTAGTAGCCGCTACCTGTATTGACATACGAGCCAAGCTGGAGGTAAGTACCGACGGTAGTAAAGGTTGCCGGATTAATGTAATAGTTATAAGTGAGCTGGTAGCCGGCTGGGTTGTCAATGGCGGCCTGCATCGCAGCATTGAAGGTGGAGGCAGGGGCACCACTAACGGTGCCGGAATTAACATTTGCTACTTGGTAACCGCCAATAGCCTCGCTGATGTAATTGTTGCCACCGATGGGAACGACTGTAGAGGCCGGGCTAGAGCCGAATCCTCCGTTCACCCAACCGTCAGAGGTGTTATCAGAGAAATTGAAAGTAACCGACTGACCTTGCGCTTGAATCGCTCCAAGCCCAACAATGGCAACCGCTGCTGCCAAACTGGTGATCTTCGTTTTGTTACTATTGATAGTTAAAACTTTCATAAGGCTTTTGATTGAGTTAATGGTTATGGTTTCGTTTTCGTCAGGCATTCTGAGTGCGCTTGTTTCTGACTATAGTGGAACTATTGTGCATTTACATGGAATTGTCAAGGCCGAAATAACACATCGTGGAAGCAGTTCAATATCAACCAGTTATACTTACAAGTTTATGCAAATGGCCTTGCCACAGTGCGAGCGCGATATTGCCTGTTTGCGAGCGCATTACGAGCGTGCCACGGAAGGACATTTCGCCAGCCCCGGGCCGAATGGCGAAGCCGACGGCCTCGTCGGCAGAATCACGGCAAATTGAAGTTTTTGCTTTCGAAAAGGGGTCAGGTCGGTGCGCTCTGAACCAACCCGTGTGGGTTGTTCCGGCCGCCTTCTTTGCAATGCAGTCGCCGGAGGAAGTAATTCGATGTTGGATGTTGGATGTTTTGCTTTTGGTTCGTCACGTCTTGAGGTGGAATTTTTTTAGCCGGGCCGATTTCTTTCCTGGCTTTTGCGCCTCTGGCACTGCTCCACTTGTTTCAATCCGTAACGTCGTTCAATTCCGGCGCACCGTTGGAGGTCGAGATTGAGGTGATGTATTTTCTCATTTCGCTGCTGCTGTTGACCGGCAACTCCGTCAGCTTGGTTCGTCGTCATGGTCCAACAATCGGGCGAAGTAGAAACAGCCGGCCCCTGCGAGGATTGAAACCACCACGATGATTTCCGCCTGCGTGCCGGGCTGTTTCAGGTCATCGAACCACTCCTCAATTACCGGGCCCATTTTGCCGTAAAGCATTCCCATCTGCCGCGTCTGGGCCTTGTTGTATCCCAGCATGGAGATGTCATCCATCACATCCGGAGAGCGAGTCCCCAGCCAATAAACCACGCCTGCGCTGCCAAGACCCAGCACCAGCACGACGATGCCAATCATTCTGAGCTGCGCACTGCGCCGGGAGGACGAATGGGGACCGGAGGTTTTGTCAATTGGCGTCATGTGCGCAGTGTTCTACGCGTACCGTTAGTGAAACACAAGTCCGCCGACACCTGCCGGGTGCTGGTACAACATGCAAATTCGGTGGGGCGAGAGTCCTCGCGAGCCGGCCCCGGCACGGCAAAGTGAAGCGGAGACGGCTCGTCAGTAGCCTCGCCCCACCCAAACCGTGCCACCACCGCCGGCTGCCGGGTTGCCAATTTGGCCTGAACCGGCAATGATGTCCACCCATGAAACACAATTCGTATTTTGACGGAAAAGTTCAGAGTCTGGCCGTGAACACACCGGAAGGCCCGGCCACGGCGGGCGTCATCGAGCCGGGCAAATACACCTTCAAGACCGACTCGGAAGAACACATGCACGTCGTTGCCGGCACGTTGAAGGCGAAGCTTCCGGGTGCCGCATGGCAGACGTTTGCCAGGGGCCAGTTCTTTGTGGTCCCGGCGCATGCGTCTTTTGATGTTGAGGCCATCGCCGACGTGGCCTACCTCTGCCATTACAAAAAGTAGTTTGTAGCGGCGCTCTGTGAGCGCCGGAAGATGGCAAATGTGGCACAGACCTCTGGTCTGTGTTTTGGGTACACAGGCCGGAAGCCTGTGCCACAAGAAGTCACGTCTTGGCATCTTTGCGCCCTGGCGTTGAAAATGAATTAGCGCCACTCCGGCAACGCGCCCAACTGGTCGAGAACAAATTCTTTGAATGAGTTGTCAGGCAAGATACGAGAGGGAGTTATTCAGGCTTGTTGGCGCGTTCCTTGGCGAGTTGCACCATTTTGTCGAACTCCGCCTTGCCGCCAAAGTAATCATAATTGATCGGTCCAAGTTTTGGGATTAATTCATTGAAGGCATTCCATTGTTCGCACTGGTAGGCATACCAAGCGTAGTTATGGTAGTAGCGGGTCGCATTCGGGTTGAGATCGAAAAAACGGGTAAATGATGCCTGAATGTCTGGCCAAACGTCGGGTTGTTTCCAGTAATTTGTTTTCTCCGCCGGGTCTTCCAAATAGAGCCAATATTCCCGGTGAGCATCGGACAGAATCAATGGAACTGTCCCGTCCCAGGTTTTTGAGGATACGCATTCTTTGCCGAACGCAATCATGTCGTCCCGCGACCCATACCATTGTGGATACAGATAATGGAGTTTGTATTCACAGGCTTGATAATTATCCGGGTTAAGAGCCATCGCCCGGCTAAACCAAAACTCCATATCATCCCGGCTTTTTTGCCGCCCTTCATCAACTCGAATCATGATTGTTGGAATTTGTGCGTCCGTCGAATTTATCCGCCAAGCATTCGTCAGTGCATTTTCTGCGACGGCAAGACGTTCAAAGAATAATTTCCAGCCCTGTTCGCTGACTTTGTTGGCATACCCGCCGCCTCGACCTTGCCACGCCATTTGCAGGTACGCTTCCCCCTTGAGCAGCCAGCTTGTGTAGGCATCAGGCCAGTTTTCGAACAGTGGTTTTTCAACGCAACGGTAGGCTTGTTGATAATTATTCGTATCGCCGCTCACCCAATATAGGGCTTTACTGGCAATCTCATACGCCTCACGTGCCGACATGGTTTTGTCGTTGAGGGCTGCCTCAATATTTTGGCCGATTAATGGCGTAATCTCGCTCCAAATCGGCTGGTTGGCCGTGTTCGTACCGTAGGTGTAACAGATCTGATCCAACGCCCATGATGCCGCATAGAATTTCCGGACGGGAGGATACGCGCTCTTTTGCATGTCCTTCGCCGTTTGGCAATATGCCTTGAGAAAGACTTCCTTGCTGTTCGTCTGGTCGAGCGCAAACCGGATGAAGAGATATTTTACCATGGGATCGTCACAGCCGGCTTGGACGGCGGATTCACAGTTTGTGGCAATGATCCATCCCCAGGATTCATTCGATTCGGTGCATTGGGACCGGACGCGGGCAAATTCAGTCAAGGCGCGCTTGGCCGGCTCGTCCCATTTGGGGTTGGTGTGGCCGGCCTTTTGGTAGGCATCAACCAGGGTTTTGAGATTCCACGTTAGTCGCTGCTTTTTGGGGTCTTGTTTGCACCCCGTCACTTCGAGAAGAAGGAAACCCGCCATTGCCGACACCGCGAGGCACATCAACAAGGTTGATTTCGCGAGCTTCATGATACCTCATCCCTTGTAAAATGTATTATCAGTGCCCAAGTGTCTTTCATTTTGCCAGTGGCGGCGGGGCGTTCTGCTGGCTCTTCTGCAGCGCCTGCATGCCGATGTTGACCAGAACGAGCTTTCGCAAATTGTCGGACGGTTTTGAGGAATCCGGCCCTTTACACATGCCAGCTATGTTGCGCGTGATCTGGACGGGGGTCAGAATGAGTCCCCAGGGGAATCCCCACCAGCCGAGCACGGACGAGAACAGCACGCCGCCCAACTGGCTTTTGGTCGCGCAGGAACGGCAGGAGACCTGCGGTGTGGTGGTCCACCGCGTCAGCACCAGAGCCGACCAGACCTGATGGACTTTGTGAACGTCAATGGGGCCGAGTCCCCGGCACTTGGGGCAGTTGCCCCGGAAAATTTCCTCCACTTGCCGGTCAATCACGTCCGGCGGGACTTTTTGGGCAACGCTGAGGACATACGCGTTGGTGAGGCATTTTTTATTGCAGAAGCGCTGGGTGCCGGAACTCACGCCACCCATTATAATCGTTGAGCCGCAATAACCGCATTTTGCCATAGGCTTATAGCTCCTTACCCTGAAGCTTCCCGGTGCGAATGTCGAGTCAGGATTTGGACGTGTGACAAGTGACCGGTGGCGAGTGACGAGTTTTTTGGAAAGGATTGTCGCATCAGCCTTGCGAACATTCCTGCCACAACTTGAAAATTCCGAGCACCCGGGTCCAGCGTTCGATGTAGATGGTATCGCAGCCGGTGGCGGCGAGGTTCTTCACATCGCGCAGGTGCCGTGGGGAACGTGATTTCCTAGCCCAATGCAGTTTCGAGATGATGAGGTCTTCCTTGCTCACGATCCAGGTCTTGAAGTTTTCAAATTTGACGCGCTGCCGGCGGCTGTATTCCGTGAGGCGATAATTGATTTGCTGGCAGACGATGCAATTCACTTTAATGCGGCTTTTCCGGTGGCAGAGGTTGAAGAATGACTGTTGAGCAATGGCACTGTCCACCGCTTCGCGCGAAATGTCGTAGTCGGGGCTGAACAACCGGACCATGACTTTGGCGTAGTCGGGGCGCAGGGCAATGACGAAGTCAAGGTTGTGGGGCACGCACGGCAGGTCGTAGCCGTTCATCGCCATCGAGCCGGTGAGCATGTACCCGATCTGCGCCGCGTCGAGCCGCGTGGAAATGTCGCGGACGATGTCAATTTGGTTTTGCATGCGGGGCAGGGAAGCGATATTTCCAGTTTCACCTTTGATCAAAATGACCGGTCCACCCCGCACCAAGGGAAAGGATTTGGCGCCGGGGCGCAAATCCGCAAAGTCGTTGTTCTGGCATGTTTTTTTTCCAGTCATCGTGCCTCCCGTGTAGTAAATCAGCACAACTTGGGCCAAGCGCCCGGCCGGTCGCCGGCGTGAATGGCGTCAATAACTTTGACACATGGGAAAGGATTTAACGCAAAGCCTTAACGCGGCCAAGCCGCAACCAAAGTGGCGGAACACTGGGCGTTGGGATAAAAGTTTGGGTGATGAACCAACAAACTTCTCCCACCGTTGCCGGCGTCCCGCCGGCCTTTCTTAACCGATTTGGT
>Ga0208937_1000221_pt1 | contig 51879 bp, 36 predicted proteins | sample June2015DPH_11_5_FD_184705 | JGI IMG/M metagenome (GOLD analysis project Ga0208937, IMG submission 184705) | Peatland microbial communities from SPRUCE experiment site at the Marcell Experimental Forest, Minnesota, USA - June2015DPH_11_40... | ecosystem: Environmental > Terrestrial > Soil >... | reverse complement strand
TCAGGCGGAGAAGGGTCTTGGTCTATACTACACCGACTCTTGCCTGACCACCCCTTGAAACTGTGCGACTTGCACAACGATCAAACCTCAAAAAAATCAGTTCCGCATCCCGGTAGAGAAATTTCGGTTAGCGCAAATGGCTGCTGCGAGTTGAGACAACTCGCGCTCCGGGTGCGTTCGTAAAACCTTACTTCACGCCGACCAGGTAACCGAAGCGCTCGCGGAATTGTTCCGGCGTCATTCCCACCACGCCGGCGCATTGGGTGAGTTGTTTCGCGTTCTCAAAATCCTCGCGTTCCAGCCGGATCATGTAGGCGCAGGCGCATTCGTAGGCCTCGCCGTCCACGTTGACCTTGCGGTTTTGCATGCGACCGGTTTTTGGGTCGAGCATTTTGTCGAACGGCAGCGGAATCATTTTGCCGTTCACGAAGCTGATGATGGCGCCGTATTTGTCGGCCTCGGGCGACAGCAAAAACTTCACCGCGGCATAACCCAGGTCACGTGTGTATTCGGCGTCGAAGGGGATGGGATCGGCGCAACGGAGTTCGTAGCCGAGGTCCTTGTCAATGAAGGCCATTTTAATGCCGAGCTTTTCCAGGCGGGTTGTCAGCAGTTCCTTCATCAGGCGGCCAAATTCAATTTCGCCCAGGCGCAAATGGCCGTGCTCGTCACGAACGACTTTGCCGAAGCGTTCGAGCTGGCCTTCCGGCAGCGCCTTGACCAGTCCCTGCTCGCCCATCGCCTCGATGAGGCCCTCAGCCAGAACCACGAGGCCGTATTGCGAACCTTCGGCCTGGCGCTTGATGATGGAGCCGATGATGATGTCGCAAACTTCGTCCACGGTAACCGGCCGGTTGCGGAATTCCTCCGGAATGATGGCGAGCGTGGCCGCAGCGGCCTTGGCGATGCCGAGCGCAAGATGCCCGGCCGCGCGTCCCATGCTGATGATGAGATACCAGCGCGAAGTGGTGCGCGCGTCCTCCATCAGGTTGCGAACAATGTAAACGCCGTAGTGCCGCGCCGTTTCATAGCCGAACGTCGGCGTGGACCCCGGCAGGGGCAGGTCATTGTCAATGGTCTTGGGCACGTGCGCGACGCGGATTTTTCCTTTGCTTTGTTTGGCCACGACGCTGGCGGAAAATGCCGTGTCGTCCCCGCCAATCGTCACGAGGGCGGTGATGCCGAGCTTTTCAAAGACGCTGAAGACATTTTTCATCTGCTCCGCGGACTTGGTAGGGTTCGTGCGCGCGGTGCCGAGAATTGAGCCGCCCCGGATGTGAATGTCCTTCACGTCGCGGATGGACAGCGGACGGCAATACTGCGCCTCGCCCTGCGCCAGCCACTTGAAACCGTCGCGGAAGCCGATGACTTCGTAACCTTGATTGATGCCTTCAATGGTGGCTGCGGCGATGACGCCGTTGAGGCCCGGGGCCGGGCCGCCACCGACCAAAATTCCTAATCTGCCTTTGCTCATTTAATGGTGATGGGTTCGTTAATTTGTAAAACTGTAATCACAGCAGGATGCCAAGCACCGGAAAGAATTCAATTCCATTCTTGCCATAATCAAACCACTATTTGCTTAAATGAAACCGGCTGTTTTTCTCGACCGCGACGGGGTGTTGATTGAGGAAAGGAATTATCTGCACCGCGTCGAGGACGTTGCCTTCCTCCCCAGGGTGGCGGTGGCGCTGAAGCGTCTCTCGGATGCCGGGTTCAAATTGTTCATTGTCTCAAACCAGTCCGGCGTCGGGCGCGGCTACTTCACGCTTGCGGACGTGGAGCGCGTGAACAAGCATTTGTGCCGCGAACTGGCCCGGGCCGGCGTGCGGCTGGAAAAAATTTACATCGCGCCCGAAGCGCCCGGCCAGCCAAACCGTGGACGCAAGCCATCACCGCAGTTTTTGTTCGACGCGCGCGACGAGTTCGGTGTGGACCTGGCGCAAAGTTTCATGATCGGCGACAAGCTGATTGACTTGGAATGCGGCTGGAACGCCGGAGTCAAAACGAGTATTCTGGTCCGCACCGGCTACGGCGCAAAACTTGAACGGAAATCGCCGGAACCACTCAAACTTGCGGTGATTGTGGACGATTTGAACGGCGCGGCGGATTGGATTTTGAAACAGAAATGGTAGGGACGCGCTGCCGTGCGTCCTGGTCCCGCAATGCGGGATCGGCTCTACCAGAGAATTTTAATTTATGTGCGGCATCATTGGATACGTCGGTAAAAAGGCGGTTTCGCCCATCCTGCTCGAAGGATTGCGGCGGCTGGAATATCGCGGCTATGACAGCGCAGGCGTGGCCGTGCTGGACGGTGACGAACTGCTCGTACGCAAGAAAAAGGGGAAAATCAGCGAAGGCCTTGCCCGTCTTTTGAAATCCCAACCGGTCGCGGGAAATCTCGGCATCGGCCACACCCGCTGGGCCACGCACGGCCCGCCGTCGGATATCAATTCCCATCCGCACTTGGATCAGTCCGGCCGGATCGCCGTCGTCCACAATGGCGTCATCGAAAATTACGACGCGCTCCGGCAAAAACTGCTCGCCACCGGCCACAAATTCAAATCCGGCACCGACACCGAGGTCCTTGCGCATTTGATTGGTGATTATTACGAAAAACGGCGGACGCCTGGGAGCGCCGGCGTCCCGCCGGCAGATTCACGTGCCGAACTCCCAACACGCCAGCGAGACGCTGGCGCTCCCAGTTCCAACCCGCTCACCCAGGCGGTTTGCGATGCGCTGCGCGAAGTCATCGGCACCTACGGCATTGCAGTGATTTGCGCCGACCAGCCCGACACGATTGTCGGTGCACGGCGTGGTTCGCCGCTCATCATCGGCATCGGCACCGGCGAGAATTTCCTGGCCAGCGACGCCAACGCCATTGTCGCCCACACCAAAAAGGTCGTTTATCTCAATGACTACGACGTGGCGACCGTGACGAGCGCGCGCTTCGACGTGTTGAACCTTGGCACCGACACCGCGAACGTTCAAGTCAGCAAGCTGGAGTTCAGCCAGGAGGACGCCGTGCGCGGAAAATACGAGCATTTCATGCTCAAGGAAATTTTCGAGCAGCCACGCACCGTGGAAAACGCCCTGCGTGGCCGCGTGGACAACGAGGGCGCCACCGCCAAGTTCGGCGGCCTGAATCTCACGTCCGCCGAGTTGCGTTCGATTGACCGCATTGTCATCGCCGCCAGCGGCACGAGCTGGCACGCGGCGCTGGTAGGCGAATATCTGATCGAGGAACTCGCACAAATTCCCGTCGAGGTCGAGTTCGCGCACGAATTTTGTTATCGCAACGCGCCGCTCGAAAAAAGCACCGTGCTGCTCGTCGTCTCGCAATCCGGCGAGACCGCCGACACACTTGCTGCGCTCCGCGAAGCCAAGCGGCGCGGCCATCGCGCGCTCGCCATCGTCAACGTCGTCGGCAGCACCATTGCCCGCGAATCCGACGGCGGCATCTACATGCACGCCGGCCCGGAAATTGGCGTGGCGTCCACCAAGGCCTTTGTTTCCACGCTCACAATCCTGGCGCTGCTGGCCGTGCATCTGGGCCGGTTGCGAAATCTTTCCGCCCGCCGGGCGCTGGAAATCCTGCACGCGCTCGAAGCCGTGCCCAAACAGCTCGAATCCATCCTCGCGCAAAACAACGCGTTCAAAAAGATCGCGAAGAAATATGCGAAGGCCGATGACTTCTTTTTCCTTAGCCGCGGCTACACGTTCCCGATTGCGCTGGAAGGCGCGCTCAAGCTGAAGGAAATTTCCTACATCCATGCCGAGGGTTATTCGGCGGCGGAAATGAAGCACGGCCCGATTGCGTTGATTGACCCGAAGACGCCGACGGTTTTCCTGGTACCGCAGGATTCGATGTATGACAAGACGATGGCGAACCTGGCGATGATCCGTGCCCGCAAAGGCCCCATCATCGCGCTGGCCACCGAGGGCGACAAACAAATCGGGAAGGTGGCCAACGACGTGATTTATCTGCCCAAGGCGCTGGAACCGATTAATCCGATTCTGGCGGCGGTGCCACTGCAGTTGTTCGCCTATCACATCGCCGTCACGCGCGGCTGCGACGTGGACAAGCCGCGCAACCTGGCCAAGAGCGTGACGGTGGAATGAAAAGGAAACCCTCTTGCTGCCTTTGGAAAAGAATAATAATGTTGGAAACTGGCAAAAAATTTACCGAGTTTACTTTCATTTGGTGATCCCTAATTTGTCAGCCTGAGATGAGGGTTCGATTCCATTCACCCGCTCCAACCTTGATTTCGTTCAATGAAATCAATGGTTTTGTGAGTTTTTGGCTTTTTGAAAGCAGGCTAGTGCTAAAGCCTAGTGCCATGAGCAAAGATCCCGCGGTTTTGTTGCTGGAACATCATCTCAAGGCGCTGAAGCTGCCGACCCTGCTGCGCGACTACGCCAGCGTGGCGGCGGTGTGCGCCCAGGAACGGTGCGACTATCCCCAATACCTGTTGCGGCTGACGGAACGGGAGTTGATTGATCGGGAGCGGCGGGCCACCGAGCGCCGGATCAAGGAGGCCCAGTTCCCGGTCCTCAAGACCATCGACAGTTTTGACTTCGGGGCGCAGCCCTCGGTCAACGAGCCACTGGTCCGGGAGTTGTTGTGCTGTGAATACATCCCGAAGAAGAAAAATATCCTGTTGGTTGGCAATCCCGGCACCGGCAAGACGCACTTGGCCACCGCCCGGCTTTGCCGCGTGCAGCCAAGGCAAACGGGTGCGGTTTATGACCACCACCGCGCTGGTGACCCAGTTGCTGGAGCAGCGGGAGAACCGCACCTTGCAACGCCTCTACAAACAACTCCAACGGCAGAACCTACTGATCCTCGATGAACTGGACTATGTCCCCTTCTCGAAAGCGGGGGCGGAGTTGCTCTTTGACGTGGTGGGCCGGGCTTACGAACAAACCAGCCTGATCGTGACGACCAATCTGCCCTTTGAACAGTGGACCGAAGTGCTGGACAGGTCCCAAAGAGACTGGCACGCTCACGATGACACCACAGATGTCGCCATCGCCGCTCCGGCGCATGATCGTATCCACCCACCGACTCGGCCTCACAATGCGGACAAATCTCACTGGCCCACAGCGCAGGCATCTCCTCCACCCGGATCAGCACTTTGCTCTCTTTCTCAACGTAGTCCACCCGGCTCAGGCGCCAAGCCTCGCCCAGCGCCAATATCTGATGAAACACTTTTTCTGGTATCATAAGCCCCACCAGAAAACCCCATTTCACCCGCCTTACCCATTAAAAACGTCGAGGAACCACATTGGGCTAACCCGGTGTGCGTTCCTCCAATACCCGGACAGTAGTGATCGCGGTTGGAATCGATGCTTGTGTCCCCGAGAAAACTTATCTATTCATATTGCATGACTCGGAACTCGGTTACTTGCTATCCGACTGAACTGCTTAAGAGGCAGGCAGGGATGAGTTTCTGCATCGGCATCCACGAAGGTGGCCGCGCCTTAGCCCTCGCGCTGATAGCTTTCGCAATGTTGGCATGGACGGATTCGAGCCAAGCGGTTCTTTTATGGAGCGACTTGGGTGCCACTCAGGTTCATGAGACAGGACCTGGCACCGACATTCTAGGCGGGGTTTTGCAACGAAATGATTCGTCCACTGATACGCTCTATTTCAAGTTTCATGTGGACCCGGTGTCGGACGCCAGCACCGAGCTCTACTTTGCGGCATTCCAGTTGTTTGAAGGAAACCACGAACGACTGGCAGTGGGGAATGCCCTGAATGCTTTTGCCTACAGCGCCTTTGCTACGGGACAAACCGGGCAGGCCAACCAGGTGATCGAGTATATCGACTTGAAGTCCTCTAATCCTGAGCCGTCCGGCATAGGGACCTTTTACATCTACGAGCTCGTCCACTCGGGCATCGAACGAACTATTGTTTTCAAGGTTCAATATATGGCGGGCGGCGGCGATTTGGTGACGGTCTGGCTGGACCCGGACTTGCGCCCGGGTGCCACCGAAGCCAATCAACCGCAGAGCCTGACCACGCAGTTCAAGGCCAACGCCTCTTTTGATCAAATCCATCTCCGCCATGGCGGTGGTGGCGATGGGTGGATATTCAGTGAAATGGCCATCGCCACTGCGTTCGACGACTTCGTCAATGGGAATGGATCAACAACTGAAGGGAACGGTCCAGGTATTGGATATGGGGAAGTGCCGTTTACGTTTCGTTCGTGGCAGCGGGAACAGGGGTTGCCCGAGAACTATGTGCGTGCCCTGGCGCAAACGCGCGATGGTTACCTCTGGGTGGGCAGCGATGACGGCGTGAGCCGATTTGACGGCGTGAGTTTTTTTTCCCTTGGTCTTCAGGAGGGATTTCAAAGCGGACCTGTGAAGGTTCTGTTTGGTGACAGCCGCGGTGCTCTGTGGATTGGGAGTGAGGGCGGCGGGTTGAGCTGTTGGCAGGGGGGAAAACTAATTACATTTACTGTGCGCGATGGATTGCCTTCCGACTCAATTACCGCGCTGGCTGAAGATACCAAGGGGAGGCTATGGGTTGGCACGCAGGCCGGTTTGGCGGTATTGCAAAACGGGCGATTCACGAGTTTAAGTGGTGCGGCGATTTTTCCCGGCAAACCCATCACGACGCTTTTCAGTGATCGCAAAGACACGATCTGGGTGGGGGTGGCCGGGGTGGGAGTTTTCTCATATCTGGGGGACAAGTTCACTCAACTCCGAGACCCGGCGTTGGACAACCTGCTTCAAGACCCCCACTGCCTGCTGGTGGATCAAGCGGGGCGAATTTGGATTGGGGCGGGCGACTCTTTTGTCCTATGCCGGGAAGGGGATCAGTGGCGGCGCTTCGGGATCCCCCGGCATTTGGCCACGCGTCAGATCAGCGCATTGGCGGAAGAGCCGGATGGGACAGTTTGGGCGGGATCAGTGGGCGAAGGCTTGTTTCAGTTCAAGTTCGGCAAGTTGGTGGCAATCAACGCCAGTAGCGGATTGTCCGACAATCTTGTGGAATCGCTATTGATAGATCGGGAAGGAAAACTGTGGGTTGGCACTCACGGAGGGCTGAATCGTATAAGTACCAGGAACTTGTCTGTTTTGAGCCATAATGAGGGACTAGGTTACGGTTCGGTGCAAGGATTGGCGGAAGTCCGGCCCGGTGTAATTTGGGCCGCCGTGCCAAACGAAGGTGTGTATTGCTGGGATGGCCAGAGGTTCAGACGGCTGATGCTCAGCGGCTTGTCGTCGCAGGAGCCACGCGTCAACTCACTGTTGTTAAGCCGAGACGGTAGTTGCTGGGTGGCAGGAGCAGGTGGGTTACTTCAGTTCAAAAATCCGCAAGCCGCCGAGGCGGAGGGTGGAATTCCAGCCTTGACGAATTTCAACATCACTGCGCTGGGGCAGGGTCTAAAAGGTGGAGTTTGGGCGGGCACGCGCGAAGGTGAGCTTTGGCATCTATCAAATGGAAAATGGCAAGCCCAGACCAATTGCCCACGCGGTCATGCTATTACGGCAATTGTGCCCGATGCGGATGGGGCTTTATGGATCGGCACGGAAGGTGATGGGCTGTCTCGGTTTGACGAAGAAGCCAGCGTGCAGTGTGAGAAGGTGAGCGGCTTACCCAGTGGTTGGATCCGCACACTATGCTTGGATTCTCGACGAACGCTCTGGATCGGCACCGCCGGAGGCGGCTTAAGCCGGTTGCAAGACAAGCACATTGCTACTTTTACCATGCGCGAAGGACTGCCTGATAATACGATTTCCCAGATTTTTGAAGATGATGACGGCAACTTGTGGCTGGGCGGCAACCGTGGAATCGCCCGGGTAAAAAAACGCGATTTCGACGATCTGGTGGCGCATAAAATTCCGGCAGTCTATCCGCTGGTTTACAGCCGCGCCGATGGCATGTTGTCCGAGGAATGTTCGGGTGGCTTTTCCCCTGCCGGGTTGAGGAGCAAGGGCGGTTTGCTTTGGTTTCCGACCCTCAAGGGCATCGTGGTGATTGACCCTCATCATGCCGTGAGTTCGCCTGCTCCCGCCGTGGTGCTGGAGCAGACGTTGGTTGATGGAGTGCCTGAACTTCCCGTTCTTGATCGGGATAGCGACCGCATAAGCGCCAAGCAAGAAATAGCAGTATCGCCAATGAAATCTCTTAGTCTGGCTCCAGGCAAACATGTGCTCGAATTCCGCTATACCGGCTTAAGTTTCGATACGCCAGATCGTGTGCGTTTCCGCTATCGGCTGGAAGGGCTGGATCAGGACTGGGTTGAGGCGGGATCTCGACGGGTGGCATCTTACAGCTTTGTGCCTTCTGGCACCTACCGTTTTCAAGTAATTGCTTGTAACGGGGATGGGCTTTGGAATGAAACTGGTGCCAGCCTATCGGTTATGGTGCGCCGCCATTATTGGCAGTCATGGTGGTTTATCGGGGTGTTGTCTTTAGGAATGATAACAATGGTTGCGGGAAGTGTTCGTGTCGTGGAAAAGCGAAGATTGCAGCAGCACCTTAAACGCTTGGAACAGGAGCGGGTATTGGAACGGGAGCGCACGCGCATTGCCCAGGACCTGCACGACATCATGGGCGCCAAGCTGTGCCGGATTTCCTTTTTGAGCGAGCATGCCCGGCGTTCCGAAGAATTGCCGGCCGTACTTCAAGAGGAGATACGCTCCATTTCTGACGATTCTCGTGAAGTGCTTCAGTCGCTCGATGAAATGGTCTGGGCGGTTAATCCGGAAAAAGACACGCTCGATCATTTGGTTTCCTACATCGGTCAATATGCCCAGGAATATTTTCGGAGAACCGGCATCGAGTGCCAACTGGAATTCCCCGCCCAGGTGCCCATGCAGCCACTCTCATCGCAATCACGCCACCACTTGTTTTTAGCCGTCCATGAAGCGCTCACGAACATCCTCAAACACTCGGGAGCCACCCTGGCAAAAATCTCGATGGTCTGCCAGCACGCTGATTTTACCATATTAATTTCGGACAACGGGGCGGGTTTCGATCCGGTGTCCAGCGAATCCGGTTCGCCGGGTTCAGCCGACGGATTTTGCAACGGCTTGGGCAACATGCGCCGGCGGTTGACCGAGTTGGGCGGGCGTTGTCTGGTGGAATCCCGGATTGGTCACGGGACGACAATCCAATTTGTGCTTTCCTTGAACGGTTCGATACAGTAGGAATGAAAAAATGATTTCCGTTTCAATCGTTGATGACGAAAAAAAGCTTTGCAAATCCATCGCTACTTTTCTGGACAGCTCAATGGGATTTCGTTGTCTCAGCATTTATGGAAGCGCCGAGGCCGCACTGAAACATCTGCCGGCGGACAGACCGGACGTTGTGTTGATGGACATCAACATGGCTGGCATGAATGGAATCGAATGTGTGAAGCAGCTCAAGGTTCTGGCCCCGCAAATTCAGATCTTGATGCTCACCGTCTATGAGGATACCGAGCAGATATTCAAGGCTTTGGCGGCGGGTGCCACGGGTTATCTGCTGAAACGGCTTGAGCCGGATGAACTGCTTCAGGCCATTCGCGACGTTCACGCCGGCGGTTCCCCGATGTCCAACTCCATTGCCCGCAAAGTGGTGGCATCATTTCAGGTAGCTAATGTGGCTGGTGAGAACAAGAATTTGCTGACGGCGCGCGAACAGGCGGTGCTGGATTGCTTGGCCCAGGGGCTGGCCTACAAACAAATCGGCGACCAGCTCAACATCAGTATCAACACCATTCGCACTCACCTCCGGCACATTTATGAGAAGCTTCACGTCCAGTCGCGGACCGAAGCGGTAGCGAAATACCTTGGACACTGATTTGGCGTGGCTTGGGTCACTTCCGAAATCGTCCTTTTCGAATGTAATAAATCTTCAAGCGTTCTTCTTTGAAGTTTCTTGACCGCAGGCAAATCAAGGTCAACACGGGCAATAATCTTGCAGAGACCATTTTTGGCCATGCACAATTCATGCGATGGCAGCCCAAGTTTTTCCGTGGTAAAATTTCTTCAGTAATCCCATTGCGATTTGGCGGCTTAACCAGCCCAAAGATCACGGTGAGGCCGCTAAAACAAAAAACCTGAACAAAACAAACCGAGTAAAATTATGAAACGAAACCTGCTAACCTCCGCTTGGGCCGGGCTTTTGCTCTGCGCAGCCGGAATAATGACCGCTCAGGCTCAAAACACCTATGTCACCTTCAGCGTGGATATGTCCTCGAACCTCGTCGCTGGAACCTTCAACCCGGCAGTGCCGGCGTATGTTGGGGGGACTCCATACGGCGGGACTGGATCGGATACAGTTTATGCCCGCGGAATTTTTAACGGATGGGCTAATACGGGGTTACAGTTGTTTCAAGTCGGCAACAGCGCGGTTTATACAAACACTACGGATGACAACGCTGCACAAGATCAAAGTGACGGGAACATGAATTGGCAATATGATGCTTACGAGAACGGCGCTCTCACCGATGAAGGCTCGTCAGATTATGCAAACCGAATGGCATATCTGCCTAAAGGCAACAATGCCAGCCTTGTGCTGCCAACTGCATTTTTTAATGATGGTGGACCCGCTACAACAAACATCATAACGTTTCAAGTTGATATGTCCGAACAGATTCAGCTTGGCCAATTTCACCCAAGCAGTGGCGACTACGTCGTCGTCGCGGGTAGCTATCAGAACTTTGTTCCAGGGAGTCCAAGTGCATTGGTGTTAACCAACAACCCAAACATTCTAATAACGAATAATAATTTCAATCCACCAGTGGTTGAGTCCAACGTCTGGGAGGGAAGTGCTGCAATCAGCACGGATTCGTCCAGGCCAGTGGCGACAGTCAATTGTGGGCAGGAATTTAAATATGTGATTATGCCGGAATACAATTGGGATAGTCCGCAATATCCCAATCAGGATCCTGATAGTGGAAACCGGTTTTACACGATGAGCGGCAACCAAACCCTGCCGTTGGTAAACTTTAATGATTCAGTCCCTACTTATCTTGCCACAGTGAACCTTAATTTAGACATGTCGGAAGTAGCTCAAGCTGATCTCAACTTCGAGCCCGGCACCGTGACTGTATGGGGAACCTTTAACGGCTGGTCTGGTGGCGTTCAAATGATCAACAATCCGCTCGCCGCGAACACTAATTTGTATCGGGCTACCATCACCATGAGCGAAGGCATTCCATATGTTGCGCAATTTAGATATACGAACTCTTATACCGGCGGCTGGGTGTATGACTATGGCCAGGATGGCGGCCCAAACCCTGCCAACAACAATAATTTTAGACATAACCTTTATGTGCCGATTACCAGCACTCCCGTGACAACCAACTTTAGCTTTTTCTTTGATGACATCAGCACTAACGACGTGTTGACAGTTCCCACGGCGGTGCAGTTCAGCGTGGATATGAATGGTGCGGTCGGAAATGATGGGCATGTGTTCGTTTCAAGCGATGGTCTCTATATCAATGGCATGTTCACTGTTCCACAGTCTGAGCCTATCGGCGGCTTTCTTCAAAACTGGTATGCTTGGACATCCGGCGCCAATCCGGTTTCGGCCCCGGCGGGATATCAAATGATGGAGGTAGGGTCAACGACAGTTTATACCAACACCATCATCATACCTGCGGGAACGCCGGTGGGGTTAAGCTACCAGTATGGCATAGATATTGGCAGCCAAAACGGCGGTCCAGTACAGGACGAGGCGGCTGCAGGAACTGTTCACTATCGCGTGGTGCGTTCACAGCAATTCAATCCGTATGTGATGGCGACGGATACGTTTACCAGTACTCCGTATGAGGAGCCGATTTTCAGCAACGGCAACATTGGCGCCTGGGGCAGCACTGCGGGTGGCAATCTGACTGTGGGAGCACCGGTGGCCGGCGCCGTGCCGGTGACGTGGCTTGGTCGTCCGGGTGCCCAGTTGCAATTCGCGAGCAGCCTTAACGGTGCCTGGCAGAGTATTCCGGCAACCGACGGCACTACTTGGACTGCAGGCTCCAGTTCAACCAATGGTTTCGTAAGTGTCACGAACTGGCCGGCCAGCGGTAATACGTTCTTCCGCTTGGTTAAGCCTTAAGGTTGGTTAGGGGCATGGACAACGTCCGCCCAACCGTGCGAAAGGACGGTTGGGCGGGTTTGATTTAGGATTCGGCGATAAAACAGGATAACAGCCTATATATGAAAAGTCGTCGCGCAGGATTCACGTTGATAGAGTTGTTGGTGGTGATCGCCATCATTGCCATTCTGGCCGCCATGTTGCTGCCGGTTTTGAATAAGGCCAAGATAAGGGCCGTGGCCGCTGAATGCATGAGCAATAACAAACAACTTGATTTGGCTTGGGTTATGTATTCAGGTGATTTCACTGATCATTTGGCGATCAATTGTGACCCACGCGTAGTGACAGGGGGTTCAACGGTGTTCCCATATCCGAGTGGTGGGCAGTCTTGGATTACTGGCGTGATGGATTGGAGCACGAGCCAGGCAAATACCAACACGACTTATCTTACAGACGATAAACACTCACTCTTGGGAAGCTATCTGGGTCGGTCGGCGAAGGTTTTTGCCTGTCCCGCGGCCAATTATGTCAATTCAGATATGAGCAAGATTGGCTGGGATCACCGCGCCCGGAGCGTGGCTATGGACGGCTCGGTGGGAGATGGTTACAAATTCGGCCAAACACCTGGCGCACCACCTCCTGGTGGCGGTGGCCCCCCTTTTGGTTGGACATCCTTTTATTATGCAAAAAAATCCACGGACTTTCACACTCCCGGCCCAAGCGATGTCTGGGTGTTCTCCGATGAGCATCCCGACAGCATTGACGATGCGATTATGTATACAGCTACCTATCCATTTTCCGAACTTGTAGAACTACCCGGCTGTCAACATGGCGGTGCCTGCGGAATGGCCTTTGCCGACGGCCACGCGGAAATTCACAAATGGATCGGGCCGCTCATGGCCGCCCACCAGTCAGTCGACTTAACTCTACTACCAAATACTTGGATTAATCAACAAACTTCACCAGTTGGTGTAAACGACCCAGATATACTTTATTTCGCTGCGCACACGCCGATAAATTGATTTGCTTGTGCTGTCTCATTTTGCTATCCCCAATTTTTTCGTATATTCGTGCGGTTGCAGCAAAATTCTTTGAACTTCAACTTCCAACTATGAAATTTCACCCTTTGAGAAAAATCTCCGTGACATTCGCCGCCGCGCTCGTTTTGGTTTCAATGCGCGTCTGGGCCGAGGTGGATGTTTCCGGCATCACCGCCCGCCCTTCGCCCGACTGGCTCCGCAGCGGCACCATTTACGAAATTTTTCCGCGCGATTTTTCCGTGGCTGGTAACCTCAACGGCGTCACCGCCAAACTCGACGAGTTGCACAGCCTCGGCGTGAACATCCTGTGGACGATGCCGATTCATCCCATCGGCGAAAAATTCCGCAAGGGCGAATTTGGCAGTCCCTATTCCATCAAGGATTATTACGCCGTTGATCCAAATTATGGCACGGTGAACGATTACAAGCGGCTTGTTTCCGAGGCGCACAAACGTGGCATGAAAGTCATCATGGACCTGGTCGCGGACCACACCGCGTGGGACAGCGTGATGATGAAGTCCCCGGAATTTTACAAACATGACGCCCAGGGAAAGATGATGCCACCGGTGCCGGAATGGACGGATGTGGCCGCTATAAATTATGGCAGTCCGGCGTTGCGCCAATACATGATCGCGATGCTCAAATACTGGATTCAAACGTGCGACGTGGACGGATTTCGCTGCGACGCTGCCGCAATGGTACCGACGGGTTTTTGGGTGCAGGCGCGCGCTACGCTGGAAAAAATCAAGCCGGACATCATGCTGCTCGCCGAAGCCAGCAAACCGGAATTGCTCACGAACGTGTTCGACATTGATTACTCCTGGCCATTGCTTTCAACGATGAATGACATTTTTATCCACAACGCGCCCGCGTCGGACATCCGGCGTTCGTGGGAGGACAGCCGGCTGCGATTTCCCAAGGGTGCGTTGCACATGCGGATTTCCGACGACCATGACGAATCCCGCGCCGTCGCTCGCTATGGTCTTAATGGGGCGCTCGCCGCATCTGTGCTCATGTTCACGCTCGACGGTGTGCCGCTCATTTACAACGGCATGGAAGTCGGTGATGCCACCGAATCCGGCGGCGACGCGCTCTTCGACAAGCAGAACATTTTCTGGCACCCGAAGGAACGCCCGGAGTTGCGCAGCATCTATCACGACCTGATTCAACTCCGCCATCAATACGCCGCACTCCACAATTCGCGCGTGGATTGGCTGCACAACTCGGACGAAACCAAGCTCGTCACCTTTCTGCGCGCCGACGATAAGGATGAACTGCTCGTCGTCATCAATTTTTCCAACCGCCCGCTCACCGACAAGGTGGACTTGAAAAACGTGGATGGCTTTGTGCCGGTGAAAATTTCCGGCGTGCAGAGTTCCGATGGCGGCCCGCTGCCGATGTCTCACCTGAACGGCTTTGAATGGCGCATCTATCATCGCGCGTCTATTTCAATGCATCCTGTGCCAGGACTTGCCGTTAATGAGCATTAAAAATTGTTAAAATGAATAATTGTCAAAAGTTCCGATTTTTTTTGCTGATGACCATTGGCGAACTGGCTGCATCTGCTTATGCACAAGTAATAGTTGGCGGAACTTTGAGCAGTTCAGAAGAGTACGGTGCTTCATTGGCCACTCAAACGATCAACACCGGTTTTGGCGACAACACCTCATCAAGTGGTACGTCAAGCGGCGGCTCGGGACTGGATGCCGTTTATACTGTGGCGACCAATGGATATCTCTACCTGTTTATCGCCGGCAATCTTCAAGCCAATGGCAACAACATTGATGTTTTCATCGCCGATGGACAAGCGGGTGGCCAGCAGGTTCTGGAAATTGGCGGTTCCCCGGGAGATGCGGGCATGAACGGCTCGACCTTTAGCACGGGCTTTAATCCCAATCTCATGTTTACTTTCACAAACAGCGCCACCGTTCTTTCTGTTGACCAGGTTGTTTTATCAGGCAGTTCCGGCACCGAGTCACACCTTGGCAACGTTACCTTGAGCGGTGGTGTTGGCAACAACCAGAACCTCGGCGGCACCGGCATCGCCGTTGGATTTAACAATGTGAACACAGCGGGCGTGAATGGAAACAGCGGGACAGCCGCCAATCCGACTGCCGCAAACGCCGTGACGAATGGTCTTGAGTTGGGCATTCCACTTTCTGCGCTGGGTAATTCCACCGGCTCCGTCCAGGTGCTGGTTTGTATCAACGGGAGCAGCTTTGTCTATCTGTCAAATCAGTTCATTCACGGTTTTTAAGAATTTCGCCGCTGCCCGAGTGTCGAAAGGCAGTCCTTGGAAGTTGCAAAACGCATGGTGGACGGATTCAAATGATCACACTATTGAAGAATATCCTATTCAAGGGACATTTGTCTTGAAGCCTCTTAAGTAGCTAGAAACACGAGATGTTGATATTCAAAGAGTTATGAATTTCAAGCTGCTTGTGTCATTGCCCCGCCTCGGAGGCGGTTGGTTTGCTAATAAGTAAAAGTTAACAAATTAAAAAACAGCCATGGTTAAAAAAATCATCTTCAGTGCAGCCATTTGTTTTGGGTTGTTGCATTCATTGCAATCCGAGGAAGTCAGGTCGACAATTGTCACTTATCCGACACCTACAAATCTTGTAACCAGCCCGATTTTTACCGTGAAGGTCAATGCCACTGATGTGTGGACGGAACAAGTCGGTGGTGACGGCATGGAAGGCCTGAATGTGGCCAATTTCTCGTGTTCCGGACCGCAGACGATTAAATTAACTGCGCCGTCAAATATCTCATCTTATGTAATTCGGCCAAAAAGTAGAGGTATTGTTGCAAAGGTAAACGGGCGGTGTATTACTTTTACCATTCCGGGTCCGCAGAAGCTTTACATAGAAATTGACAGTTTGCCTCATCTGGCTATTTTTGCCAATCCATTGGAAATCAATCCGCCAAAACAGGGTGATGCCGGTGTGGTATATTATGGACCTGGCACTTACGATGTGGGAGCAATTAACCTGCAAAGCAATCAGACGATATACATTGCCGGCGGCGCAGTTGTAAATGCCAACATCCGTGGCACTAATCTTCAAAATGTCAGGATCCTTGGCCGTGGTATCCTCAACGGAAGCGTAAGGATATCCAGCACTACCAACCTTGAAGTTGATGGCATTTTCATCCGTCATAGTGGTCGAGGATGGGTGAATACCCTCACCGATTGCGCTCACAGCGTCTATCGTGATGTAAAGGTATTCAGCTACGGCACAATCTGGGGCACAGATGGCATTGACCCGGTATCTTGCACGGATTTCACCATCGATGATTGCTTCCTTCGCTGTCGCGATGATTGTGTTTCAATTAAATCGTCGGATGAAAATCACATTACGGATTCAATTACCGTGACGAATTGCGCAATGGTGGGTTGGTCTCACAGCGATGGAATTACCCTGGGTTTCAATTTGGAAGGTTTGGTGCAGAACGTTCTGGTGCAAAATTGCGATATTCTCTATGCCCGGGGACAGGGACATACCGGCGGGCATTCGGCGTTCAGTATTGTTTGCGACAATCACGGTGAAGTCCGGAACATACGTTTCGAAGACATCCGGGTGGAAGAGAGCATTGAAATAAAGAACCTTGAACTGATCGTTACCGAAGCCCAAAGGTATGGACAAAGAAATCCCAGGCCGGGTCATATCAAGGGAGTTTATCTTAAAAACATTCAATGGGAGAATGCCGATAAGCCGTTCGTTATCGCCGGCATTCCTTTCAATAACCATATGGTCGAAGATGTGACCTTTGATAACTGCCGCGTAGCTGGCAAGCTTCTTACCAACCCTACCGATGCGGATTTTCAAATTGAATTCGCGAGAGACATTAAATTTATTCCATCAACAAAAATGACCAAGAAGATTCGATCAAACGAATAAAATCATTATGGAGACTATCAATATTATGCGTTCCATGCCGAGCGTTTTGGTATTCGGACTGTTGTTCTGGTCTGCGGGTAATGGCCTGGCGCAGCCCCAGACACAATTCAACGTCAAGAACTATGGTGCCATCGGTGACGGCATCCAATTAGATACAGAAGCGATCAACAAAACCATCCAAGCAGCCCGCGAGGCCGGAGGTGGAACGGTTCTTGTCCCTGCGGGCACGTATGTTTCGGGAACCATCCTACTTCAAAGTAACGTGACCCTCTGGATCGACTCGGGTGCCAGGATTTTGGGCAGCACGAATCTCTCCGACTATCGGTGGCCAGACCGCGAGCGCGAGTGGTATGGCGCGATCGTCATGGCCTATGGCGTTCAAAATGTCGCCATCATGGGTCACGGGACGATCGACGGACAGAACCTGACCAATCCGAATGGCGAAGAACATATCCGTGGTCCCCATGCCGTCCTCATCTACAACTGCAAAGACGTTGTCGTGCGCGACGTAACCTTGAAAGATGCCGGCAATTACTCGCTTGTCATGCGTTCCTGCGAGCGGGTAAACATCGACAACATGACGGCACTTGCCGGCTACGACGGCATCAACATGCACGACGTCAAGGACGCGACCATCTCGAATTGCAAACTTTACACCGGCGATGATTGCCTGGCGGGGGCCTACTGGGAAAACGTGACCGTCTGCAACTGCCTTTTGAACAGCTCCTGCAACGCAATCCGCACCGGTGGCCGTAACGTGCTTATCAATAATTGTCTTATCTACGGTCCCGGGCAATACGTCCACCGACTCGGATTCCGCCGAAATACGGAATCCGGCTTTCAAATTCTGCCCCAGAGAGCATCTGGCGCCAATACGCGTGCGGTAAGAGTGGTCAGACCCGGTCCGGTGGATAACATGATTCTATCCGATGTCACGATGATCAATGTCCGCTCACCAGTCTACATCGCTTACGGTTCCGACGCTCCATACAGCGGCAATAATTTGGGAGTAGGCCGCATCATCATCGAAAACCTGACCGTCATTGATTGCGGAAGAACACCATTCTATATTTCCGCGCCCCGTAACAACCCTGCCAAATCAATCATTGTGCGCAATGCTCGAATGTCATTTGTTGGAGGAGTTGACGAGGAGGAGTCGAACGGCCAAGGATTCAGCCCGTATTCGATGGTCCAGGCATATGGAGTGTATTGTCGCAATGTCGCGAACTTGGAATTACATGATGTTCGGGTGGATTACCGTGACAAGGATCGGCGGCCAGCCCTCTTCGGCGAGAATATTGGCACACTGGAACTGGATCGTTTCACTGCTCAACGGGAGCCGGATGGTGCCCCTTCGCTAATGTTCGCAGGTGTCGGCAAGCTGGTGATGAATGGAGCGGAAGTCGCGCCCGCCAAGGTGCTCCCCAAGACTCTGGAACCCATGCCCGGCGGAGCAGTTTCCGGCGAACCGTTTTTCGTGTCCGCGACAGTCCAAAACAGCGGCAAGGAAGGCCTTGGCGAACTCGAGTTGCAGCTTGGAAACACGTCGGTCAAGCGCAGCGTCTGGTTGGACTCCAACGAAACGGCTCGCGTTCGCTTCATTAATCTGCAATCCAGAACAAACGGCGACATACCGCTGCAACTCGGAGACATTGTTACGAACGTGAGCGTGCGGCCCAAACCATCCAGTCGGGTGGTGGGTGCGCCGTATCTTTCATTTCAAAACCTTGCCGGGCAAGTGCAGCAGATCGACGGTGGTTTTTACATCCAGGAGGCCGGCGATTACGCCGTGCTGGATCATGGCGACCAATACGGTTCGGCCTATTTGTCTCAAGGGTTGGGAGAAACCAATTCGGCGATCGTGAAACTTGAGAATCCGGACGGCCGAAACAGTTGGCTGGGGCGTGTGGGTATCATGGTGCGAAAAGACATTTCGAAGCCTGGACAATCAACCGGCTACCTCGTGTTGGGTGCTTCACCAAACAACGGCTTTTCACTGGAATGGGATTCCAATGGTGATGGCCGCATCGATAAACGGACGGTTTTGGATGGATATACCGACTGGCCGTGCTGGATCAAGCTGGAGCGGCAGGGCACTCAGTTCACCGGCTATTCCAGCAAGGACGGCACTAATTGGACCAAGATTGGTGAAGTTGACATGCCCGGAGCCGACGACGGTCGGCTCGATATTGGCGTCTTCGCCCATCGAAGCAGCGCTCGCTTTCTTGATTTCAAGGTAATTCCCTAATGCACCTGCAAATGGCATTCTCGGTCCTATGAAGCTACTCCGGCAAAACTGGGCTGTGTTATTTTCGCTGCTGCTCGGCATACCCCTGCATACGCAGCAGTTGAGTAACGTGCAGGTAAAAACTGCCAATGGCGTGCTCGAAGGTGTCGTCAGCGCCGACGGAACGCGCTCCTTCAAGGGTGTTCCTTATGCGGCGCCGCCGGTCGGTTCGTTGCGCTGGAAGCCGCCGCAGCCGGCTCCTTCCTGGACCGGTGTCCGGAAAGCCACCGACTTCGGACCGCACGCCATGCAGGGCCACCCTCTGGGTATCATGACCTTTCGGGACGCCGGACAGAGTGAAGACTGCCTGTATCTGAACTTGTGGATTCCGGATAATTCGCCGGCGGCCAAACTGCCGGTGATGGTTTGGATCCACGGCGGCGGCTTCGTCGCGGGGGCCGCTTCTGAATCGCGCATGGACGGCTTGAACCTGTCGCAAAAGGGCGTGATCGTGGTCAGCATGAACTACCGGGTGGGGGTGTTCGGGTTCTTCGCGCATCCCGAACTCACTGCGGAATCCGGCCACAATGCCTCGGGAAATTACGGTCTCTTGGACCAGGTCGCCGCCCTTCATTGGGTCAAAGACAACATCGCCGCATTCGGCGGGAATCCGGACAATGTCACGATCTTCGGAGAATCGGCCGGCTCGTTTTCGGTCAGCGCGCTGATGGCATCACCTCTGGCGCGGGGCCTCTTCAAACGCGCCATCGGTGAGAGCGGCGCGTTCCTGAGCGCCACCTTTCCCTTAAAACGCGCGTTCAGGCCGAGGAAGCGGGCGTGAAATTCGCCGAGTCGGCGTTTGGCACGAACTCGCTTGAGGCGCTCCGGGCCAAGCCCGCCGAGGAACTGCTTGCCGCGGCCGAAAATCTGCCGACGACTAATTTCTGGCCGGACGCAGATGAATACTTCGTGCCATCGGATTGTTTGTCCATCTACGTCGCCGGCAAGCAAAGCCATGTCCCACTTTTGGCGGGATGGAACCAGGACGAAGGATTCTTTGAAGCCACTTTTTCCAAAGACCTGCCGACCGCTGAAAATTATGCGGCGCGCGCCCAGGCCAAGTATGGCACCAACGCGGATGCATTTCTGAAAGCCTATTCGGCGACGAATGATGCCCAAGCCAAACGGGCGGCGCAGGATCTCGTCGGGGACAAGTTTATTGCGCACGGCACATGGAGATGGATCGAAATGCATTTCAAGACCGGCGGGTCCCCGGTCTTCCGTTACGAATTTGATCAGACTCTTCCATTACCTGCCAACGCGCGGCCCGGCACGCAGCCGACAGCGCCGCATTCCTGCGAAATCGAGTATGTCTTCCGCGACCTCCCAGCAGTGCAGTTGCCGTGGCGGCAGGAAGACCGCGATGTGTCCGAACTCATGTCTTCTTACTGGGTCAACTTCGCGAAGACCGGCGATCCAAACGGCCCGGGCCTGCCCCTGTGGCCGGCATACAACAGCAAGGACGGCTACCAGGTAATGCATCTTCCAGGCGAATTCCGCTGCCGCCTCCGACGACCACCGTGTCCGCTACGAATTCCTCGACCATCTGGACTCCGCCCCGTAACTGTTGCGCGCTGCCGGACGTTCGATGTTTATCTCCGGGGTTCGGAGTCCCGTTCAGGCAGGATGTCTGGCGCTACATTGCCCCATTGCCGACAGCTCACTATCCTGTATTTCCAAAGCCCATTTCGTTCCCCGAGACGACTTGCGGGCTGTGCACAATCCATGCGATAGCAGCGCAAGTTTCCTGTGATATATTCCTTAAGTTGTTGATCCCATTCGGCACATGAAATACAAAGCAATTCTAACCTGCGGGGCAGTGATGGCACTTTTAGGCGCGGCTGCATCAGCCTATGCCCAGACACCGGTTCTGACCGTCAATGGCATCAACGCTAACTATGGCATGACACATGTCTTCGTCAATGAAGTGTCGAACGATGCCGTGCCCCTGACAATTTTGTTTTCGCCCAACGTAGCAAACGTAGTTGAGGCCGACGTCTTTTCCAATCTGAACCGCCGCGACCATGCGGGCATGGATGCCAATGGCGACGGCATCGAAGACGGCATTTTGCCGCCGGATGGCAACACTATCGCCACCGGCGACACCAACAATTATTACGAGGCGTATGCGATGTCGCCGACCGGCACGCCGGGGCAGTATTCGCTGACACTCTACGCGCAAAAGACCGGTGTTTATCGCCTGACGGCGCGTTACCAGGTGGCTGGCAACCCGAACTGGAACTGGTATAGCACCAACGCTCCCTACACCACCGGCAATCGGCGCGACTTTTCGATTATCGTTTCGCCTAAAAAGGCGCTGGGTGTCGTGATCTATGAGCTGGCGGTGAATAATATCGACGCGTCCGGTTCGGCAGGAAGTGGTTCCCAGCGCAGCACATTCAGTGACCTTACCAATGTTGCCAGCCGTTTCAATCTCAATTATGTGACCAATCTGGGCGTGAACTGGCTCTGGCTTGAGCCAATCCACCCCCGCGGCATCGCGGGCAGCATCAACAGCCCCTATTGCGCGAAAAATTATTTTCAAGTCAATCAAGCGATGAGCAAGGCAAACACACGGCCTGCCGCCTTGCAGGAATTTACAAACTTCGTTGCAGCGGCGGACGCCGCCGGGGTAAATGTGATGTTGGATGAACCATTTGACCACACCGCCCATGATGTTGAACTGGATGCTGAAGGAGTCGTTGATTTCGGCGGAGTGGGGAACCCCGGCAATTGGCAGCCCACCGATCAGATCCGAAATCGTGTCCCCCAGTTTTTTTCGGCGACGAACGCTTGGTGCAGCCGCGCGTCTAGTCTAACTAATATCGCGCTAGCACCAGACATTGATATTGCGAAATGGACCGACGTGAGCGACATTTTTTTCGGCGACTATGCCGCGCTGGTTTGTTCCAATCCCCAGAACGACAACAATGAAAATTCAGCTTGGGACTGGTTTGATTACAGCGCCAACACGGGGAATTTCGACCAGATAACTCAAAACGTTTGGAAATACTATGCCGACTGCCTCCTGTATTGGCTCAACCAGACGGGTTGCACCAACGGCACGCCGGCCAGTCAGACCTCCGTGGGCATAGACGGGATTCGCGCGGACTTCGCGGATGGATTGCCGCCGCAATGCTGGGAATACATCATCAACAAGGTGCGGTCGCAGAAATGGGATTTTGTTTTCCTGGCTGAATCTCTTAGTTGGCCGCCTCCCAGTGCGCCGACCTATCGCTCCGGTCGTGATTTTGACATTCTCTGTGACAGTGTTTACAGCGCATTTCAAACTAACACTACGGCCGCCGGCTACCAGGGCATTTTCAATTCGGAACGTAGTGCTTATGGCCAATGCTTGATGTTGTGGAATGCCGCTTCCCATGACGCGGGTTTCTATTACACCGATCCCTATCAAGCCTTGATCCGATTTATGGTGGGCGGAACCATTGACGGCATGCCCCATCTCTTCTACGGTCAGGAGCTGGGCACTACGGAATCATTTGGCTTCTCTGTTTACGCGGGCGATGTTCCGAGTATGTATGTGTTCAATTCTTTGGTGCCCGCCATCACGGCGGCAGCGGGCAATTTGAGAGTAGATCAACTTTATCCGCTTTACGCGGTCGTGGGGATGGCCCGCCAATCCAGCCCCGCGTTGCAAAGCGCCAACCGCGCTTTCCTCAGTCCGACCGTGTCGCAGCCCAACATTTATGCGGTTGCCAAGTTCGTAACAACCAACGGTTCCCCGAATTTTAATGACGTGGTATTTGCCTTTGTGAACCTTGACGTCGCCAACAGCCGCTCGGCCAATTATAACGTCAACCTCACGGCGAATGGCACCAACCTTTTCGGCATCAACTCCAATCGTATGTATAACGTGAAGAACATCGCTGCTTATCTGGGGGCGGATCAGGACCGCAACAGTTATTGGCTCTGGGGCACCAGCGGGATTGCGGGCAGCAATCTGCTGGCTAACGGAGTCTCTGTTTCGCTCAATCCGGTGCCCACCACCAATCTCGGTTGGACCAATGCCCCCTTCGAAGCCCAATACTTGAAGCTTTACGACGTGACGCCGCCGGCAACCCTTGACGCGCCGACGACGACAGGCTCTTATGTCATTGGCAACAGTGTGACGTTCAGTTGGCTTCCACTGAACGATCCGGAAGGCGGGGTGTCCGGCTATCAGGTTATGGTCGGGACTTCCCCGGGCGCATCCGATGTTTTTATGGGCATCGTCCAAGGCACGACCTTGACGGTGACGAATGTTTATGGCGCGACGCTTTACGCGGAAGTGAGTGCGATTAACAATGTTGGAATCCAAGGGTCGGCCAGCGCCAGCAGTGCGGGTGTGCTTTTGGTGGATCCGGGTTGGATTCCTGTTTTGAGCACGCAAGGCAACACCGTGCTGAGTTGGACCAGTGTTTCCGGCCTGACCTATCAAGTCTGGTCCACCACCAACCTGGGCATTCCGTTCACAACCATTGGCGGTGTCATTACTGCTACCGGACTGATAACCCAGAGCACCAACGATTTTGCCGATCCAGTAAGATTCTACCGCATCCAAGTTTTCCCGTAGTGGAACGGATTACTGCCATACTATCCTTGACGTGCAGTGATTGGCTGCGGGTGGAGGTGCATGGTAACGAACGCCTTGGTGACTGTTTAGTAAACGATCATGCGGACTTTCAAGGCTTCGTCCCAATGAACGTCCATTCGTGCGCACGCGGACCAGCTTTGCCCGTCCGCAAGTGTTACGCCGCGCTCTGGCCGGGGGACAATACCTCCGATTGGTCGTCATTGCGGCTATCCATTTCAATATTGTTGGGCTTGGGCTTGCCGGTTTTCCTTTTGTCGGCTGCGACGTCGGTGGTTTTGTTGGCGCGCCGGACGGCAAGCTTTGCGCCCGTTGGCTGCAAGCTGGAGTATTTTTCCCGTCCATGCACTCACCGTGAAAGACAAGAACAGCTTTAAGCCAATGCGCTTTATCATCAAGCGTTGAATAAATTTTCCACGTATTCTTTAATTGGAGACTAATTGAAACAACGACCTCATAAATCAAAGTCCGGACGGGCAGCGGAACGCGCGGCATCACGTGGTTCGGCCGGCCCACGCGGTGTCGAGCCTCCACCATCGCCGGCCCGCCAATGGCTGTTCCGTCTGGTCGCGCTGGTGTTTATCCCACTGGTTCTGTTGGCCGTGACCGAGGTCGGATTGCGATTGGGCGGCTACGGCTACGATCCGGGGCTGTTCAAGAAAATCACCATCGGCAACGGCGAGTATTTCGTTAACAACGAAGCCTTCGGCCTCCGGTTTTTTCCGCCGCAACTGGCGCGCAGTTTGGGACCGATCCGCATGCCGGTAAACAAGGCCGCCGACACCTACCGAATTTTCATCCTGGGCGAGTCCGCCGCGATGGGTGATCCGGAGCCGGCCTACGGCGCGGGCCGTTACTTGGAAGCCCTGCTGTCGGCGCGTTATCCGCAGACGCATTTTGAGATTGTCAATCTGGGCATCACCGCCATCAACTCGCACGTCATCCTGCCCATTGCCAGCGATTGCGCCCGGCGCGAGGGCGACCTATGGATCATTTACATGGGCAACAACGAGATGGTCGGGCCGTTCGGGGCCGCAACGGTTTTTGGTGAAAAGACGCCGCCGCTGCCGCTAATCCGGTTCAACCTTGCGCTCCAAAAGACACGTCTGGGTCAGTTGCTAGTGAATCTCGGTCGCAAGTTGAAGGCCGGCACCACCGCCGCCCCGTCGTGGGGCGGCATGGAAATGTTCGTCGGCAATCAATTGCCGGCGGACGATCCGCGTCGGGAGGTGGTGTATCACCATTTTTCCCGGAACCTGCACGACATCGTGAAGACGGGCTTGAACTCTGGAGCGCAAATTCTGCTCAGCACCGTGGCGGTGAACCTCAAGGACTGCGCACCGTTCGCCTCGCTGGTCAACAGCAACCTGCCGCCGGCGAATCGTGCCCAGTTCAACCAGTTTTTTGCGGAGGGTGTGCGGGCCGAAAACCTGGGTGATTTTGCCAAGGCGACGCAACAGTTTGAGTCGGCGGCCAGACTCGATGAGAAGGTTGCCGAGTTGCAGTTTCGTTGGGGCCAAAGTCTGCTGTCGTTGACAAATTTTGCCGTCGCCCGCGAACATTTGCAGTTGGCGTGCGATGACGATGCGCTGCCGTTCCGGGCCGATACACGGATCAATGCCCTGATTGCCGCTGCGGGCCGGCAACTGGCCAATGATAAACTGGTCTTGTTTGACGCTGCTGGCGCGTTGGCGACCAACACGCCTTCCGAACTCTGTGGCGACGAAACCTTTTTCGAGCACGTCCATTTTAATTTCGACGGCAGTTATCGGCTCGGCCGCGCGTGGGCGGAACAGGTGACGGCGATGCTGCCGGAAAAAATCAGCCACGCGGCCGCCACCAATCGCTGGGCTTCGCAATCGGCCTGCGACCTGCGGCTCGGTTTGTCGGACTGGAATCGCGAACTGACCTTGAACCACATGCTTGGCCGGTTGGGACAGCCGCCGTTGCGCGATCAACTGGACAACGCCACCCGGGTGAAAAATCTGGAGACACGCGTGAAGGAACTTCAATCCCGGATGAATGCCGCTGACACCGCACAAGCCGACGCGGATTTTCAGGCGGCGTTGCAGCGTGCGCCGGACGACTATTACCTCCATGGAAACTACGCGGAGTTCCTCCAGTCCTCCGCTGGCAATTTGCCGCAGGCGAGCGTGCAATGGCGGCGGGTCCACGATTTGTTGCCGCAGGATTGCATCACCTGTTTCGAGCTTGGAAGAATGATGGAATTACAGGGACAATGGGTCGAGGCGGAAACGTGGTTCCGGTGCTCTGTGGAACTGCGTCCCACTATGTCCGAAGGCTGGATTGAACTGGGCAAAGTCTTGGCCAGCCAAGAAAAATATGCGGACGCGCTCGCCAGTTTTACCACCGCCCAAGGGCAGCGTCCGGGGGATTCTCAGATTTGTCTCCGCAGCGGCCTGGCCCTGGCAAAATTAAACCGCCACGCCGAGGCGATGGAAAAATATCGCGCGGCCATCCGGTTGAATCCGGCGGACTGGGAGGCGCACCATGAACTCGGCGGCGAACTGGATCTGGCCAACCAAGTCGATGCCGCGAGCGATGAATTTGGCGCGGCGGTGCGGTTGAATCCGAACAGCGCGCGAACCCATTTGAATTACGGCGTATTGCTTGCAAAGCAGAACCGGCTTGATGCCGCCACGCATGAGCTTGAGGAAAGCCTTCGTCTCGACCCCACCTACACCAGGGCTCAGGAATATCTGGCCAAAATCCAAATGTTGAGAAAACAGACACCCTGATTCCGCTTGCCAGCACGCGGGCAAACCATAAATTCATAACAATTCATGTGGTCACTCCTTAAAGAATTTTTCAAGTTCTCCCGGCAGGAAAAAAATGGTGGCTCATCCCGCTCATCATCGTGTTGCTGCTGCTGGGTGCGATCCTGATCTTCACCGCCAACTCCGGCATCGCCTGGACGCTGTATCCGTTTCTTTGAGCGATGCCCGCGCCGCACAATATCCTCGGCGTCTCGGCGTATTATCACGACGCGGCTGCCGCGCTGGTGGTGGACGGAAAAATCATCGCCGCTGCGCAGGAGGAACTTTTCACGCGCAAGAAAAACGATTCCGATTTTCCGCGTCACGCCGCCCAGTTTTGTCTCCGCCACGCGAACCTGACGTCGGTGCAGCTCGACGCGGTGGTGTTTTACGACAAGCTCATTTTGAAATTTGCGCGACTGCTCGAAACGTATCTCGCCGTCACGCCCGGCGGCTGGCGCACATTTCCCATCGTGTTGTCCAACTGGCTCGGCGAGAAACTGGATTTGCGCAAAACCATTCGCGGTGAATTGCCCGGATTGCGTCCCGATTGCCCGATCCTTTTTACCGAACACCACCAATCCCACGCGGCCAGCGCGTTTTATCCGTCGCCTCTTGACGAGGCGGCGATTCTGACGATTGACGGCGTCGGCGAATGGGCCACCACGGCCATCGGCCACGGCCACGGGCGCGAAATAAAAATTCCGTGCGCCGCGAGCGCGTGGCGGATTATTTTGAACTGGAGGTCGAGTCGCCTTACATGCTGCTGGTCGCGCCGGTCAAAAAAGAATTGTGCCGCGAAGTCTCGCCGGAAATTAAAGGACTGGACCGGCTCAAGGAAATCCATTCCACGCTGCCGGCCATCACGCATGTGGATTATTCGGCGCGCAGTCAAACGGTGGATCGCAAAGACAATCCGCTGCTTTATGATTTGCTGCTGCGCTTCGAGCAGGGGACCGGCTGTGGCGTGCTGGTGAACACGTCGTTCAATGTGCGCGGCGAACCGATTGTCTGCACGCCGGATGACGCATATCGTTGTTTCATGAACACGGAAATGGATTATCTGATCATGGGCAGTTTTGTCATCGAACGCACCGCGCAACCGCAGCAGAAAATCCAGCGGCGGATTTTGCCGCAGGCCGATTGAGATGAAATTAAACTTCAAAGTAGACCCAAAAGAAGGGCGCAAGTCCGCGCTGCTGACCGCGCTGGGGCTGGCGATTTTGAGTTCGCTTCTGCGCTGGCGAAAGCATCTGCCGCCGAATGTTTGGTGTGTCTTGCTCGCGTTGCTCGGTCTCGTGGCGATTTGCGCGGTGCTGCAAGCACGTTGGTTTCGCGGTTGGTATCGGCTCTCGTTGCGGCTGGGATTTTATTCCAGCCAGTTCATCGGTCGCTGTGTGCTGCTGGTATTCTTTATTTTCATCCTGACGCCGCTCGGATTTGTGTTGCGGTTGGTGGGCAAGGATTCGTTGCAACTCAAGCATCCACCCAGCGCGACGACTTATTGGCATCAAGCGAGAGAGTGCAATCCGTTGGACCGGCTTTTTTGAAACGGGAGTTTGAAGCGGTTGCGGTTGCGGTGCGCGGTTAATTTTGCACAGCCCAAAAATTTGGTCATTGATGCACACTGGATCGCTGCTGTATCCACACCACGTCATCGGGTGAATTCTGATTGTTATCCGGACAACCCATCCCTACCATATGCCTGACCGGTGCTTGTGTGTTGCCGTCCAGCCACTTTTTGATTTCCGCGTGCCCGTCGGCAAAGGAAAAACCACCGGCGCCGTTGTGGGTGGAGGCGGGCACGTCATGCCACACTTGCGAGGAGCCGCCTGCCATTATCGTAGCAAAGAAACCGTCGTTGATACTGTCCGGACATTCGTCCAGCAAAACCCACAAATTCGCCGCGCCTAGCTTTGCCACATCGCCGGTTTTCAAAAATGTCTGATAACCCTGATTTTGCCCGTAACTCGGGCTGCTCATGATGCCATGAACATCGCCGACAAAACCATTCATTGAATAGCTGCGGACGCGCGGCCCTCTTGCGCCGGGGTAAATGTCGGCCGGACACTTGAACACGCCGGGGGTTTTTGCCACATAAGGACCGATTTCGACGGAGGTCATGAGTGCAGTGTTCGTGTTTTGAGTGTTGGCCTGGACGGAAGAATCCCAAGTCATTATGCCGTCCACCCAATTGGTTGGGCCGGTTCCGGTGCCGGTATTTTCGGGAAACCTATCTTGATTGTCATCCGGATACATTATTACGGCCAGTTGCACCTGTTTGAGATTGTTCATGCAGTAAACTCCCTGCGCCTTCAGCTTGGCCTTGCTTAAGGCCGGCAATAGCATCGCCGCGAGAATGGCGATGATGGCAATCACAACGAGGAGTTCAATGAGTGTGAAGGCCGTCTGATTCAAATGCGGAGTGCGAAGGAGCTTTCGGTCGTCATTTTGTAATGGCATAAACGAAACGGAAGGTGATTGATTAACTGTCATTTTAAGCCGCAAGCTGTTGTTCAACTCAAACTGCCGCGCCTGATCTTTGGGGCTACAGGCAGCCCAAAGGCCAGTGGAATCGAACATGAAACTATCAATGAAAAGTCCGGGTTAGTATCGCATGAAATGTGGGTCAGTTCGATGAGGCGTTGCGTGAATTTCAAGAAACGCTACGGTTGGAACCGGGCAACCAGCAGGCCCAGGAGTATTCCGAACGGGTTAAAAATTGGAAGAATCAACGGCCCCAATAATTACCGAATCAGACGGACAGTGTTACCCGCCGTTTCTGAGTTCGTGACCTCAAAGTAGGTTTCAATTACACTACAGGGTAGAGGGGCCGGTTCTGGCGAAGGGAGCCCGTAGGGCGACCGGAGCCAGAACCGGCCCCTGGTGGCTCAAAACCGAAACGGAAACATGGTTAGTAGCAACCCATCCGCAGAACCGAACAAGAGTCCTGACAAAAAGCGGCGGTATCTGACCGCCGAGCCAAAAGCCGCACAACAGCACCGGTGGTCCGTATTCCTACATCCGGCACGGCAACGGCGACAACTATTGCTGGGCTGACGGACACGTCGCCTTGACGCCCTGGAGAATCTTGACCAACGGCATGTACGGTGTCATCGACTGGTATTACATGCCGACGCCAAACGCGACGCCGGATTGACCCCGAACGACGGTTGCGCCCGGTGCCGTGACAACTTTTGTCCTGCGCAGCCCGAGGAAGAAGCACCGCAACCAACCCGCGCTCAAACTCGATCCGGAACAGGCCCACACTTTGCGCTTTGAAACCGTGGCAACCAAACCATGAAACTAACCCGGCTCATATCTGAAAGCGTCTAAATAGGGCTGGAGGATTTCCTGGCAAGGCTCAAAGTACTTTCGATAATTCTTCCAGCGGCCGATAGCGGAAGTGTAGAGCGGCTGGCTGACGGCCTCGTAGGTGGGCGAACTGACCGCTTTCGTTTTCAGGCGGTCGCGGTAACCGAGCACTTGCGGGTCCCAGGGCAATTCGAGAAACTGCAGCGCGCGGCGCGCCTCCCGCTCGAGGTGCAGAACACAATCCTCGTAACGAACCTCCAGCCAGGGGGTGCAAATGGTTTCACGAAACTTGAGCCAAACGCCCAGGTTGAAAGCGTAACTCCGGGCGGTGCGCTCCAGGGTGAGGAAGGAAACGCTATTGACGTTGAGGTGCAGGTATTGCATGAAGCAACTGAGGACGACGTCGCGCGGATCCCGCAGCGCGATGAGCAGTTTCGTTTCTGGAAACAGTCTTAGCATGGCCGGGAGGAGCGGGGTCATCGACGGGTTCTTGTCGAGATGCACGCGATCGCCGATCGGTTCGTTCAAGGCCGCCGCCATATAAGCGAGATAACGGTCACGTTGGGCCGCCAATCGTTCAAGGGGAATGTTGTCTAAAGCCTCGACGGTCGGCAGAAGCGTTTTCTTGGTGCGCCACAGGGCGGGGAAAATGTCGCGGCCAAAGGCTTCACGTTCGTCGGAGCTGACGAGGCCGGGATGACTGTCGAGAACCTGCTCCAGCAGGGTTGTGCCGGAGCGGGGAAAGCTCGCCAGCACGGCCATCTTTTTTGGGGGAAAGGCTTTGCCCGCCTCGACCCATCGTTGCCAGTGGGCGGCGGTCAGGGTTTGGGCCAGGTTCCGGAAGACGTCCCGCAAATCTTTGGACCTCTTGAGAAACGGACCTTCCTCGGCCAGCAGAAACTGCTTGGCCTGCAACATGGCAGCCATTGCTCCGTCGTAATCGCCGTCCCGGTCGAGCTTCTGGGCGATCTCGGTCCAGGCCTGGCTGCGCACGAACGGATGCGCCTCGTTGCTGGAGGCGAGCTTTCGGAAGAGAGCCTCCGCGCCAGCCGCGTCCTTCAACCGGCGCAATAGACGGGCCTTGAGCAGCGCAGCTTCCAGATAATCAGGCTCGGCGCGAAGGCAGTCTTCGATCAAAGAATACGCCTCGGCCACGCGGTGGCGGCGCTCGTAAAGCACGGCCAACTCCAGTTGGGCGTCGGGGATTCCTTTGGTCATCGCCACCACGCGTTCGAAGCATTGGATGGCCTTTTCGGGCCGAAAGATCATCCGGTAACTTTGTCCAGCCAAGTGCATCAATTGCGGATTGTGCGCGCTCAGCTTGACCAGGCGATCGAGCATCACCTCGGCCCGGGTGATCTCGAAACGCGCGCCCAGGGCGCGGCTGGCGTCAACCAGTGCCACCAGATTCTGGGGATATTTGCGCACAGCCTTCTCGAACAAGACCAAGGCTTCGTCGAAACGATTGAGTTGCCACAGCCCGCGGGCCTGCTGCAGCTCCGGAACATCGACCCCCAGTCCGGGAATGACGCTGGGCGGGCGATGCGCCCGGGAAATCAAAGCGGGGTGGTGAAAATGTTTATTCCCGTGCTTGGCCATCTTTATTCGGGCACTCAAGCCCTGCTGCCAGAGAGCAAAGCAAACCCACTGCCGGAATGAAACAAAAAAAGTTCGCCGAGGTGAGACGCCTGCCGGCACCTCGGGTTACTTTTGCAGAAACTTCACCACCGCTTCCGTCCGGTTGTGGACGCGCAGCTTTTCGAAGATGTTTCTTACGTGCTCGTGGACGGTATAGATGCTGATGCCAAGACGTTCGGCGATTTCCTTGTCCAGTTGGCCTTTGCTGAGCAGGGCCAGCACCTCATGTTCGCGCTGTGTCAGGTGGGTCAACTGGCGCGGCGGGCCGCCGATGGGCAGGGAAGCAACCGTGTTCTTAAAGTATTGCCACACCCCGGCAGCCATTTCCTCGTCGGAGAGATTTCCCCTTGCCAGCACTTCAGCGATCGGCTCGAGAAACTGAGTTGGCGGAGTACGTCTTAACAGATATGTGCCCGCTCCGCCGGGCGTAGCCCTGAACATCTCCTCGCTATCCTCGTAAACCGAATAGAGCAAACCCGCAACTCCGGGAGCGGTGACCTTCAACTCTTCCAGGCAGTCGGTGCCCGGTTTGTCGGCGAGACTGTGACTGACCAGAACCAGGCAGGCGGGCCGACGCGGCAATTCCCGAAGTGCCTCGGCGGCGCTGGCGAAGGTGGCCTCACAACAAAACCCGTCCATGTGGTTGATGCACCACACCAGGGCCTGCCGAATTCCGCCATCGGATTCAGCGATGGCGACCTTAAGGCTGCCAGTTCCCGCTTCGAAGGGTTCAGCCGATAGCTGCCGAGGGACGTTGCTTAGGGTGTGAATGGTGGTGTACGTCCAAGCCAAGGGATTATCGAGCCATCGGAAAGCCACGGTCAGTTCACGACGAAATCGTTCGTTAGCAGCTTTCCATCCCTGGCTGGCGACGGCCTGGTAGATTCGCATGGCCCGGCTTGCCGCCAGCTTCGGATCATCCGTTCCCAGAGGGAAATAATGGCCGGTGCCCTGATGATCGACCCGCACCGAAAGCTCCCGAGCGGTTTTCTGGTCAAGGCACATCGTGTATTCCCGATGGATTAGCCTTTGGGCCCAAAAGTCCCGGTCGAATCGGTCAGTGCCCAATGGCATCGCCGGCCCGGGCGGAAGGCCGGCAGGCACACTTCGCCGGCCGCCTTGGGCGTCGGCGTTCTCCCAGCCCTGGTTGACGATGGTTCGATAAAGCTGACAGGCCTCCGCCGCGGCTTGCCGGCGATGGCTGGACGGCAGAGAAAACGTCTTCCTTCGGCCCAGATGCTGGATTTTTACCGACCAGGTCCTCACTCTAAACTGGCTGCCCTTATAGGTGTAGCTGCCCCTGAACAAGCGCTCCCGCCAGTATTTAGGCTCCATTTTGGAACTGGCTGGCGCGGAGGCATGGGCAAGCCGCCCTCCAGTTCTTGGACGTTTCTTAGACATAATGTCATTCTGCTTCAGCCATGAACCGCAGGCAAGGCCTTAAACGCACCAGCATCAGCCGGCAGGCGCGCCGTAACGCCCTTGTCCGCCAGGGGGTCCACCGAGTGGGGAACGTCAATCCTCCGTGGAGCGGCAGCATGGTCAATGGCCGGTTCTGGGATCCTTTGGGGTGCCTGCAAAAATGATCGGGAGGAGCCAAAGGTCCGGAGCTTCTCGTACCGGCTCCTCCGGCCAGTATTCAGGTTCCATTTCAGAACCAGCCGGCGGGGAGGCATCCGATTAAGCCCCCCCTAGAACAGGGTATTGTGAAAAGAATGGCCGAGCCTATCATTCGCAATATGCTACAGTTGCAACTGCGGCATCTCACCCTCCAGTCTGGGAGGGGGGATCGGCAGGCGCTGTTGGTCAACGCCATACGTTCACCTTGGGAAAAGGATTTATGGCTGTGGGACGCGGCGAAATTCTCGCCGTAACCCGCACGGGAAGATCTGGAATCCAACAACCCCAAAGAGAAACACGAAAAACAAGAAGTGCAGATTATGCGGCTTGTAACTGCGGGATTGGCTGTGGCATGCCTGACGATAGCGAGTGATTGCGCCTGCGCCGGTCAGCTCCCTTTGGCTTCCGTCTGCTACTTTAATCCCTACCAGAGCCCCACCAACTGGGGCAGCGGCGGCTCGGCGATTTACCAGAGCGGCGCGGCGGTCGTGCGCAACGTGAACGGCACGATTCCGGTGGACAACCTGGGCGGTACTTACGCGCTGGTGCTCGATTCCGTCAACCCGCCGGGCGGTACGTGGAGCGTTTTCTTCAAGATCAGCGGCAACCCTCTGAACTGGCTGCGCACCGGCACCAATCCCGCCATTCACCTGGCGCTCAAGTGGAGTGCCGTGCCCACCAACCAGGCGTGGAATATGACCGTGCGCATCCAGGCCGGACCCGTTTACGCCTCCGCGCCCAACGTCGATTTGTCGCTGAAATCCTATGTCACTGTCCCCAGCAACACCTGGCAGGACGTCCTGATCCCGGCCTCAGCTTTCCAGGCAGTTCAACCCTCCGTTGACCTGACGCACGTCTGGGATATCGTGCTGCTCCCCACGGGCAGCTACAAGGACCATTGCACGCTCGACATTGCGGCCCTGGACCTGCTGCCCTCTGCGTCGCCGGCGCAAACCAACTACACTGAGTTTGTAAAAGCCAACGAGGTCGGCTACGCCCCGCTGATGCCCTCCAAGATCGCCCTGGTGAGCTGGTCAACAAGCAACACCGTCTCCCCTCCGCCGACATGGTTCCGAGTTGTCAACGTTGCCAACGGCCAAGTCGTCTTCAGCAATCAACTGAGCCGGTTCGTCCAGCCAAATGAGTGGCAGGCGCCGGGGTGGACGCTCGATGGCGACGTGATTTACCAGGGCGATTTCGGCGCCCTGCGAACGCCGGGAACTTATCGTGTCGAAGCGCCCGAGCTGGGGGCGAGTTCGCAAAACTTTAGCATCGGCACGAACGTCTATCAGGGCCTGTTCCGGGATAGCCTGAGGTTTTTCTACTACTCCCGTTCCGGCATGCCGATTGTTCAGCCGTTCGCCGAGGGTTACACCCGCGCTGCCATCCATCCCGAAACCACCAACGCGGCTTACAATTACGATCCCGCCTACGGCCATTACAATTTCGGAGCCCAGACTAAGCGGGACGTCCACGGCTCCTGGTTCGATGCCGGCGACACCCATGTGGACGTGGTGAATACGGCGGTCGCCTGCTGGTTTTTGCTCGAAACCGCGCGTGACTTCGGCCCCAACGTGCCGCCTTACGCGTTGGACCTCCCGGGATCCAACCCGCAGCAAAGCGACCTCGTGCCGCTGGTCTCCAACGCGCTCGACTGGCTGCAGCGCATGCAAAACCCCGACGGCAGCGTCTGCCATTACGTGCTGGGCAATCCCGATCAAGTATCGGATACCAGTTCGTTTGCGGCTGCCTGCGCCGCCGGTGCTTTTGCCAAAGCTTACGCCGTGCTGGGCAGTACGCTCACGCCCGCGCAGGCGTCCAACTTCCTTTACCGCGCCCGCTTGTCGTGGCAGTGGCTCACCAACAACCCGGCCCCGGCCTGGCCCCGCCTGCCGCTGAACAACGGTGTGGACGGGGGCGGTTGGGACACCAATTCCTACTGGGGCACCACCAACGACGACCATCGCGAGCGCGCTTTCGCCGCAGTAGAGTTGTTCGAGGCGACGGGCGAGGCGGCTTTCAATAATTACTTCACGAACGTCTTCCTCAGCCAGAACGGTGGTTCGCCCTTGAACGGTCTGGCCTTTGGCCCCAATACCACCGGCTACGGGAGCGACAATGTGCTTGACTACCTGACGCGCCCGCTGAATTTCGCGTTCATGGATTACGCCCGAAGCCGCCGCGCGGTGACTCCGAGCGTGCAGGCCACCTTGAAAGCGGCTTTCCAACACCAGGCCGACGTCCTGACGAACTACACGGCCCTCTCCGGCTACCGCATCCCGATGCTCTATCCAGGCCATCTCTACTGGGGGTCGAGTGGCGGGGTGCTCACGCCCTCGGCGATGGTCCTGGCGCGCGCCTTCGAATGGACCCTCAATACGAACTATCACGAAACCGCCATCCAGGCGCTGCACTTCATCTGCGGGCGCAATCCGGTCAACCGCGTCTTCGTCAGCGGCTACGGCGACTATCTCCACGGCTCGGACTTCTACTCGCAGTTCTGGACCAACCTGCTGCAGCAGCCGCCCGGCTACCTGGGCGGCAACATCAATGTGAGTGGCTCCGCAACGCCGGTGGTCGAGTATCCTTGGAAACGCTTTCTCAACACGCAAGATGCCGACATGACCGAGCCGGGCGTCTATTGGAATTCCGCCTTTGCCTGGCTCGCCGGCTACGCGGCCAATGACGCCATGCTGCCTTCCCTGCAAATCGCTCCTGCTCCCGGCGGGGTCTTTGTTTCCTGGCCCCTCCGTTCGGCGCCATTCAGACTCTGGTCGGCCGCCAACCTCGCGCCCGCCGCGAGTTGGGCACTCGCCACCAACTCGCCTGCGCTCTCGAACCGGACCTGGCAGATCTGGGTTCCTGCCGGGCCCGCCAACCCGGCTTTCTGGCGCTTGCAGATGTAAGCATCGGCCTCATGAATCTCCAAATGCTGCTCACAAACTTGGCAGCACAGGTTAATCGTCATCGGTGGGGAGATGGATGACCGTGCGGGTGCAAAGCTCAAATTCACGGGCCAGCTTCGAGCGGTTGGGGTATTCATTGTTCTGGATGAGCTGATGAATGCGCAACATGCGTTCCATTGGGGCCCGGCTGTAGATCTAGGGCTGAACTTTCGGCATAATTCTTTTCGACTTCGCTATGAGCGCTAAAGCGAAAAACTCATCGTGTCACTCCCGGCCGCCAGGCCGCTGTTTCCACACGGACTACCCACAAATTCTGCTACAGAGAAAGCTATTGGAACCGCGCTGTATTGCAGCGAATGCGAGAAATACAAAGCACGGGCCCCTGCGGCCAGCATTCAGGTTCCGTTTTAGAACCAGCCGGCGGGGAGAAGGGGGGCGGGAGGCCATTTGGCTCTTGGACATTTCTTGGACATAATTCCATTCTGCCACGGCCGCGAACGGCGGGCAAGAGAAGAACCAAGCCGGCCGGCCTGGCGTACCAAGGCGGGCCGCCAAAACTTGTGCCGGGGTGAAAATATTCCCGGTGCGTCGGCGCCCGGCTGTGCTGTCTGCATGGCGCAGACAGCACGAAGACGTTCGGCCTTTTGCGGTCCGGCTGCGGTTCGTAGCCGCCAGCACAGACACCGGGTTCCTGGATGATGCGGCCACCCCACCGGGGAGGCATTCGGCCAAGCCCCCCTACAACGTGGTATTGTGTGAAGCAGGGCCAATGCTATGATCCATAGAATGATAGAGTTGATGTGAAAACAAAGCAACAACCCCAAAAAGAAATATGAAAAACAAAAAATACAAATTAGGTCTCTCCATTCTCGCCAGTGGATTGTCCTTCGTCGGTGCAGCCAATGCCACCGATTTGATTGTCAATGGCAATTTCGCGCTTCCTAGTGATGGATCAGGGTTTTCCGGTCCCCATTGCGGGGATTATAGCGGTAATGCTTGTACGGGTGGTCCGGGCGGCACCAGCACATGCGGCGGGGCCTTTGGGTGGCAGTACTTCACCCAATACAACTTAAGTTATAACGGTTATGGTTATAATTATTATGACGGGCCGGCCATTCCGGCTTCCGAAAACCCGGGCAGCTATTACTCCGCGTGCCAATGCGTCGGCGGCGGCGAGTGGAGTCACTTCAGCACCCCCCAGGACGAGACCGGGTTCTTGGACTTGAATATGCCACAATACGCCGCCTCCGAAACGGTGATGTTGACCGACGCGGTGTCCGGTTCGGATATCGATGCGGGCATGGCCCAATACACCTTCAGTGCCTGGCTGGCTTCCTACGGCACAAGCTATGACGGCAACGGGGTGGGCAACCCTGAACAGCCCTTCCTGGTCCTTCAGTTTTTCAGCACCCCCAGTGGCCAGCCGTTTGCTGCAGGCTTTTTGGGCACCGCCGCGATCTTCGACCGGTGCACCAACACCTATGCGGTGACCTTCGCTAACGGCACCACTACTATTCCAGCCGACGTTTCCGCTGATCACCAGTGGATCAAATACGTCGCCACCGGTGTCGTTCCCGCCACAGCGCGTCAGGCGACGGTCTTTATGACACGCAGCCCCAATGCGGGTCTGCATGGCTCTCCCGACACCTACGTGGATCTGGTAAAATTGGACATAACCGGCGTGACGCCCATTGCTCCCGCCATCACCACGCCCCGGCCAACCAGACCGCTGCCGTGGGCAACAGCGTTACTTTCTCCGTCGTGGCCACCGGCACTACGCCCACTTACCAGTGGCGGCAGGGTGGGACGAATCTTCTGGACAGCACCAGCGCGACGCTGGTCCTAAAGCCCGTCCTGATGGCCAACGCCGGCTCCTATGACGTCGTGGTGTCCAACAGTGTCGGCGTGGTTACCAGTACCCCGCCGGCTGTGCTGACGGTCATCAATCCTCCAGTTTTCGTCACCGGCCAATGGGATTTTCTCCACGGCAATCTGGCGGCAAGCTACGGGGCCGACCTGCAATACAACGATCCTGGCGTGTCGAGTATAACGACTTTCGGCACCACCACGAGTTATGGCATTTCGGACATCAACGGCGTACCGACCCCGGTGATGCACTTCACACCCCCCGATGCCCAATGGGGCGGTTACAAGATGTATCATGGGGCGGCGCCCAATGGCGGCGGCACCAATGTCAATCAGTACACGCTCATCTATGACGTTTATTATCCGGCTGGCTCGGATGGAACCTGGCGTTCCTTGTTGCAGACGGATGTCGGCAACACCAGCGACGGTGATTTGTTCGTCAACCCATCGGACGGCATCGGCATCAGCGGCATTTATGACGGCGTTGTCAGTGCGGGTGCTTGGCACAGGCTGGCCTTCGCCATTGACCTGACGGGAACGGAGACGGGGACGGCCACGACGCCGGTGATCGCCAAATTCATCGACGGGGTTAAAGTCGGCAACCAGACGGTTGGTTTGGATGTCGGGCTGGATGGGCGGTGGTCGCTGGGCCCATACGCATTGCTCTTTGCCGACAATGACGGCGACGTGGCGGAAGCCTACGTCAGCAGCGTCCAGTTCAGCAATGGCCGCCGTGCCGATGGCTTCATCGAGGCGTTGGGCGGGCCGAGCGCCCTCAAGATCCCGGGCACGATCAAGGCCGGCGTGACCAACGGTGCCGTGATCATTATGTGGACCGGCGGCGTGCCATTGCAAGGCGCCGATGTCATCACCGGGCCGTGGACGACGGTGGCTGGGACCGCCGGCCAGTACACCTACACGCCTTCACCGCTGAGCACGGCGAAGTTCTATCGTCCGCAGATACCATAAGCGGCGAAGTGGGTCCGGTTCGGCGGATTAAGATCTGCCGAATCGGACAACTTCAAAAGGCCACTGGACTATCCGGAAACCTTAACGGTGCGGAAGCCGAAACCGGTGGCCGATCAGGTGTTGCTTGAAGGTGATCTAAGCGCTCCGGATGACACGATCATACGGCGAATCGGCCTGCACCCAACTTAAGAGTTTGCCTTCCGCTAACAGGGTCGGGTTAGCCGTCCGGCTTCAATGACGCGTCCGTTTCGTCCAGCCCGTAATGCCAGATCAACGGGGCGAGCGAGAGGCCGCCGTGCTCCCAGCCGGCGTGGCTGATGTACCATTGTCATAGGCACACAAAAGCTCATGCGGAAATCTCGCGGACATTTTGTCTTCTTGCACAGCCAGAGGACTGGCGCACTCCAAAACGCTTCGCGTATTTCATGAATCATTGTGTCGCGCACAGCGTCTTGGACTGTCCACCCTCCGCAGTACTGCTACGGAGGACGGGCGGCGGCCCTCCGCCGCTTTTCCCAACGGCATATCAAACTGTGCCAATGTTAACTGAAACTGCTATATCTGAGTTTTCTCGAAGCGCCGGAGCATGTTTTTGTTGATAACGATTGGGAAGTGCCGCGCATCGTCGGCACAGGTTTGGAGGATTATTTTCTCGGCGGATGGTACTTTCGCGAAGGGCCATTCATCGGTCCTTACCACGGTGTGCCGGTGAAGGACACGCTCAATGCCAGCGTGGCCATGTATCGAGTGCACGAGGCCGATGCGATTCGCTTTCAGGAGCGGCTAAAGTTTGCCTTCGTGAACCAATGGTCGCCGGACACCGGCTTAGCCCGTTCTGCTTTTCGTCGGTCGCGTTTCTTTACCTGGACCGAGCGGAGGGGCAGAGGACGTCGATGCCATCGGTCAAAGAGTTGCTTTGTTGGTATCGGATTCGGAACACGGACCATCAGAGCATTCCCTAAACCCGAAATCCGAAACCCAAAATCCGAAACAAATCCAAAATTCGAAGCGGGAATGTTCAAAACTCGCGCGATGGGCGGGTTTCGAACCTTTGAATTTCGGATTTCCCGGCCGGCTAATAGTTGACCGTCAGTGCAACCCGCCCTTTCGCCGCCGGCGGCACCGTCACTGTCTCCTGCTCCGCATCGAACTGCTCCCATCGCTTGCCGTCTGCGGTCACGGAGCGAATCCGATGACCCTCGGGAACCCGCAGCCGAAGCTTGACCTGGGCGACCGGCGGCGCTGACGGCATCTCCAGGCTGGCCTCGACTTTTCCGGCTTGGAGATGCGAATGGAGACTAAAGCTGACACGTCCCCAGCGGGTTGGCGCGTTCGACACGGCGATGGTCTTACCGTCTTCCAGCCAGGCGCGCGGCGTGCCCTTCGCCAGCCAAATCACGTCCGAAGCGGGCTCTTCAAAAACAAGCATCCACCGCGTCAGCAAGGGAACTGTCATCTGTGCCGGCGCGCAATACGGGGCAGTATATGGCTTGGGCAGGAAAATTCGGGTTTCCGGCGCCGTCCAGGTTCCGCGGGTGTACTGGTGGGCCATCAGGCTGTAGAGCAGCAAGAGATATTCGCGCGTGAAATCGTATTGCATCAAACCATATCCATGACCATAACTCAGGAACCCGCCCCATTCGTGAGTGTTGTAACCATACACGGTTGGGATACCAAGGACAGTGTCGTGGTGCGCGGCGCGGTATTTGACAATCGCTTCGATTTGCTCGCGCGTCAGGTTGCCCGAGTAAAGCATCTCCATGTAGGCCCGGTAGGAGCGGAATTGCGGGTTGAGCTTGTCGCGCGCAACCGCGATATGGAATGGTTCCTTCACGCCGGCAATCGCCGGCAGGCACGGTGGCTGGGTGTTGGTCAGCAGCGAGCGCTCGATGGCTTTTTGGGTGTCCTGCTCCAAATCGCGCGATTCGTGCCTGAGTTTCTGACCCCACATGGCCAGTTCCGATTGATGCTTCTTCGCGCCGATCTTTTCCCAGACCGCTCCCAGGTCTTCGAATCCACGCGCGGCTTCGGTGTTGTTCGAAAGATAAGGCTGCATGTAGCGGGCTGGATCGGGATCAAGACAGGAGTCGGCCTCGCTCCAGCCAGCGATGATGCCGTGGGCTGGGTCTTCCGCCGGCAGCAGCAGCGCCTTGGCCCGCATGGCCAGGAGCAGTTTCGCCACGGCGTCCAGGCGGTGCTGGTGACGCAAAAGGAGCTCATAATCACCGGTATAATTGGCGTATTGGGCCACCACGGCGAGCATCCGCCCATATTGGCCGGTCTCGGGACCGCGATAGAGAATCGAGCCGTCATCGCGCACGAAATACGTGAAATAGTTGTCGATATATTGGCGCGCCAGGTCGAACAGCCCCCAGGCCAGCATCGCGGCTGTGTCTGCCGTGAACGTGTCGGGAAACCCGTCGTGTTCACTGCCGCCGTAGCTGCGGTCAAACACGCCGTACTTGGGGAATGCGCCCACCCGTGTCATCATCTCGCGCACCAGCGAATGGCGCGCCAGGTCCGCCAGGCGTTGGTCGGGCACCTCGATCTGCATCCCCTGCGCCAGGGCCTGGTTCCACCCGGCGCGCATCGACAGCAGTTCCTCGTAAAAGGATTCCGCCCGGATTTCGGTGCGGGGCGGGAACGGATGGTACGAATCAAAGTAACGAACCCAGCGGAGCCTGTTGTCTTCAATCCGGCTCAGCCGATACCAAACCGGCTGCACCCGCTGGTTCCCGTTCTCCACCCGCATCGGCGCATAAATGATCAGTTCCGACCAATCGCCCGGCTTCTCCGGATACACAAACCTCAGCGCCGGCAGCCAACCGCCCACCAGCCCATCGAGCACACGGCCCGCGTCGCGGATTTTCCGGATGGCCGGAACATAGGCCGCGGGATCGAAGTTCGGCGTGATGCCCCCATAAAAAACTCCAACCTTTTCCAAACACTCGTGCGTTCCAACGAAGGTGTAGGTGTACATCTTCGAAATCGGCGGAAAGCAAGCCGCCACATTGGTGTATTCGGGATCGCCCGCCTGGGCCAGCATCTCTTCCCCCAGCAGGTCACGTTCGCTGTTGAGCACCTCCTCCAAACTGTGGCCATGGTACAGGCTCTTTGGGTCGGTCCAGGTCGGCTCCAGCGACTTCGGCAAATCCACTTTCACCCCCTCTTCATCCACAAACAGGAGCGGGCCGTTCGGTTGGGTGAAATCCTCGAAAACCGCCAGCCGATGCTTCGATGGATCACGGACCACCGCCATCAACGACCAGTTCCCCAGCCGCTGGCTCTGTTCGAGCCGGACCTCCTTTCCGGCCCACGAAACTACCACCGACCCGTCGCTGGAAATGCGGGTCACTTTCGGGCCTTCGGTCGCGGCATTCGCGCAGACAAAGCCTGACAAAAGGGAACACCCAAACACCCAGGCCAAAAGTGAATCCCGAAGCCTGCTCCAATTCATCCACTGCACATTCACGGCATCTGCCTTTTCTAAACCTGAGCCATAATTGGGCATGAAACCGGGCCTCGTCAAACTATTTGCCTCGTTTTTTCTTTTTCGTTGACTCCGTTCGGCATTCCTGTCTCCTCTCCATCTGCATGGCGCGGTTTCATTTGCTTTGGCTGGCGATGCTCGCCGCACACTGTCTGGCGGGGGACGAGTTGTCCGATTCGGCGCTCAGTGAACAGGTCGGACGCAGCAGTGCCGGGCGGGTCGTCACCCCGGTAAATCAGGTGGTCATATCCGCCGGCCAAACGGTTGATTTGCCTGGAATGCGCCCCCAGGCGCTGGCGTTCAGCCCGGACGGGCGGATTCTCGTGGCGGCTGGCAAGACTCCCGAGATCATTGTGATGGATCCCCAAACGGGGCGGATTCTCAAGCATGTTCCTTTGCCGCCGGAGGGGCCGGCCGCGCCGACCGCCGTTTCGACCCATCTCTTGCAACCCGATGATGAGGAACAGGTGAGCTTCACGGGACTGGCCTTCTCCCCGGACGGTTCCCGGCTCTACCTTGCGAACGTCAACGGCAGCATCAAGGTCTTCAGTGTCAGCCAAGACCACGAAGTGGCCGGTTTGTTCTCCATCGCCATGCCGCCGGCCAATGCGCCACAGCGCAAGGCCGACATCCCGGCGGGACTTGCCGTTTCCCGCGACGGCAAACGGCTTTATGTCGCGTTGAACCTGTCGAACCGGCTCGTCGAATTGGATGCGGCGACCGGAGCGGTGTTGCGCCTTTGGAAGACAGGCGTCGCACCTTACGACGTGGTACTCGCGGGCGACAAGGCCTACGTGAGCAACTGGGGCGGCCGGCGGCCTGACAACAACAGCGTTGCCGGGCCGGCGGGACAGGGTACGTTTGTGCGCGTGGACCCGGTGCGGCACATTGCCAGCGAAGGGTCGGTGACTGTGATTGAAGTCCGGACTCCGAAAGCCGGCGCCCTTCAGAGTTCCCAAATCCAGGAACCCAAGTGCGAAGTGCTGACGGGGCTGCACGCCTCGGCGATGGCCCTCTCGCCCAACGGCCGATATTTGGTCGTTGCCAATGCCGGCAGCGATACACTGAGCGTCATCAATACCCAAACCGAGCAGATCGTGGAAACGATCTGGGCGCGCCAAAATCCGGCGGACCTGTTCGGTGCCAGCCCGAACGCGCTGGCGTTCGCTCCGTCGGGCAAAACGCTCTTTGTTTGTAACGGCACGCAGAACGCGGTGGCCGTAATCGCTTTCGCGCCCGGCAAGTCGAAATTGAAGGGCTTGGTTCCGGTGGGCTGGTTTCCCGGCGCCATCGTCTATGATGCGCGCCGGAAGAGCCTTTATGTGGCCAACATCAAGGGCATCGGCTCCGGACGGGCGCGCAAATTGGATGGCCCGCCCGAATTCAATTCCCGCCAGTATTGCGGGTCTTTGTCGTTGGTGCGCGAGCCTGACGCGGGCGGGTTGGCCAAAATGACCCGTCAGGCGCTGGCCAACATGCGTTACCCGCGGCTGGCCCAGGCGAGTCTGCCTCCGCGGAGTGGCGAACCCCTGCGGCCCATCCCCGAACGAGTGGGCGAGCCCAGCGAGTTCAAGCACGTCGTTTACATCATCAAGGAGAACCGCACCTATGACCAGGTGTTGGGTGACATCAAGGAAGGCAATGGCGACGGGAATCTGTGCGTCTTCGGTGAGCAGATCACGCCCAACCAGCACAAACTCGTGCGCGAGTTTGTGCTGCTCGACAACACCTACTGTTGCGGCATCCTCAGCGCCGACGGCCATGAATGGGCTGACACCGCATTTGCCACCGATTACATGGAGAAATCCTTCGCCGGATTCCCGCGCAGCTATCCGGACGGGATGGAAGACGCCGACGTGGACGCGCTGGCATACTCGCCGGCCGGGTTCATCTGGGACAACGTGGTCGCGCACGGCAAATCTTTGCGCGATTATGGTGAATTCGCCATCACCCGAAAGTCCTGGAAGGACAAATTGCGCAGTGGCAGCCCGAAGTTCCTGGACCACTATCACGAGTTTTTGAATGGCACGGAAACCATCAACCTCCGCAGTGAACCTGCCATTGAGTCGTTGCGTCCATACCTGGCCACCAACACCGTGGGTTGGGACTTGGCTGTGCCGGACGTGTTCCGGGCGGCGCAGTTTATCAAAGAACTAAAACAGTTCGAGCAAACGGGTGATTTCCCGAGTCTGGCCATCGTCTGTTTGCCGAATGATCACACGAGCGGGACCGGCGCCGGTTCACCCACGCCGGCCGCCCAGGTGGCGGACAATGACCTGGCTCTCGGCCAGATCATCGAAGCGCTCAGCCATAGCCGCTTTTGGAAGGAGACTTGCGTCCTGGCGATTGAGGATGATCCCCAGGACGGCTGGGATCATGTGAGCGGCTACCGCACGACCGCCTACGTTATCAGCCCCTACACCAAACGCCGCCAGGTCATCAGCACGCAGTACAATCAAACCAGCCTCCTGCGCACCATCGAACTCATTCTCAGCCTGCCGCCGATGAACCAAATGGACGCAACGGCCACCCCGATGTCCGATTGCTTCACCGACACGCCTGACCTCATGCCGTTCGTCGCGGTGACGAATAACGTCCCTCTCGACCAGATGAATCCGGAGTCGAAGAAGATTTCCGATCCGCTCTTGCGCAAGGCGGCCTGCGCCTCGGCGCGCCTGCCGCTCCAGAAGCCGGATCAATGTCCGGAAGACCTGCTAAACCGGATTCTGTGGCACTCGATGAAAGGTTCGCAGGCACCATACCCGGCGTGGGCAGTGCAGGAGACGGACAACGAATAACAGCGTTGGAACCATGTCCGCTCCACTTTTACAAGTTGCCGGGCTGCAAAAGAGTTATAATGCGCCTGTTTTGGTGGATTTCAATTTTGCCTTGCGACCGGGCGAAGTCCATGCGCTGATTGGCAGCAATGGCGCGGGCAAGTCCACTTTCGCGCGTATTCTCTGCGGGTTGACTGCCGATGATGGTGGAGAGATGCGGTTTTGCGGACAGGCTTACCGCCCAAAATCAAAGCGCGAAGCGGAGCGCGCGGGTGTTGTCATGGTGCTGCAAGAACTCAATGTGATCGGGGCCTTGAGCATCGCGGAAAATATTTTTCTCAACCGACTGCCGCGGCGCGGCGGCTGGGTGCGTTTCACGGAATTGCGGGAAAAGGCAGTCCAAGCCCTGGCGCGTGTTGGGCTGAACGAACTTGATCCGGCGGCGCCGGCCGGCCAACTCGGCGTCGGGCATCAACAACTGGTCGAGATCGCGGGCGCCCTGGCGCGGGACTGCCGGTTGCTCATTTTGGACGAGCCGACTGCAGCGCTTACTGACCCGGAGATAGAGCGGCTTTTTGAAAACATCCGCCGGCTGCAAACCGAAGGGGTGGGCATTATTTACATCAGCCATCGCATTGATGAAATTCGCCGCGTGGCCAACCGTATCACCGTGATGCGCGACGGACGGCACATTGCCACCCATGACGCCGGAGATGTGAAGCTCGCGCAGTTGATCCGGGAAATGGCGGGCCATGACTTGCCGGAGCGAAGGAATAGCCGGGGTTCTGCCGGCGGAGAAGTCGCGCTGAGCGTGCGGCATCTGCGCGCGGGCGGTCGCGTGCGCGACGTGAGCTTCCAGGCCCGGCGCGGGGAAATTCTTGGCCTGACCGGGCTTATCGGCTCCGGCCGCACGGAAACTTTGTGCGCCATCTTCGGCGCGGAGGCCAGGGACGGCGGCGAGATTCTGGTGGAGGGGAACGCCGTGGTCATCCGCAGTCCGGAGGATGCGGTTCGGGCCGGCATTGGATTGGTGCCTGAGGACCGCAAACAAGATGGCTTGCTCTTGGCGCAATCGATCCGTGTCAACACCACGCTGGCCACGCTCCGGCAACATGCCGGCAAGTGCGGCTGGCTGGATGGCCGCGCTGAAGCAGAGACAGCCGAAAAATTCTCGCGGCAGTTGCAAGTGCATTGCGCGTCGCTTGAGCAGGCGGTTGGGGAACTCAGCGGCGGCAATCAACAGAAGGTGGTCATTGCCCGCTGGCTGGCGCGCGATTGCCGCATCATGCTCTTTGACGAACCGACGCGCGGCATCGATGTCGCGGCCAAGGACACAATATACCAGTTGTTGCGCGACCTGGCCGATGCCGGCAAAGCGGTGGTGGTGGTTTCGAGCGAATTGACGGAGTTGATGCTGATATGCGACCGCGTCCTGGTGATGTCAACGGGAAGGATCACCGCTGAATTCCTGGCGGGCGAGTGGACGCAGGAAAAAATAACGCGGGCCGCCTTCAGCGGGCATTTCGAGCAAAGAGAAGGCGCCGGCTAAATCGTGAAAATCCAATCCAAAAAAATTGCCGAATACACCGCCATGTTGGTGATATGGCTTGGGCTGGTGCTGTTGTTTGGGATGTTAAGCCACAATTTTCTCAGCGCCCGGACTTTCGCGGCGCTGGCCAATCGCATTCCGGCGTTGGTCGTGATCGCCGCCGGCATGACCCTGGTGCTCATTATCGGAGGAATAGATCTTTCCGTGGGCTCGGTGCTGGGGCTCTGCGGTTCCGTTCTGGGCGTGGCGATGATGGATTATCACCTCTCTTTCTGGGCGGGAACAATGATCTGCCTCGGGATCGGCCTCGCGGCGGGCGCGCTCAATGGCGCGATCAGCGTCGGTCTGGGGATTCCGTCGTTCATTGTCACGCTCGGCATGCTGGAAGTGGCGCGCGGCCTGGCCTATTTGACAACGCATTCGCAAACAAAATACATCGGCAGCGAAGTGGAAGGGTTGTCAGGGCCGATTCATGGTTTGGGGGTCTCGCCTGCCTTTTTCATCTCCCTGCTGGTGATTGTGGCGGGGCAGGTGGCGCTCTCACGGACGGTATTCGGCCGCTACCTGATCGCCATCGGCTCCAATGAATCAGCCGTGCGCCTGGCGGGAATCAACCCCAAGCCCGCCAAAATCGCGGTCTTCGCCTTGCTGGGCTTCCTCAGCGGGCTGGGCGGGGTGTTTTACACGTCGCGGCTGGGCTCGTCCGATCCCAATGCAGGAATGGGTCTGGAACTCTCGGCCATTGCCGCGGTGGTGATTGGAGGCACAAGCCTCATGGGCGGTCGGGGCTCTGTTGTAAATACTTTTTTCGGCGTTCTGATCATTGCCACGCTCGAAGCCGGTTTGGCGCAGGTCGGCGCGACCGAGCCGGCCAAGCGGGTCTTCACCGGAGGGGTCATTGTGGCGGCGGTGATCCTCGATGCCTGGCGGCGTCATTTGCATCCGGCGAACCGAAGTTCAGTTTGACTTCGTCCAAGGAGTGGAAACTTGCCGGATGCTATTTGGTGATCACGTCCACTGGCGTGGCCTGGTCGGCAGGCGGAGCTTCACCCCGCAGAATCTTCAGAGCTGCCTCGATGCCAAAGACGGCGAGTTGGTCTCCATGCTGATCCGCCGTGGCGGTGACCTCGCCCTTGCCCATCAGCGCATGAATGGCGCTGATGTTATCAAAGCCGGCCACCAGAACTTTTCCGGTTTTGCCGGCGGCCTCAATCGCCGCCACCGCGCCCAGCGCCATATTATCGTTGGCGCACAAGATGGCTTTGAGGTCGGGATGTTCACTGAGGAGGGCAGTGGCAACGCCGTTGGCTTTTTCCATTTCCCAATCGCCGCTCTGCACACTGACGATATTGACGCCCGCGGCCTTCATCGCGTCCTCGAAACCGAGCCGCCGTTGCTGGCCGTTAAAAGCCGTGGGAATCCCTTCGATGATGGCGACGTTGTCGCCGATTTTAAGTTGTTTGGCGAGAACCTCGCCAACTTTGCGCGCGCCCGCGCGATTGTCCGGACCGACGAAAGGCACTTGCAGATCCGCCTGCTTGAGCACGCCGGCATCGAGTTTGTTGTCAATATTGACGACCAATATGCCGGCCTCCTTGGCGTGCTTGAGAACGGTGGCCAGCGCCTTGGAGTCCGCCGGGGCGATGACGATGGCGTTCACCTGCAGTGCGATCATTTGTTCGACAAGGTTCACCTGCTCGGCGAGGTCGGTCTCGTTTTTGATGCCGTTGGCCAGCAGGTCGTAGGCGGCGGCGTTGGTTTTTTGATGCCGGCTGGCGCCCGCGGCCATGGTGCTGAAAAACTCATTGGCCAGCGACTTCATGACCAGGGCGATTTTGGGCTTTTCCGCAGGCGGTTTGCCTGCCGCCTTGTCTTCGGATTTGCCGCAACCGCCCAACAAGGCCGCCGCGGCGAGAAGGAAAGTTGAAAAAACACGGAATTTCATGTGGATTAAACTTCGATTTTGACCGTCCGCTTCCAAGGAAACTGTGAATGCTGGCCGTTCCGTTGAACTGCGGGGACCGCGGAAACCAGGGGCCGTTGGATCTTGCCCGTGGCCAGCATGCGCTCGATTTCCTTGCGGGTCGGAGCCGAGGTCTGCGCTCCCATACGGGTCACTGAGATGGCGGCGGCGGCATTGGCAAAGCGCGCCGCCTCGACCAGCGGTTTGCCTGCCGCCAAGGCCACGGAAAGGGCGCCGTTAAAGACATCGCCGGCGGCGGTGGTGTCAATCGCCTTGACTTTGTATCCTGGGATCATCTGTCTGGTTTCTTTTCCGGCGACGTAGACTCCGCGAGATCCCAGGGTGATGATCACGTTTTGCACTCCTCGCGAAAGGAGTTCCGCGGCGGCCTTGGCCGCCGCCGCCCAGCCTCTGAGAGTGACGCCGGTTAGCAATTCCGCTTCGCTTTGGTTTGGTGTAAGCACGGAGACCCGCCGGAGCAAGCTGGCCGGCAGGCATTGGGCCGGAGCCGGGTTTAGAATGACGCGCAGGCCGGTCTCAGCGGCAAGTTCAGCCGCGGCTTCGACCGTCTTCATTGGAGTTTCCAATTGCAGGACGAGCACATCGGCGTCGTGAAATGCTTTTCGAGTTTTCTTGAGGTCCGCCGGAGCCAGTTTTCCGTTCGAGCCGGATGCCACCGCAATGCTGTTTTCTCCGGCGCGGCCAATGAAGATCAGCGCGACGCCAGACGGGTTTGTTTGATCCCGAATCACATAATCGACATTGATTCCGTCGGCGACGAAGCCTGCGACGGTCTTGTCGCCGAACATGTCCCGGCCAATGCGCGCGATGAAGGTTACGGCACCGCCGGCGCGGGCGGCGGCCACGGCCTGATTTGCTCCCTTGCCGCCGGACGCGCTGGCAAAGTGGCCGCCAAGAATGGTTTCGCCGGGTTTCGGCAGGCGATCCATCTTGATGGCCATGTCGGTGTTTGAACTGCCGACGACAAGAATAGAAGGTGCGGGTTTCAATGAGCAGGCTACAACATTTAATTTCGACCGGCCCGCGGCGGACCGAACGGCAGCCAAATCTGGTAGTCGGCGCCGGTTGCTCCCGCGTCGGCGAACGGCACCAGGCGCATGGCCAGATTCGTTCCGCCGTCGGCCATGCGAAAGACCCTTGCGCCCGGCCAGGATTCGACTTTGTCAGGCGCGGCTTCCGCAGTGATGCGCAGTTCGTTTGGATCGGAGCCAGGGATGGAGAAATGGGGCGCCTTTTCCGCTGGCTCTCCGGACGCAGCCGCGTCGGCGGCCAGCACCAAAGGGCCGTACAAAACCGCCAGCTTGCCTTCGTTTTTGTGGTCTCCAATGAGGATGCGGGGCTCGATCTTGAAGTGAAGTTGGATTTTATCCTGGTCCTGCCAAAGTCTTTGAATGGCCAGGTAGCCGTCAGCCCCGGTTTTACCTTTGGCGTTCCTGCCGTTGACTTGAACGCCGGCTTCTTCGCACCAACCCGGAATACGCAGCTTGATGACAAATGGCGTTTTGGGTGCGCTCGTCACCGTTATCTCAATGTCCCCGCTGGCGGGGTATTCCGTTTGCGTTGCGAGCGCAACCGAAGTCCCGTCCCGGAGGGTGAGCCGGGCCGTTCCAGCGTCGTAGAGATTGACAACCACGCCGTCGGCATCCGTGGCAAGCGCAAATGTGGCGATGAGAGCGACGCCCCTGGGGCCGCTGGACAGGCAGCAATTTCCATCCAGGTTGTTCGTGTACGGTTTCCTTCCTTCCATCTGCACGTAATAACCCCATTTTGTGCCGTCGCAACTTTGGGCGCCCATCAACTGGTTCAAAACGGTTTTCTCGATCTGATCGGCAAAACGTTTCTCACCGGTCAGCCGCAATAACTGGGCGTTGAATTGCAGCCAGGTCACGGTGACACAAGTCTCACCGACATCATTGACATTGGGAAAATCGAAATCCCCGTGGAAAAGCTCGCAATAGCTCGCGGTGCCGGTGGGGTAGAGGCGATGGTCCACAATGTCCTGCCACGCATTGAGACAAGCTTCGAGGATTTTGGGGTCGCTGACCGTGCGATGGAACTCCAGCGCGCCGTTGAGGCACGAAAGCATCTCGTAAGCTTTGGCGTCTCCGACTTTATCCACGCGTTTGGAGGTCAGAAGGGTTGAGACAATCTTTGGGCCATCCGGTTGTTCCCATGAGCGGAGGATGTATTTGCAGAAATCAAGGTAACGAGATTCGCCGGTCATGCGGTAGAGCAACACCATAGGCTCGAGCACGCTCGTCGGCGCCATGCCCGCATGGAAACCCGCGGCGAGGATGTTGCGCTGGCCGGGTTGGTCGCCAAAACTCCGGCAGAGAAGATCGGCCATGCGGCGGCAGGCGGGCAGCGGCGCCTGGTTGCCGGTGTAACGCATGTAAGTGATCAGGCCGATGAGATTGTATTTGTGCGCCCAAACGTCCCATTCCGTCCAGCGGTCCTTCTCAAGGTACGTTCCCAGATAGCCGTCTGGAAGCTGGCACTTGACCAACTCGGCGGCGACGAAATCAAGTTTCCGGCGGAGCAGCGGATCGCCGGTATTGACCCAAGCCAGCGTGGCGGCGTGCAACCATTTGCCGACGTGTTCCCCGTCCCAGGACTGCCGGCCCGGACGCTTGCGAAAACCTTCCAGCAGGCGATCCACATCCAGCATGGCCAGGCGATTTGATTCGTTGACAGCCATCCGCATCCCCACCCATCCCGTAAGATGCACCCGGTCTGGAACTTGTGCGTCCTGCCGGTCCGCGATAACAGGCTCCACTTTGTCGGGAAGAGGTGAAATAGTGGAGGCTGACAGGCGCGAAAGCAGAGTGGCAGACGTGAGGGCCGCCACGGTCAGGGCGCTTGCAAACCGGGACCGAATCTGACAGTTCATCAAAGAAATAATTAATGCAAACGATTGTGCAAAAATCCGCGCAGATCAACCTTTTTTCTTCTTTTCCTGTACTGCGAACTGACTCAAAATTGGGGTTTGCCACGCACTTCGGATTTTGGGTGTGCGCCGGTGAAGCTGGGTGCCATGCGGGTGAGAGTCCCGCCGGTCGAATTGGACTGTTCACGACCGAAAGCTGGGTCAGGGAAGAGGCCGCGAGGCCGAACCCGAAAGCACGATCCAGACTGAA
>Ga0208937_1000220_pt1 | contig 51891 bp, 49 predicted proteins | sample June2015DPH_11_5_FD_184705 | JGI IMG/M metagenome (GOLD analysis project Ga0208937, IMG submission 184705) | Peatland microbial communities from SPRUCE experiment site at the Marcell Experimental Forest, Minnesota, USA - June2015DPH_11_40... | ecosystem: Environmental > Terrestrial > Soil >... | reverse complement strand
CGCGTCTCCAGACGCCACGGCCTACCGCATCTGCAAAAAAGCAAACAAGCCTCCTCGCAAAACTGCCCAATCATGCAAAGATAGTGTGAGATATACAGGCTAGCGGCCATGTCGTAATATCCTAATTTCGTTTACCCGATCGGTCCTTGATGGATCGGCGTGAGAACGCCTTGGGCTTGGAGAGGACACTACCCGAAAGCAGGTTACCTTGCCACCGTGCAAGTGGCGCTATCCGGCAATCGCTGGGGTCACGTGCTCAACTAAGCCCGTCCAAGCCAGTGAAACGCGCGCAGGGTGTGGATATCCGCGTTGTTACCGTGCGGTAACCGATATGCTGACCAAGGGGGCCAGGGCGGCACGGTATGCCGCGTCAGTGCCTGTTATCGTTTCACCGTGCCACCAACAAAAGAAAAGAGCCCCAAGCCCGGGGAGGCGCAGGGCTCTTTAGCGGCATTGGGGGACCAACGCCAGGGAGCGCGGGCCAGTCGCGCTAACCGACAGTATTACCGGCGATCGTGACAACCGCGTTACGCAACCGCTGTGCCGCCCTAGAGCTTGAACCCTGGGGCGTTCGACAAGGAAGTATTTGAGGACGAAGCCGCCTTCGCGTGCGTTGCTCCTGCGCGTTAAGCCGCCACTAACCATCAATCCTCTACCGTTGCCCTCGGGACGGTGTGGAGGGGATGTGTGTTTAGGGGTGTACCCGCACTGGACCGGACCCCGGTCGCCGCACCGGCACTATCGGCGGCTGGGGTTCTTTCATTGCAGGCGGCGGCGCGTCGAGACGCAGCAGTTGAGTTGCGCTACTTCGGTATCGTTTCCAGTCGGTCGCTACGCGCCAGCACCTTCGCGTCTTGATCGCACAGCATAATCAGACGCCCGAGATATTCCTTGATTTTCGCCTTGAACACCGCCCGTGCGATAATGAGGTTCAAGTATTGATCGAGCACCTGCTCGATGCCGGCGCCTTCGCCGCCTTTGCAGAACAGGTTGATCGAATATCGACTGTCCATAAACCGCATCTATCTCAATTCCCAACTCGCCGATACTGACACTTGTAAGGTGGATTACGTCTTTTCGCTGCGCGATTTGCCTGGCCAAGGTCGCGCAAGCAGATCGGATCGCTCGCCGCGCGCCTGGTTGGTGTGAAGGTGACAAGGTAGCACGCTTACGGCGCGCAAACGTGCACCATTTTACCTTCCAAGCATTGGTCGGCATGGCCCGACCGACGTAGCTTGGTCAGGAATATCGAGTGCCGGGCTTCAGGGTGCCATGGTGGCGAGGTATGACGCGTCGTCGCTTGCCACCTTTTTACCTTACCACCGAGCTTAAAACGACGCTCATGACGCTGCTATGCCGAGTGGTAGTCAACCTCGATCGCATTGAAATCACTATCTCCCGACACCGTCTTGGTGCGTTGCTTGGTGGGCAACTGACCGATCTGACGCTGCAGGATCAGAGGCTGGACCGTAACGCCGATGATCTCGTGACATTGGTGGCGCCTGCACGGCTCAAGCGCGTCGGTCGCGAATTGAGAATGCTTGTCGAGAATTCTGATGACCACACGGCAGCCGACCCGAGCCTGCTGAGGATTATCGCTCGCGCTCACGACATCCAGGCACGCCTCATTCAGAACACCAAGCTGACCGTGCATGACATCGCTCGCGAAGAGCGCGTGTCGGCAGCCTACATCTATAATCTCCTGCGTCTTCCCTGGCTGGCACCCGACATTACGACGGCCATTGTCAATGGTCGGCAACCACACCAACTCAACGCCAAGACGCTGATGCGGCAGGCATCGCAGCTGCCGACTGATTGGGCCGAGCAGCGAACGCAGCTCGGTTTTCGCTGAAAACACATCGTCGGTTCTGCAAGCGGTTTCGCGCGTCGCAACCCGTTTTAGCGTGCGGAAACAGCGTTTCAGCGTGCAAAAAGTCAACCACGAAATGGCGCCCGAGAGATTTTCGCGCCCACTGTCGCCGAGATCACGCGTGAAACCGTCTCTGCCGTAAATCGGATCGTGCGCGGCGACAAGAAAACCCCGCCAAACCGCGTTAAAATCGAGTCATCCAAAAGACAAAAACTACCATAATATCAACTGCTTAGATGCTGGCTGGGGCGGGAGGATTCGAACCTCCGAATGGCGGAATCAAAATCCGCTGCCTTACCACTTGGCTACGCCCCAATGCGCCGTCGGATTGCCGCCGGCCGACCGCGGGCCGTCGGCCAGCGCAACATAGCGGCGCGCCCGCCATCGATCAATGTTGGCCGCGAAAGGTCGCCCGAAGCTGGTCAGCAGCGCCTATCCGCGACGTTTCGAATCAAAGGACGGCAACGGCATCTTCAGCTTCTTGGCGAGCAAGATGTGCAATTCGATCTCCCGCATTCCGGAGCGGCCGAACGACACCGGCGGCAACTCTTCGATGGATTGGAAATATGGCCCTAGCCGCGCCTGCTTGTCCGGCGTGATCGTGCGGCCGATGACGAGAGCGTCGCGCCCGAGCCATGATTTCGGGTCGTCGCTGAAGTCGAAGTTCTTGGCCTCGGTCAAGTCGCCGAACACGGTGACCGGCAACGCACCGTCCAGCGCCTGGTCGATCCTGCCGGCATCCATCCAGTTCGGCGCAACGACGAACATGTTGCCGTCGAGATAGCCGCGCGCCTTGAGTTCAGCGCGGAGCGGCGTCCACGCGACCGCCTCGAGCGTCGGGTCGCCATGGGCGAAGGCAGCGGGAAACAACAGCTTGCCGTAACCGGTCGCCGCCTGGCCGAGGGCGACCGCCGCCAACACGACCAATAACGCCGCGGAGGAAATTGCCCAACGGCGCGGCGCGGCCGCCTTGCCGGCGACAAGGCCGTCGAGATAAGCGCCAAGGATCGGATAAAGCATCAGCCAGCCGGACATCGGCCAATGCGGCAGGCCTCTGTCGCCCCAAAGCGGAATGACGGTGAAGAACACGATCGTCGGCAGGCCGAGGCAAAGGCAGTACCAGGACCGTTCCTGCCGACGTCCGGCCCGCAACGCCTGCCACACCGCAATCGCCAGCGGCACGAAGATCCAGGGCAGGATCCAGACCGCCTGGCCGGCGGCGTTGGCGAGCGCATTGCCGGCATGAAGCCCGCCTTGCGCCAGACCGCGGCCGCCCTGATAGGCGAAGGAGACCCAGCCGTGCTGCGCGTTCCAGATCAGGACCGGGGAAAAGATCGCCAGCGCGATGAGCGCGCCGGCCCACGGCGCGGGATGAAGCAGAACGCGGCGGCGTCCGGGGACGCTCACGAGATAGAGCAAGAGCCCGAAACCGAACAGCACCGCCTGATACTTCGCCAGGCTTGCCAGCCCGAGGTAAATTCCGGCGAGGATCCAGCTTCGCCATGGCGAAGCGGAAGCGGCGGCAGGAAAGAAAGCATTCGCCAGCGTCAGCGCCGCAGCGAGAAGAAAGAAAAAGAGCGCGCCGTCGGGAACGATCCAGCCGCCGGCCGACAGCGTGAAAAACGCCGACAGGTTGAGCGCCAGCATCGCCCAGACGCCGGCCCAATCGCCGAACAGCCGGCGCGTGAGCCGATAGAGCAGCCATGACGAGCCGGCGAATAGAATAATGAACGGCAGCCGCAGCGCGCGGCCGTCGCCAACGAGCGGCATGAACGCGTGCGCGATCCAATAATGCAGCGGCGGGTGGTCGAAATAGGACAGCTCAAGCTCGCGCGCATTGGCGATCGCATAGCTTTCGTCGACGCCGAGGCCGAGTGTCGCCGCCAAGACGAGCCGAAAACCTAGAAAAACAATGATCAGCCCCAATGCCGCTGCGTCGGGGCTATGACGAGCCGAGAGCAAGGTCCTGCGCCATGCGACGCTCTGCCAAGACTGCAAACCCATCGTCGTTCCGGTAGGCGAGCGTGGGAGTATTGTAAAGCGCGCGCGGCACCGTCTCGGCGCGGCACCGGGTCGCCATCTCGCCCTATCGCCGGCTCCGGCGCGATCCCCCGCGCTTTGCTTTGCCCTTTCCGCCCTCCGGCGTTCCGCCTAAGCTCTGTATAGGCAGCAGGGCTGGCACCATATAATGAATATGCATCATGACATGGCGGCGCCCGCCGCCGGCCGGCATTGGGCCGTATCGCCGCTGCCGCGACGGCTGGTCCGCCAGCCGTTCAATCGCCGGGGAGGCTATCGGTGACCTATCGCGCTCCACTCGCCGACATGGACTTTGCGCTCAAATACGGCGCAGCGCTTTTGCCCGCGCTCGAGCAAGGCTTTTTCGGCGACCTCACCATGGATGACGTCGACGCGGTTTTGGCCGAAGCCGGTCGCGTCGCCGCCGAAGTCATCGCGCCGCTCAACCGGGTCGGCGACCAGGCCGGCGCCGGCTTCAAGGACGGCGTCGTCACCACCGCGCCCGGCTGGAAGGAGGCCTATGACGCCTGGCGCAAGGGCGGCTGGAACGGCTTGGCCTCGCCGGCGGAATGGGGCGGCCAGGGATTGCCGCAAGTGCTCAACGCCGCCTGCACCGAGATGTGGAACGCGGCGGCGATGGCTTTCGGCGTCGGCCCGATGCTCACGATGGGCGCGATCGATGCGCTCAACGCCCACGGCAGCGACGCGCTCAAGCGCGCCTATCTGGAAAAACTCATCTCCGGCGAATGGACCGGGACGATGCAGCTCACCGAGCCGCAGGCCGGCTCCGACGTCGGCGCGCTGCGCAGCCGCGCCGAACGCGCCGGCGACGGCAGCTACCGCATCACCGGCCAGAAGATCTTCATCACCTACGGCGAGCACGACCTCACCGACAACATCATCCATTTCGTGTTGGCGCGGCTGCCCGACGCGCCGCCCGGCACGCGCGGCATTTCGCTGTTCCTGGTGCCCAAAATCCTGCTCAACGCCGACGGCTCGCTCGGCGCCCGCAACGACGTGCGCGCGCATTCGGTCGAGCACAAGCTCGGCATCCATGGCTCGCCGACCTGCACCATGATCTTCGGCGATCGCGGCGGCGCCACCGGCTTCATCGTCGGCGAAGAGAATGCCGGCATGGCCGCCATGTTCACCATGATGAACCGCGCCCGGCTCGCGGTCGGCCTGCAAGGCGTCGGCATCGCCGAACGTGCCACGCAGCTGGCGCTCGCCTACGCACGCGAGCGCCGGCAAGGCCGCACCGCCGGCATGCCGGCGACCGAATCGGCGCCGATCATCGCGCAGCCCGACGTGCGGCGCATGCTGCTGAGTATGCGCGCGCTGACGCAAGCCGCGCGCACCATTTGTTATGCGACCGCCATGGCGCTCGATCGCGCCGAGCGCGGCGACGACAAGACGGCGCGGCACGCGGCGCATGCGCGCGCCTCGCTCTTGACGCCGATCGCCAAGGCGTTTTCCACCGATATCGGCGTCGAAGTGACCTCGCTCGGCGTCCAGGTGCATGGCGGCATGGGCTACATCGAGGAGACCGGCGCGGCGCAGCTTTATCGCGATGCCCGCATCACCCCCATCTACGAAGGCACCAACGGCATCCAGGCGATCGATCTCGTCACCCGCAAGCTGCCGCTCTCTGGCGGCGCGGTGATCGAAGGTTTTTTGGGCGAATTGCGCCGTATCGTCGAAGCGGTCGATGCCACCAACGATCCGGCGCTGGGCTGGACCGGCGTGCGGCTCGAGGAAGCCGTCGACAGCTTGGCGCGCGCCACCTCTTGGATGCTCACCCATCGCGAAAGCGACACCGACCAGGCGCTCGCCGGAGCGACGCCCTATCTGCGGCTGTTCGGCGTCACTACCGGCGGCTGCATGTTGGCGCAGCAGGCGCTCGCCGCGCTCCGGCTCGGCACTGACGGCGCTTCGCGTATCGCGCTGGCGCGGTTTTTTGCCGAGAATTTTTCCGTCCAGGCGGCCGGGCTCGAGCGCACCGTGGTGGAAGGCGGCCCGGGCCTCATCGCCGCCGATGCGGCGCTGGCTCAGTAGACTGTCGCGTCCATGTCCACCCTTTTGATCACCCATCCGGCCTGTCTCGATCACCTGACGCCCAGCGGTCATCCGGAGCGGCCGGAGCGGCTGCGCGCCGTCGAGCGCGCGCTCGAGGTGGAAAAGTTTCAATTGCTGGCGCGGGTCGAGGCGCCGGCGGCGCCGTTCGAGATCATCGCGCTGTGCCACCCCATGGACTACATCGTCCAGCTTCGCGACGCGACGCCGGGGGAAGGCATGGTGCGGATCGACGCCGACACCTCGATGTCGCCGGGCAGCTTCGAAGCGGCCCTGCGCGCGGTCGGCGGCGCCGTGCATGCGGTCGACGAGGTTTTGAGCAACAAAGCCGCCAATGCCTTCGTCGCAATCCGGCCGCCCGGCCATCATGCCGAGACGGCGCGGCCGATGGGTTTTTGTTTCTTCGACAACGCCGCCATCGCCGCGCGTTATGCGCAGGAGCGTCACGGCGTCGCCCGCGCGGCGATCGTCGACTTCGACGTCCATCATGGCAACGGCTCGCAAGAGATTTTCTGGGCCGACAAGACGGTGATGTACTGCTCGACCCATCAGATGCCGCTGTTTCCCGGCACCGGAGCCGTGATCGAATCCGGCGAGTACGAGACCATCGTCAACGCGCCGCTGCGGCCCGGCGACGGCGGCGAGGAATTCCGCGCCGCCTTCGAGAGCCGCATCCTGCCGCGGCTGCGCGAGTTTCAGCCGGAGCTGATCGTCATTTCCGCCGGCTTCGACGCCCACATGCGCGATCCACTCGCCAACATCAATCTGCTCGAGGCCGATTTCGCCTGGGCCACGCAAAAGATCATGGATGTCGCCGATCGCTATGCCGGCGGACGCGTGGTCTCGATGCTGGAGGGCGGCTACGATCTGCAGGCGCTGGCCAACTCGGTCGCCGCGCATGTCACCGCGCTGATGCGGGGATAGCACGGCCGATCTGCTATAAGACGAAACGAGTCGGAGAGCCGCGCGATGGCGCAACGGAACAATCAAGCCAGCCAGAACGATAACCGAGATAACGGCGACGTCGGACAATTGTCGTTCGAGCGCGCGATCGAGGAGCTCGAATCGATCGTCAAGCGGCTCGAAGAGGGCAAGGTGCCGCTCGAGGAATCGGTCGCAATCTACGAACGCGGTGAAGTGCTCAAGCGCCACTGCGAGGATCTGTTGCGGCAGGCCGAGGCGCGGGTGCAGAAGATCACCCTCGACGCCGCCGGCAACCCCACCGGCACCGAGCCGCTCGACGTGGAGTAGCACTTACCTCCCCGCGGTCGGTTCTTCACCTCCCCTGGGGGATCTTTGAGCTTCACAACCCCTACCGGCTGACTCGCGGCGGTCACCGCCGCGGGCTGGCGCTCACTTCACCCCGAGTTTCTCCCATTCGTCAGCGATATCGGGGCGGATCGCCAGCGCCGCCGTCCGGTCGGCATCGGCTCCCGCGACATCGCCCTTTTTTCGCTTAATGATACTCCGACCATAGAGGGAACCAGCGAACCTCGGATTGAGTTTCAGCGCGGCTTCGTACTCCGCCAAGGCCTGGTCCAGTTGGCCGAGTTTGAAATAGACGAGCGCGCGGCTATCGATCGTGTTGGCGTTGTCGGGGCGCAGCCGCAGCGACTCGTTGCAATCCGCTAGCGCGGAGTGCAGGTCGCCGAGGATCGCTCGCGCCCAGCACCTGGCGTTCCAAGCGGCCGCAAATTTGGCGTCGACGCGGATCGCCTGATCGTAATCGGCGACGGCACGCTCGTTATCGTCCATGTCGTGGTAAATATCGCCGCGAGTCTTGAACCCTTGCGAGAAGGTCGGACCGAGTCTCACGGCTTCGTTCAAGTCCTGCAGCGCGCGATCGTAATTCTTTTTGATCCGATAGTCGTCGCCGCGGTTGTTGAAGGCGCGGTAGTTGGTGGGATCAAGACGGATCGATTGATCATAGTCGGCGATGGCGCGGTCCCGCTCCGCCTTGCGGGAATATTCGACGCCGCGGTTGTCGTAAAGATGAGACAGGTCCGCGCCGCTGTATTTCTTCGACGCGATGGCGCGATCGCACGCGGCGATCGCTTCGTCGCCGGTGGCGTCGCGACAGATGATGAAATCCTCCGCCGCCGCCGCCGGTATCGTCGGGGCAGGCGCGGCGAACAGCAAACAACAGGCCGTTCCGAGCGGCCTCAGTAAAGCGCGCATGATGCCCCCCTCTTTTGGTGAACGTTAACATTGTCGTATCCGGAGGTGAAGCGTTCCGCGATGACCGTTTCACGGTATCCGAGCCTCTCCGCGCACCCGAAGTCGGATGTTTCCGACTTCGGTCATTTGTATTACCGAACTCGGGAACACCCGAGTTCGGTGGGGAGAAGTGAAATAAAATTCGTTCTCGCGGCGCGATGCGCGCCCGAGGCATGCCGTACAACGCGTCAACGACTCCGCCGAGCACCATCGCGTCACGCCTGAGCCGGCGGTGGGACCGGCTTTCGGCTCGATCATGCCCAAGCGATTTGAGCATGATCTTTTCGGAAAACCGGTATCCACTTTTCCGGATCATGCTCGACAAATAAAAAGGAAGCAAAACGCCGCCAGGCGCACTTTTCCTTCCATGAGCCGCATCAGCGGATGCGGCGCGCGCCTTAACGCGGCGCGCTCGCCTGACGGCGTTCCACCGCGGTACTTGCGGCCGCGAACCAACGCCGCCGCTCAGCTCCAGAACGCGCTTCCTGGGACGCGGTTGCCGGCGGGCGTTAGCCGCCGTCCCCTGTCCCAGTCCAGCGACAAAGTCGCAGACCGGTCATCATGCCGGCCGGGCGTTTTCCCGTTAGCCGCCCGGGAGCGGAGGTGACGAGCCCCTGCCCGCGGGAACCGCTCTTGCCCCATCGGCCAGCGTCACCCGGCCGATGTCCTTAGGTAAGCAAGATTCGCTGTTTGTATCCTAAACGGGGACCATTGTCAAGCGGTCCGTCGCGATATCGGTGACCTTCGGCCGCCGCGCACCGGCTCGAAAACCATTTGACTCACGTCAAGGCGGCTTGAGCGAAGGCGCCTAGGATCACACTTGGCTCAGTCGACCGTGCATGAGCCGGGCGGCCTTGACCGAATCGAGATAGCTCCTAGGCACCTATTCGGCTCCGGTCCTGGCCGCCTTCTATTACTTATGACCGAAACCCCAGCCGTCACCACGTTCAAACACCGACAAGAAGGATTAGCGGCGTCGTTCGCCCAAGCTGATGCCATGGGTCTTTGCCAATGGCCGGTGACGTCCAAACTGTTTCCGCTTCGTGGCCGGTCGACAATCCGATTGGCCGGATTGCCGCCGCACTAACTACTTGCGCGAGAGTTCACCGGTTGCGGCAGCAGAGAATTTGCTGTGGCCGACTGACAGCGGCAGATTGATATTGTTCACTTGTCGCATGAAATTCGTAATAAGCGTATTTTTGTCCTTTTGGGTGACAGCAAATGCCCAAGTTTCCACCGACGTACCCTCATTGTCATTACCTGAATCGATGGCGACAATAACTGCGTTTGTCAGCTGTCTTTCGACTCGAAATTTTCCGGGTTTAACCTCGTTTATTTTTTCATCGCGCTTATAAAAAACACGCGCTTGTCCGTCTTGGATGATGATCCGACGCCAAGAAGTCGTGGCTTTTCCTTCCCCCGTCAGATCTATGCTCTTGAGGTCGCCTTCCCACGTTCCATCGAGCGAGCTGAAATCCTCGGCGGCGGCCTGCCAGAGTAGCAAGCCGTTGAGAAATGCCGCGATGACGACGATTCCAATTGCAAAATTGACAACGCGTGCACCTCGCATCTCGTTCTCCCCTTGCCGAATGGATGATCCGACATCCCAAGATGAACGATCCTTGCGTCATCGTCGACATTATTAGTGATTGGTGCGCACCTAGCCGGCGGCGGCGCTGCTCGGCGGCCGATACAACACCACCACATTGCGCGAACCGCAGCGCGGGCAGCGCAGCCGGCTTTCCAGCCGCGACATCGGAAACGCTCTGCCCCGCGTCCACACCAGCGTTTCCATGTCGAGCTCCTTGCGGTAGTTGCACTCGCGGCTCGATTGCGAGCGCGGGCCGTCGGAGCGGCCGTAGCTGCAGCGGACGGTGACCCGCCAGCCGAGCGCAAAAGCGTCGCCGATGGACTCGACAGACATTGTTAAGGCTCTTGAATTTCCGGTCGCGGCCCGGACGTGACCGGGCTTGACTTTATAGAACAAAGAGAGAACACTCTGGTGTCTGAGTCAAGGGGATTGAGACCATGGACCCGGACAAGAAAAGCGCTTGGCTGCGCCAGCTCGACGAGGAATGCCCGCATCAGGTGGTGCTGCCGCGACGGCAATTGGCCGATGACAGCGAGATCCTGGATTTCCTCCTCGCCTATGTCGGCAAGTTCGACATGTATGTCGAAGACGATTACGCGGCGTTCGTGCGCTATTGCTTCGAGGATCCGCTCGACGCCGAAATCTTCCGCGCCCGTTTCGAGCCGAAGCTCGACCGCTTCAAGTTGGCGGGGTGAGACTATCCGTCATTGCCGGGCTTGACCCGGCAATCCATGCTGAAGTCCGGCATAAAGATGATGCGTGGTTGTCGCGGCGTGGCCCTCGCGCGATTTTGCGCGCCGCTCGTTCGCATGGACCGCCGGGTCAAGCCCGGCGGTGACGAGGCTTAGGTAGCCCCTGCCGCCAGCCGCGATGCGCTATAATGCGACTCGCGGAACCTTGAGTTCCCGGTGCGGAGTGGGCTCCTCATGAACTACCAAACGCTGGCCGTGTCGTTGGCCGACGGTGTCGCCAATGTCGTGCTGAACCGGTCCGACAAGTCGAACGCGATGAACCGGCAGATGTGGGATGATATTCGGAATGTGTTCCGCAAGCTCGACGAGACGCCGGAGGCCCGAGTCGTCGTCTTGAACGGCGCCGGCAGACACTTCAACGCGGGCATCGATCTGGCGATGCTGTCGCAGCTCACGGACACCGGCGGCGGCCGCGCCGCGCATCAGCGCGAACAGCTGCGCCGCGTCATATTGGATCTGCAGGACGTCATCACCAGCCTGGAAACCTGCCGCAAGCCGGTGCTCGCGGCGATCCACGGCGCCTGTATCGGCGCCGGCGTCGATCTGACCTGCGCCGCCGACATGCGCTATTGCTCGGCCGACGCCAACTTCGTCGTCAAGGAGATCGAACTCGGATTCGTCGCCGACGTCGGCACCCTGCAACGGCTGCCGAAACTCATCGGCGACGGCATGGCACGGGAGCTCGCTTACACCGGGCGGCCATTCTCCGGCGCCGAAGCCAAGGAAATAGGTTTCGTTAACCGTTGCTACGGCTCGCGCGACGACATGATGGCGGGGGTCGCCGGGATCGCGCGTTCGATCGCGGCCAAGTCGCCGCTGGCCATCCGCGGCACCAAGGAGATGCTCATCTATACCCGCGACCATTCGGTCGCCGAGAGCCTGAATTACATGGCGATCTGGAATGCGGCGCTGCTGCAGTCGGACGATCTGAGCGAGGCATTCGCCGCCTTTATGGCGAAGCGAAACCCGAAATTCAGAGATTGACCTTTAAGGCTGACCGTAAGGCCGCATTCGTCCGCCGGAGAACCGAGGGAGTTGCCGTGCCGACACTGGTCCATCGCGCCGCGCGGGTTTTTCGCGGGCATCCGGCGATCGGCTACCTGGTCGCCTTCGTGTCGGTCGGCCTTGCCACCGCATTGCAATGGTGGGCGAGCGATTTTTATCAAGGCGCGCCGTTTATCACGATCTATCCGGCGTCATTACCGCCTTCGTCGGCGGCTACCCGGCCGGATTGCTCAGCGCCGTGCTGGCCGGCCTGTCGCAATGGTATTTCTTCATCCCACAATTCCATTGGCTCGCGGTTCTCACCTACGTGATCGACGCCGTCGTCTGCGTGCTGTTGATCGAATTCGTCAACCGCGGTCTTGAAAAAGAGACCGAGGCCGCGCGGCATGAAACCCTGTTGAGAGAGGAATTGCAGCATCGTATCCAAAATCTGTTCGCCGTCATTCAAGCCGTCATTCGTTTCAGCCTGCCGAGCAATGAGGCTCGGGTTTCAGCGGCCGCGATCAAGGACGGGCTGCTGGACCGGTTGCAAGCGCTGGTCGATGCCAACCGGCATGTCAGCGACTCCACGGGCGAGGTCGCGCTCATCGACCTGATCCACAGTCAAATGCTCATTTTCGCCGAGCGTTACACGGTGCACGGCCGGCCGCAGGTGACGCTCAATCCGCAGCTGACGCAGAATTTCTCCCTGATCCTGCACGAGCTGGTCACCAATTCGCTGAAGTATGGCGCCTTGTCGGCTGCCGACGGCTCCGTTCAAATCAAGCTGCAGGAAGTTCCGACCGGCGTGCTGTTCGACTGGACGGAAACCGGCGGTCCGGCCGTCAGTGCGCCACCCGCCGACGGTTCCGGCGGCGGTTTCGGCTCGCGGATTCTCGGCCCGTTTGCGCAGAGTTTCTGCGCCGACGTCGCCGTCGCCTACGAGCCGACGGGCCTGCATTACAGTCTGCAAATACCCCGCCAGCAAAGCGTGTAGCCGTGGATGGCCGATCGGCTCCAAACGGGATTGGCTGGCAGACCGCAGGCCGATTTGATCCATATCAAGGCGGCTTCCGCCAGGGCGCCTACATTCAACCTGCGGCTCGCACGACAATCCTCCCTGTGGGACTTGAGCCGAGCGGCCTTGACCGAACCTTCACACCTCTGGGTGGTTCCGGTCGCGGCCGCTTTTTATTGCGCGTTGTGGAACTTGTCAGCGCCGGCCCTTGCCTGGCGCCGGCAGCTTCTGCCGCACCTTGCCGATTTCGGCCCAGGCGTCGTTTTTGATGCGCTTTTTGATATCAAGCACCGTGAAATCGTTGCCGCCGATGGTCCGCGGCAGCCGCTCCCAGGTGACCGGCGTCGAGACCGGCGCGCCGGGCCGCGCGCGCGTCGAATACGGCGCTACCGCGGTCGCCTCGCGCGAGTTGCGCAAATAGTCGATAAAGATGCGGCCGTCGCGCAGCGACTTGGTCATCTTGGCGAGATAAAGCTCCGGGCTGTCGGCGGCCATCGCCGCGGCGATGCGCTGGGTGAACAGCTTGGCCGTGTTCCAGTCGACGTCGGCGATCGGCACCACGACGTGGAGACCTTTGCCGCCGGACAGCTTGACGAAGCTCTCGAGTTTTTCCGCCTGCAGCCGCTCGCGCGTCTCGCGCGCCGCCGCGACGATCTGCGGCCAGGCGACCCCCTGCCCCGGATCGAGATCGAACACCAGGCGGTCGCAGGTCTCAAGGCGGTCGAGCCGCGAGCCGCGCACGTGAATCTCCAAGGCGCCGGATTGCACCACCGCGATGAGATCGTCGCGCGTCTCGACCGCAATCACGTCGTGATCCTTGCCGGCGACGACCCGGCGCAGCGGCGACGATTTCATGTCCGCAGCGATGTGCTTCTGGAAGAAAGTTTCGCCGCCGACACCTTCCGGCGCGCGCACCAGCGACAGCGCGCGGCCGACAATGTGCGGCCTTATCCAGTCCCAGACGCTGACGTAATATTCGGCCAGATCCTGCTTGGTCACGCCGACGTCCGCCCAGTAGACGCGGTCGGGATGCGTCAGCTGCAGCCGCTCGGCTTCGTTGCTTTTGTTCGCGCGCGCGGCTCTTGGACTTTTTGATTGATTTCCCGGCGGATCCTGTGCCGGCGCTTTGGCGACCATGGTCTTCGTCCCCGTCGATTTTCGTACCGGCGCCGGCACCTCGCGCACGACCTCGCTCGCCGCTTTGTCCTCGCGGATGCCTTTGAACGAGGCCTGCCGCAGCACCCCGCCGTGGGTAACGCCGGCAAACTCGGCCTCGACGACGAGCTTCGGCTCGACCCAGACCACGTCCTTGCGCCGCTCGTCCGGCGGCAGCGCGAGCGGCCGCCGGTCGGTGCGCAGCGCCTGCAGACGCGTGAACAGATCGCGCGCCATTTTTTGCGTATAGCCGGTGCCGATGCGCCCGGCATAGCGAAGCGCGCCGTTTTCGTGCACCGCCACCGTCAGCGCGCCGATCGCGTGAGGCAACGCCGTCGACGGCGCGTAACCGACGACGATGAATTCCTGGCGGCCGTGGCATTTGCTCTTGACGAAATTGTCCGTGCGGCCGGACCGATACGGCGCGTCGCGCCGCTTCGACACGATGCCTTCCAGTCCCATCTCGCAAGCGTGCCGCAGGATCAGCGGCCCGGCCTCGGCGAAATCGTCGGTGTAACGGATGACGCCGCCGCCAGCCTTGCCCTTCAGCAGACGCGCCAGCGCGGCCTTGCGCGCGACGAGCGGCTCCGCCGTCAGATCGCGGCCGTCGAGATACAGAAGGTCGAACACGTAATAGGCGAAACGGTCGGTGCGGCCGTCCTTCAAATCGGTCTGCAGCAGCGAGAAATTACTGATGCCGCGCTCGTCTTCCACCACCACTTCGCCGTCGAGCAGCGCGGTTTCGGCGGGAAGCGCCGCCACCGCTTCGGCGATCGGCTTGAACCGGTGCGTCCAATCCTGCTGCTTGCGCGTCAATAGCCGCACGCTGCCGTGGTCGAGCCGCGCCTCCATGCGATAGCCGTCGAATTTGATCTCATGCAGCCATTGCGGTCCGCTCGGCGCTTGGTCGTAGAGGGTAGCGAGACTGAGCGGCACAAACTCGGGCAGCTTCGATTTCGCACCCCCGGCAACCGGCTTTTTCCCGCTGCGCTTGCCGCCGGCGCTGCGCGCGCCGGGCTTGGCATTGGTTCGCGCCCTCGCCGCCGGCCTTGCCGCGATTTGTTTGATCCGCTGCTTAAACGCCGCCGCGTCGTCCGCTTTGGCGCCGACGGCGCGATTGCTGTGCCAGACCCGTTTGGCGCCTTTTCCCGCGGCGATCTCTTCGATCGAGCGGCCGGTCGTCACCGAGCGCGGCTGTTGCTGCAGAATATCGTCATCGCGCGGTTCGCGCGCCCACTCGTCCTTGGCCTTGATGAGCAGCCAATTCTCATGGCGCTCGCCGTCGCGCGCATGCATGCGCACCAGATGCCAGCGGCCGTGCAGTTTCTCGCCGTCGAGGTCGAAAACGAGATGGCCCTTGGCGTAGCCCTTGTGCGGATCGCCCTCGGGAATCCAAGCGCCGCGATCCCAGATCATGACGGTGCCGCCGCCATATTCGCCTTGCGGGATGGTGCCCTCGAACGTGTTGTATTCGATCGGATGGTCCTCGACGTGGACGGCAAGACGTTTCTCGCCGGGATCGAGACTCGGCCCGCGCGTCACCGCCCAGCTCTTCATCACGCCGTCGAGCTCGAGCCGCAAATCGTAATGCAGCCGCCGCGCGGCATGCTTCTGAATCACATAACGGTGACCGCCGCGCCGGCCCTTGCGGCCGCGCGGCTCCGTCGTCACGCCGAATTGCCGCTTTTTTCGGTAAGTCTCGAGTGCCACGATCGGTCAGCTTGGGTTTTGCGGTGCTCGGCCTGTGGCGGCCTATTGCGGAATTCGCGCGGGCGTTCGCCGCGCATTGCCCGCAGCGAACTGCGGAATCCGAAAGGCCACCATTAACGTCATCATTCTAATGCGGTTTTCGGATTTGAAGTTCCTCTGTCACATTTGCTTAGGCCCAGTTTTATGCAGTTTTTGTACACGCCGTAAGATTGTAATTCCTTTCGGGGCCCTTCGGCGTGGCAAGATTTACCTTTTTCGACAATGGCTTTGTCCGAACCAATCCCTATATCCGGCGTTGCTGAGTACGGGGGCTTACGTCCGAATATGCCCCAGCGGAGCCAGAGAGCCATAGACCGGACGCTTAAACTGACAAGCGCCCGCCTGCGGCCGAAATTGCGTTGCCGGCCTGGAATGGTGTAAAGATTAATGTTTATGGGGTTCGGCGCTATGCGTGGGGGATCGGGCGCATCGGCACTTTGACACCGACGTTCACTATTTAGGCCCGCGAGAGGCCAACGAGGCTAATAAGAAGGAGTGTTCGCGTGACCGTTCCGTCCAAGACCCCATTGCTGGATCTGGTCAAAACGCCAAGCGACCTCCGGCACCTCGAGGAAGGCCAGCTGCGCCAGCTTGCCGATGAGCTGCGGCGGGAGACGATCGACGCCGTTTCGGTCACCGGCGGTCATCTCGGCGCCGGTCTCGGCGTGGTCGAGCTGACTGTGGCGCTGCATTACGTGTTCGATACGCCGCGCGATCGACTGGTCTGGGACGTCGGCCATCAGGCCTATCCGCACAAGATTCTCACCGGCCGGCGCGACCGCATCCGCACGCTGCGGCAGGGTGGCGGCCTGTCCGGTTTCACCAAGCGCGCCGAGAGCGAATACGATCCGTTCGGTGCCGCCCACTCCTCGACCTCTATTTCCGCCGCTCTTGGCATGGCGGTGGCGCGCGATCTCAGCGGCAAGAAGAATAACGTCATCGCCGTCATCGGCGACGGCGCCATGTCGGCGGGCATGGCCTACGAGGCCATGAACAATGCCGGCGCGATCAATTCCCGGCTCATCGTCGTGCTCAACGACAACGACATGTCGATTGCGCCTCCGGTCGGCGCGCTGTCGGCCTACCTCGCGCGCCGCGTCTCCGGACGCGGCTATCGCAGTTTGCGCCACATCGTCCGCCAGATCGCCAAGCGGCTGCCGAGCAGGATGCTGGAGAAGCGTGCGCTCGCCATCGAGGAATATGCGCGCGGGCTCGTCACCGGCGGCACGCTGTTCGACGAACTCGGCTTTTTCTATGTCGGGCCGATCGACGGCCACAACATCGATCATCTGCTGCCGGTGCTGAGAAACGTGCGCGACGCCGAGAACGGGCCGTTCCTGGTTCACGTCGTCACCAAGAAAGGCAAAGGCTACGCGCCGGCGGAAAAATCCGCCGACAAGTACCATGGCGTGGTGAAGTTCGACGTCGCCACCGGCGCCCAGGTGAAATCGAAACCGACGGCGCCGGCGTACCAGAAGGTCTATGGGGAAAGCCTCATCAAGGAAGCGCGCAAGGATCCCAAGATCGTCGCCATCACTGCGGCGATGCCCTCGGGCACCGGCGTCGACCTGTTCGAAAAGGAGTTTCCCGAGCGCACGTTCGACGTCGGCATTGCCGAGCAGCATGGCGTCACTTTCGCCGCCGGGCTGGCAACCGAAGGCTTCAAGCCATTCGCAACCATCTACTCGACGTTCCTGCAGCGCGCCTATGACCAGGTCGTGCACGATGTCGCGATCCAGCGGTTGCCGGTGCGTTTCGCCATGGACCGCGCCGGACTGGTCGGCGCCGACGGGCCGACGCATGCCGGCACCTTCGATGTCGCCTATCTCGGCTGCCTGCCGGGCTTCGTGCTGATGGCGGCGGCCGACGAAGCCGAGCTGGTACACATGGTGTCTACCGCCGTGGCGATCGACGATCGGCCTTCGGCGCTGCGCTATCCGCGCGGCGAAGGCCGCGGCGTGCCGATGCCGGAAGAAGGCAGGCCGCTCGAGATCGGTAAGGGCCGCATCCTGCGCGAAGGCACCAAGGTCGCGCTGTTCTCGTACGGCGCCCGGCTCGGCGAATGCCTCAAGGCGGCGGACGAATTGGCGGCGCATGGCCTGTCGACCACGGTCGCCGACGCGCGCTTCGCCAAGCCGCTGGATGTCGATCTCTTGCTGCGGCTTTCGCGCGAACACGAGGTGCTGTTGACCATCGAGGAGGGTTCGATCGGCGGCTTCGGCTCGTTCGTGCTGCAAGCGCTCGCCGAGCACGGCCTGCTCGATCGCGGCCTCAAGGTTCGCAGCATGGTGCTGCCCGACATCTTCATCGACCAGGATTCGCCGAACGCGATGTACGCCAAGGCCGGACTCGATGCCAAAGGCATCGTCCATAAGGCATTCGAGGCTCTCGGCCAAAACATCCGCGGCGAGGCGGTGAAGCTCGTCAGGTAGCCTACCCTGTAGGGTGGGCTAAATCGTCGTCTGTTCCATAGCCGCGTGGGCACTCCGCGTGCACGATTTTGCCCACGCGGAACAAGCCTGAAAGCGCGCGCAGTGCCCACCCTACAATTGCCATGACCACGCGAGAGCGCGCCGATCGGCTTTTGGTCGCGCGCGGCCTGTTCGAAAGCCGCGCCCGCGCCCAGGCCGCCATCGCCGCCGGCCGGGTGACCGCCGACGGGGCACCGGTGCGCAAGGCGTCGGACGCGATCTCGTCGGCCGCCGCGATCGAGGCCGCACCCGAGCATCCCTATGTGTCGCGCGGCGGCGTCAAGCTCGCGGCGGCGCTCGATCATTTTCAACTCGATGTCGCGGGCCGCGTCTGCCTCGACGTCGGCGCCTCGACCGGCGGCTTTACCCAGGTGCTCGTCGCCCGCGGCGCGCGGCGCGTTTACGCGATCGACGTCGGCAGCGGCCAGCTGCATGCTTCGCTGCGCGGCCGGCCCGAGATCGCGGCGATGGAAAAAACCGACATACGCAAACTCGATGCCGCGCGATTTCTCGAGCGGCCCGATTTTGCCACCGTCGATGTCAGCTTCATTTCGCTTAAACTTGTGCTGCCACCGATTGGACATCTGCTCAAGCTGCGCGCCACGCTGGTGGCGCTGATCAAGCCGCAATTCGAGGCGCAGCGCCGCGACATCAAGAAAGGCATCGTGCGCGACGCGGCAATCCACGAAGCGGTCTGCGCCGACATCACCGCGTTTTTGACGGCGCAGGACTGGCGCGTCGGCGGCCGCATGCCGTCACCGATCCTGGGCGGCGACGGCAATCGCGAATTCTTGGTCGAGGCTGAGCGTGGTTGAGCGGCTCGCGGTCGATCGGCTCGGCCATCGCGGCGACGGCGTCGCCGACGGCCCGGACGGCGCGATCTATATTCCCGGCGCGCTGCCCGGCGAAACGGTCGAGGTCGAAGAGGTCGCGGGCCATCCCGACCGCCGGCGGCTTCTTCACATCGACATACCGAGCACTGAGCGCATCGCGCCGATCTGTCCGCATTTCGGCGTCTGCGGCGGCTGCGCCGTGCAGCACTGGGACGCGGCGCGGTATCGCGTCTGGAAGCGCGATCTGGTGGTCGAGGCGCTGCGTCAGGCCGGGCTCGACGCGCCGGTCGCCGACCTTATCGACGCGCACGGCGAAGGCCGCCGGCGGGCGGTGTTTCATGCCCGGCGCGGCACGCATGGAGTGCTCGAAGTCGGCTTTTCGGCGGCGCGCGCCCATCATCTGGTCGCGATCGACCGCTGTCCGATCCTGGCGCCAAATCTCGGCGGCGCCATCGACGCCGCCTGGGCCATTGCCGAGGTGCTCGATCCGGCGGAAAAACCGCTCGACATCCATGTCACCGCGACCGATGCCGGCCTCGACATCGACGTCCGCGGTTCAGGCCCCCTGACGGCGCCGCTGATGACGGCGCTGGCGCGCGCCGCCGCATCGCATGATCTCGCGCGGCTGACCCGCCACGGCGAACTGATCGCGCTGACGCGCGCGCCGACATTGCGCATGGGCAAGGCGACCGTGCCCTTGCCGCCCGCCGCGTTTCTGCAAGCCACGGCCGCAGGCGAGGCGGCGCTGGCGCGGCTTGTCGTCTCCGCCTGCTCCGGCGCCGCGCGCGTCGCCGACCTCTTCTCCGGCATCGGCCCGTTCGCGCTGCGGCTCGCCGAGCGCGCACGGGTTATCGCCGTCGATGACGACAACGAGGCGCTCGCCGCACTCAAGCGCGCCGCGGCCTCGACCGCCGGCCTCAAGCCGATCGACATTGAGCGCCGCGATCTGTTCCGCCGCCCACTCACGGCGGCGGAGCTGAAAAACTTCGAAGCTGTCGTCTTCGACCCGCCGCGGCAGGGCGCGCAAGCGCAGGCGCGCGAACTCGCGTCAAGTGGCGTGCCGCTCATTGTCGCGGTGTCATGCAATCCGGCAACGTTCGTGCGCGACTTGAGCGAGCTGGTGCGCGGCGGCTATCGGCTGACCGAGATCACGCCGGTCGATCAATTCCGCTACGCCGCCCATGTCGAGATCGTGGCGCGGCTGGAAAAGTAGCACGGCTAATCTCCTCCGCCGCCCGATGGCACAGCCCTCAGGACGCGATAGCCTGAAGCGCTAAGCGTTGATGACGTTGGACCGGCAGCAGCAACTGCTCGGGAACAATCGCCGCCGATCAAAGCGGCGTATCGAGGTCACTGAGATTTTTTGGCTGCTTTTCGCGCGACATCCCGCAAGTCGGCCTCATCGTCGTGCGAAGAACCGGGCGGCTTGTCCGTCAGCGGTGCAGCGATTGGCCTTTTGTTTCCGGCGCGCACAACGCCGCGACGAAGGTGATCGCCGCCAAGAGGATCAGCATCAGCGAGACGCCGGCGGTGCCGCCGGTATAGTTCGCCAGCGACGTAGCGAACAGCGGCGTCAGCCCGCCGCCGATGGCGGCCGCAAGCTGGAACCCGAGCGAGGCACCGGTGTAGCGCACGCGCGTGCCGAACAGCTCGGGAAAGTAGGTCGACTGCAACCCGAACATGGTGCCTTGACCGAGGCTGAGCGCCACCACCATCGTCAGGATGATGATGGTGGGATTTTTGCTGTCGAGCAGCCAGAACAGCGGGAAGGCGAAGCCCATGGTGAACAGCGTGCCAGCGAAATAAAGCGCCCGCCGACCGAAGATGTCGCTCAGCCAGCCGAACAGCGGGATGGCCGCCACGGCGACCAGTGCGGCGACGATGATCGCATCCAGCATCAGCTGCTTGGAGACGCCAAGCTTGGTCGTGGCGTACACCACGGCGAAGATGGTGAGAATATAGACCCACGATACCTCGGAGATTTTCAGGCCGATGGCGACCAGGAAGCTGCGCGGATTCCGCAGGATGGTCTCGAGAAATGGGCTTAGCGCGATGTCGCCGCGCCGCTTGATGTCTTCGAACACCGGGGTTTCGGCAACGCGCCGGCGCACGAACCAGCCGACGCCAAGGAGCGCGATGCTGAGCAGGAATGGCACGCGCCATCCCCAGGCCAGGAATGAGGCTTGCGGCAGCGTCGCCGCTAGTGCAAAGGCGCCGCTCGACGTCAGCATGCCGAGCGGGAATCCGACCTGCACCAGGCTGCCGTAAAACCCGCGCCGAGCCGCCGGCGCGTGCTCGAGCACGACCAGCGAAGCGCCGCCCCACTCGCCGCCGAGGCCGATGCCCTGGACGATGCGCAGCGTAACGAGCAGGATCGGCGCCCAGATGCCGATCTGATGATAGGTCGGCAGCAATCCGACGCAGAACGTACCGAGCCCCATCACCGCCATGGTGATCATCAGCATCGTCTTGCGGCCGATGCGGTCGCCGAAATGGCCGAACAAGATGCCGCCGACCGGGCGGGCGAAAAAGCCGGCCGCGTAGGCGCCGAGCGCCGCCAGCGTGCCGGTCAGCGGGTCGAAGTTGGGGAAGAACAAGCTGTTGAAGACCAAAGCCGCCGCCGTGCCGTAGATCAGAAAGTCGTACCATTCGATGACGGTGCCGATCGATCCGGCAAACACCACGGAGGCCATCGACCGTTGTTTGCCGCCGGACGTTCGCGGTGCGACGTCGACTGCTGCGGTCAGCACGCTCATGTTACGCTCCTGTATCCTCGACGGCTGCGGATCTTTCAGATCGCCGCGCGCTCACGCGATCCGCGCGCTGATGATCCGCGGCAACCGATGTCGCGCGTCGGCCGGTCGCTTCCGACCCTAGCTTGCAGGATGTGGAGGCGGCCGCGTTGTGGACGGCGCCAGCCGGGAAAGACGCGAATCAAACGGTCGGTCCGGGAAGCTGAAAGCACGCAGCGAAAGCAATACAGCTTCGGGATATTTTGTATATTTCTATCGACGCGGCGCGTCGGAACATTTGATCGGATAGTAAATGTTGCCTTCGTCGTTTACCTTACCCGGCGCGCGGCCGGCCAAAAGACACAACCCACCACACATGCGAACGGGAACAGCATGCGGACGCTCATGATCGGCGACGTCACCATTACCAGCATCATCGAGCGCGACGGGCCGTGGCGGCGGCCGGAGGACATGTTCCCCGCCTATGACCCCGACATTGGCCGGCGCCATCTCGCCGAGCTCGATCCGGTAGTATTCGACCCGGCGTCCGGACGCATGGTGATGCCCTATCAGACCTTCGTGGTGCGGACGCCCAAGCACACCATCCTGGTCGACACCTGCACCGGCGAAGACAAGGGCTATCCGCCGCCATTCGACTTCCCCAAGCAACCCTGGCTCGACGGCTTCGCCGCCGCCGGTCTGCGGTTCGACGACATCGACTACGTGTTTTGCACCCACCTGCACATCGACCATAGCGGCTGGAACACCGTGCTGCGCGACGGCCGCTGGGTGCCGACCTTCCCGAAGGCGAAATACGTGTTCCACAAAGGCGAATACGCCGCATGGGAGGAGTCGACCAAACGCGGCGAGAATCGACCCGGCGGCGGCGGCAATGTGTGGCGCTTCAACTGCGAGCCGGTGGTGGCGGCCGGCCAGGCGCTGCTGGTCGACGACGACTTTGCGCTCGACGATACGATGTGGCTCACACCGACGCCGGGTCATTCGCCGTGCCATTGCTGCGTCAATATCCGCTCGGGCGGACAGCAGGCCGTCGTCATCGGCGACCTCATGCATCACGCCTTGCAGTGCCGCGAGCCGGATTGGTCGACGATCTTCGACTGGGACCCTCGGCAGGCGGCGCGATCGCGCCGACAATTCCTGGGCAAGATCGCCGGCACCGGCATCGTTGTGCTGCCGATCCATTTTCCGCACCCGACCGCCGGGCTCGTCGAAGCGGACGGCGAGCGATTCCGCTACAGCTTCATTCGCTAGCGAATACACTCCGATTGCAGCCCGGCAGGCAAATGGTGGAGACTTGCTGGCATCGAGGCGCGCTACGGGTCCGGAGTTCGCGTACCGGCTGTAGAGACAAGCGCGTTCACATCAGGGAGGACTTCTGATGATTGCGTGTGTAACCGCCCGGCGCGACATACTGTTTGCCGGCACCATCGCCGGCTTCCTGTCCGCGGCCCCGGTCTTCGCCCAGCAACCGCCTGCTACTCCGCCCGCTGCTGCCCCGGCTGCTGCCCCGGCCGCCGCGCCCGCGCTGCCGCCCGGCTCGGCGTTGATCGGCCGGCCCGAGGGCAATCCGGCCGCCGCCAAGCTCGCGCCGATCGCGCCGCCGCCGTTGCCGGCGCCGCCCGACAAGCTGCCGACCGCCAAGCTCAAGCTGCCGGCCGGCTTTCATATCGAGGTCTATGCCAGCGGCATCGCCAATGCGCGCTCGCTGCGGGTCGGCGACAAGGGCACGGTGTTCGTCGGCACGCGCTTCGGCAACAAGGTCACCGCCGTCGTCAACAAGGACGGCAAGACCGAGCTGAAGACGATCGCCTCCGGCCTGCATCGCCCGAACGGGCTCGCCTATCACGGCGGCACCCTCTACATCGCCGAGGTGTCGCAGATTTCCAAAATCGACAATGTCGAGGCCAATCTCGACAACCCGCCGAAGCCGACGGTGATCTACACCGATCTGCCGAAGGACGAGGCGCACGGCTGGAAGTTCATCGGCATCGGTCCCGACAACAAGCTCTACATTCCGGTCGGGCAGCCGGGCAACAACGTGCTGCATGACGCCGATCACGGCCAGATCCGGCGCATCAATCTCGACGGCACCGGGAGAGAAACGGTCGCGCTCGGCGTGCGCAATTCGGTCGGCTTCGACTGGAATCCGGTCAACAAGCAGCTCTACTTCTCCGACAACGGCCGCGACTGGGTCTCGGAGGACATGCCGGAAGACGAGCTCAACCGCGTCACCAAGCTGGGCGAGGACTTCGGCGCGCCGTACTGCTACCAGGGCAATCTGCCTGATCCGGAATTCGGCTGGGGCCATAGCTGCAGCGAGTTCGTGCCGCCGATCCTGCTGACCGGCCCGCACTCGGCCGGCCTCGGGCTGCGCTTCTATACCGGCAGCATGTTTCCGAAGAAGTACGAGAACGCCATCTTCCTCGCGCGCCACGGCTCGTGGAACCGTACCAAGAAGTTCGGCGGCGACATCCTGGTCGTCTATCTCAATAAAGACGGCACGGTGAAATCGTCGGAGCCGTTCCTCACCGGGTTCATCGAGAACAACAATTACATCGGCCGCCCGGTGGACGTGGAGATCATGCGTGACGGCTCGATGCTGGTTTCCGACGATTGGAACGGGGCGATCTACCGCATAACCTACGGCAAGGCTCGCACCGCCGGCCGCTGACGAGAGTATGCGGCGAGCGTTTCGTCGCTCGCTGCATCTTTTCACGATGACAATGCCCCGAATGTTGAAATTGCTGCCGCGGCTTGCCGCGGCGATGGCGCTGATCGGCGTTGCCGGCCAGCCGCTTTTCGCCGCGGCCTTGGCCGAGCGCATGGCGCCGTGCCTTGCCTGCCACGGCGTGCATGGCCGGTCGGAAATTGCGGAAGTTCCTTCGCTCGGCGGCCAGCCGGCGCCCTATCTGTTGATCCAGCTTTATCTGTTTCGGGAAAAACAACGCGTCGCCGAGATCATGAACGACATGACCCTCGACTTCACCGACGAGGATCTGCGCACATTCGCCGATGCGATCGCCAAGCTGCCACCGCCGCAGCCGCCGCAACCGCCGGCGGATGTGCCGGACGCCGCACGGCTGCAGAACGGCCGCGCGTTGATCGGGCAACACCGCTGCAACACTTGCCACAATCTGGATTTGACCGGTCGCGAAAATATTCCGCGCATCGCCGACCAGCGCGAGGATTATCTGGTCAAGACGTTGCGCGACTATAAGAGCAATGCCCGCCAAGGCTACGATGGCGTCATGGCCGAGGTGCTCGCCCCGGTCACCGACGCGCAAATTCTCGATCTCGCGTACTACCTGGCGCGCTTCCGCTGACCCGAGCATAGCGGCATTGACAAGCTTGGGGCGCGGCGCTTAGCCGCCGATCAAGGGCAGCGACCGAGGGCCGAATTAAGGCCGGACTTTCCGCTTCGGTCTTGTGCTAGTGTGCGCCGGGAAGGCTACAACGCGGGGGCGGTGACATGGCCACGACTTTACGCAGAATTGCAATCCGTCGCGTGGCCGCCGTGGCGGCTGCCGTCGCTGCCGGCATTTTTACCGCCGGCAGCGCGAGCGCGCAGCTCTCGCAGGCATGGACCTGGTGCGTCAACAAGGAGAAAGCCTCGCCCGATCTGCAGGTCAGCGGCTGCACCTCCGTCATCCAGTCCGGCAAGGAGACAAAGAAAAATCTCTCGATCGCGTTCAACAACCGCGGCAACGGCTACCGCGCCAAGGGCGACAACGACAACGCTATCGCCGACTACACCCAGGCGATCCGGCTCGATCCCAAATACGCCTCCCCGTACAACGGCCGCGGCAACGTCTATCAAGACAAGAAGGACTACGACCGCGCCATCGCCGAATACAACCAGGCGATCCGCCTCGATCCCGGCTATGCGCTCGCCTATAACGGCCGCGGCAACGCCTATCAAGCCAAGAAGGACTACGACCACGCCATTGCCGACTATACCGAATCCATCCGCCTCGATCCCCAATACTCGAGTCCGCACAACGGTCGCGGCAACGCCTACCGATCCAAGGGCGATATCGACCGCGCATTGCCCGACTACAACGAGGCAATCCAGCTCGATCCCAGGAGCGCCTTTCCCTATAACGGCCGGGCCAACGTCTATTTCGACAAGAAAGACTACGACCGCGCCATCGTCGACTACGGCGAGTCGATCCGGGTCGATCCCAAATACGCGACCGCTTTCAACAACCGCGGCCTCGCCTACGCCCGAAAGAGCGACTACGACCGCGCCATCGCCGACTACAATCAGGCGCTCGCGCTCGATCCCCAATATGCCGTCGCCTACGACAACCGCGGCGACGCCTACTTATCCAAGAGCGACTACGATCGCGCCATCGCCGACTACAGCGACGCGATGCGCGTCGATCCGAAATACGCCATCGCCTACAACGACCGCGGTTACGCCTACGCCAGGAAGAAGGACTACGACCGCGCCATCGCCGACTATAACGAGGCCATCCGCATCGATCCGTCTTACAGCGCGGCCTTCAACAACCGTTCCAACGCCTACGAGAACAAGGGTCAATACGCGCAGGCGCCAAGGCGATCCGCGCCAACGTCGCCGAGCAGTGGACGAAATACGGGGTGAAGTAAGCGCGGTCGGCGATCGTCGCCACCAAGCCGCAAGCCGCCGACGATGTCGGCACGCTGACCGGTAGCGCAAGTCGGAAGCCTCCGACTTACGCGGTGCTGTGCCGGCGGGTGGCGGTTTAAGTCCGCAACACGGCAATCGATTTCTAATAGAACACGCCGTAAACCGCATCGACGACTTCGCCGGTCGTCACGTTGACCAGCAGCACGTCTGGTCCATAGCGCACCCATTGGAAGCCAGCTTCGGGCGCCACCAAGCCGAGTGCCGCCCAATCGGCATAGAAATAAGCAGGCACCAAAAACAGTGGCGGCAACACCATGCCGCCAGCCCAACGCTGGTAGCGATAGCCGGACGGATAAACGAACGGTGCGAGATGCGCCCGATGGATCTCGTGGCCGCGGAAGGTCAACGGGCCGCCGTGCGGACCCGCCAGGCCGGGCGGTGGCCCGTGCGGGCCGGGCGGTGGCCCGTGCGGACCGTGCGGCATAACGGCCGGCTTGACGACGCCCGGCTTCGGGTTGCCCGGTTTGCCGGGTGGATGGTGCTCCTCGGCCGCAGCCAGGTTTGGCAAGGCGAGCGCGAACATAGCGGCGATCGTCAGCATCCGGCGCATAGCGGTCCCTTCTGTCGATTTGCGAGAATCTATCGGCGGCAGACTAGCAGACCCGCCATCCTTGCCAAGGCCGCGCGCGCATTCGACCTAGAGCCGCTTCGCCACCTCTTCGAGCATGACCTCGGTGGCGCCGCCGCCGATATTCTGCACGCGCGCGTCGCGCGCCATGCGCTCGATGGTGCTGCCGCGCATGAAGCCCATGCCGCCGTGAAACTGCACGCAGTTGTACATGACCTCGTTGACCAACTCGCCGCAAAAGGCCTTGACCATCGACACTTCCTTGGTGGCGTCGACGCCCTGCGTGTCGAGCCACGCCGTGTGATAGACGAGCTGCCGGCCGGCCTCGACCTTGGTGGCGAGCATCGCCAGGCGCTGCCGGATCGTCTCCCGTTGCCACAGCGGAGCGCCAAACGCCTTGCGGGTACGCACATAATCGAGCGTGAGTTCGAGCGCGGCCTGCGCTTCGCCCATCGCCACCGCGCCGATCGTCGTCCGCTCGTTCTGAAAATTCTTCATGATGGCGTAGAACCCGCGCCCTTCGTCGCCGAGCCGATTCTCGACGGGAATGCGGCAACCTTCGAAACGCAACTCGGCGGTATCGGACGATCGCCAGCCGTGCTTGTCGAGCGTGCGGCCGACGGTCAGGCCGGGCGTGCCTTTCTCGACCAGGAACATGGTGATCGACTGGCTCGGCGGGCCGGAGCGATCGGTCTTCGCCGCGACGCAATAGAGATCGCCGTAGACGCCGTTGGTGATGAACATTTTCACGCCGTCGATGACATAGAAATCGCCATCGCGCCGCGCGACGGTGCGGATGCCCTTCACGTCGGAGCCGGCATCCGGCTCGGTCACGGCGACGGCGGTGATGACCTCGCCGGCAATGATGCCCGGCATCCATTTGTCCTTTTGCGCCTCGCTGCCGGAACGGAAGACGTGGATGGAGGCCATCTCAGAGTGGACGAGAGCGGTGGTCGCCACCCCGCTGAACGTCGAGCGGCCGAGTTCTTCGGCGAATACGACGGTTGCCAGCGTGTCCATCTCCGATCCGCCATAGCGGGCCGGATAACGGATGCCGAAAAATCCGAGGCTGCCCATGCGGCGCAATACCTCGCGCGGCACAAACCCCTGCTCTTCCCAGGCTTGCGCATTCGGCTTGATCTCGGTCTCGACGAAACGGCGCACCTGGGCACGAAGGAGTTCATGTTCCTCCGAGAAATACAGCGACCGAGGATTGGCGGGCGGCGCCGGGTCGTCGGGCCGCGGGTTGGGCATGCTATTCATGACGATTCCTACCCTTGATTTCGAATTTTCAAGTTTATTCTTCTGTACACGGCATGCATATACCGCATTCAGGCGTCGGCGCGCAAAGTCGTATTGCCGTCCTAGGCGGGCTCGTTATTGTGAATCGTCGCTGCCGGCAGCGGTTAGTCGTGAATGGCTGCCGCTTCGGCTGACAGCAATGTCGGTATCAATGCCGGGTAGGCTTCAGGCGCGCGTCGGCAAACTTAAATATGTGCAACTTGCCGCAATGACGGCAGCGTTCCAGCAGTTTGGCCGGTTTCACCCGCTCCAGATCATCTCGCGTGTAGACGACGCCGGAATGAACCTCTTTTCCCGTCTCCGCGCAGACTAACGTCAACCGACCACCGGTGAGATTTTCCTTCATATCTTGATCTGGATCAAAAAATCTCGCGCAATCGCGATTTATAGTTATAATAGGAAATTTTTTGACCTATGAAAACATCGCCTGCGGCCGCGCGGCGCGGGCGCGCGCTCGAGCCTCCATCAAATATCGCAATCGACTCGGTGCGACTGAATCACCCTCTGCGGGTGAATAGGACTTCGCCGGGCATGCGTTTGATCGGGCGCTCACACGGGGCACGTAAGACGCCGTATTCGCTCACCGCGCGCGAGTGTGAGGTATTAGAGTGGGTGGCCCGCGGTAAGCCTGCCCGGGAAATCGCTGAAATTCTCAACATCACCAAACGAACGGTCGACGCGCACGTTCATTCGGCCATTGGCAAAGTCGGCGCCGTCAACAGAACCAATGCCGTCGTCATTGCAATTCGCAACCGCCTCATCGATGCGTGACGACCCGCCTCACCTGCTCGCTGCTCGCGAGCGGAGGTGTGGACGTTTGGGACGCGGGCGGGCGCACCAGCTTACTGCAGCGAAGGGAAAAGGCGATTGAGAGTTTATTGAAACGCCGAGCGTGTCGAGAAATTCGGCAGTTGGAAAAGGAGCTGGGAACGCCGCTGTTCCATCGCCGCACTCGGGGTGTCGAACTAACCGATACCGGAAAGCTGATGCTCGAGGAGGCCCGCGCCGCATCTCCTTTCTTGTTGTTGGCGGCGGCCATTGCGCCAGCAATTTCAACTATACGCTGCAAGTATGAAATAACCCATACCCGGCTATTGGACAAGCGCTCTTCCGCCGCCTTTTCTTGGGTTGGACAGAATGACGTACGGTTGCACAAGGACCTTTGACAAGGCGCCTCATTGTCACAAATAGCAGTGTGACAAAACGCAATTTCGCAATGTCCACAATTGTAAGAAATTGTACACGTGGAACAGAATCATCGGCCATTGGTAAGATCAACCACGGCTGCCAAAAGCCTCGCCATCCCGATGAACTGATCGGGAGCGCATGATGGCACACAATGAAACGCCGCCCTTCGATGCCAAGGCCTTCGCTGCCACATACGGCGGCGTGACCATAACCAAATATCAAGCGAATTCCATTGTTTTTGCGCAAGGCGACGCCGCGGACTGCGTTTTTTTACATCCAGCAAGGCAAAGTGAAGCTCTCAGTCGTCTCCGAACAAGGCAAGGAAGCGGTCATCGCAGTCCTTGAAACCGATAATTTGTGCGGCGAGGGCTGCTTGGCCGTCCAGCCGCTGCGCATTTCCACGGCCACGACCATGAGTGATTGCGTCATGGTGCGGCTGGAAAAGGCCAGCGTCGTCCGCGCCATGCACGACAACCATGCTTTTTGCGACTTTCTCATCGCGTACCTTTTGACTCAGAACGTCAGGCTGAACGACGATCTGATCGATCACTTGTTCAATTCGAGCGAGAAGCGGCTGGCGCGCACTCTTTTGCTGTTGGCCAATTATGGGAAGGAAACACGAGAGGAGCAGATCATTCCCAGGATCGACCAACAGACATTGGCCAAGATGATCGGCACGACCCGCGGGCGCGTCAGCCATTTCATGAACAAGTTTCGCAGAATGGGATTCATCGAATACAATGGCGAAATTCACGTCCATAGTTCATTGCTGAATGTCGTCCTGCACGATCAGCCGACCGGCGCGCGGGCGCTTCGCGCCCGTGAAGACCGCGCGGTATCGCGGAAGGGCGGGCGACGAGCACGCCGCGATGCGAGCCGCTCCGACAGCATCGACACCATCGAGTAATACTACCGGAAATTACCCAAGGCCGGCTGCACAAATTTGCACAGCACAGCGGCCGTCGGTGTGGCAATGATTCGAAATCGGTATTGGTGGGCCGGCAGGCGTGCGGAACAACGCGCGGTCCGGCGTCGCGTCAAAGAGTTGGTGCAACCGCGTTAGAAGTCCACGCGCGGCGTGGGTCCGAGCAGGCGATGGTTGCTGAACCTATTGTCAGCTTGCGGCGCATGCATTGCCTTAGCGGAGGAAGTGAAATGCAATCTGCGATCGTCAAGCGGTCCATCGTGATCGCCGGCCACAAGACCAGCGTCAGCCTCGAGGATGAATTCTGGAACGGGCTTAAGGAAATCGCGCGAGATCAAAGGGCAACGCTGTCCAACCTCGTCGGCGAGGTCGACACGCGGCGCAGCCATGGCAACCTGTCCTCGACCATCCGGCTGTTCGTGCTCGATCACTACCGCGCGCGGATGGCAGCGCTTGCTTCGGATCGTGCGGCAGTCGACGGAACATTGCAGCCAAGCAGACCGTCCGCCAATCTCTATAGTCCTCTCAGGGCCGGGAACGGGCTGTAAGCTTTCTGGCCCGATGGCGCGCTTGCACACCGAGAATTCGGCTACAGCGCCTCGATAAAGGCCACCATTTGCCGGCGCTGGTCGGGATCCGGCAGCGGTCCGCGCATGGCGCCGAGATTGTCGGTCATGTGCGCCGGGTCGGCGGTTCCCGGGATGACCGCGGTGACCCGCGGGTCAGCCAACAGGTATTTCAGGAAAAACTGCGCCCAGCTCTCGGCGAATCCGCGCGCCCAGTCCGGGATCGCCACGCCCTTCACGGCGCGGAACAGCCGGGCACGGCCGAACGGCAGCGCGGTCAGCACGCCGGCGTTGACCTCGGCGGCGAGCGGCAGGATGCGCTTCTCGGCCTCGCGGTCGTCGATCGAATAGTCGATCTGCACGAAATCCGGTTTTTCCCGCCCGAGCACCGCTTCGATCGCGGCATACTGCTGATGCCGGGTCGAGGTAATGCCGATGTAGCGGCACACGCCCTGCGCCTTCCACTCTTTGAACTGCGCCAGCGATTGCTGCGGATCGTGCACATTGTGAAACTGCAGCAGGTCGAGCTTTTCCGTTTTCAACCGGGCCAGCGAGCGCTTGAGCTCCGCGGCGTCGGGCGCCTCGAGTTTGGTCGCGATGAAGAGCTTGCCGCGCAAGCCGCCGTCCGCAATCACGTCGCCGAGCACGGCCTCGGCATCGCCATAGACCGATGAGGTGTCGACCAGCCGGCCGTCGGCGGCGATCAACGCTTGCAGCACGGCGGCCGCCTTCTGCCGCGTCGCCTCGTCGTTGGTGTTGAACACAAGCGCGGTGCCGAGGCCGACGGCCGGCAGGCGCTCGCCGCTACTCGGAATAGCGCGCGTCAGCAGCGCGTCGCTCTGCGCCAACGCCGGCCGCGCCAGCACCGCCGCGCCGGTTGCCATGGCGAATTCACGTCGCGTCATGCGGATTGTCATGCCCGTTCTCCCTGCATCGCGGCCGCGTCCATGAGCGCGGCGCGCCGTTCCTGAGTGCGTCCCAAAGTGGCGGACAGAATGAGCCAGCCCGCCGCGACCGGCAACATAACGAGCGCGATAGCGCCCAGCTTCAGTCCCAACGCCTGCAGGCTGTCGAATACCCAGCCATATAGCGCGTCGGAGCCGCGATAGATCACAACGTCGATCAGGTTCTTGGCCTTGTATTTCTCTTCTCGCGCCAGCACGGTGAAGAACACCTGGCGCGCCGGATTGGCGATGGCGAAGTTCATCCAGCGTTGCACCACTTGCAGCGTCACCACGACGGCCAGCGTCGGCGCCAGGAACAGCGCGGCGAAGCCGATGACATAGACTCCCGGCAGCGCGCCGGCCGCGGCGCCGGTGCCGAACCGCTTGAGCACCTGGCCGGTGGCGAAGATTTGCGTCGCCAGGCTGAGCAGGCCGACCGCCAGATCGATGCTGGCGAAGATGCGCGTCTGCGCGCCGGCGCCGTGCACCGTGGCGGAAATGATGTGAGCTTGCTCGAAATAGACGATAGTGGCGCAGAACGACAGCAGGCTGACCCAGGCGCCGACGCCGATCAGATACGGCGAGCGGATCAGCTCGGGCAGCGCCGCGAAGGCGCTGCCGCCGACCCGCCGCGGTTCGGCGTGGGCGTCGCCTTGCGCGTCGGCTTGCACCGTCGCCGCGCGCTCGAGCCGGTAGACGCAGATCACCGCCAGTTCCAGCAGCGCCGCAGCCGCGATCAAGAGGTTGACCGGGCCGAGCGGCACCGACAGCCCGATGGTGATGACCGGGCCCAACAGCGCGCCGGCGGTGCCGCCGGCGCCGATGAAGCCGAACAGGCGCTTGCCCTGCTCGGCGGTGAACAGATCCGCCATGAACGACCAGAACACCGCGACCGCGAACAGGTTGAACACGCTGACCCAGACGAAGAACACGCGGGCGACGATCACCGGCGCGATGCCGAGCGTCAACAACACCCAGAACAGCGCAATGTTGGCGACGAAGAAGTGATAGACGATGGGGATGAAGCGCCGGCGCGGCAGCTTCGCCACCAGGGCGCCGTAGAGCGGCTGCGCGACGATGAGCGTCACGAACGTGGCGGTGAACAGCCACGGCAGGTTCCGCACGCCGCCGGCGATTCCCATCTGATCGCGCAACGGCCGCAGCACGTAGTATCCGGCCAGCAGCGTGAAGAAATAGGCAAACGACCACAGCGCCGCCGCGCGCTCCTGCGGCGTCGCCGGCACCGCCCAGCCGACCCAGCGCTTGAGCGCCGTCATGGCGTGAGCGACAGCTTCTGCTTGAACTCGGCGGCGGTGACCTCTTGGCCGTAACCCGGTGTGCCACGCTGGAAGCGGCTCGCATCGGCAAGCTTGCCGACCACCACCGGATCGAAGCCGGCGTCGCGCACCAGTTCGGCGGCGACTTTCACCGCCTCGGCATCGTCGCCGGCGATCGGGACCGCCAGCTTGGGATCGGGACGCCTCGCTTCGCGCGCGAAGATCAAGTAGTTGAGCGTGTTGAAGGCGCGCACCAGCCGCGTCCCCGGAAGATATTTCTCCGAGGTCACGCCGATGCCGTTCTTTTCGACTTCCTCGGCGAGGTCGGCACCGTCACGCGCGGCGGTGGCGTTGCAAGCGTCGAGCACGATCTTGCCCTTCAGCGCGGCGCCGTAATCCTGGCCGACCTGCGGGAGTGCCTTATACGGCACGGCGATGAACATCACGTCGCCAAAGGCGATCGCCTGCTCGACCGTGCCGGCTTGGGCAAGCTCGCCAAGGCCCGTCACCATGTCCTTGAGTTCCTCGGGATGGCGCGAGGAGAATAGCACCTTGTGGCCGTCCTTGACCCACAGCCCGCCGATCGTGCCGCCGATATGGCCGGAGCCGATGACCCCGATGCGCAGCTTGGTGGCGTTATTGGTTTGCGCCGGCGCGCGCGCCGGCCACAGCGCCGCGCCTAATATCAGAGCGCCGGCCGCGCCGAGCACGGCGCGGCGGTCACGGTCGATGGAATAGTGCTGGGGCATCGGAGCCTCCTTGCTTTCGGGTGTGGCAATCAACGTCGCCTTGTCGATCGTATTATGAGCGTAGCGGCGGCGCAGTACCGCTAAAATGGAATTCCAGCTATGCGGGCGATCACTTTTACGATGGGGGCGCGGCCCGCATCCCGCCGCTGCCGGAATGACAGCAGGCTCAGACGCGCAGCACCTGCTCCGCAGGCGTGTACGGCAATCCCAGCGCTTCGGCGACGGCGCGGTAGGTGATGCGGCCGTCGTGGACGTTGAGCCCATCGCGCAGATGCGCATCGTCCGCCAGCGCGCGCCGCCAGCCCTTGTCCGCGAGTGCGAGCACGAACGACGTGGTGACGTTGCTCAGCGCGAAGGTCGACGTGCGCGAGACCGCGCCCGGCATATTGGCCACGCAATAGTGCACGACGTCATCGACCACATAGGTCGGCTGTGAATGCGTGGTCGGCCGCGAGGTCTCGGCGCAGCCGCCCTGGTCGATGGCGACGTCGACGATCACGGCGCCCGGCTTCATCGCCTTCACGGTTTGCGCCGAGATCAGTTTCGGCGCGGTTGCGCCGGGCACCAGCACCGTGGCGATGACGAGATCGGCGCGCCGGCAGAGCATTTCCACCACGTCGCGCGTGGAGAACAGCGTGCGCACGCGACCGGCGAAAACGGCATCGACGCGGCGCAGCGCCTCCGGGTTGCGGTCGAGCACTGCCACTTCGGCGCCCATGCCGGATGCGATCAGCGCCGCGTTGGTCCCGGCGACGCCGCCGCCGAGGATGACGACGCTGGCCGGCGGGACACCCGGTACGCCGGCGAGCAACACGCCGCGCCCGCCGTTCTCCTTTTCCAGGCAGCGTGCGCCAACCTGCGGCGCCATGCGGCCGGCAACCTCCGACATCGGCGTGAGTAACGGCAGCGCGCCTGGCGCGCCCGTCACCGTTTCGTAGGCGATCGCGGTAACGCCCGCCTGCATCAAATCTTCGGTCTGCTCGCGGTCGGGCGCGAGGTGCAGATACGCGAACAGCACCTGGCCTCGGCGCAGTTTTTTGCGCTCGGCCGCGAGCGGCTCCTTCACCTTCACAATCAGCTCGGCGCGGCCATAGACGGCGTCGGCATCGGCCACGATCTCGGCGCCCGCGGCTTTATAATCGGCGTCCGACAAGCCTGCCCCGGATCCTGCACGGGTCTCGACCACAACCTCGTGGCCCTTGTCGGTGAGTTCGCGCACCGTCGAAGGCACGATGCCGACGCGGTATTCATTGTCCTTGATTTCCTTGGGCACGCCGACCAGCATGGCGATCTCATTTGTTGTCGGGAGCCTACCGCCTCCCATACCCGGGAAGAAATCCGCCTACATCACATAGAGCCGATCCGGCAATTGGTTGGGCGAGCCGTCGGGCGGAGCGTGCGCCGCAAGCACGGCCCCGCAGCGTTCGATCGCCGCGACGAAACCCTGTGCGATGCGGCCCTCGCGCATGTGACCGGTCAGGGCGTCGATCGCAGCCTGCCACTCGGCACCTTGCACCTTCTCGGCGATGCCGTCGTCGGCGATGATGCGCGCATAGCGCTCCGCCAGCGACACGAAGATCAGTACGCCGGTGCGCTGTTTGGTATGAGCGACGCGGCGCACGACGAATTGCTCCAGCGCGGCGCGGTGCGCCCGCGCCCGCCGCACGGCGCGCGGCACCAGCAGAAGCCGCAGCGGCATCCATGAAAAAACTAGCGCGGCGACGATGAACACCGCGATCTGGATCAAAAAAATCCGCTGCACACTCCACGGCGTGAAATCAATGAGCGGCCATGGCGCGATGAGCGCCAGCACGCTCGCCCACAGGATCGGCACATGCGCATAGTCCGACGAGGAATGCGCCAGCACGCAGACGATTTGCCCGCTGCTATGGGCCTCCGCCGCGTGAACGGCGGCGGCGATGGCGGCGCGATCCTCCTGGGTCAGCTGCATCACCAGCCCCCCGACGCGCCGCCGCCGCCCGACGAACCGCCGCCTCCGGAAAATCCACCGCCGAAGCCGCCGCCGGAAAATCCGCCGCCGCCCCAGCCCGATGAACCCCAGTAGCCGCCGTACGGCACGAACCCCGTGCGCCGGCGTCCGCCGCCGGCCGAGGGCGGGCCGTTGGCGTGGCTGATCAAGTACCAGACGATGAAGAGCATCAGCACGAAGAACAACAGCGGAAACAGCTGGTTGAAAGTCGCCGACGACCCCTCGGAACGGACGTTGACTTTGCGATGCCATTCGGCGGCGTCGGTGGTGAGCACGCTGATGATGCCGTCGATGCCGCGCTCGATGCCGCCGGAATAATCGTTGGCCTTGAACCGTGGTATGATCGCGCTCGAGATGATGACCGACGACAGCGCATCGGTCAGCGTGCCTTCGAGGCCGTAGCCGACCTCGATGCGCACCTTGTGCTCGGCCGGCGCGACCAAGAGCAGCACGCCGTTGTTGTTCTTGGCTTCGCCGAGCTTCCAGAAGCGGAACAGCTGATTGGCGTAGGTCTCGATGTCGCTGCCTTGCAGCGATTTCACCGTAGCGACGACCAGCTGGATGCCGGATTTGTCTTCAAGGTCCTTCGATTTGGCCTCGACATCGCTGCGGCTTGCGGCCGTCATGACGCCCGCCTGATCGACCACCCGGCCGGTCAGCGGCGGGAAATCGAGTGCGAAGGCTGCCGATGCGAGGCAGAGGATCAGGGCGGCGACGCACGCCGGAACCGCCACGACGCCCTCATTGCGAGGGATGAAGCGACGAAGCAATCCAGACGGCTCTGGATTGCTTCGCCCTTCGGGCTCGCAATGACGAAGAGGCATCAGAACTTCACCTGCGGCGGCTTTTCCGCGCCTTCCGTCGCCGTGAATTCCGCCATCGGCTTGTTGCCGGAAAACGCCGTCTTCGCCCAGAGCACGGTCGGGAACGTGCGCAGCGCCGTATTGTAGGCGCGCACCGCCTCGATGTAATCGCGCCGCGCCACCGCGATGCGGTTCTCAGTGCCTTCGAGCTGCGACTGCAACGCCAAGAAATTGGCGTTGGATTTTAGATCCGGGTAATTTTCCGAGATCGCCAACAAGCGGCCGAGCGCGCCCGAGAGCTGGTTCTGCGCGTCCTGGAAAGCTTTGAGCTTTTCCGGATCGGTGAGTTGCGAGGCATCGACCTTGACCTGCGTCGCCTTGGCGCGCGCCTCGATGACGGCGGTGAGTACGTTCTTTTCCTGCGCGGCGTAGCCTTGCACCGTCGCCACCAGATTGGGAATGAGATCGGCACGGCGCTGATACTGGTTCTGCACGTCGGCCCAGCGCGCCTTGGCCTGCTCCTCGAGCGTCGGGATGGTGTTGTAGCCGCAGGCCGAGAGCGTCAGTCCGATCGCCAGGATCGTCATCACGGCGCCAAGGCGGGAAATCATCTTGTTCATTGTGCCCCTCGTTTTCGCGCTGCCGACGCGCTGCCGCGCGCCGCCGTTCACCCCTCGATTGGCTCTGTAGCCGCGATCTCGATGCCGAAGCCGGACAGGCCGACATAGGTCATGTGCGGCGAGGAGGTGAGAAGCCGTATCGAGCTGACGCCGAGGTCCTTGAGGATCTGCGCGCCGAGACCGACCTCGCGCCATTGCTTGCTGCGCGCCTCGCCCGAGGCGGTCTCTTCCGATTTGGGAATGGCGATCACCGGCACCCCGGCGGCGCCGTCGCGCAGCACCACCAGGACGCCTCTACCCTCGGCCTTAAAGCGCGCCAGCGTCCGGCGGATCGTTTTGGCGCCGCCGAAAACGTCGGTGATGAGATTGGCGCGATGCAGCCGCGTCAGCACGTTCTTGCCGTCGCCGATGCGGCCATGGACGAAGGCCGCGTGATAGACCGGATCGAACGGCGTCAGGAAGGCGTAACCGGAGAGCGTGCCGATCTCGGATTCCACCGGAAACTCGCCGACCCGCTCGATCAGCTTGTCGCGCGTCTGCCGGTAAGCGATCAGCTCCGCGATCGAGATGCGCTGCAGCCGGTGGCGCTCGGCGAAGGCGGCAAGCTCCGGCCCGCGCATCACGGTGCCGTCGTCGTTCATCAGCTCGGCGAGCACGCCGACCGGCGGCAGCCCGGCGAGCCGGCAGAGGTCGACGCAGGCCTCGGTATGACCCGAGCGCATCAGTACGCCGCCCTCCTTGGCCACCAGCGGAAACACATGGCCGGGCCGCACGAAATCGGCGGCACCCATATTGCCGTTGGCCAGCGCGCGCACGGTATTGGTGCGCTCCTCCGCCGAGATGCCGGTGGTCAGGCCATGGCGGGCGTCGACCGAAACGGTGAACGCGGTGCCGAGCGGCGCATCGTTGCGCGCCACCATCGGATCGAGGTGGAGCCGCCGCGCTTCGTCCTGCGCCAGCGGCGCGCAAACGATGCCCGAGGTGTGGCGGATAATAAACGCCATCTTCTCGGGCGTGCACAACGAGGCGGCGACAAACAGGTCGCCCTCGTTCTCGCGATCGTCGTCATCGGCCACGATGACGATTTCGCCGCGCGCGAAGGCGGCAACGGCGGCACTGATACGCTGGTGAGGTTCGTTCATGTTGTTCTTTGGATCTCGTCAGCGCGCGGGCGGTCAGCGCCGCGGCAGCGCGAATGGCCAATCCGGCGGCTCGCCGACCTGGCCGCGATGGCGCAGATAATGATCGGCGATGACGCATGCCACCATGGCTTCGCCGACCGGCACGGCGCGGATGCCGACACAGGGGTCGTGGCGCCCGGTGGTGGAGATTTCGGTTTCGCGGCCGTAGCGGTCGACCGTGCGCCGCGGCGTCAGGATCGAAGACGTGGGCTTGACCGCGAAACGCGCGATCACCGGCTGGCCGGTGGAAATGCCGCCGAGGATGCCGCCGGCATTGTTGGAGAGAAAGACCGGCTTGCCGTCATTGCCCATGCGCATCTCGTCGGCGTTCTCCTCGCCGGAAAGCTCCGCCGCGCCGAAGCCGGCGCCGATCTCGACGCCCTTGACCGCATTGATGCTCATCAGCGCGGCGGCGAGGTCGGCGTCGAGCTTGCCGTAGATCGGCGCGCCGAGCCCTGGCGGCACGCCCTCGGCGATCACTTCGATCACCGCGCCGATCGAAGAGCCGCGCTTGCGCAAGCCGTCGAGATATTCGGCGAAAAAACCGGCGGTTTCGGCGTCCGGACAGAAGAACGGATTGCGCTCGACCTCGGCCCAATCCCAACGCGCGCGGTCGATCCGGTGCGAGCCCATCGCAATGAGCGCGCCGCGCACCTGCAATCCCGGCACGACCTTGCGGGCGATGGCGCCGGCAGCGACCCGCAGCGCCGTCTCGCGCGCCGATTGCCGGCCGCCGCCGCGATAATCGCGCAGGCCGTATTTGATATCGTAGGTGTAGTCGGCGTGGCCGGGACGGTATTTGTCCTTGATGTCGGCATAGTCCTTGCTGCGCTGATCGAGATTGTCGATGAGGAGCGCAATCGGCGTGCCGGTGGTGGCCTGCTTACCGGTCGCTTCGTCGGCAAACACGCCGGAGAGGATTTTGACCGCGTCCGGCTCTTGCCGCTGCGTGGTGAAGCGCGATTGGCCCGGCCGCCGCCGATCGAGATAGGGCTGAATATCGCCTTCGCTGAGCTCGATGCGCGGCGGGCAGCCATCGACGACGCAGCCGATCGCCGGCCCATGGCTCTCGCCGAAGGTCGTTACCCGGAAGGAATGCCCGAACGTATTGAACGACATGGTTGAAAAACTTGGCGCGCCAGCACGCGCAATGGCGCTGAGTGCCCGACGTCAGGCGCGTCGGGCTTGGTAACCCGTCGACTCCACCGGGTCAAACGCCGCCGCGCGAAGGCCCCACTGCGGCAACTCCGATAAAGGTGTTCATGCCGCATTCATCTCGCTGAACGTCGATTAATGAAAAGCTGAATATCCGTTAAGCTATGGAAGAATCAGGGTTATTTTCAATTCTTAGGTTGCGCCTGCGATCTGCCTGTGGCATCGTTGTTTTTGGCAAGGGGGGCGAAAGCCCCGGGGACCCGAGATACGCGCCCGCGAAGCTTAAACTCAACCCTGCCGTTTACGTTCATCACTCAACAAGGACGCAAGCCATGTCAAAGAAGTCGAAGAAGAAGAAGAAAACCAAGATGTAATGACGCATGCGCGCCTCGCCTTGAGGCCGCGCCGTCAGCTTCTTGAATTCGCGAGGCGCCTCGAGCGGTGTTTCGTGACAGCGGCTGGACGAAAGTCCGGCCGCTGCTGTTTTGTTGGTACCGTCGTCCAGAGCCGGCTGGCGGACGTAGCGCCGTCAATCCTTGCCGTTGTCGCCGTTCTTGCCGACGGCGATATCCGGCGCGTCGGGGTGTTTCATGCCGACGATGTGATAGCCGGCGTCGACGTGATGCACCTCGCCGGTGACGCTGCGCGACATGTCGGAGAGCAGATACACCGCGGCCTCGCCGACGTCTTCGACGCTGACGTTGCGCCGCAGCGGCGCGTTGTATTCGTTCCAGCGCAGAATATAACGCATGTCGCGGATGCCGGAGGCGGCCAGCGTCTTGATCGGTCCCGACGAGATGGCATTGACGCGGATATTCTTCACGCCGAGATCGGCGGCGAGGTAGCGCACCGACGCTTCGAGCGCCGCCTTGGCGACCCCCATCACATTGTAATGCGGCATCCATTTCTCGGCGCCGTAATAGGTCAGCGTCAGCATGGCGCCGCCATTCGGCATCAGCTTCTCGGCGCGCTGCGCTATCGCCGTGAGCGAGTAGCAGCTCACCAGCATGGTCTGGATGAAATTGTCCAGCGTGGTGTCGATGTAACGTCCGTCGAGCTGATCCTTGTCCGAAAACGCCATCGCATGGACCAGGAAGTCGATCGTGCCCCAAGTGGACTGCACGGCGGCGAACACCTGGTCGATGGTCTTTGGCTCGGTGACGTCGCAATGGCCGACGACGATGCCGCCGACCTCCCGGGCCAGCGGCTCGACGCGCTTCTGCAGCACCTCGCCCTGATAGGTGAAGGCGAGCGCGGCGCCGTGGGCATGGCACGCTTTGGCAATGCCCCAGGCCAGCGAGCGGTGGTTTGCGACCCCCATGACCAGGCCGCGCTTGCCGCGCATGAGGCCTGAGACTTCCGCCATTCCACTCACCTCGCTGGACGTATCGGCCCCGGACTCCTATGGCACACGGCCGTAGCAGCCATCAAGCGCGGGGCCTGGAGTTTATGAGCGCCGCTCACGGCGGCCCGCAGCAGCGTATCGGGGCTTAGAGCATGATCCGAAAAAGTGGAGCCCGGTTTTCCGAAAAGATCATGCTCCACCAAGATATTAGAGCGCCGATCGTTTCAATCTGAAGCGATTGCGCTCTAAGGCGCTCACATCCCCTTGCGCGGATCGTAGGGCTTCTCGCTCCGCCACTTCTGCATCAGCGCTTCGAGCTCGGGGTCGATGCGTTCCGGAAGCATGACCCGCACGGTGGCGAACAGATCGCCGCGGCCCGCTTTCGCCGGGAAGCCCTTGCCCTTGAGGCGGAAGGTGCGCCCGCTGCTAGTCCAGGCCGGGATGGCGATTTCAACGGGTTTGTCGAGGGTCGGCACCCGCACCTTCGCCCCCAGCGTGGCTTCGTCGAGCGTGATCGGCAGGTCCAGCCTGAGATTGGCGCCTTCAAGGGTGAAAATCGGGTGCGGCGCAATCGAGAGGGTAATCAGCACATCGCCGGCTCCGCCCGGTCCCGGCATACCCTGGCCGCGCAGCCGGATTTGCTGGCCGTCGGCGATGCCTGCGGGAATCTTGACTTCGACATCCTTGCCCGACGGCAGTCGCAGGCGCTCGGTGACACCGTGCGCCGCGTCCGGCAGCGTCACCGTCAACGCCGCCGCGACATCGGCGCCGCTGCCGAAATCCTCGGCTTCGAACGCAGCTCCGCCGCGGTGCATGCGCGCGCCGGGCCCGGCGCCCGCGCCGCCGAAGGCGTCTCTGAGGATATCCTCGAAACCGCCAAAACCGCCGCCACCGCGGCCGCCCCGGGTGGTCCGGGTAAAGCCCTCCGGGCCGAAGCTGAAAGTCTCAAAGTCCCCTTCCGGCGTAAAACCGCCGCCCGGGCGTGCGCCGGCGCCAGGGTGGAAGCCCTGGAATCGCGGCTTGCCCTCGGCGTCGATCTCGCCACGGTCATACGCCTTGCGCTTGTCGTCCGTACCGAGGATTTCATAGGCGGCATTGATCTCGGCGAAACGCGACGCCGCGTTCGGATCGTTCTTGTTGGCGTCGGGATGCAGTTTTTTTGCCAGGCGTCGGAACGCGCTCTTGATATCGGCTGCACTCGCCTTGCGATCGACGCCCAGCACCTCATAGGGATCACGCATCCCCCATCGACTCCGCTTAAGTTCCGGGGCTGGCCCCGCCCGCCCATATCTTGCAATGTGGGATTTACGCCACCACCCTGCAATGCGTTTCTATCGGTGGCGGGAGTGCGACGATGATCCGATCAGCCCTGCTTGAGAGGTTTTAGGCTTTTCACCTCCCACTTTCCCTCTCGCGTGCGGCAGGCCGCGCCTTGCAGCCAGGCCTCCGATTCACCGCGGACGTAGCTCGCCAGGAAATCGCGGCAGGTGAAGGCGCCCTCGCTATAGGATGCGGCGAGGGGCGTGATGTTACCGCCGGCGCCGGTATGCGGATTCTCCCAGGGGATGCTGCTATCCTTCGCCGCGTGCGCGAGCACGTCGGCTGCGACCGCGCGCGCATAAGCGAGGTCGACCTCGGACGGCGGCGCGGCGGTGGCGGCATGGCCCGCTTTGTCGGCTGAGCGAACCGTCGAACCGGTCTGCTCAACGTCCGAATCGGCTTTGGAGAACAGCGAATCGAGCTGATAGGAGCAGCCGGCGGCGGAAAACGCGCCGAGCAGGGCCGTCACGGCAGCAAACCGCTGCAGCGGCCAACATAGGCGTGGCGCCCCGGTTCCACTATATAGACACCGACGGCATGCTTCCCGATCGCCGCACGCGAGCACTGAGTACTCCGCAGAATGTCCGACGCAGCGCCTATAGAACACCCGGGGTGGTTAACGGGCGGTGACTTCACCGCGGCCGACGAACCGTTCCGCCTGTTTGCCGTATGGTTTGCCGAGGCCCAGCGCGCCGAACCGGTCAATCCGGACGCCATGACGCTGGCGACCGTCGATGCCGACGGGCTGCCGAATGCGCGGATGGTGCTGTTGAAGGGTTTCGATGAGCGCGGCTTTGTCTTTTACACCAATCTCGACAGCATCAAAGGTCATGAACTGGCGGAGGCGCCGAAGGCGGCGCTGACGTTTTACTGGAAGTCGCTGCAGCGCCAGGTCCGCGTCCGCGGCAGCGTCGAGCCGGTTTCGGCGGCGGAAGCCGACAGCTATTTCGCCACGCGCTCGCGCATGGCTCAGATCGGCGCTTGGGCCAGCAAACAGTCGGCCGCGCTGGAAAGCCGCATGGCCTTCGAAAAGGCGGTAGCGCGTTACACGGCGAAATTCGCAATCGGCCAGGTACCGCGGCCGCCGCACTGGTCGGGCTATCGTGTGGTGCCGCAGGGAATCGAGTTTTGGCAGGAGCGGCCGTTTCGGCTCCATGACCGTATCGCGTTCACGCGCGCGAGCGCGACGGTAGCGTGGAGCAAGACGCGGCTTTATCCATGAGCATGATCCCGAAAAGTGGCACCCGGCTTTCGGGCAAGATCATGCTCCAGCAAAAATTGAGCATGAGATCAAACGCGAAACCTGGCGTCAGCAGGATTGGAAGAAACAAATGCCTATGAGCCACCAGCCGCGCCGGACGCTCCTTCTCACCGGGGCGAGCCGCGGCATCGGCCACGCGACCGTCAAGCGTTTTTCCGCCGCCGGCTGGCGCGTCCTCACCTGTTCGCGGCACCCGTTCCCGGAGAATTGTCCATGGGAAGCAGGCCCCGAGGACCACGTCCAGGTCGATCTGGCGGACCCCGACAACACCGACGAGGCGATCGCCGAGATCAAACAGCGGCTCAACGGCGAGCTGCACGCGCTGGTCAATAACGCCGCGATCTCACCCAAGGGGGCGGGCGGCAGGCGGCTCGGCTCGATCGACACCGCGCGCGAGGATTGGCATCACGTTTTCCAGGTGAACTTCTTTGCCCCGATCATGCTGGCGCGCGGGCTCTTGGACGAGCTCAAGGCCGCCAAGGGCTCGGTCGTCAACGTCACCTCGATCGCCGGCTCGCGCGTGCATCCGTTCGCCGGCGCCGCTTATGCAACCTCGAAGGCGGCGCTCGCCGGCCTGACGCGCGAGATGGCCGCCGATTTCGGCGCGCTCGGCGTCCGCGTCAACGCCATCGCCCCGGGCGAGATCGACACCGCGATGCTGTCGCCCGGCACGGAAAGGATCGTCGAGATGATCCCGATGCACCGCCTCGGCACGCCCGACGAAGTGGCAAAGATCATCTACGTGCTGTGCACGGACACTTCGTCCTACGTCAACGGCGCCGAGATCCACATCAACGGCGGCCAGCACGTATGAGGTCAACATGCGCTCGTCGGCACGAGCAATCCTGCTGGCATCGCTGACTTGCGTGGCAGCGACATTTTCTCCCGACTTAAGCTACGCTCAGGCAAGCGTCAGCGCGCAGGAAGCCTACGAGATCGGCGTCGAGGCTTATATTTATTTCTATCCGCTCGTCACGATGGATGTAACGCGGGAGCAAATCAACCACACTCCCGGAGCGCCAGCCAATAGCCTCGTCAACAGATTTGTCCACATCCGCACCTTTCCTCCGGCCGATTTCAGGGCCGTGGTGCGGCCCAATTTCGACACGCTTTATTCGTCGGCGTGGCTCGACCTCACCAAAGAGCCGATGATCGTGTCGGCACCCGACACCGGCGGGCGCTACTATCTGTTGCCCATGCTCGACATGTGGACCGACGTCTTCGCGGTTCCGGGAAAGCGCACCACCGGAACGGCGGCAGCTCATTTCGCCGTCGTGCCGCGCGGATGGACGGGCGACCTGCCCGCTGGTGTCATGCGCATCGAGGCGCCGACGCCGTATGTCTGGATTATCGGCCGCACCCAGACCAACGGCCCGCAGGATTATGCGGCCGTCACAAGGTACAGGACGGTTACACCATCACGCCGCTGTCGCAGTGGGGCCATGGGCCGGCACCGGCTCAGCCACCGCTTGCCCTGCCGCTTCACGTAACGGCGCCGGCGCCGCTCGAACTTGTCAACACCATGCCGCCGCTCACCTATTTCAAGCGAGCGGTCGAACTCATGAAGGTGAATCCGCCCCATCTCACCGACTGGTCGATGATCGCGAGATTGGCGCGGATCGGCATTGAGGCTGGCCGGAGCTACGAACCGGAGAAGCTTGATCCCGCCGTTCAGGACGCCCTGAAAAAAGCCGCGGCCGACGGCCTGAAGTTTATGCACGACAAAATCCCCACCCTCGCCCGCGTGGTCAACGGCTGGCAAATGAACACCGACACAGTGGGCGTGTACGGCAATTACTACCTCAAGCGCGCCATCATTGCGCTTGTCGGTCTCGGCGTGAACCCGCCGGAAGATGCCGTTTATCCGCTGATTGTCGCGGACGCGGACGGCAAACCGCCGACCGGCGATCACAATTACATCCTGCATTTCTCCAAGGCCGAACTGCCGCCGGTTGACGCCTTCTGGTCGGTGACCATGTACGACGCCGAGGGATTCCCGGTCGCCAATGCGATCAACCGTTTCGCCCTCGGCGACCGCGACGCGCTGCAATACGACGCCGACGGATCGCTCGACCTCTATGTGCAACATGACGACCCCGGCAGCGACCGAACCGCCAATTGGCTGCCCTCGCCCAGCGCCGGCACGCTCGGACTGACCATGCGGCTCTATGCGCCGAAGGCGGCCGTGCTGAACGGAAGCTGGGCGCCGCCGCCGTTGCGGCGGCAGCAATGACGGCGCGGGCCGATCGGTTCGGGCTTGACGCTCGCCATAAGCCATGGGCAAGGATTGGACCTTCCCTGCACGCAACACTCATTGACTGCACCCGATGCGCAACGTGACGGACAACACCGACTATCTGCGCCCTACGCCTTTTGTCGATTGCGACGATCCGGCGATACAGGCCTTCGCCCGCAGCGCGGCCGGCAACGCGCGCACGGTGAAGGACAAGGCGATCGCGCTTTACCGCGCGGTGCGCGATTCGATCCAGTACGATCCCTATATCGATTTTTTTGATCCGGCCGAATTCCGCGCCAGCGCCGTGCTTCACGCCGGCAAAGGCTTCTGTGTCGGAAAGTCGGCGGTGCTTGCAGCTGCGGCGCGCGTCTGCGGCATTCCGGCGCGTCCGGGCTACGCCGACGTGCGCAACCATCTCACCTCGAAGCGACTTCGCGACCGGGTCGGCGATACGTTCTGCTGGCACTCCTACACGGAACTCAATATCGACGGAAAATGGGTCAAGTGCACGCCGGCGTTCGACTCGGCGCTGTGCGAGCGAGCGAAAATCAAACCGCTCGACTTCGACGGCGTCAACGACAGCCTGTTCCATCCGTTCGACCAGACCGGGCGGCGGCACATGGAATATCTCAAGGACCGCGGCGCCTTCGCCGACGTGCCGTTCGCAACGATCGTGGCGGATTTCAAGAAGCTCTATCCCAAGCTTCGTGCCGCCAGCCCAACCGCCGCGAGCTTCCGCGACGAAGTCACGACCTGATTTTTGCAAAGGCGAGTTGAGCAGCCGGCGCCGGTTTGGACTGACTGTTCACCTATACAAAAAATCAAGCACCGCGGTTTCGGCGAGCACCGCTTCGGGAATGCCGTGGGCGGCGGAGCGGGTGCGCTCTTCGGCGCTCTGCGTCGCCTGCAGATAGGCGCCGAGATGCCGCGACCGCTCGATGATGCGATTGCCTTGCGGCACGCGCTCCGCCTCGAAACGGCGCAACCCGGCGTCGATATCATCGCCGTCAATCGCCGCACCGAGCGACGCCGCGTCATCGGCCGCCTTGGACACTCCGGCTGCGACATGGGGCCGCGCCACGAAGGCCGCATCGCCGATGATGGCGACCCGGCCGAATGCAAGGCGCGGGCTCGCCAGATCGTAAATCGGCTGCAATATCGGCTCCTCGATCAGCCGCACGATGTCGCGCAATTGCGGCGCCAATAGCCGCTCCGCCGCGGCGCGCATGCCGGCGATGGCGTCGCCGCGGATCAGCGGCGGCGGAATCGAGATCGCATGCCTGACGCCATTCTCGTCGGTGAGCAGCCGGGAAAGTTCGCTCGTCTCGTCCGCCGGACGATACCAAACAATATTGTAGCGGCGCTGTCCCGCTCGCAGATCGTTGTCGGGGCCGGCGACCGGATAGCCGAGGAATTGCTCGCCGGGCGGCAGGCAGAACGTCATCGCTTCGAACAGGTCGCGATGAATTGCGGCCGGCAGTGCGCTCTCCGGAATGAGCGCGCGCCAGGCGGCGTAGCCGGCGTAGAGCGGCGCCACGGCGGGCAGGCAGAGCCGGCGCACGGTCGAACGCAGCCCGTCGGCGCCGATGAGCACGTCGCCCACCGCAGTGCCGCCATCGCTGAAATGGGCCACCACGCCGCCGCCGCTCTGCTCGAATGCATGAAAGCTGCGGCCGCGGTGATAGCGGTCCGGCGGGAACACATCGCGCAATACCCGGTAGACGCGCTCCCAGGCAGTCAGCACCTGCGGACATGGCCTTGTGGCGATCACGCCGCCCGCGGCATCGAGGATTTGCCGCGTCGTGATGGCAACGCCGAGATCGCGCACGTCGAGGCCGTGCGCGGCGAGCCGGGCGATCAGCTCGGGTTGGGCGACGATCCCGGCGCCGCGGCCGGCAAGCTCGCCGGCGACGCGCTCGAAAATGTCGACTTCCCAGCCGCGCCGCGCCAGCATCATGCCGGCCAACAGGCCGCTCATCGAACCGCCGATGATAAGGGCACGGCGTGGGGCGCGGCGTTGCGGCATGAAATGCCCGGCTATTTCGCATCATGCGAACGTTCTGTATTGTATTCTGACAATAATCACGGGAGGAACGCCATGGCCCTGACGATGCTGGACAAGACAACCGACCGCGCCGACACGACGGCATGGCTAGGCGCGATCGCCGCGGAATTCGAGGCCGAGCGTCACAACCACAATGGCTGCGTCGGCACCGCGCTTGTCTCGGAAAGCGACCGCGTCCGGGTTTGGATCATCCGGCTGGCGCCCGGCGAGCGCGTCGGCTTCCATCGTCATGTGCTGGACTATTTCTGGACCTGCGTCACCGGCGGCCGCGGTCGCCAGCACGTTCATGACGGCACCACCGTCGAATACAGCTATCAGCCGGGCGAGACCCGGCACGAGACCTACGGACCCGGCCAGTTCAAGGTCCACGACCTGACGAATATCGGCGACCAAGAGATGGTCTTCATGACCGTCGAATTCCTCGACAGCGCCAACGAGCCGCTCGCAATCCCTGAAACCATCCGCGCCGCTGCGTAGCAGCTTCGCGTGCCGAACCGCCTCTACGCTTCCTTCCGTCATCCTGAGGCGCGAGCCAACGGGTCCGGCCCGAAGTGGCCGGCCGGATGACAGGCTCCGCGAGCCGCGAAGGAGGCGGCCGAATCGTTGATGCCGTCGCCCTTCGCGGCCCGGCTGCGCCGGGCGCCTCAGGGTGATGGGAAAGGATTACGCAAGGCTGACGAATGATCTTTTCGTTCGATCTTCTGATCAACGCCATGGTCTCCGGCATCCTGATCGGCGCCTTCTACGCGGCGGTGACGGTCGGCGTGTCGCTGTCGTTCGGCATCCTCGACATCGTCAACATCGCGCATCCGGCCTTCATCATCCTCGGCTCCTACATCGCCTATATCGTCAGCGTCAGCCTCGGCCTCGACCCGATCGTCACCAGCATCCTGGTGGCGCCGGCGTTCTACGCGCTCGGCGCCGGCATCTATCAGGTCTATTACGTCTCGTTCGAGAAACGCGGCCAGGAATCGCTGCGCGGCCTCGCCTTCTTCTTCGGCCTGCTGTTCATTACCGAAGTGTCGCTGGTGCTCTATTTCGGCGTCGACTATCGTTACGTTGAGGCGCCCTATATCGGTCCGACCTGGCACATCGGCGACGTCGACATCCCCATGCGCCTTTTGGTGCCGTGCCTGGTTTCGCTGGCGTTGATCGCCACGCTGCAGCTGGTGCTGACGCGCACGTTCGTCGGCCGCGCGATCATGGCGGTGGCGCAGGATCAGTTCGCGCTCAAGCTCATGGCCGTGGACCCGATCCGGATCAAGCGCATCGCCTTCGGCATTTCGATCGCCACCGCCTCCCTCGCCGGCGCCTTTCTCATCATCATCCAGCCGGTCGAGCCGTCGGTCGGCCGCCAATATATCGGCCGCGTGTTCGCGATCTGCGTGCTCGGCGGCATGGGCAGCCTGCCCGGAACCCTGATCGCCGCCCTTTTGGTCGGCGTCTTCGAAAGCCTGACCTCGACGTTCTACGGTCCGTCCTGGGCGCCGGCGGTGTCGTTCGGCTTTCTGCTGCTGGCGCTGGCGGTGCGGCCGGCCGGCCTGTTGGGACGCTAGCCGTGCGCTCGCCCTTGTTCTTCCTCATTTGCCTTATCGTCGGCGGCGCCGTATTCGCCGCCGCGGTCGCCCTCGGCAACGACTATTATTTTTTCGCCGGCTATGTGGTGCTGCAATACGTCGTGCTGTCGACGGCGTGGAACATTCTCGGCGGCTATTGCGGCTACGTGAATTTCGGCTCAGCCGCCTTCTTCGCGCTCGGCGCCTATTCGACCGTCGCCCTGCACCGGCTTTATCCGCTGCCGATTCCCGCCGTGCTGATTGTCGGCGGCGCGGTATCGGGCGTCGTCGGCTTCGGCATGGGCTACCTGACGCTGCGGCTGCGCGGTGCTTTCTTCGCCATCGCGACGCTGGCGCTCGCCGTCGTCCTGGAGACGCTGATCGTCAACTGGGAGTATGTCGGCGGCTCGCGCGGCGCCTATATCGTGCGGCCGGAGACGATGGCGCCGTTCGGCAACTACATCGAATATCTGTTCCTGATCATGATGCTGCTGGCGGTCGCGGCGATTACGGTGGCCCGTGTGATCGAACGCTCGCGTCTCGGCTACGGCTTCGCCACGATTCGCGACGACGAACTGGCGGCGGAAGCTTCCGGCGTGCCGACGCTGCGGCTGAAGCTGATCGCCACCACGATGTCCGGCGCGCTGATGGGAATGGCGGGTGCGCCGTTTCCCTATTACATCGGCTATCTGCAGCCGTCCTCGGCGTTCGGCCTCGATTACGCCGTCAACTCCATCGCCATGCCGCTGATTGGCGGCACCACGAGCTGGGTCGGTCCCTTGATCGGCGCCATCCTGCTCGGCTCGCTGCAGCAGCTGGCGACGGTGACGATTTCGTCGGCGGTCAATCTGCTGATCGTCGGCCTGCTATTGGTCGGTTTCGTGATTGTCGCGCCAAACGGCATCATCGGGCTGGTGCACAAATATTTGCAGCGCAAGCCGGATGATTTCGTCGGCCGCCGCCACGTCGACGCCGAGGCACCGGATCGTGTACCGGGACCTGCGCCATGACCGAACTGCTCAAGATCGACAACCTCGGCAAGCGCTTCGTCGGCTTCGTGGCGCTGGAGAATATTTCGCTCGCGGTGGCGGCCGGCGAGCGGGTCGGCCTGATCGGACCCAACGGCTCCGGCAAGTCGACGCTAGTCAACTGCATCTGCGGCACGCTGCCCAACGATACCGGCTCGGTGCGCTTCGACGGCCATGTCCTCGACGGCTCGAGCGCGCATCAACGCACGCGCCGCGGGCTCGCCCGCACCTTCCAGCTGCCGCGGCCGTTCGCGAGCCTCAGCCTGCTCGATAACATGCGCATTCCGCTGATCTATACCGTGGCGGCACGCGGCATCCATCGCTCCGGGCACGAGATCGAGGCGCGCTGCGTCGAGCTGCTGCGCGAGGTCGGCCTGGAGGCGAAGGCGCAGCGGCTGCCGCGCGACCTGACCCAGGTCGAGATGCGCAAGCTCGAGCTGGCGCGTGCCATGGCGGCGGAACCCAAGCTCTTGATCGCCGACGAATCGATGGCCGGTCTCACCCACTCGGAGATCGAGGAGATCATAGCGTTGCTGCTGTGCTTGAACGAGCGCGGCGTGACCATCATCCTCATCGAGCACATCATGCGCGCGGTGATGAGCTTTTCCCGGCGGCTGGTGGTGCTGGTCTCCGGGCGCAAGATCGCCGACGGCCAGCCGGACGAGGTCATGCGCGATCCGGAAGTGGAGAGGGCCTACCTTGGCTAGCAGCCTCACCATCGCCGGCATCCACGCCGCCTATGGCGCGGTGCGCGTGATCGACGACGTTTCCTTCAAGGTCGGCGCCGGCGAGACCGTGGTGCTGCTCGGCACCAACGGCAACGGCAAATCGACGCTGATGAAGTGCATCATGGGGGTGGTGCGGCCGAGCGCCGGATCGATCGTCGCCGAGATCGACGGCATCCAACACGACCTCGTCGGCCGCAGCACCGAACAGATCGCCGATCTCGGCATCGCGCTGGTGCCGGAGGGACGCCGGCTGTTTCCCAAGCTCACGGTGGAGGAAAACCTGCTGCTCGGCGCCTCGCGCCCGGCCGCGCGCCGCGAGCTTGCCCGTAACCTCGCCGTCTGTTTCGAGACCTTCCCCCGCCTCGCCGAGCGCCGCGCCCAGCTCGCCGGCAGCATGAGCGGCGGCGAGCAGCAGATGCTGGCGCTCGGCCGCGCGCTGATGCTGGCGCCGAAGATCCTCTTGGTCGACGAACCCTCGGTCGGGCTGGCGCCGATGCTGGTCAGCCGCACCATCGATGCGATCGCCGAAATGAAGGCGCGCTACAATCTCACCGTGCTGATGGCGGAACAGAACTTCACCCAAGCGATCCGCATCGCCGACCGCGGCTACGTGATCGTGCATGGCAAGATCGCCTTCGAGGGCGTCACGATGGACGCGCTCAACAACAACGAGCTGATCAAGAAGTTTTATCTGGGGCTGTGAGCGCGGCGCCTTACCGCGGGTCGCCGCGCCTCAGATACTTCGATTCCTATCCCGACCGACCCACGGCGCCGCCGCCATAGCCCGGTGCAGTGCGATCTAGAGCAGATTCCCTTCAGTTTGATCCATACCCGGTGTTTTTGAAGTAGTTGTTGCATTCCTCTGGAGTGAAGGTTTTGAGGATAGCTCCGATCCGATCCCAGAGGGTGGGGATTGAGCGCTCACCG